>VFQR01001198.1_pt1 | contig 21490 bp, 23 predicted proteins | sample 3512321 | NCBI WGS metagenome assembly VFQR01 (sample SAMN10412374, study PRJNA504923) | tailings metagenome | isolation source: Relicate 3 Philex TSF1 revegetated site | place: Philippines: Tuba, Benguet | collected 2017-08-29 | reverse complement strand
ACCACCGTGAGCAGCGCGCCCGCGGCGCCGGCGAGACCCCAGGCGAGGCCCTCGCCTTCAAGCAGGAGGCGAGCGACGCCGACATTCGCTGCCGCGCCGATACCGCAGACCAGCATGAAGACAACCAGGCCGCGCCAGAGTGCCCCACCACGCAACCGCCGGTCGCGATAGGTGATGCGGTTGTTCAGCGCGAAATTCGCCCCCATCGCGACGATGGTCGCGGTCCATTGGGCGGCCTGGAAGCCCAGGCCGAGCGGCCCATAGGCCAGCGCCAGCGCGGCCATGTGGACCAGCACCCCGAGCGCGCCGATCAACGCGAAGGAGACGAAGCGCAGCGGCAGCCAGCCGCCGAGCGCCTTGTCGAGCAGCAGGCCGAGGAACTCGACCAGCACGAGCGCGTCGAGCTTGCTCGCGCCGGCCTCGCGCGCGCGGAAGCGATAGGGCAGTTCCACGACGCGGAGCCGGCGGCGCGCGGTAAGCAGGATGTCGAGCAGGATCTTGAAGCCGGTGGCGTTCAGGCGGGGCGCGATCTCCTCCACCAGCGCGCGCGGGAGCATGAAGAAGCCGCTCATCGGATCGGCGACGCGCGTCGGCAGCAGGGCCTGCGCGAGATTGGTGCCGGCGTCCGAGACCAGGCGGCGCAGCGGCGAGAGCCCGTCCGCGACATCGCCGCCCTCCACGTGACGGCTGCCGACGGCGAGGTCCGCCCCGCTCCCTTCGAGCGCCGCGAGCATGCGCGGCAGCAGCGTCTCGTCATGCTGGCCGTCGCCGTCGATCACCGCGACGAAATCCGCGGCGCTCGCCAGCATCCCCTCGACGCAGGCGGAGGCGAGGCCCCGCCGGCCGACACGGCGGATGCAGCGGATGCGCGGATCCTCCGCGGCGATGCGCTTGGCGACCGCCGCGGTGCCGTCGGGGCTGTCGTCGTCCACGAAGATCGCTTCCCAGGCGATGCCGTCCAGCGCCGCGGCCAGCGCGGCCGCCATGCGCGGGACGTTCTCCGCCTCGTTGAAGCAGGGGACCACGACGGTCAGGCGGGGTGGCGGCATCAGCAGCGCTCCGGGAGATACGCGATCGCCGCCGCGAGCTCGCGGAGCAGGATGGTGCCCTCAGGTGCCGCCGCCCGCTCCGCCGCGTCCGCCGGCAGCAGCAGCCGCGTCGCCACGCCTGCCGCGCGCGCGGCCTGCATGTCGGTCGCGCGGTCGCCGAGCAGCGCCGAGCGGGCCGGATCGAGTCCGAGTGCGGCCGCGGCGTCCAGGATCATGCCCGGGCCCGGTTTGCGGCGCGGAGTCTCGCGCCGATAGGCGCCGATGCCATGGGTCGGGTGATCCGGGCAGTGTTCCACCGCATCGAAGCCGATGCCGCGCGCCGCGAAGCGCGCGAGCATCCAGGCCGTCAGCGCCCGAAACTCGGCTTCCGTGTAGTAGCCCCGGCCGATGCCCGCCTGGTTGGTCACGATCACCAGCGCAAGCCCGCGCGCCTGCGCCGCCGCGCATAGCGCGAAGATGCCGGGGCGGAACACGAAATCGGCGGGGCGATGCACATAGCCGGTGTCGAGGTTGACGATCCCGTCGCGGTCGAGGAAGAGCGCCGCGCGTCCGCTCATCCGGCGGCCCAGGCTGGGATCAGGCGCTGCGCGCGGGAAAAATCCTCGGGCGTGCCGATGTCGAGGAAATCGGCGTCGGTCGGATGGGCGCGGATGTCGAGCGCGCCGGGCCGGGCCAGGATCTCGGTCTCGAAGCTGAAGGCGGCCGGCATCGGGCGGCGCGCCGGCAGGTCGCGCCGCATGAGATAGAGGCCGGCATTGACCAGCCCCGGCCCCGCGCCGCCCTTCGGCAGCATGCCCGTGACGCGGCCCGCATCGTCCAGTTCGACGCTCCCATACCGCGCGCGGTCCGCAACCGGGCGAACCGCCATCACCAGGTCCGCCTCCGGCGCCTGCGCCGCGATCGGCGCTAGGGCCGCGCCGAGCCAGGTATCGCCGTTCAGCACGAAGACGCGCGCGCCCCCGCAATGGCGGAGCGCCGCCCAGATCGCGCCGCCGGTGCCGAGCGGCGTCTCCTCCACCGCATGCGCGATCGCCATGCCCGCATGGGAATCGCCGACCGCGTCGCGGATCATGTGGGCGAGGTAGCCGGTGGCGAGCACGACGCGGGTGATGCCCTGCCGCGCCAGGCCATCCAGCAGCCAATGCAGGAAGGGCCGCCCGGCGATGGGCGCGAGCGGCTTCGGCACGTCGCTGACGACCGGGCGCAGCCGCGTGCCGAGCCCGCCCGCCAGCACGACGGCCTCCATCAGGCGGTCCGAGGAAAAATCGCCGCCTCCACCATCGCGCAGATGGCGTGGCCGAGCACCTCGTGGCCTTCCTGGATGCGCGGCGTCGAGTCGCTCGGGACGCGGAGGCAGAGGTCGCAGAGCTCGCGCATCGTGCCGCCGGAGGCGCCGGTGAAGCCCACGGTCACGATCTGCCGCTCGCGTGCCGCCTTGAGCGCGGCCAGGATGTTCGGCGAGCGGCCGGAGGTGGAGATCGCGAAGAGCACGTCGCCCGGCCTGCCCAGCGCCTCGACCTGGCGGGCGAAGAGCCGCTCATAGCCGTAGTCGTTGCCGATCGCGGTCAGGATCGAGGTGTCGGTGGTCAGCGCGATCGCCGGCAGGCCCGGCCGGTCGTAGTGGAAGCGGCTGACGAGCTCGCCCGCCCAATGCTGCGCGTCCGCCGCGCTGCCGCCATTGCCGCAAACCATGAGCTTGCCGCCGGCGCGCAGCGAGTCCACGACCCGCGAGGCCGCCTGCGCCGTGGCCTCGCAGAGCGCCGCGTCCTGCTGCATCGCCGCGAGCAGCTGCGCGGTGACCCCGATGGCCTCAGCGACCGCTGCGCCATTCAGACCCGCCATGCGGTCGCTCCTTCCGCCGTGAACCGGCATCCCTCGGCACGGTAGCCGCGTTCGGTGAGCGCCGAGAGGAGGCCGCGGCGCCTGGCGAGCGGGACCATCAGCATGATGAAGCCGCCGCCGCCGGCGCCCGAGACCTTGCCGGCGATCGCGCCGCTGGTCATCGCCAGGTGCATCGCCGCCTCGATCGTGTCGGTGCTGATGCCGGCGGCCATCTCGCGCTTGCTGTCCCAGCCTTCGCGCAGCGTCGCGGCGACGCCGCCGAGATCGCCCTTGAGCAGCGATTCCTTCATCGCGATGGCGCTGGCCTTCAGCCGGTGCATCGCCTCGATCGGCTTGGCGGCGCCGGACGAGACGTTCTTCGACTGCTGCTCGATGATCCCGGCGCTGTCGCGGCTGACGCCGGTGAAGCAGAGCAGGATCTGCGACTCCAGCTCGCTGATCACCTGGGGCTTGATGCGCAGCGGGTTCACGATCACCGCATTCTGGGCTCGGAACTCCATGAAGTTGAAGCCGCCGAAGGTCGCGGCGTACTGGTCCTGCCGTCCGCCATGCAGGCCGAGATCCTGCCGCTCGATGGCGAAGGCGAGATGCGCGACATCGTATTCGCCCAAGGGCAGCGCGAAGAACTCGGAAAAAGCCTGCAGCACGGCGACGACGAGGGTGGAGGAGGAGCCGAGGCCGGATCCCGCCGGCGCCTCCGAGAAGGTCGCGATGCGCAAGCCCGGGGCGCGGCCGCCGAGATAGTCGCGCACCACGCGGTTGTAGACCGCCTTGGGCAGGTCGAGCGTGCCATCCACCGGCAGCGGCGCCGCGGCGGGGTAGCGGGCGACACGATCGAGGTCGTGGCTTTCGAGGATGACCTCGTCGCCAGGCAGCGCCTCGATGGTGCAATAGACATAGCGGTCGATCGTCGCGTTCATCACGGCGCCGCCATGCAGGTCCGCATAGGGGGAGACATCGGTGCCGCCGCCGGCGAGGCCGAGGCGCAACGGGGCGCGGGCGCGCACCATGATGGCGCGGCCGTTCGCCTCTCGAAGGGCGGGGACATCGGGCAGGGTCATCGCGGCGCTTCCGTCCCCGGGCCTCAGGAAAACCCCTTGATACGGTGGACGGTGGAAACGGCAAGCGTCCGGCGCGCGGGATGGTCCGGGCCCCTGTCGGAGTCCTTGACGGTTGCCCCGGGAAGCTTCGGCGTTCTGGCCCTAAGTGATTGATTTTACGTTCTGGCACGCCCATTGCTTTAGCTATGCCCAGGCGGCCTTCGCGGGCCACGACTTCAGAACCGGAGACCTCATATGCGTAAGTTCCTTCTCGCCAGCGTCGCCGCCGCCGGCATGGTTGCCGGCACGGCCGCGAACGCCGCCCCGATCGACGGGCAGATCGACTTCTTCGGGGTCGTGACGGTCGGCGCCACGACGCTGACCTTCAGCAATCCCGTGATCGTCGCGATCGCGACCGGCAGCTTCGCCGCCGCCGGCTTCACGCCCACGCCCTGCGCCTCGCCGACCTGCGTGGCGAACTTCACCTCGCCGCTGACCTACTCGCCGAGCATCCCGGCGGGCTTGATCTGGACGGCCACGACCGGCGGCGGGACTGTGACGGCGAGCTTCACGACGTCCGCTGCCTATGTCCCCTCGACGCCCGGCAGCTTCATCAACATCGCGGCCCCGGGCACCATGACCCTGACCGGCTATGACCCGACCGACGGCATCTTCCAGATGTCCGTGCAGGCGACGGGCCAGACGACGATCAGCTTCTCCTCGACCACCGTGCCGGTGCCGGAGCCCGCGACCCTCGCCCTGCTCGGCTTCGGCCTGCTCGGCCTCGCCGGCGCGGCGCGGTCCCGCAAGGCCGCCTGAGTCGGCTCTGTCGGCCCGCTTTACACCCGGGGCCGAGCCTATGCCCCGGGATACCTGGAACGGACCGGAAGCGCCACGGCGCGACCGGTCCGCTCGCCTGAAGGCGAAACCCGCCCGCAGCGTTCCCGAGGCACCGATGGACATGTCCCGCACCCGCGACATGCCATTCGCCATCGCGCTCGGCGACGAGCCGCATGGCGACCCCCCACGCTCCCTGCGTACCGAGCGCCCGGCGAATGAGCGGCGCACCCGGCATCTGCAGGACAACATCCTGATCGCCTTCCACCGCGCCTGCGATTCGGGCCAGCTCGAAGTCGCGGCCGAGCTCCTGCGGCTCACCGAGGCCGTGGTGAAGGTGGAGCCCGACGCCAAGCGCCGCCGGCAGGACATCCGCGCCCTCGTCGCGGCGCATGAGCGGCTCTGGCTGCTCACCCACCCCGAACACGCGGGCGACGACCCCTCGAACTGAGGGATCGCCGCCGCGCCGTCACACCCGGCGCAGCGCCTCGCAGACCTGCCCCACCTGGTCGTCCGTGAGTTCCGGGAACATCGGCAGGCTCATCACCTCCGCTGCCGCCCGCGCCGTCTCGGCGCAGCCGGCCGGGCCGAGCGCCGTCCGGCCGCGATAGGCTGGCTGGAGATGCACCGGCTGGGGGTAGTGGATCGCCGTCGCGATCCCCTCCGCGCGCAGCCGCGCCATCACCGCCGAGCGGTCCGGCACCCGCAGCACATATTGGTGGAACACATGCAGGCCATCGCCCCGCCGTGCCGGCGGCGTGAACCGCGTGCCGGCCAGCGCGGTATCGTAGGCCGCCGCGATCACCTGGCGCCGCGCGATGCCGGCATCGAGCGCGGTCAGCTTCACCCGCAGGATCGCCGCCTGGAGTTCGTCGAGGCGCGAGTTCACGCCGACCCCGGCACTGATGTAGCGCTCCTTCCAGCCATACTGCCGGATCGCGCCGATCTCGTCGGCCAGCGCCGCGTCATCCGTGGTGAGCACGCCGCCATCGCCCAGCGCGCCGAGATTCTTGGTCGGATAGAGCGAGTAGCAGGCGACCCGCCCATGGTTGCCCACCTTGCGTCCGCCATAGGTCGCACCATGCGCCTGCGAGCAATCCTCGATCACCGCCACGCCATGCGCCTGGGCCGCGGCGAGCATCGGCGCGAGGTCGCAGGCCCGCCCATACAGATGCACCGGGATCACCGCGCGGATCGGCGGCAGCCCCGGCGGCGGGTCGGCGAGCACCGAGGCCAGCTCGTCCGGGTCCATGGTGAAGGTGTCGGGGTCAATGTCGAGCAGCAGCGGCGTGGCGCCGACCATCTCGATCGCCGCCACCGTGGCGACCGCCGTGTGCGAGACGGTGACGACCGTCGCGCCCGGCCCGATGCCCAATCCGCGCATCGCGAGCGCCAGCGCATCCGTGCCATTGGCGCAGCCGATGGCGCGCGTCGCACCTTGCCATGCGGCGTATTCCCGCTCGAAGGCCTCGCCTTCCTTGCCGAGGATGTACCAGCCGGAGGCCAGCGCGCGCGCGACCGCGGCGTCAATGTCCGCCTTCTGCGCGCGATACCCCGCGCCGGGATCGGCCTGCGGGACGGTGATGGCGATCGGTGCGTTCATGGGCGGACCTCAGGCGACATACTCGGCCAGCCGCGGCCGGTACCATTCCAGTGACCGGCGCAGCCCTTCGTCAATCTCCACCCGCGGCCACCAGCCGGTGGCGGCGCGGAAGGCGCGGTCGTCGGCGGCGTAGCTGCCGATGTCAATCGGCGCGCGGTCGGCCGGGAATTCCTTGATCTCGTAGCGCCCGAGGCCGCCATTCGCGGCGATCAGCTTCTCCGCGAGGTCGCGCAGCGAGAGCGGCGCGGCGCCGCCGATGTTGAACACCTTGCCCGTCACCTGCGGCTCCGCCGCGTGCTGCGCCGCGCGGAGGAAGGCGTCCACGACATCGTCCAGATAGGCCAGGTCGCGCAGCTGCTCGCCGCCCCAGACCTCGAAGGGCTCGTTCTCCAGCACCTTGCGGATCCAGATGCCGAGGAAGGTTTGTCGGGCGTCCTTGATCCGCAGGCGCGGGCCGTAGCAATTCGTCAGGCGCAGCGAAACCACCGGGCGGTGATGCACGCGGGATTCCAGCAGCCAGTACTGCTCGCCCGCCCATTTCGAGACGCCATTGGCATCCGGCGGGTTCACCGTGTGCTTCTCATCAACCGGCAGGTATTGCGGGCGGCCATAGAATTGCCGGGTGGAGGCGTGCACCACCACGGCCTTCGGCGCGACCTCCCGCATCACGCCGATCAGGCGGACCTGGGCGACGGCGTTGATCGCGATATCGGCCACGGGGTCGCGCTGGCCGCCCATGTGGCTGGTCTGCGCGGCCATGTTGAACAGCACGTCAATGCCCTGGCAGAGCGAATGGAGCTCCGCGTCGCGGATGTCGCCGCGCACCAGCATCACGTTGCTGCCCTCGAGGTTGAGCGGGGAAGCGCCGCCATCCGGCGCCATCGCATCCAGCGCGACAACCCGCGCGCCCTGCGCCGCCAGCGCGTGGCACAGCCCGCTGCCAAGGAAGCCCGCGCCGCCAGTGACGAGGATGCGCTTGCCGCGCCACGGGCTATCCATCACGCCTTCCCCAGCCGCTCGCCGGCGTAGCGCCGCGCGCGGATCGGCCCCCACCAGGATTCGTGGTCGAGATACCACCGCAGCGTGGCCTCAAGCCCGGCGTCGAAATCGTGCCGCGCCCGCCAGCCGAGCGCCCGCTCGGCCCGCGACGGGTCCATGGCGTAGCGGAAATCGTGGCCTGGGCGGTCCTTGACGAAGGTGATCAGCCGCTCGCGCGGCCCCGCCGGGTCCGGCCGCAGCCGATCCAGCACGGCGCAGATGCTCTTCACCACCTGGAGGTTCGTCCGCTCCTGCCGCGGCCCGATGCAATAGGTCTCGCCAGGCTTTCCGGCCTCCAGCGCGGCGAGGCACAGCGCCTCCGCATGGTCCTCGACGAAAATCCAGTCGCGGATGTTGGAGCCATCGCCATAGACCGGCAGCGGCCGGCCTTCGAGCGCGTTCAGCGCGACCAGCGGGATCAGCTTCTCGGGGAACTGCCAGGGCCCGTAGTTGTTCGTCGTGTTGGAGACGAAGGAAGGAAAGCCGTAGGTGTGGTGCCAGGCGCGCACGAGATGGTCGGATGCCGCCTTCGACGCGGAATAGGGACTGCGGGGATCGTAGGGCGTGGTCTCGTCGAAGGGCCTGTCGCCATGATCCAGCGCGCCGAACACCTCGTCGGTCGAGATGTGGTGGAAGCGGAAGGCGGCCTTCGCCTCCGCCGCCAGCGCAGCCCAGTATTCCCGTGCCGCCTCCAGAAGCACCTGGGTGCCGACGACATTGGTCTCGATGAAGGCGGCGTGGCCATCGATCGAGCGGTCCACATGGCTCTCGGCCGCGAGATGCATCACGACCTGCGGCTGCCACTCGGCAAAGATCGCGCGCATCGCCGCGGCGTCGCAGATATCCGCCCTCACAGGCACATGGCGCCGATGGCCGCGCGCTTCCTCCAGCGCCTCCTGGCTGGCGGCGTAGGTCTCCTTGTCCACATTGACGAGGACATGGTCGGTCGTGCGGATCAGGCGGCGGATGACGGCCGAGCCGATGAAGCCGAGACCGCCGGTGATCAGGATTCTCATCAGACAACCCAGGACTTTATCGTGGTATGCGGACGGATTGCGGCGGAAGCGCGACCCGGAACCGGCCGCATCGGGGCTCCCGTGTCAATCCCTTCATCATGAGCCCTCGGGCGCCGGGCGTCGCTCCGCGACCTTGGCTCGCCGCACAGGCGGCGGCGGCCATCCAGCCGCTCGGCCCGCCGCGCGGGCCGCCGGCTACTCTCGATGCGCGCTTTACTCTCGATGCGCGCGTTACTCTCGATGCGCGCTGCTGCTGCGATTTCCGGGCCGCGCCCGCATGATCTCCGCGAAGCCGAACAATAGCAGGAGCTGCCCCGCCACCACCTGCAGGCTCGCCAGCACGCGGATGCCGTCATCGGCCGGCTGGATGTCGCCATAGCCGACGGTGGACAGCGTCGCGACCGAGAAATGCAGCGCGTCCGAATAGGTGATGCCGATCGGCCCGCCCGGCCCGTGGAAAAGCTTCACGGCGGACAGCCCGTCGGCGATGCGGTAGGCAGCGGCGAAGACCACGACCAGCATCGCGTAGAGCAGCAGGAAGGCCGATGCCGGGACCACCAGGTGGCGCACCCGCGTCGAGATTTCCCGCATGATCAGCGAGACATCCACCAGCAGCCGCACCACGTTGCGCTGGGCCGCGGCGACGATGCCGCCGATCACCGCCATGGCGGCCAGCAGCGCGAGGACCTGGAGCCCGCTGTCCATCCGGTTGATCGGCAGCACGAAGCAGACCAGGCCCACCAGCGCCGCATACAGCAGCCAGGGCGTGGAATGGGAGAGCTTCTCCAGGTCCGTCTCGGATTGGCGATTGACGAGCGAGTTCACCTCCCGCCGTCGCCACCAGGCCATGCCGAGGAAGGCGATCACCGGCAGCAGGAAGGCGATGGCGCGCGACCAGTCCGGCGCCGCCGGGAATTGCGCCCGCCCGAGCACCACGAACAGCGTGGCGTAGAGCGCGAGGCCCGCCGAGGTGCCGATGGCGAAATGCACCCCGCGCGGGAACAGCCAGTAGAGGAAGCCGAGCCCGCCGCCCGCCGAGGCGATCACCGAGGCGGACAGCAGCCAGCCCTCGTCGCCGACGCCCCAGGCGACCAGGATCGCGAGCGCCAGCGAGAAGGCCGTCGCGCGGAGCCAGGAGCCGAGCTTCGGCGGATGCGTCACGGGTTCAGGGGGCCTTGGCCACGCCGGTGATCTCGACCTTCCAATCGGGATTCACCAGCGGCGCCTGGATGGTCATGCGGGCGGGCTTGTGCGCGGGGTCCAGCCAGGCATCCCAGGCGCGGTTCATCGCCGGCGCGTCCCGGATGTCGGCCAGCACGATCTGGATGGTCAGCAGCGCCCGCTTGTCGGTGCCGGCCTCGGCGAGCAGCGCATCGATCTGCCGCAGGATGTCAGCGGTCTGGCCCTCGGCGTCGAGCGTCGGGTCATCGGCGACCTGGCCGGCGAGCCAGACGAAGCCGCCCGAGACGACGGCGCCCGAGAGGCGGGATTCCTCGGCGAGGCGTCGGATGGTCATGCGAATCTCCTGCGGGTGCGCCGCGCGAGACTGCCACGCGCCGGCGCCAGTGTCCCGATCCCGGAGTTCGCCGCATTCGCGGCGCCTTCGTTCTGAGGCCACTAGCCTTTGGGTTCCGTGGCCTGCTTGTCCGCTCCGTTCGCTGCGACGTGCAGCGAACTTCGCGGGCAGGACACTAGCCGGCGAGATGCGGCCGCCGCCACCAGCGGGCGATCAGCCCATCCACCGGTCCCGCAACGACCGACACCGCCCAGAGCGCACCCGCTGTCAGCACGATCGCCGGGCCCGAGGGAAGGTCGACATGATAGGACAGCAGCAGCCCGCAGATCGCCGACAGCACCGCCACGGCAACGGAGGCGTAGGCCATCCCCGCCAGTTCCCTCGACCAATGCCGGGCCGCGACCGCCGGCAGCATCATCAGCCCCACCGCCATCAGCGTGCCCATGGCCTGGAAGGCCGCGAGCACGTTCAGCACCACCAGCGCCAGGAACAGCATGTGCCAGGCGCCACCGCCGGCGCCCTCTGCGCGGGCGAAGGCGGGATCGAAGGTCTCGAGCGCCAGCGGCCGCCAGGCCAAGGCGAGGGCGGGCAGCGTCAGGGTGGCGACCCCGGCCATCAGCAGCAGCGCGTCGTCATCCACGCCGAGCACCTGGCCGAACAGCATCCGCGTGAGATCGGCCGTGTCGCCGCGCAGCGACACCAGCGTGACGCCGAGCGCGAGCGCGATGAGATAGAGCGCGGTCAGTGCCGCATCCTCCCGCCCGCCGGTGGCGCGGGAGAGCGCGCCGGCGCCAAGCGCGACGATCAGCCCGGCCACGAGACCGCCCAGCGACATCGCCGGCACCGAGAGGCCCGCGATGAGGAAGCCCGCCGCGATGCCGGGGGTGACGCCATGCGCCAGGACCTCCGCCGTCAGGCTGGTCCGGCGGAGCATGAGGAACACACCGAGCGGCGGCGCCGCGACCGCGAGCGCGAGGCACCCGACCAGGGCGCGGCGGAGGAAGCCGAATTCGAGGAAGGGGGCGAGGAGCGGGTCGGTCATTCCTTACTCCCTCCCCCCGCTCACGGGGGAGGGAGATGTCACGCCGCGCAAACCCTGGCCGCGTCGTCCCAGCCTTCCGCCATCATGCGCGCCTTCATCCGGTTCGCCGCGCTCAGCACCTCCGCCGTCGGTCCCTGCGCGATCTTTTCCCGCGCGAGCAGCAGCGTCTCCGGGAACTCGTCCCGCACCAGGTCGAGATCATGCAGCACGGCGATCACCGTCCGCCCCTCCCCATGCCAGCGCTTCAGCACGGCGAGCAGGTCCGCCGCCGTCCGCGCATCCACGGCGTTGAACGGCTCATCGAGCAGGATCAGATCAGCGTCCTGCACCAGCAGCCGGGCGAAGAGCAGGCGCTGGAACTGGCCGGCCGACATCTCGCCGACCGGCCGCTTCTCGAAGCCGCGCAGCCCGACCGCCCCCAGCGCCGCCTGCGCGCGGTCCACATCGCCTTGCCCGGCGCCACGGAACGGGCCAAGCCGCGACCAGAGCCCCTGCAGCACGACATCCCGGCAGAGGATCGGGAAGGCGCGGTCCATGCCTGATTGCTGGGGCAGCAGCGCGACGCGGGGTGTCGCGCCATCCGGCCGGGTCACATGGACGTGGCCCTCATCCACCCGGTGCAGCCCGGCGACGGCCCGCAGCAGCGTGGTCTTGCCGGCGCCATTCGGCCCGACCACCGCGGTCAGGCTCCCCGGCGCGAAGCGCGCGGAGAGGTGATGCACCGCCGGATGCCGCCGATGCGTCGCCGTCAGGTGCTCGATCCGGAGTTCGGGCCCGCGCATGGAGAGTTCGGGCGGCCGAGTCACGCCGCCGGGCCGATCGGCCCTCTGGCGATCGGACGCCATCACGCGCTCATCGCCCAGAGCACCGCCGCCCACAGCGCGGCCAGCACCACGGCCGCCAGGCCCAGGCGGGCACCGGCACCGGAGGACAAGGCGAGGGGATCGGGGAGAATTGGCATTGTGACCTTATAACGTAGCATTCCTATAGCCGGCCTTCCCCGCCTGGGCAAAGCCCTTCGCGCCGCCTACCTCAGCGCGGCATGCAGGGCAGCCCCGATTCCCTTCCCGACCCCGAGGCCGCGCTCCGCGCGGCGCTCGCCCGGCAGCGGGCGCTGGCGACCTTCCTCCTGGTGGTGATGGCGGGGCTGGTCGTGGGCAGCTACGCCATGCCGGCCGGCTACTGGACAGACCTGCTGCAGGCCTCCGCCAAGGCCGGGCTGGTCGGCGGCATCGCCGACTGGTTCGCGGTCACCGCCCTGTTCCGCCACCCGCTCGGCCTGCCGATCCCCCACACGGCGATCATCCCGCGCCAGAAGGAGAGGCTGGGCAATGCGCTTGGCCGCTTCGTCGCCAACCATGTCTTCACCGAGGCCGAGGTCCGCCGCGTGCTCGGGCGGCTCGACCTCGGCGCGATCCTGCGCGACTTCCTGGCCGACCCGGCGGCGACCCGCCCGGCCGCGGTGGCGCTGGCCCGCGCCATGCCGAAGGTGCTCGGCAGCCTGGAGGACGGCCGCGCCCGGCGCCTGCTGACGAAGCTCGTGCCGCGGCTGGCCGGCGGCCCGGCCAGCGCCCGCGTGATCGCCCGCGCGCTCACCGCGCTGATCGAGGGCGGCCGCCACCAGGAGGTGTTCGGCCTCGCGGTCGGCCAGCTCAAGGCGGTGCTGGCGGCCAAGGAGGACCAGCTCCGCGCCGCGATCGAGACGCGCGTGCGCGCCGAGGGCGGGCAGCTCGTCGGCTGGCTCGCCGGGGCGACCATCGCGCGGCGGGTGCTGGCCGCGCTGAATGCCGAGCTGGACCGCGTCGAGCCCGGCGATTCCGACCTCCGCCGCGCCTTCGAGGCCTGGATCCGCGCCGAGATCGCCCGCATGGAGACCGATCCCGAGCGCGCCGCGGCGATCGGCCGCGCGGTGCGCGCGGGGCTGTCGCATCCGGCGGTCGCCACCTGGCTCGGCGATGTCTGGGCGCGGCTGCGCCTCGCGCTGGAGGAGGATGCGGCGAGGCCCGATGGCCGCACGGTGGATGTGATTGCCGGCCTGCTCGGCAATCTCGGCCAGGTGCTGACCGAGGATGAGGGCGCCCGCGCCCGGCTGAACGCCGCCACGGAGCGCGTGCTGATCACCCTGCTGCCGAATGCGCGCGCCCAGCTTTCCACCTTCATCGCCGGCGTCGTCGCGAACTGGGACACCGCGACGGTGACCGAGCGCATCGAGCTGCGCGTGGGCAAGGACCTTCAATATGTCCGAATCAACGGCACCCTGGTCGGCTTCCTGGTCGGCGGCGCGCTGTTCGCGGCGCTGACGGCGTTGTTCGGGCGCGTGGCGGTGTAGGCGCAGGCGGCCAGATCAGTACGGCACCCTGTCCGGCTTCGTCGCCCACTCGCGAAAAACCTCCAGCGCCTCGGCCCGCAACAGCCGCCGCATCGGGAGGCTGCGCGCCTCGATCGGCTTCGCCACCTCGTCGTAGAGCACCTGGTCGTCGAAGCCGATCGCGGCGGCGTCCTCGCGCGCATTGCCGAACACCACCGCATCCACCCGCGCCCACCAGGCGGCGGCGAGGCACATGGGGCAGGGCTCGCAACTCGTGTAGAGCATGGCGCCGCGCAGCTCGAAGCGACCCAGCGCGGCGCAGGCGCGGCGAAGCGCGACGATCTCGGCATGCGCGGTCGGGTCGTTGGTGGAGGTGACCTGGTTCCAGCCCTCGGCGATGACCTGGCCGTCCAGCGCCACCACGGCGCCGAACGGCCCGCCGGCGCCGCCTTCCATCCCCTGGCGCGAGAGGGCGATGGCGCGGCGCATCAGGTCGTCTTCGTTGTCTGGCATGATCTACCGGGCGGCCTAAGGTGCTGGCAGGAGATTCCGGCATGCCCCTCGCCCTGTCCATCCTGGACCAGTCCACCGTCGCCTCCGGCCGCACGCCGCCCGAGGCGATCCGGGAGACGCTGGCGCTCGCGCAGCTCGCGGATGGATGGGGCTATCGCCGCTACTGGCTCGCCGAGCACCACAACAGCGCCAGCCATGCCGGGACGGCGCCGGAAATCCTGATCAGCGCGATCGCGGCGACGACTCGGCGCATCCGCGTGGGCAGCGCCGGCGTGATGTTGCCGCACTATTCCGCGCTCAAGGTCGCAGAGCAGTTTCGGGTGCTGGAAGCGATCGCGCCGGGGCGCATTGACCTTGGCGTCGGCCGGGCGCCGGGCTCCGACGGTCGCACCGCCTTCGCGCTCAATCCCAATGCCAACGAGGCCGCCGACCGCTTCCCGCAGCAGGTGCAGGAGCTGCAGGGCTGGCTCGGCGACGGGCTGCCGGTCAACCACCCCTTCGCCCGCGTCACCGCTCAGCCCGAGGGGCCGACGCGGCCGGAGGTCTGGATCCTCGGCTCCTCCGATTTCGGGGCGCAACTCGCGGCCTATTTCGGCCTGCCCTACTGCTTCGCGCATTTCATCACGGAGGGCCATGGCAGCGTGGAGGCGATGGCGCTCTATCGCGACGGGTTCCGGCCCTCGCCGCGGCTGGCCGCGCCGCATGCGGCGCTCGCCATCTTCGCGCTGACCGCGGCGACGGAGGCGGAAGCCTGGCGGCTGTTCCGCTCGCGCGAGCTGTGGCGGCTCGGGCGCGACCGCGGCATCTACGCGCCGCTGCCGAGCGTGGCCGAGGCGGAGGCGTACCAGTACAGCGCGGAGGAGCAGGCGCGGGTGGAGCGGATGCGCGAAGCGGCCATCGTCGGCGCGCCGCAGCAGGTGCTCGCGAGGCTGGAGGCGGTGGCGGCGGCGCACGGCGCGCAGGAGATCGCCGTGCTCACGCCTTGCCACGACCCGGCGGCGCGGCAGGAGAGCTTTCGGCTGCTGGCGGAAGCGGCGGGGTTGTAGGGGCCCTTCCTCACCGCCGCTGCGAGGCGCCGCGCTGGCGGAAAACGCGAATCGGTTTCGGACAAATTCGCCGGGGCTCGGAACACGGAATCGGTTTCGGACAAATTCGCTGAGCTCCGGCTTCGGGGTCGAACTGGACGGATCAGGGCCGGGCGGGCCTTGTCAAAGAGCCCGGCGATGATATAGGAATATCAGCCCAAATACCAGCGCCGTCGCGCGCCCGCCCCGGCCCGAAGGGCTCACCACCCCTCCAGGACCACCTTCCCCTTCGCCGTCCCGCTTTCGATCAGCGCATGCGCCTGCTTCAGGTTTGCCGCGTTGATCGGTCGCATCACCTGGGTCGCCGTCGTGCGGATGCGGCCGGCATCCACCAGCAGCGCGACCTCGTTCAGCAGCTTCCCCTGCTCCTCCATGTCGGGGGTGCCGAAGATCGGGCGGGTGAACATCAGCTCCCAATGGATCGAGTTCGCCTTGCGCTTGAACGCCATCGCGTCGAGCGAGGGCGGATCGTCGATCAGCCCGAAGCGGCCCTGCGGCGCGATGAGCTGCGTGATCTCCGCCAGGTGCTTGTGCGTTTCCGTCGTGGAGAAGACGAAGCCCGGCTCGCCAAGGCCGAGCGCCTTCACCTGCGCCGCCAGCGGCTGCGCATGGTCCACCACGTGATGCGCGCCGAGCTCCTTCACCCAGGCCTTCGTCTCGGGCCGCGAGGCGGTCGCGATCACGGTGAGGTCGGTCGTCGCGCGCAGGATCTGGATGGCGATGGAGCCGACGCCGCCGGCGCCGCCGATGATCAGCACCGCCGGCGCCGCGCCCGGCACGGGTTTTCGGACGTCCAGCCGGTCGAACAGCATCTCCCAGGCGGTGATGGCTGTGAGCGGCAGGGCCGCTGCCTCGGCATCCGAAAGGGTCTTGGGCTTGCGGCCGACGATGCGCTCATCCACCAGGTGGAACTCGCTGTTGGCGCCCTGGCGCGCCATGGAGCCGGCGTAGAAGACCGCGTCGCCCGGCTTGAACAGCGTGACACCCTCGCCGACCGCCTCGACGCGGCCGACGGCATCGAAGCCCAGCACCTTCCATTGCCCGGGCTCCGCCGAGGCGCGTCGGCGGATCTTGGTGTCCACGGGATTGACCGACACCGCCCGCACCGCGACCAACAGGTCGCGCCCCGTGGGGATGGGCTTGTCCAGCGTGATGTCCACGAGCGAATCCGCCCGGTCGATCGGACCGAGCGCCTGATAGCCAACGGCCTTCATCGGTTGCGTCCCTCAGGCGATGTGATCGCCCGAGCGTAGCGCCCCCCGGAAGCGCCGCCGAGTCAGCGCCGGATGATGACGACGGGGATGGGCTGGCCCTGCTTCTGGGCGCGGCGGATGCGCCACCAGAGCGAGGCGGCGCCGATCGCGCCGGCCACGATCAGCACGGGCAGGGCGAGGGCCGCGAACATGATCGCCACGCCGGCCAGCACCAGCCCGCCCGCGGCCAGCGCCACGAGCACGGCCACGCCGCCGACCCGCGCCAGGAAGCGGTCCAGGGCGGAGGCCGGGCGCGGCGGCACGGGATCAACGAATTCGCCATCCGGCGTCATGTCGAGGACAGGCGGGCGTCGCTGCGGGTCCATGCGGGAGATGTTGCCCAGGCCGGGCGGTCGTTCAAGACCCTGCAACAAGGGGTTACGTCACCGGCGCCGCATCCACCACATGCAGGCCCGGGCTCACCGTCTCGTTCCAGCTTTCCGCGCGCAGATGCCCGGCAAGGTGGAGGTGGCCGCCGCCGAGCAGCGCCTGGGCCAGCGGGCCGTCCTTGGCCCGAAAACAGATCGCCTTGAGGCGGGGGCCGCCGCCCTCGCCCTCCAGGAAGGCGCGCACCGCGTTGCCGTCCTTGCCGACGCGGTCGGCGCGCACGATCCGAGCGCGGTTCAGCACGAAGACCGGCTCCTCGTTGCCGGCGCCGAAGGGCGCGAGGCGGCCGACATCCTGGGCAAGCGCGACGGTGGCGGCCGGCACCGCGAGCGTGCCCTCCACCGAAAGATCGGCGGCGGAGGGCAGCACCGCGGCATGGGCGAGCCGCTCATCCAGGAAGGCCTGGACCTCGCCGGCGCGCGCCGCCTCGAAGGAGAAGCCGGCGGCCATCGGATGGCCGCCGCCGGTGACCAGAAGGCCGGATTGCCGCGCCGCGATGATCGCGGCGCCGAGATCCACGCCCGGGACCGACCGGCCGGAGCCCTTGGCCATGCCCTCCGCGACGCCGGCCACGCAGGCCGGGCGGTTGAAGCGTTCCTTGATGCGGCCGGCGACGATGCCGACCACGCCGGGATGCCAGCCCTCGCCGGTGACCAGCAGCACGGGATGGCCCTGGTCGGCCTGGCGCTGCGCGGCCTCGAAGGCGGCGGTCAGCACGTCGGCCTCCACCTCCTGGCGGCGGCGGTTCACGGCATCGAGCGTCTCGGCGATGGCGCGTGCCTCGACCGGGTCGTCCTCGACGAGCAGGCGCAGGCCGAGATCGGCCTCGTGGATGCGGCCGGAGGCGTTGATGCGCGGGCCGAGCAGGAAGCCGAGCGTGTGGGCGGAGGGCGCGTCGCGGGATTGCGCGACGTCGAGGAGCGCGGCGATGCCGGGGCGGTCGCGGCGTGCCATCACCTTCAGGCCCTGCGCGACCAGCGCGCGGTTGAGGCCGGTCAGCGGCATGACGTCGCAGACGGTCGCGAGCGCGACGAGGTCGAGATAGGTCTTGAGGTCGGGCTCGGGCCGTGCGGCGAAATGGCCGCGCCGGCGCAGCGCGCGCAGCAGCGCGACGCCGGCAAGAAAGGCGACGCCGGCGGCGCAGAGATGCCGGAGGCCGCTTTCGTCGTCGAGCCGGTTGGGGTTCACCGTGGCGAGGACCGGCGGCACCGGGCCCTCGGCCTTGTGGTGATCGAGGATGACCACATCCGCCCGGCCGCCTGCCGCGGCGAGCGCCTCGGCGGCGGCGATGCCGCAATCCACCGTGACGATCAGCGTGGCGCCGCGTTCGCACAGCGCCGCGATGGCGGCGGCGTTGGGGCCGTAGCCCTCGTTCAGCCGGTCGGGGACGTAATGCACTACCTGGCAGCCGAGTTCGCGCAGCAGGCGCACCATCAGCGCGCCGGAACAGGCGCCGTCCACATCGTAGTCGCCGAACACGGCGACGGACTCCGCGCGTTGCACGGCATCCGCCAGGCGCGCGGCGGCTTCGTCCATGTCGCGCAGCACCGAGGGGTCGGGCATCAGCGCGCGCAGCGTGGGTTCGAGGAAATGCGGCGCATCCTCCACGCCGACGCCGCGCGCGGCGAGAAGGCGGCCGAGAATCTCGGGGAGTTCGAGGCGCTGCGCGATGGCGAGGCCCGTCCGCGACTCCGGGGCGCGCCAGATCCAGCGCCGGCCGGTGGCGGATTTCTCGATGCCGAGGACGGCGTCCACTAGCTCCCTCCCGCGCCTGCGGGGGCTTCGGCGCCAAAGGCGTCGGAGACCGGAGCGGAGCGGAGGCTGGGAGGTCGGGGTTGGAGGATAGGGGCAACCTTGTCCTCGAACCCCCACCCCACCCTCCCCCGCAAGCGGGCGAGGGAGAGCCGTGCAGCCGAGGTCACGCCACGAAGGCCGTCGGCTTCAGCGCGAAATTGTGGTGGCCCTCGATGTAGCGGACCGTGCCGGATTTCGACCGCATCACGATGGAATAGGTGGTCGCCCGGCCCGCGCTCCGCTGCACGCCGCGCAGCATCGGGCCGGTCGTCACGCCGGTCGCGGCGAACATCACCTCGCCCTTCGCCATGTCCTCGAGACCGTAGATGCGGTTGGCGTCGGTGATGCCCATCTCGCGCGCGCGCGCGATCTGCTCGTCATTCTCGAACAGCAGCTTGCACTGCATCTGTCCACCGATGCAGCGCAGCGCGGCCGCGGCCAGCACCCCCTCCGGCGCGCCGCCGGAGCCCATGTAGATGTCGACGCCGGTATCGGGCTGCGACACCGCGACCACGCCCGAGACATCGCCGTCCGGGATCATCATGATGCGCGCGCCGGCGGCGCGGCAGCGCTTGATGATCTCTCGGTGGCGGTCGCGGTCGAGCAGGCAGACCACGAGATCGGAAATCTCGGCCTTCTTCGCCTTTGCGAGTTCGCGGAGATTCTCCTCCACGCTGGCCTCGAGGCTGACCACGCCCGCCGGCAGGCCGGGGCCGACGGCGAGCTTCTCCATGTAGATGTCGGGCGCGTGCAGGAAGCCGCCCTTCTGCGCGAGCGCCACGCAGGCCATCGCATTGGGCCCGCCCTTGGCGGTGATCGAGGTTCCCTCCAGCGGGTCCACCGCGATGTCCACCTCCGGCCCGCCGCCGGCCTTGGCGTAGATGCCGACGCGCTCGCCGATGTAGAGCATCGGCGCCTCATCCATCTCCCCTTCGCCGATCACCACCGTGCCGGAGATCGCGACGGTGTCGAAGGCCCTGCGCATCGCCTCCACCGCGGCGCCATCGGCCGCATTCTTGTCGCCGCGGCCCATCCAGCGGGAGGCGGCCAGCGCCGCGGCCTCGGTCACGCGGACCAGTTCGAGGGCAAGGTTGCGGTCCACATGGACCTGCTGGTCTGCCATGGGCGTGGTCCTCCGGCTCAGGGAAAGCAGGGTAGCGCGGCGGCGTCGCGCGCGGAATGCGCGGCGGCCCGGCGACGCATCAGCGCGGCGCGCAGGGCGTGGGCAGCGGCACCGGCGAAGCGGCCCGGCGCAGCAGGGCGCTCGTGCAGCCCGGGCCGCCCACGGTGCCGACAAACTGGCCATCCGCGTCGAGCGTGGCGGCGAGGTCCACCGTCACGTAGTCGGGCGGCTGTAGCAGCCAGCGCCCCGCGGTGAGGCGCAACTCCGGGAGCTTGCCGCCGGAGGGCCGGCCCGCCATCAGGAAGCAGCCCTCGGCCGCGTCGGGATTGCTGGCCAGCGGCCAGAAATGGAACAGGCCCGCCACCGCGCCGCCGGATTCGGACCGCAGATGCAGGGTGAGACCCGTCTCGCCCTGGCCGCACAGATAGGTCCCCACCCATTCGCCATCCCAGGGGGATGCCTCCGGCGAGGAGGACTTCCCCTGCGCCAGCGCCGGCAGCGCGAGCAGCGCGCCGAGCAGGGCGAGGAGAGGCGCGCGCAGGGTCACAGCGATTCGATCCGGATCAGCGCGGGCTTCTCCACCACCGTCTCCAGCGCCTCGATCCGCGCCAGCGCGGCGCGCATCCGCGATTCCTCCGCATCATGCGTGGTGACGACCACGGGCACCGCCTCCCCCGGCGCGCGGCCACGCTGGAGCATGGATTCCAGGCTGATCTGGTGGTCCCGCAGGATGGCCGTGACATCGGCGATCACGCCGGGGCGGTCCAGCACCATCAGGCGCAGATAGTAGGCGCCGACGCGCTTCTCCATCGGGATCGCGGGCAGCGCGGAGAGCGCGCCGTTGGAGACGCCCCAGACCGGGGTGCGGCGGCCGCGCGCGATGTCGATCAGGTCGGCGACGACGGCGCTGGCCGTGGGCCCTGCGCCGGCGCCGCGGCCTTCGAGCACCACGCGGCCCACGAAATCGCCCTCCGCGACCACCGCGTTGAACACGCCGTCCACGCGCGCGATCGGGTGCGCGACGGGGACCATGCAGGGATGCACCCGCGTCTCGATGCCGTGATCCGTGCGGCGGGCGATGCCGAGCAGCTTGATGCGGTAGCCAAGCTCGCCCGCCAGCGCGATGTCGAGCGCGGAGATGCTGCGGATGCCCTCGACATGCACGGCGTCGAAATCCACCGGGCGGCCGAAGGCGAGTGCCGCGAGGATCGCCAGCTTGTGCGCGGCGTCGATGCCATCCACGTCGAAGCTGGGATCGGCCTCCGCGTAGCCGAGCTTCTGGGCCTCGTGCAGGGCTTCGGCGAATTCGCGCCCGCGTTCGCGCATCGTCGTCAGGATGTAGTTGCAGGTGCCGTTGAGGATGCCGAGCACGCGGGAGATGTCGTTCGCGGCGAGGCCCTCGCGCACCGCCTTGATGGCGGGGATGCCGCCGGCAACGGCGGCCTCGAACATCAGCGGCACGTCGTTGGCCTCGGCGAGCTGCGCGATCTCCGCGCCATGCACGGCGAGCAGCGCCTTGTTCGCGGTGACCACCGGCTTGCGCGCCTTCAGCGCGGCGCGCACGAGATCGGCGGCGGTGCCCTGGATGCCGCCGATCGTCTCGACGACCACATCCACGTTCGGATCCTCCGCGAGCGCGGTCGCGTCCTCGTACCAGCGCAGGCCGGAGAGGGAGACGCCGCGATCCTTGCTCCGGTCGCGGGAGGAAACGGCGGTGACGGCGATCGGCCGGCCGGCGCGCGCGGCAACCGTCGCGGCATTGTCGCGCAGCAGGGTCAGCACGCCGGTGCCGACCGTGCCGAGGCCGGCGACGCCTATCGCAAGTGGTTTGGTCATGCCGCGTCCACTTCCATGCCGTCCACCGGCCCTGCGTTGTCGGCGGCCAGGAAGCCGCGGATGCCGCGCAGCGCCTGGCGGATGCGGTGCTCGTTCTCGACCAGCGCGATGCGCACATGCTCGTCGCCATGCTCGCCGAAGCCCAGCCCCGGCGCGACCGCGACCTTCGCCTTCTCCAGCAGCAGCTTCGAGAAGCCGACCGAGCCGA
>VFQR01001197.1_pt1 | contig 21502 bp, 8 predicted proteins | sample 3512321 | NCBI WGS metagenome assembly VFQR01 (sample SAMN10412374, study PRJNA504923) | tailings metagenome | isolation source: Relicate 3 Philex TSF1 revegetated site | place: Philippines: Tuba, Benguet | collected 2017-08-29 | reverse complement strand
AGCCCTTCGCGCCGCTCAGGCCGAACGTGGTGCCCGCGCCCGAGAGGGTCGCCGAGCCCGCCGTGACCGCGCCATCCAGCACAAGATCGCCGGTCGCCGTCAGCCCGAGCGCGCCGCCAACGGTGAGCGCCGCGCCGCCATTCAGCGCAAAGCCCGCCATGGACAGCGTTGCCGATCCGGCGGAGGTCGTGCCGTTCAGCGCCACATCGCCGGTGGTCGTCACGCCCAGCAGACCGGTCACGCCGAGGCTGCCGCCCACGGCCTGGGACAGGCTCGTCCCCGACAGCGTCGCGGAGGTCGCGGTGACCGCGCCGTCCAGCACGACGGGGCCGGACGCCGTCAGGGCCAGCGGGCCCGCGACCGCCATGCTGCCGCCCGCTTCCAGCGTGAAGGCGCCGGTGCCGAGCGTGGCGCCGGTCGCCGAAAGGCTGCCGCGCAGCGCGACATCGCCGGTCGCCGTCATGTCGAAGGCGGCGGCGCCGAACGCCATCGTGCCGCCCGCCGCCTGGGTCAGTCGCGCCACGCTGAAGCTGCCGCCCGTCGCCGTCACGCTGCCGTCCAGCACCGCGTCGCCCGTCGTGGTCAAGGCCAGCGCGCCGGTGAGCGCAAGGCTCGCCGCCGCGTCGAGGTCGAGGCTCGCGGCGGTGATGGTCGTGGCACCCGCCGAAGTCGCGCCACCCAGCGTGACGGCGCCCGCCGCCGTGATGTCGAGCGCGCCGCCCAGGGTCAGCGACCCACCCGCGAGCTGCGTCACGTCGCCGCCCGAAGCGAGGACGCCGGACGCCCCACTCAGCGCCGCCGTCCCGAGATTCAGTGCGCCGCCCGCATCGAGCGAGAGCGCGCCCGCACCGGCCGCGACATTGCCGAGCACCGCGAGATCGCCCGTGGTCGCCAGCGCGAAGCCGCCGCCGGCGGTGAAGGCGCCGAGCCGTGGCATGACATTCCCGGCCTGGGTGAGCAGAACGGCGCCGCCCGCGCTGCCCGTCAGCACGCCCGCCGCACCGCCATCCAGCGTGCCGCCCGTCTGCGTGATGTCGCCGAGCGCGGTCAGCGTCGCGCTGCCGGTCCAGCCGATGGTGCCGGCGCTCTGCGCGATCGCGCCGCCATTCGCCGTCAGAGCGAGGTTGTCGCCGATCACATCGGCGGCGATCGCGAGCCCTGTCGAGGTTACCACGCGGACATCGTCGCCCGCCTCCGCGCCCAGCGCGCTGATCGCGTTGCCCGCCTGTTCGAGGCTGATGCCGCCCGTCGCCTTCGCGGTCAGCGCGGCCGTGCGGATCGCGCCGGCGGGCTGGGTGATGCTGGTCGCGCTCAGCGCGATCGCCGGCGCGTCGAGCGTGAAGGGCACGCCCGCATCCAGCACAAGCGCGCCGGCGACCGTCAGCGCGATGGTCCCCGTCGCGCTGTTGGCGCCCGCCACGGTCAGCGCCCGCGCATTGTCGAGCCGCAGCAGCGACCCGGCTGCGAAGGGGCCGAGATTGACGATCGCGTTCGCCCCGGAGAAATCGGCGTTCCCGCCCGTCGCGCCGGTCAGCGTCGCCGCCTTCAGCGCGCCCGTCGCCGCGGCCGCGCCCTGCGCGGTGATGGTGAGCGTGCGGCTAGCCGTGACAGCGCCGCCGATCGCGATGTCGCGCCCGGCCACCGGCGCGCCCGGCACCGGCGCCACGCCGCCCGAGGCGGTGAGCGCCACGTCGCGCGCGGCGAGCGTTCCGCCCAGGTCAATGCCGAGCGTCTGCGCCGTGAGGAAGGCGTCGCGCGTTGCCGTCGCGGTGCCGCCGAGCGCCAGCGCGCCGGTCGTCGCCGTCGCCGTCAGGTCCCGCGCCGAGTCCACCGTGCCGCCGAGGCTCACGCTCGCGCCGGTGATCTCCAGCGAGCCGAGGGTGGAGGCGAGGCTGCCCGCGGCCTGGGTGAGCGCGCCGCCGGCCTGCGCCGTCACCGTCCCGCCCGTGGCGCTGCCGCCGGTCTGCGAAAGCGCGCCGCTCGCGATCAGCGTCAGCAGCTGATCTGCCGCGATCGTGCCCGAGAGGCCGAGGTCACCGCCCTTGGTCTCGATGCGAAGATCCGCGCCGGGCGCCAGCGCGCGCACCGTGCCGCCGATGCTGGCGCTGCCCGCGCGGATGTCGAGCGTGCCGGCCGTCGCCTCCATCGTGCCGCCGGCCTGGGTGACGGTGGCACCCTCCGCCGTGACGATGCCGCCCGCGACGCTGCCGCCGGATTGGGAGAGCGTTCCGCTCGCGAAGAGGTCCACGCGATCCGGCGCGGTGACGGTGCCGGCGATCGTCAGGTCGCCGGCCGTCGCGGTCAGCGCCACATCGGCGCCGGGCGCCGTCGCGCGCACCGTGCCGCTCGCCGAGAGGATCAGCCCCGCCGCGCTGATCGAGACGCCGTCCGGCGCCTCGACCAGCCCGGTGATCGAGAGCGGCAGCGTGCTGGCCAGCGCGATGAAGGTGCCGGCATCGAGGTCTCCGAGCCCGGCGATCGCGTTGCCGACATTCTGCAGATTCACCGCGCCGGTGCCGCCATCGGCGTTGATCGTACCAGCCGCCACGAGGCCGGCGCCGGTGACGCCGGCATCGGACGTCAGCGTCACCACCTGGCCGGGCGCGAGCAGCTGCGCGGCGAGCGGGATCGCAATGCTCGTCGCATCCAGCGTCACCGCGCCTGCCGCGCTCACCGTGCCGGCGAGCGTCAGCGCGGTGGTCGTGTTCAGGGCGATGCCGCCGCCCGTTGCGGCGAAGGGCCCTAGCACGGGGATGCTGTTGCCGCTGCCGGTGAGCGCGAGCGATGTCGCGCTGCCCGTCACCGCGCCCGCCGTCACCGCGCCCATGCCGGAGACCGCGCCGCCATTGAGAACCAGGTTGCCGGCCGAGGCCGTCAGCGTGCCGGCGAGCGTCGCGGCGCCTGTGACGGTGAGCACCACATCGCCGGCCGCCGTCGTCAGGCTGCCGGTCGCGGCCAGGTCGAAGGCCGTCGCGCCGCCGCTCGCCGTGACGCCGATGCCGCTCTGCGCGCCAAGGCTGCCGGCGAGCAGCACGCCGCCATTGCCGGCCAGCGTCGCGCCGCCATCGGCCGTCACGGTCGCGCCGTCGGCGATGCTCGCCGCGCCGCCCGTGGCGCTGATCGCGACATCGCCGTTGCGCGCCAGCACGGTGGCGCCGCTGCCGATGGCAAGCCCGCCCTGGGTCGTCGCGACGTCCACGGCGCCGATGAAGCCGGTGGCGAGGCCGCCCTGGGTCCCGGCGCTCACGCTGCCGGCGATGGTCAGCGCGGCGGGGTCGTTCGCGCGGCCGCGCAGCGCGATGCCCTGGCCGGCCTCCAGCGCGCCCGCGAAGGTCACCGCGCGGCCGCTGGTGATCGTCATGCCGGCCGCGACGTCAAAATTGTCCACGAAGCCGAAGCGGTTGTCGCCGGACTTCAGGCTGATGCTATTGGCGTTGACGCCCGCGAGCACGGTGGCGTCGCCGAAGCGTTCCACCACGATGCCGGTGCCCGCGCCGCCATCGGCGACGTTGCCGCCCACCTGCAGGCGCAGCCGGTTCACGCCGCCGAGCGTCGCGATGCCGCCCACCGAGAGGTCGCCCGCCACCGCCGCGCCGCCCTGCCGCGCGCCGAGCAGCAGCGTTCCGGCGGAAAGCTGGCCGAGGCTCGCGGCACTCAGCGCGAGCCCGCCGCCGCCGGCCAGGCTCATCGCGCGGCCCGCCGTCCGCGGCAGGATCTCGATGCGCCCGCCCGGCGCGCTCACCGCGCCGGCGAAATCCATCTGGTCCGCGATCAGCGTGATGACCTGGGTGTTGCCGGCCGTGAGCGAGCCCCCGGGCACCACGCGCAGCGTGCCGCCCAACGCCGTCTCCAGCCGCAGATCGGTGCCCGCCGAGGTCGCGCCATCCACGTCGAGGCTGCCGCCGGCGCGGAAGGCGAGCGCGGTGCCGGCCTTGAGAGCGCCGAGCACCTGCACGTCGTGCGCCACGGCATCCAGCGCGACGGCGCCGCCCGCCTCGCCTTCCAGCCGCGCGACCTTCAGCGTCACGCCGGCATTGGCGGTGATGCTGCCGCCGGAGAGGAGCCGCAGGGTCGGCGCATCGGGCACAGCGGTGCTGGCCACCACCGTCAGGTCGCCGCCATCGAGACGGCCGAGTTCGAGCACGCCGGTGCCGCCGCCGCCGGCGACGTCGATGTTCGGGAACAGCGCGGCAGTCAGCGCGAGGTCGCCACCCGCGCCGCCGAGCGAGACCGTGCGCCCCGCGAGACGCGGCGCGATCGCCACGGTCCCGTCCGCGGCGATCAGCCGCGCGCCGCCGAAGCCGAGGAAGCTCAGCGCGTCGGACTGGATGCCGATGCGCCCCTGCGGCGCCGTCAGGCTGGCGGCGAGGTTGAAGAAGCCGATCGTGACCGAGCGGCCCGAGAGCGCGAACTCGCCGCCGGAGGGCACGACCAGCGCCTCATCCACCAGGATCGCGCCATCGGTGGCGCCATTGGTGGCAGACTCGGCGGTCAGCGCGACGCGGCCGCCGCTGCCGCCGACGCGCGCGGCATTCGTCGAGGCGCCGCTGTTCACGGTGAGACGCCCCGCGCTCGCCGCGCCGCTGCGCAGGAAGCCGTCCTCCGAGGTCAGGCCGATGCGCCCCGCCACGGCCCCGCCGCCCGCCGAGACGGTGCCGTTCACCGTCATCGCGCCGGACGCGGTGATGGTGACGTCCGCGAGCGCGCCGGCGGCGGCCGAGAGCCCGCCCAGCACCGGCCCGTCAACGACCAGCGCAATGGCGTTCTCGATCGTGATGCCGCCGCCCGCGCTCACCGCGCCGATGCTGTCGAGCCGGTTCGCGCCGGGGAGGTCGATCGCGCCGGCCGTCGCGGTCGCGAGGAGCTGCGCCGCATCCAGCACGCCGCCGCTCTGGGTGATGTCGGTCGCGGCGGTAAGCGTGAGCGCGGCATCCGCCTGGATCAGGCCGGCGGTCTGCTCGACGCCGCCGGCGCTCGATCCGACGGCGATCGTGCCGCCCACGCCGCCCACGCGATGCGCGCGGAGATTGCCGCCGATGCTCGCGAGGTCCACGCCATCCAGCGTGATGCTGCCCGCATTCGTCGTCGCCACGCCGGCCGTGACGCTGCCGCTGACCGTGAGCGTCTCGGCACTGAGCGCCACGCTGCCCGCCGCGCCCGCGCCGGCGACCAGGCTGCCCGCGACATCCAGCGCGCCGTCCGCGGCGATCGCGAAGCCGGCCTGCGCCGTGAAGTCGCCGATCTCCGCGATGTCGGCCGGCGTCCCGCCGCCGAGATCGACCGAGCCGGCGCTACCCTTGAGCGTCGCCGCCCGGACCAGCCCGGTGCCGGTCACCGCACCGGCGGTGGTGAGTTCCAGCACGCCATTCGCGCTGACGTCGCCATTCAGCGTGAGGCCGCCCGCGACCGTGGTGCTGAGCCCGACCGTGTCGCCGCTCACGGCGCCGCCCGCCTGCACCGTCAGCCCGTTCGCCGCGATCAGCCCCACCTGGCCGGTGGATTCGACCAGCCCGCTGATGCTCAGCGTGCCGTCGGTGATCAGGGCAAGATTGCCGCCATCCGCGCCCAGCGCGCCCACCAGCGGGATGATGTTCCCCGCCTTGGTGAGGTCGAAGCTCTGCGCCGCGCCGGCCAGAGTCACGCCCGTCAGGTCAAGGGCGACACTCTGCGTCACCGCGCCGTTCGAGCGCAGGTCGAGCGTGGTGAAGCCGGGCGCCGCGCCCGGGCTGGCATCCAGGCTGATCGAGGCCGCGGTGACCTGCGGCGCCGTCTCGAAGGCGGCGGTCGCGGCGCCGAGCCGCAGCGTGTCCGTGTTGGCGCCGAGCGCATAGTCGGCCGCCGTGACGGCGAAGGCGCCGCCCGAATTGCTTGCGCGCTCCACCACGCCGCCCGCCCCGGTCGTCGTGAGCGTGTTGCCGTTCGGCGTGAAGGTGTCGGCACGGATCGAGATGCGCGTCAGCGCCTCGACGCCGCCCTTCAGCTCGATGGCGCCCGAGGTGGCGAGCAGCGAGACGGCGGCGCCCGTGCTCTTGATGGTGAAGCCCGGATCGAGCGTGATGCTGGCGCCGGTCAGCGCGACTTCGCCGGCGCGGTTGATCGAGCCGGCGACGGTCAACTCGCCATCGGCGCGAACATGGAAGCCGCCCGGCGCATCGGGGATGTTGGTGTTGAGCGTCTGGTCGCCGGCGAGATGGACCGAGATGCGCCCGGCCGCCGAGGTGATCGGGCTGATCGCGCCGACGCCATGGCCCACGCCGTCCATCGCGAAGCCGGTGCCCGCCGCGCCGGCCAGCACGAGGACGCCATCGAGCTTCCCCGCCGTGCGGGAGACAGCGCCGGCGGCGCGGAGGTCCAGGTTGACGTTGGAGAGGGTGAGATCGCCGGCCAGCGTGGTGTTGGCGGCGAGGTCGGTCAGCACATTGCCCGGCAACGTGGCGCCGCCCAGGCGCAGCACGCTCTCGGCCTTCACGCCGGTGATCTCCGCCAACGCCAGCCCGCCCGAAGCGCCGGCGCCGAGGTTCAGCGCGACACCGGCATTCGGCGCGATCTCGACGAAGGGCGCCTGGATCTTGTTGGCGACGGCCGGCAGCGTGACGGCGTTGGCGACCATGGTGACGAAGTTCAGCCCCTGCGCCGAGCCGCCCGCGCCGTAGACGATCGCGCCATTGGCCCCGTGCGCGCGCATGAATACGTTGCCGGCGGTGGACTGCACGGCCGCGTTGACCAGCACCTGGCCGTTTGCCGTCGCGCCCGGGATGGCGGGGTCGGAGGCGAGCAGGAAGATGTTGCCCTTGAGCGTCAGCGCCTGGTTGATCTTGACGCTGTTGCCGGCCGCGAGGGTCAGCGAATTGCCGGTGTCGTTGTAGTTGAAGCTCTTGTTGACGATGAGGTTGCGCGTCGCCTCCAGCCGGACGTCGTTGGCGTCGAGCAGCGTCTTCAGCGTGCCGACGGAGAGCGTCGCATCGACATCGGTGCCGCCATCGTCGGCGGCGACCTGCGGCGAGGCCGGGTTGGTGCCGATCTCGCCTGCCGCGGCGTTGACGATGGTGAGGTCGCGCGGATCGATCAGCAGCGTGCCGACCCGGCCCTGCGGGGCGGTGGTGTCCACGGTGCCCGTCAGCGCGAAGCCGTCGCGGGAGGAGACCTCGACGCGGCCGCCATCGCCGCCCTGCGGCCCGCCGCGCGCCGTGACCGCGCCGGCATGCGTCACCTGCTCGCGCCCGATGACCGCGACGCGGCCGCCATCGCCACGCTCCGTGGCGTCGGCCCGCACCCGCGCGCCGGCCGCGACCACCGTGCGCCGCGCATCGCCCGCGCCCACGCCGCCGCCCTGGGCGCGCGCGCGCTCGGCGCTGGTGCCGAGCGCCACCGTGCCGCCGCCGGCGCGGCCATTGGCGATGACCCGCGCGGTCGGGCCGAGCATCACATCGCCGGTGGCGTTCGCCACGATGGTGCCGCCGGCCTCGCCGGGGCGGCGCCCGGCGGCCGCGACCGTGCCATCCAGCCGGATCGAGCCGCCGACGCCGGCGATCTCCACCATGCCGGCGCGGGCGCCCGCAGTGTCGGCGCGGATCGTGCCGCCGGCCGAGACCAGGTTCTGCACCAGGCCATCCACCGCCTGGGCGGTGAGCAGCACGGTCCCGCCCTCGGCCAGCACGGTGCCGGTGTTGGTGACGAGCGCGGCCACCGGCCGGCCATCCGGCCCGAGGGGCGCCGTGCGCACCTGGCTCGTGACGTCGAAGGCGACGAGGCCGTCGCCATGCAGGTCGATCGTGTGGGTCTCGGCGCCCGCCAGCACGACGGTGCCGAGCCGCGCGCGCACCGTGCCGGAGTTGGCGACGGAGGGCGCCACCAGCGCGGCGAGACCGGTGTCGCGCACCGTGATGTTGCCGCGGTTCTCGACCCGCGCGCCGGGCCGCCCGGGCTGGTCGAGGCGCAGCCGGCCGCCGGCCATGAAGGCGGCGTTGGTGGTATCGGCCGTGGAGGCGACGAAGCTCTGCGCCTCCACCTGGGCGCCCCGGTGGAACACGACGCCGGCGCTGTTGATGATGACGACCGAGCCATTCGCGCTGATCCGCCCGGCGATCTCGGAGGGCCGGGGCGTGGTGACCCGGTTCAGCGTGACGGAGGAGGCGGCCGGCTGCTGGAACACCACCGCCTGGCGCGACCCGACATCGAAGCTCTGCCAGTTGATCGCCGCGCGGTCGGTGGACTGGGTGATGGTGGTCGTAGTGCCGCCATGCGCGATGCTGGCCTGCCCCGCCACGACGGCACCGCCCTGCGGCCGCGCATTGGGCGCGGGCTGGGCGAGCGCCGGCAGCGCGAAGGCGAGCGCGAAGGCCGCCTGGATCGCGGTGGAGCCGAGCAGCGCGCCGCGCGGCAGCGTCAGGGCGATGGCGGGACGAGCCAGGAGGGGACGCCGTAGCATTGTGTTAACTCCCGTGCCCTAAAAGCGCTGAAGGACGCGCCAGTACACCGCCTGGGAGGAGAGCGCCTCGACGCCCGTGTCGCCCTGCGGCCGGCGCGTCATGCGCGTGACACCTTCGAGCTGCAGTTCCGTCTGGCGATCCACCACGAGGCGGATGCCACCACCTGCCGAACGCAGCACGCGGTCCGGGACGTCGTTCTGGACCTCGAAGCTCTGACCCCAATCATAGAACATGTAGTACTGCGCCGCGACATCGAATGTGCGGTCGAACAGCGGAACCTGGTAGTTCTCGTCCAGGCGCAGCTCGGCGACGGTGGTGAGCGCGCGGTCGCCGCTGACCTCGCCGGCATAGAAGCCGCGGTTGAGCCGCAGGCCGCCGAGGAAGAACTTCTCCGGGTTGGGAAGGACGTCGTCCGTCCACTGCCCCGCGACCAGGCCGAACAGGCTCACGGTCGCGCCGTCCCATGGGGAGAACAGGGCCTGGTTGCGGCTGATCTCGCCGCTGATCTTGAAGAAGTCCACCGCCTGGTTCTGGCGCCCCGGCAGCGCGCTGCCGTTGCGGCTGGCCCCCAGCCCCTCGATCCCCTGGCTGATGCGGATGGTGGCGCTGTTCACCGCCGGCAGGCTGTCGCCGAGCCAGACATCCTGCCGCGCCCATTCGGCTCCGAGCCGGACCACCCGCAGGCTGTCGAAGCTCGCCCGCGCCGCGCCGGCGCCGGTGCCGATCTTCACCTCGCTCTCCAGCGCGTCGAGGCCGGCCAGCAGGTTCAGCGTCTCCTGCCGGCGGCGGATCATCGGGTAGGTGAGGCCGACGCCGAACAGGTTGGTGATGCCCTCGTAGCCGATGGCGCGCAGGTTGTCGGAGGGGTGCGCCACGCCGCGGCCGGCGAAGATGCGGCCACGCAGGCCGGAGGCGCCGAGGAACACCTCGGTGGCGATCTGGCCGAAATTCTGGGTGTTGCCGCCGGCCCGGAACAGCACGAGGTCGGTGCGCTCGCCGTACTGGGTGAAGCTGTTCAGGCTGATCGCCGCCACCCCCTGCTCCGGCCCGACCAGCCGGAAGCCGCGGTTGTCGGCCGCGAGAAGGGCCGAGACCGGCGCGCGCGCGACCTGCGCGACGAGCTGCAGCGCGCCCGGCTCGCCGCCCGGGATCGGGCGCAGCACGGCGCGCACGGTGACGCCCGGCACCTCCTGCGCGAGCAGCAACTGGCGCTCAAGCAGGCCCTGGCCGAGCGGCCCCGTGGTGACCAGGCGTTCCAGGAACAGCAGCACCTGGGTGGCGGCCGGGCCGATGTCGCCATCGAGCTTCACCTCGGTAATGCGGCCCTCGGAGACCTGGAAGCGGAGCACGCCGCCTGCGGCAACCTCGGCCGAGACGCCGGTCAGCACATAGCCGTCGTCGCGGTAGCGGCGGAGGATGCCGAGCCGCGCCTCCTCGATCCGGGCGAGCGGCACGGCTGGGCCGGTCAGGCCGGCGAGCAGCGGGGCGAACTCGGCCTCCGAATAGGCGGAGGCGCCCTCGACACGGACGCTGCTCACCGGAAGCGAGACGGCGGGCAGGTTCTCCGCGCCGGGCAGCGGCGCGGCGGGCGCGGCGGGGCCCACGGCGGGCGGCGCCTGCGGCAGGATGCGCGGCACCGGCGAACCCGGCGGCACCTGCTGGCCCAGGACCAAGGCGGGAACGAGGAGCGGCAGCGCGAGGAGCGGAGCCACCCCCTTCAGCCAGGTCATCCCCCGATACCCCTGCCGTCGCGGATTCTTGTGATGTTAAGGGTTTGGCAGCCAATAGGGCAAGCCTCGTCTCAACATCGCCCGGCAGGGAGCGGCGCTGGCATTGCTCGCCAGGGTAGCATAGCATCGGCGAAGCGCCCGGGCCGCATCGTCCCGGCAACAGGACTGGGACATGCCGGTTACACTGCCGGATCGCAGCAACGCCCTGCTCAGGATGAGCCTCGACGGGGCCGCAGACAAGCTCGCACCGATCCGTGTGACGGTGCGCGAGGTGCTGTCCTCGCCCTTCGAAGCCGATGTCACGGCGTTGCACGCGACGCCGCTCGCCGCCGTCGATGTGCTGCAGAAGCCCGCGGAGCTGACGATCAGCCGCGACGGCGTGGAGCGCGTCTTCAAGGGCGTGGTGCGGGAATTCGCGCCGCAATCCGACGATCTCCGCGGCTTCATGATCTGCACGCTCAAGATCGTGCCGAAGGCCTGGGCGCTGACCCAGGCGACCGATTGCCGAATCTTCGAGGAGAAGACGGCGAAGGACATCATCACCGCCGTCTGCACCGATGCCGGCCTGCCAGCGCCGACCTTCCGCCTGGCCGGCGACGCGCCCACCCTGCCCTACCGCACCCAGTACAACGAGGACGGGCTGCGCTTCATCAAGCGCATCATGGAGGAGTGCGGCTGGTTCTTCTTCTTCGACGGCGACGCCATGATCGTCACGGACGCCAATGCAAGCCTCGGCAGCCTCGGCCCCCTGCCCGGCCCGGGTGCCCTGGTCGGCGGGCTGCGGGCGCTGACTTCGACGGCGCGCGGCAAGGAGAAGAACGCCGACTACGATTCGACCGCCCCCACCAAGGAGGTGAAGGGCGAGCAGGCGACAGTCCTCAAGACCACCGGCGTGCTGAGCCCCGAAAGCTTCCGCTGGCCGTCCGGCACCGACGACCCCGCCGCCGCCGCCGCGCTGGCCAAGTTGCGCATGGAAGCGCAGGAATCGGATGCCGCGCTGCTCGCCGGCGACGGCGAATGGTGCGAGCTCGCCGCCGGCTTCGTCTTCGAGGTAGCCGGCAACGATCCCTTCCTGCCGCCCGGCAAGTATGCGCTGCGCAGCGTCGTGCACCAGGCCACGGACGAGACCTGGCTGACCGGCGGAACGGCGCCGAGCTACGCCAACAGCTTCGAGGTCTTCCCCGAGGGCGTGCCCTGGCGCGAGCACATGCTGACGCGCAAGCCGCGGATGGATGGCGTGCACGCCGCCATCGTGATCGGGGCCCAGGGCGACGGCGACATCTTCACCGACGACATGGGCCGGGTGAAGATCAAGTTCTTCTGGGACCACCGGGCGGACGCCACGCCGGATACCGGCGTCTGGGCGCGCGTGGTGCAGCCCTGGGCCGGCGGCGGCTGGGGTGCCCAGTTCATCCCGCGCGTCGGCACCGAGGTCGCGGTCGCCTTCATGGATGGCGACCCGGACCGGCCGGTGGTGCTGGGCGGCCTCTACAACGGCACCCAGGTCGCGATCTATCCGAAGTCGGAGAAGATGAAATCCGGCTTCCGCACCCGCTCCGTGGACAAGGGCGGCAAGGCCGATTTCAGCGAGTTCACCTTCGACGACACCAAGGGCAGCGAGGTCGTCTTCCTGCATGCCCAGAAGGACTACAAGATCGAGGTCGAGAACGACCAGAACCTGAAGGTGGACAACTGCCGCATCGTCAACGTCAAGGTGGATGAGACCGTCACCATCAAGGGCAAGCAGTCGGTGACGGTGAAGGGCGATCAGACTTTCCTGGTCGAGCAGGGCAACTACAAGTCCACGGTCAAGATGGGCAATGTCGATCAGATCGTGGACATGGGGAACGTCAAGTCCGCGGTGAAGATGGGCAACTACGACGTTGACCTGAAGATGGGCAACATCGGCATGAAAACGGCCCTCGGCGCCGTCACTGTCGAGGCGATGCAGTCCATCACCTTCAAGGTCGGCGGCAGTTCCGTGAAGATCGATCAGATGGGGGTGACCATCAAGGGCATGATGGTCAAGGTCGAGGGCAGCGTGATGCTCGACCTGAAGGGGCTGATGACGAATCTCAAGGGCGACGCGATGCTGATGCTCAAGGGCGGCATCACCATGATCAACTGACATGAGCAGCCCCGCCCCCACCCCCTCAAAGCTCGATGGCGACCTGCCCGAGCTGATCGCCCGCATCGGCGCCCCGCCCGAGGCGCAACCGGCGCTGGCCGGCGCCGCGCATCCGCAGGATGCAATCGAGAAGCTTGCCGCCGCCGGCTTCCTGCTGGAAGCGACGCGGCTCGCGGCGCATGCGCTGCCGAAGCGCGAGGCGGTCTGGTGGGCCTGCATGTGCGCCCGCCACACCGCGCCGCCCGACCTGCCCGCCCTCGGCGAGCTCTGCGCCGCCGCGGAGACCTGGGTGCGCAAGCAATCGGACGACAGCCGCCGCGCCGCCTTCGACCTCGCCCAGGCCAAGGGGCTCGAGACGCCGGAGGCCTGGTGCTGCGTCGCGGCCTTCTGGTCCGGCGATTCGATGGCGCCGCCGGACGCGCCGAAGGTCCCGCCGGCGCCGCATCTCTCCGGCACCGCGGTTGCCGGCTCGGTCAACCTCGCCGCGGTGCGCGGCGATCCGGTGAAGCGCGACGCCAGGCTCGCGCGCTTCCTGGAAAGCGCCCGCGACATCGCCGCCGGCGGCGCTGGCCGCCTGCCGGCGGGAGGATAGCGCCGTGCCGCCCGCCGCCCGCATCACGGACATGCATGTCTGCCCGATGTTCACCGGCCCGGTGCCGCATGTCGGCGGGCCGATCCTGCCGCCGGGCTGCCCGACCGTGCTGATCGGGATGCTCCCGGCGGCGCGCGTGACCGACATGGCCACCTGCGTCGGCCCGCCTGACGTCATCGCGATGGGGTCCGTCACCGTGCTGATCGGCGGCATGCCGGCGGCGCGGATGGGCGACCTGACCGCGCATGGCGGCACCATCGTCATGGGCTGCTTCACCGTGATGATCAATTGAGATGCGGCTCACGCTCTCCACCCTGCGCTGTCCCGACTCCGTCGCGCCCGAGACGCGCTCGGCCGGGGGCGGCGAGTTCAGCATCGGCCGCGCGCCGGACAACAACTGGGTGCTGGCCGATCCGGAGCGCGTGCTGTCCAAGCGGCATTGCGTGCTGGCCTATCGCTCAGGCCTCTGGCAGATTGCCGACACCTCGACCAACGGCACCTACCTGAACCGCGAGAGCGAGCCGATCGGCCAGGGCCAGGTGCGCGACCTTCAGGATGGCGACCGCATCCGGCTCGGCTCCTATGAGATCGAGGTGCGCCTCCAGGACGCCATGGAGGACGCGCCGCTCCGGCAGCAGACGTTGATGCCGGGCGGCGGGAACCCGTTCGACGAGGATCCCTTCGCGTCGCCGCGCCAGCCGGCGGGCTTCGCACCCGGGCCGGCCCAGCCGGTCTCCCCCTGGGGCAATGATGATCCGCTGCTGCCGGCGGATTTCGATCCGCTGGCGCCCGCCGCGCCTGATCCCTTCGGCCGGCCCGCTTCCTCCCCCGCGATCGAGCCGCCGACGCCCTGGGCGACGCACCCGCCGCCGCATCGCGGCGCGGCGGAAGCGCTGTTCCCGGCCGATTTCGACCCGCTCGCGCCGAGCGCGCCCGATCCGTTCGCCGGCCCGTCCGTCGCCGATCACAGCCCGGCGCTGAACGACGCCTTCCGCGCCCCGGGCATTGCCGCGGCGCCGCCGGCCTCGAACCCGCTGCCGCCGGACTGGGATCTCGACGAGCCGCTGCTGCCGCCCGGGGCCGCGCCGGCGCCCGCGCCCGCGCCACAGGCCCCGCCGCTGGCCGCGCGCCCACCCGCAATGCCCGAGCCCGTGGCCCAGCCGCCCGAGCCCTGGCCGCCGACCCCGCCCGCCGCCCCGGCGCCGCCTGCCGCACCCGCTGTGCCCGCGGTGCCCGCGCCCGTCGGGCCGCCGCCCCCCGCCGCCGCGGCGCCTCAGGCGGCAGCCCCCGCCGATGGCGCGCTGCTCGCCGCCTTCCTGGCCGGGGCCGGCGTGCCGGGCGCGCGCATCGAGGACCCGGCCGTGACGATGCACGCGCTCGGCGCGGCCTTCCGCGCCATGGTCTCGGGCCTGCGCGCCGTGCTGATCGCGCGCGCCGCGATCAAGGGCGAGTTCCGCATCGAGCAGACGATGATCCGCGCGCGCGGCAACAACCCGCTGAAATTCTCGGCTGACGACGAGGACGCGCTTTCCGCGTTGCTCGGCACTGGCCGCCGCACCAACATGGAGCCCGCCGAGGCTGTGGCCGAGGCGCTGCGCGACATGAAGCTGCACGAGCTCGCCTCGGTCGCCGCGATGCAGACCGGCGTGCGGGAAATGCTGGCGCAGCTCGCGCCGGAAGCGATCCAGGCGCAGGCCGGCTCGGGTGGCGTTCTGCCGGTGCAGCGCAAGGCGCGTGCCTTCGAGGCGTATGAGGCGCAGCATGCGGCGCTGGTACGGGCGCTGGCCGATGATTTCGACAGCGCCTTCGGCAAGGCCTTCGCCCGCGCCTATGAGGAGGCGCTGCGCGAGGCCGCAGCAAGACCGGAGGAATGATGAATCGCAGAACCGCGCTGCTCTCTCTCCTGGCCCTTGGCGCCTGCGCCGCGCCGCCACCGCCTCCGCCCTCGGTGACGCTGAAGGTGGCCGCCGGCGCGGACCAGAATCCCGACCCGACCGGCCGCGCCTCGCCGGTCGCGGTGCATGTCTTCTTCCTCAAGGGCACCGCGCGATTCGAGCGCTCCGACTGGACGCAGCTGACGGAGCGGGAGCGCGACACGCTCGGGCCCGACAGCGGCGGCTCCGAGCAGTTCGTCTTCGCGCCCGGCGAGCGGCGCGAGATCACGCGCGAATTGCAGGCTGGCGTGCAGGCGATCGGCATCGTCGCGCTGTTCCGCGACGTGGACAGCGGCGCGCGCTGGAAGGCGGTGCGCACCATCGCACCCTCCGGCGCGACGACGCTCAACGTCACGCTGGGCCGCAACACGGTCACCCTCGCAGCCGGGAGTTGAATCGGCTTACCCGTCGCGCGCGAAGCTGATAGCGTCGCCGATGGGGAACGAAGGGCCGCGGTGCCGCCGCGCTGGAGGAGTCACGGGATGAGCAGCGCGCCGTGAGCTGGACCAGTCGTGTGATCTGGCAGGAAGGGATGTTCCTGCGCGCGCAGCATTTCCAGCAGCAGGATCGCTGGCTGGACAGCCTGGTGCGCGGCGCCTTCCGCCCGCTGCGGCCGCATCCCTGGGGCGTCACCGAGCTCACGCTGGACCGCGACCTGCTCGCCACGGGCAAGTTCGCGGTCGGCAGCGCCGCCGGCCTTTTCGAGGACGGCACCGCCTTCGCCATCCCCGCCGAGGCCGACCACCCGACGCCGCTCGACCTGCCGGACGGCGCGCGGAACATGCTCGTCTATCTCGCGCTGCCCATCCGCCAGCCCGGCGCGCCGGAAGTGGCGGGGCCCGAGGGCGAGGGCCGCCTCGCCGCGCAGCCCTTCGGCGCCTACGATACCCATTCCGGCTCGCCCCAGCCCGCGGAGCTCCAGGTCGGCAAGCTGCGCATGCGCTACATGCTCGAAGGCGAGGAGCGCAGCGGCTACCACTGCATCGGACTTGCCCGCGTGCTGGAGGTCTCGGCCACGCGCCAGGTGCAGCTCGATCCGCACTGGATCCCCCCCGCGCTGGCCGCGAGCGCCGTCACACCGCTCGCCGGGCTGATCGCGGAACTCGCCGGCATGCTGAACCAGCGCGGGGAGGCGCTGGCCGGGCGGCTGAACCAGCCGGGTGCCGCGGGCGTCGCGCAGGTCTCGGACTTCCTGATGCTGCAAAGCATCAACCGCTGGGAGAAGCTGCTGATGCACTGGGCCGCCGCCGGCGCCGTGCATCCCGAGGAGCTCTACGCCACGCTGCTGCAGATGGCGGGCGAATTCGCGACCTATCTCGATGCGACGAAGCGCCCGGGGAGCTACCCCGCCTATCGCCACGAGGACCTGCAGCGCAGCTACGCGCCGGTCGTGGCCGATCTGCGCAAGCTGCTGTCCGCGGTGATCGAGCAGGCCGCCGTCGCGATCCCCTTGCAGGAGCGGCGGCATGGCGTGCGCGTCGGCCCGCTCACCGACCGCAACATCCTGCGCGCCGCGCGCTTCGTGCTGTCGGCCTATGCCGACATGCCCGCCGAGCAGCTGCGCCGGCTGTTCCCCGCGCAGGTGAAGATCGGTGCCGCCGAGCACATCCGGGAGCTGGTGACGGTCGCCATGCCCGGTATCGCCGTCTCGCCCTTGCCGGTGGCACCTCGGGAGATCCCGTTCCATGCCGGCGCTGTGTATTTCGAGCTGGACCGCGGCTCCGCGCATTGGGCCTACATGCAGAACTCGGGCGGCTTCGCGATCCATGTCTCGGGCGACTTCCCGAACCTGCGGCTGGAACTCTGGGCCATCCGCGGGCAGCGGTGAGGGAGGGGGCGATGCCGGCCTGTGTTACACGACATGACGCCGCCCCCATCGCGAAGGCGCCTGGGCCGACACGGTCGGCCCCGCGCCCAGACGAACCGATGTCGCAGGCACAACAGTGCGTAGGCGCGCAGCCAAGGCCGCGGAGCGGCCGCCCGGCGTCTGAGGGCACACGATCATGAGTGATAACCCCTTTCACGAACCGGACGACGACCGCACGGTCATCCGCCCTGCCCCAGGCGGCCGCAGCGCGCCGCAGCCGCGCCAGGCGCCGCCGAGCCCCTTCGGCGGCGCGCCCGCCGCGCAGCCCAGCCCCTTCGACAACGCGCCCCCGCCGCAGCGCGAGAGCGCCTTCCCGGCCGGGCCGGTTGACGCCGCGGTCGAACTGCCGCCCGTCGGCTCCTCGCCGCTGCTGATCGCGGCGCAGCCGCTGCTGCAATTGATGGGAAGGCTGCGCAACACGCTCGGCCAGCCCGATCCCGGCGATCTCCGGGAACGCGCCGTCGCCGCGATCCGCCGCTTCGAAAAGGAGTCGCGCGACAACGGCGTGCCGATGGAACAGCTCCGGCCCGCGCATTACGTGCTCTGCGCCTCGCTCGACGATGTGGTGCTGAATACGCCCTGGGGCGCGCAGGGCGGCTGGGCCGCGCGGTCGCTCGTCAGCACCTTCCACCAGCAGGTCCAGGCCGGCGAGCGCTTCTTCCAGCTTCTCGAGCAGATGAAGCAGACGCCGGGCACCAACCTGCCCGTGCTGGAGCTGATGTATCTCTGCCTCTCGCTCGGCTTCCAGGGCCGCTACCGGCTTTCCCCGCGCGGCCCCGCGGAACTCGACCGGATCAGGGAAGACCTGCACGGCATCCTCGTCCGCCAGCGCGCGGCGCAGCCGGATGCGGAGCTCTCGCCGCGCTGGCAGGGCGCTAACGCCCCCTATCGCCCGAAGCGCGCCCGCGTGCCGGTTTGGGTGATGGCGACCGTGGTGCTCGCCGCGATCGGCGGTCTCTTCGCCTGGCTCTCCGGCGGGCTCGAGGCCGAGACCGATGGCATGCTCGCCCGAGCCCAGGCCGCGCCGCCCGCGTCGATGCCGCAGATCGCACGCGCCGCGCCGGTGCGCCCGCCGCCGCCGCCCCCGCCGCCGGCGCCGGATGCGCCGCCGCCGGCGCCGAGCGCCCTCGACAAGCTCCGCACCTTCCTCGCGCCGGAGATCCGCGAGGGGCTCGTCGCCGTGGACGGCACCGAAGCCGCGCCGCTCATCCGCATCCGCGGCCGCGGCATGTTCCCCTCGGCGAGTTCCACACTCGTCGCCTCCTTCAACCCGCTGATGACCCGCATCGGCGAGGCGCTGCGCGAAGAGCCGGGCCAGGTGCTGGTGATCGGGCATTCCGACAACCAGCCGATCCGCACCGTGCGATTCCCCTCCAACCACGCGCTGTCGGCGGCGCGCGCCGAATCCGCGATGGCCGCGATCCTGCGCGGCCTGCGCGACCCGTCGCGCATCACCTCGGAAGGGCGCGCGGATTCCGAGCCGATCGCCGACAATGCCACCGCCGAGGGCCGCGAGGCCAACCGCCGCATCGAGGTGCTGCTGCGCCGGGAGGGCAACTGATCATGGCGAAGCTCCCCTGGCGCTGGATTCTTTCGTTCGTTGGCGCCGCGCTGATCGCGGTGCTGGTGTGGCTGTTCGGGCCGTTCCTGGAGTTCCTCGAAGGCGAGATCACCCGCGGCATCGTGATCGCGGGCATCCTGCTGGTCTGGTTCCTGGTGAATTTCCTCATCTCCTGGCGGCGCGGCCGGAAGGAGAAGGCGCTGGTCGAGGGCGCCGCGGCCGGCCCCGATCCCGGCATCGCCGCCGCGGATGAGGAGCAGGCGAAGCTCCGCGAAAAGCTGACGACGTCGCTCGCGACGCTCGCCAAGGCGCGCGGGTCGCGCGGCTATCTCTACGAGCAGCCCTGGTATGTCATCATCGGCCCGCCCGGCGCGGGCAAGACCACGGCGCTGCTCAATGCCGGGCTGAAATTCCCGCTCGCGGCGGAGATGGGGCAAGCCGGCAAGGGGGGCGCGGTCGCCGGTGCCGGCGGCACGCGCATGTGCGACTGGTGGTTCACGGACGAGGCGGTGATGATCGACACCGCCGGCCGCTACACCACGCAGGATTCCGACGCGAATGTGGACAAGGCCGGCTGGGAAGCCTTCCTCGACCTGCTGAAGAAGAACCGCCCGCGCCAGCCGCTGAACGGCGTGCTCGTCGCGATCGGCGTGCCGGAGATCGGCTCCGCCCCGGCGCCCGAGCGACAGGCGCATGCCCGCGCGATCCGCCGCCGGATCAAGGAGATCACCGACCGGCTCGGCGTGAAGGTGCCGGTCTATCTGCTGCTCACCAAGGCCGACCTGCTGCGCGGCTTCACCGAATACTTCGACGATCTCGACCGCGAGAAGCGCGCGCAGGTCTGGGGCACCACCTTCGACCTCAAGAACAAGGAACCGCTGGCCGGCTTCGCCGCCGATTTCCGCGCCCTGATCGAGCGTGTGGAGGCGCGCGTGCTGGATCGGCTCCAGGCCGAGCGCAACCCGGACCGCCGCGCCCTGATCGCCGGCTTCCCGGTCCAGCTTGCGAGCCTCGAAGCGCCGCTGAACGAGTTCCTCCAGGAAGCCTTCGCGGGCTCCCGGCTCGACCCCGCGCCGTTCCTGCGCGGCGTCTATCTCGCCTCCGGCACGCAGGAAGGCACGCCCATCGACCGCCTCACCGGCGTGCTCGCGCGCGGCTTCGGCATCGATCAGCGCCGCGCCCCGGCGCTGCGGCCGGAAGCCGGCCGCTCCTACTTCCTGGAACGCCTGCTCAAGCAGGTGATCTTCGGCGAGGCGATGCTGGGCGTTGCCAACCCGGCAGGCGTCGCGCGCGACCGCGGGCTGCGCATCGCGGCCTGGGCGACGAGCCTGCTGCTGATGCTCGGCGGCGGTGCCTGGCTCTGGACCGAGCGCAGCAGCGCCGAGACCGGTGCCCGCAGCTTCGACGCCGCCCTCACCGCCTACCAGGCGCTTGCGCAGCAGGCGCTGACCGATCCCGTGAACGATGGCGACCTCCCGCGCATCGCGCCGGTGCTGGACGCCGCGCGCGCCCTGCCGCAGCAGGCGCAGGCCGCGGATGCCAATCTCGGCCTCAGCCAGGAGGACAAGCTCGCTTCCGGCGGCAACACGATCTACCGCCACGCGCTGCAACGCGCGCTGATGCCGCGCCTGCTGTGGCGCCTGGAAGCGCAGATGCGTGGCGCCTTCAACCAGCCGGACCTGCTCTACGAGGCAACGCGCGTCTATCTCATGCTCGGCTCGGCTGGCCCGCTCGACCGCGACCTGGTGCGCGAATGGATGACGCTCGACTGGGCGAACACCTGGGCCGGCGCGCCCTACCAGCCGATGCGCGACAACCTCATCACGCATCTGAACGCGCTGCTGGCCATGCCGCTGCCGCGCGTCGAGCTGGACGGCGCCCTCGTGGAGGAAGCGCAACGCGCCTTCAGCCGCATCCCGCTGGCCGAGCGCGTCTATTCCCGCATCCGTCCCTCCGCCGCCGCCACACGCCTGCCGCCCTGGCGGCCCGGCGATGCCGCGGGGGCCGCCGGTGCACGGCTGTTCATCCGCGGCTCCGGCAAGCCGCTCACCGAGGGCATCCCGGGCTTCTACACGGTGGAGGGATTCCATCGTGTGCTGCTGCCATCCCTTGCGCCGGCGGCGCTGGAAGTCGCACGCGAATCCTGGGTCCTCGGCACGCGATCCGAGATTGATCCCCGCGGCGCGGCGATCCAGACGCTGGAACGCGACGTCGTCGCGCTCTACACCGCCGACTATGTCCGGCAGTGGGATGCGCTGATCGCCGATCTCAACATCACGCCGCTGCGCACCATGCCGCATGCGGTGCAGGACCTGTTCATCCTGGGCGCGCCGCAATCGCCGATGCGCGACCTGCTCGTCGCGATCACGCGCCAGCTCACGCTGAGCCAGCCGCCGCCGGCGCCGCCCGGCGCGGCCGCCGTCGGTGGCGCCGCAGCCGCCGCGGCGCAGGCCGCCGCGGGCGCGGCGGGTGGCACGGCGTCCCGCCTCGGCGCGGTGCTTGGCGCGGCGGCAGCGCCCGCGGGCCCGCCGCCGGGCAGCGCGGTGGATGAGCGCTACAAGCCGCTGCGCGACCTCGTCGGCACCGGCCCCGGCGCACCGATCGACAACATCCTCGCGCTGATGACGCAGCTCCAGCAGCAGCTTTCGCAACTCGCGCAGCAGCAGGCGGCGGGGACCGCGCCGGTGCCGACCGGCGCCGATCCCATCGCGCTGATGCGCGCGGAGGCAACGCGCCAGCCCGAGCCCGTCGCCCGCTGGCTGACCGCGATCGCGACGAGCGCGACGGCGCTGCGCGGCGGCGGCGTGCGCCAGGCCGCCGCAGCCGCCTGGAATGGCGGGGCCGCCGCAGGTGGCGGCGGCGGCGGCGGTGGCGGAGGCGGAGGCGGCATCGCCCCGGCGCAGCTCTGCCAGCAGGCCGTGGGCGGGCGCTTCCCCTTCGCGCCCGGCGCGGCGAACGAGATCCCGATGGACGATTTCGCCCGGCTCTTCGCCCCGGGCGGGATGCTCGACACCTTCTTCAACACCCAGCTCCGCCCCTTCGTGGACATGTCCGGGCGCAACTGGCGGCCGCAATCGGTGGATGGCGTGCCGGCCCCCGTCGGTGCCGAGGCCGTCGCCAACTTCCAGCGCGCCGCGGTGATCCGCGACATCTTCTTCGCCGGCCAGCCGCAGCCCACCTTCCGCTTCGACATCGCGCCCGCGTCCCTGGATGCCGGCGCGCGGCAGGCGACGCTCGACCTCGACGGCGTGGTGATCACCT
>VFQR01001196.1_pt1 | contig 21505 bp, 18 predicted proteins | sample 3512321 | NCBI WGS metagenome assembly VFQR01 (sample SAMN10412374, study PRJNA504923) | tailings metagenome | isolation source: Relicate 3 Philex TSF1 revegetated site | place: Philippines: Tuba, Benguet | collected 2017-08-29 | reverse complement strand
CCGATCGTCGCGCCGTGCGCCTCCAGCGCCCGGGCGCCGTGCGGGGTGGCCACGAGCGAGGCCACCGCCTCCCCCTCCCCGGCGGTGGCGGCCATCGCGGCGACGAGCGTGGCGGCGTAACGGCCGTTGCCCGCGTCACCGGCGGCGCTCTGCCCGACCATGTGGCAGTCGACGGCCACCAGGCTCACGCGGCCGCCTCCCGGTACGCGTCACGGAGCGCCGCGACGGTGCGGTCCCACGAGTGGTCCCCCGCCCGCCGCCGCCCGGCCTCTCCCATCGAGGCCCTCATCCCGGCGTCCCCGGCCAGCTCGCCGATCGCGCGCGCCCACGGGGCCGGGTCCGCCACCGGCAGGTACCGCGCCGCGTCGCCGCCCACCTCGCGCAGCGCGGGGGTGTCCGAGGCCAGCACCGGCACCCCGGCGGCCATCGCCTCCAGCACGGGCAGCCCGAAGCCCTCCTTGCGGGACGGCACCAGCACCGCCAGCGCCCCGGCCCGCAGCGCCGCCAGCCGCCCCGCGCCCACCAGGCCCTCCCACACCACCCGGTCCTCCGCACCCACGCGCGCGGCGTGGCCGCGCAGCCGGGCCGCCCGCCGCCGCGACCAGGGGCCGGCCATCACCAGCCGCACCCCGGGCGGCGCCAGGGCGATCGCCTCCAGGGCGAGGCCGGCGTTCTTGTGGGGCTCGATCGCGCCGGCGTAGAGCACGTACGCACCCTCCGGCGCCGGACCCTCGGGCGCCACCGGAGCGGGCGCCGCCCACGGCACCACCCGCACGCGCCCCGGGTCGACACCCGCCAGCCGGATCGCGTCGTCCGCCGTCTCCCGCGAGGGCGTCAGCACCAGGCGGGCCCCCCGCAGCCGGGACAGGAAGTGCCGGTACGCCGCGGCCTCCGGCGCCCGCCCGGCGCCGCCGAGGTACTCGGGGCGGTAGGCGAGGGGGATGAGGTCGTGGCACGTCACCACCGTCCGGCCCCCGGGCACCAGCGCCGGCTGGACGGCATGGACCACCCCGTCCCCCGCCAGCGCCCGCACGGCCCGCTCGCCCCGGGTCGCGGGCCAGGGGTCGGGTAGGCGGTGCAGGCGCCACGCCGGCCACGACACCTCCGCCACCTCGAATCCGGGTGGCGCCTCCTGGCCGCGACGCAGCAGCAGCCGCGGCCGCGCATCGGCCGGCCCGCGACCGAACGCGGCGACCACCTCACGCACGGCGGTGCCGATCCCCCGGCTGGCGTGGGCGCCCGCCAGCGGGGTGGCGTCGAGGAGGGCGGGCGGCGGGGCGCTCATCGGGCGCGAAAGCCTACCCGCCCCGCATAGGATCCCCGGGAACCGTCGGGCCGAGGGAGGATCGGGTGGCTCTCGCAGAGGATCTCCGCCGCCGCCTGGGGGGCGTCCGGTACGCCGGGTTGTGGATGCCGCGCAACGAGGAGCAGGCGCGCAGGTACATCCTCAACGACGACGACCCCGTCGCCTTCGACGAGTCCGGCCGCGAGGCCGCCGACCGCCTCGCCCCCTTCCTCACCCTCGACGCCACGGTCGTCGACCTCGGGTGCGGCATCGGCCGCGTGGCGATGCACGCCGCCCCGCGCTGCAAGGCGCTGTGGGCGGTGGACGCCTCGCCCCTCATGCTGCGCTACGCCCGCCGCCGCCTGGCCCACCTCGCGAACGTCCGGTTCGCCCGCTCCCGCGGCACCTCGGTGCCCGACGTGCCAGATGGCTCCGTCGACCTCGTCTACTCGCTCCTGGTGCTGCAGCACGTGGAGCGCGAGGACGCCTTCCTCCTCCTGGAGGACATCCGCCGGATGCTCCGCCCCGGCGGCACGGCCTACCTCACCTTCCCGAACCTGCTGAGCGACACCTACCTCCAGGCGTTCACCGACTACGCCCACCAGGGCCTGTCGGGCCGCCGGGCCCGGGCGCGCTTCTACACGCCGGAGGAGGTCGCCCGCATCGTCCCCGCCGCGGGCTTCGAGGTCTCCTCCGTCGAGCCCGGCACCGAGATCGTGGTCGTCGCCTCCGCCCCCGCGGGCCCCGCCGAGGCCCCGCCCGCCGCCTGAGCGCCCGCGCGGAGGGTGGCCTCGTCCAGCCCGGTCGCGGCGGCCAGGCGCGCCCACCGGTCGGCCCCCCAGGTGTCGGCCACCCGGATCCGCCACGCCCGCGCCCGCGCCGACCCGGCCGGTGATCCCGTCGCCCGCGCGGACATCCGCCGCGCCCAGGACGTCGCCCCGGGGTAAGCCACGGCCCGCCGCCCGGCCGCGGCAAGCAGGCGTGACCGCAGCCCCGGCTCCAGCCCCAGCCCGGCCACGAAGGGCCGCATCAGGTCGGCCGCCGCCGCCTCGGTGATCCCCTCCTCGAACGCCCGTCCCGACCGCGTCCCGAGCGCATCCGCGCGCGCCGCCGGCCCGGTGGCGTGGAGCGTCTCGTGCAGCAGCACCGCCAGCGCCGCCGCCGCACCGTCCAGGTCGGCCCGCGACGGCCGCCGCCGCTCCGCCGTCCCGAGCGCCTCCAGCCCCCGCACGGTCCCCGGGCCCAGCAGGACGTCCCCGCCCAGGGTCGCGTACCCCCGGTAGCGCCCGGCCTCGACGCCCACCAGCAACCGCGCCCACGTCGCCGGTGTCCGCGCGACCCGCAGCCGCGCGTCCAATCGGACCCCCCGACGCGCATGGAACCGCCGCACCTCCCGCCACGCCCACGTCACCGCGGGCCCCGGACGGTCACCACCCCGGGCGGCCACTGCCGGCGCCGCGGGCACCCGCGCATCGGCGGCCTCGGCCGCCGTCGGCACCCGCACCGTGATCCGCGCGCTCACACCCCGGTTCCCGAGCGCATCGGCCACGCGGACGGTCACCGAATGCATCCCCGGTCCCGGCAGCGCCACCATCACCCGGTCCGGCCCGCTCGCCCCCGGCACACTCCACGCGACGCCGGGATCGCCTGCGGGCCCGGCGCTGACCGTCCCCACGCCCACCCCGGCCCCGTCGTCCGCCCGGAACGCCAGCTCGGCCACGGCCTGCCCACTAGCCCGCGCGGGGATCGTCACGCGCACGTCGGTCACGGTCGGGGCCGTGCCGTCGGCGAGCACCGTCCCGATCGCCTGCGCCGCGACGTTCCCCGCCCGGTCACGCGCGCGCACCCGGACGACGTGCCGCCCGTCCGGCAGCCCGGAGAGGCTCGTCCGCGCGATCCGGCGCCCGTCGCCGGGATCGGGCTGCTCGGCGAAGGGCACCCATGCCCCCGCCTCGCCCCCCGCCGGCGACGTGTTCACCTCGGCCACCAGGTCGGCCGACGGATCCGTCCCCGAGAGAGAGTCCGTCTGGATCCAGTCCGCCACGATCGCCCCGCCCGCCGGCGTGAGCACGACCGCCGACGCCCGCGGTGGGGTCCGGTCGAGCTGGAGCGTGCCGAGCGGGAACGGCGAGTTCCCCACCCCGTCGATCGCCACCCTGACCCTGTGCCGCCCTTCCAGGTCAGATACAGCCACCTTGACTGAGCCATTAAGGCCATTCGCAAGTGGCCCCTCGACAGTCGACCGAGTGACCCAAGCTCCCGAGGCGGTTCCGTCTGGCGCAGTGTTCACTTGGACATAGGCGGGTCCGGGTAGACCCTCGCTCTGGACCCAAGTAGACGCGGCGAACGGCGTATTGCTCCAAGTAGCTGGCGCCACAGCACCGTCGGAGAGCGACGCTGCACCGAGGGCAGGACCGCTCATCACGAGCCCGCCCAGTCCGACTGCCGTCGCTGTTCGCCAATACTTCACGGGCGGCGCACGGTACTAGGACACCCGCACCGGGATCACCCCCGATCGGACGGGAAGCAACGGCCAGCCGACCTCCGCGGGGACGGTCACGCGCATCGGGATCGTCAGCCCGCGGACCCCGAAGGTCCAGGGGATGGCGAACGTGCCGTCCGGGCGGATGCGGGCGTTGACCACGGGGCGCCACGTCCTCCGGACGGGGTCGAGCCACTCCAGGACGACGCCCTTCCGCCCTCCGAGGCCGAGGGTCCGGGGCGCCGGGTCCAGCCGGCCGGAGAAGAGGACGCTCCCGCCGGCCACGGCCGTCGTCCCGGAAGCCGCCAGCGACACACGCGGGCGCATCTCGATGCGGATGTCGGACGCGGCGCGCTCGGGGAGCAGCCGTCCCTGCATCAGCACACCCACCCGCAGGGTCCCGCCCGCGACGGGCCGTGCGACGAGGGTGAAGCGCCCGTCGGGGCGGGTGAGCGCCCGGCCGACCAGGATCCCCCGGTGGCCGCGTGCCTGGACCTCGCTGCCACCCATCGCCCGCCCGGCGCGGTCGGTGAGGCGCCCGCGGATCGTGACCGTGCCGCCGACCGTCAGGCGGCGCAGGAGCACCGTCCGTCCCGCGCTGCGCGTCGGCCGCGCGCCCGTCACGGAGACCGCCAGCCGCGCGGCCCGCAGGCGCTCGAGCGGGTCGGAGGCGGTCGAACCGAGGCCGGCACGCGACGGGACCGCGGCGGTCCCGGTCCGGGTCGCCGCGTTACCGGCGCCGTCGGCGACGACCACCCGCATCGTCCGCTCACCTGCCGGGAGGCCGGAGGCGTCGAGGGTCACGGACCCCGGCCCGTCCGTCGCGGCGGCGGTGCCGAGGGTGCGCCAGGCGGCGCCGTCCTTCCACTGGACCGTCGCCGTCGCGACGCCGGAGTGGGCGTCGTCGGCCGCCCAGCGGGCGGTGATCAGCCCGTCCTCGCCGGCGGCGAAGTCGGCCCGTGACACGTCCGGCCGGTCGCGGTCCACCCGCAGCACGACCCGCCGCTCCGTCGCGAGCTGGTCGCCCAGTCCGCCGCCGTTGCGCGCCGTGACCCGCACGAGGTGGCGGCCCGACTCCAGACCGGACAGCTCCACGGGGATGATCCGCCGCCCCGCGGGGGAGTCGGAGTCGGCGCGGCGCTGCCACTCGCCGGCTCCGCCTCCGTCGGTCGCCGTGTTGACGTCCACCTCGACGCGCACCGGGCCGAGAGCGCTCTCGAGGTCGTCGGTGGCCGAGACGTCCAGGTCGGCGCGGCCGACCCATCCGGTCGGAACGCCGTGGAGGTCGAGGCGCGGCGCGGTCCGGTCCACGAGCACCGTCCCCGGTCCGGGGGTGACGGCCACGTTCCCGGCCACGTCGGTCGTGCGGACGCGCCACGCGTGGACGCCGTCGGGCACGCCCGCGGCGGGGACGGTGGCGGTGTGGGCGCCGGCGCCGTCGGCGGTCGCGACGGCCTGCCAGGAGCCACCCGTGCCCCCGTCGCCCGCGGTATTCAACTCCAGGGCGCTCGATGCGACGCCGCTCATGGCGTCGCCCGCGATCCACGACGCCGTGAGCGTGCCGGGGCCCGCCACCGCCGCGGCCAGGCCCGTCGCCGTGGGCGCCGTCCGGTCGATGTGGACCGTCGCCGAGGCGGCGGCTCCGTCGGTGCCGTCCCCCGCGACGTGGACCTGCAGGGTCCGCGCGCCGTCCGGGACGTCGACCAGGGCCGCTTCGATCGCGTGCTGGCCGGCTCCGGGCCCTCCCTGCCACAGCACCCGGCCGGCCACGGAGACGCTCTGGACGGTCATGCCGTCGGAGCCGAAGTTGTCGTCGGCCGTCCAGTCCACGCGCACCGGCATCGCCGCGTTGATCCACCCCGGGGACACACCCCGGATCGCCACCGTGGGCGGGGCGATGTCGCGCCACAGCACCCGTGGGTTGTCGATGAACCAGCCGCGCGCGTGCTGGTCCCGGGCCTCGGTCTGGGTCAGGACGAGGTGGACGTTGCACTGCCCCCCGGGGACGGCGATCCCGTAGGCGCGTCCGCCGGATGGCGCCTGGGGCATCCCGCCGTCGCCCTCCTGCCACACGGGGTGCCGGTCCGCCATCACCTGGACCGCGAACGAGCTCGCCGCCTGCGTGCGGAGGGCGCCGAAGAGGACCCAGGCGATCTCGGTCCCCGGGCGGCAGCCCCAGTTCATCTCCCAGGCGTTGCCCGCGCGCGCCGGGTTCATCGCGGGCGCCTGCACCTGCCACGTCGAGCCATTCACCACTGTCGCCGAGTACCCCGGCGAGCTGGCCCAGATGGACGAGCCGGACGGGTAGAGGTTGCCGTCCGTCGCCTGCGCCGCGGACGTACCGAGGGCGAGCAGGGCCGCACAGCCCGCGACGGACCATCCCGTACGCCGCCTCACGGGCCGAACTCCAGGGCGACCGCCGCGGGGGCGGGGGCCGGTGCGCTCGCCACCGGGGTCGGCGCGGAGGCCGCCGACGGCGGAGTGTCCGGGGGATCGTCGGGTGGGCTGATCTGCGCCGTCATGGGCTCCTCGTCCTGCCGGTTCGCGTCCTCGCGGCGTTGCGCCTCGGTGCGCCGCCGCGCCTGCTCGCGCGCCCTGCGGCGCTCCGCCTGCTCCACCGCCGCGCGGCGTGCGCGGCTGAAGGACGCCTGCGCCCGGTCGGCGGTCTGCCGGCCGGCTTCGGCGATGGCGGCGCCATCCACCACGACCGGCGCCGCGGCGGCCGCCGTGACCGGGGTCCGGTCCGGCGCCACCGCGTCCATCACGAGCGGTGCCCCGGTCACGCCCGCCAGGGTCACGGCGGCGGTGCCGGCCCCGACCTTGGCCAGGACGGTCCCGGGCACCTCCATCGCCATCTGCACCGCGTTGCCTGCGCGGACTGTCGCGCTGCCGGCCACGCGATCCCACCACGCGAGCGCGGGGCTCGGGTCGGGCGCGCCGATCCCGACCTGGCCGGCGACGAGGCCGACCGGCACCAGCGAGGCCATCCACCCCTCGTTCTCGCGGCGGTTGCGGAGCGTCGCGCGGCACGGGCCGCAGTGACGGACGTGGCGCCCCACCCGGCGCCGGTCCCGGGACGATGCCGCGCCGCGGGCCACCAGGCCGATCGCGTCGTCGAGCAGCGTGCAGGCCTCGCCGGTCGCCAGGCGGACCTCCCACGCGACGAGGTTCCGGCGGCCCTCGAGCACCGAGCGCTCCACCTTGCGGAGCGAGAACCCCGTGATCTCGCCGATCCGCTCGTACGAGACACCCGCCGCCTGCAGCATGAGGCAGGTGCGTTGGGCCTGGCTGAGGCCGGCCAGCCCGTCCTGGACGACGCGGTACCGCTCCCGCCACTCCGCCGTGGCGTCCGTGGAGCCTCGGCTCTCGAGCACCTCGCCCCAGCTCTCGGCGACGTCCGCCTCCGCGCCGGGTCCCTCGCGTCGCCGGCCGCGGGCGACCGCGAGCGCCTCGTTGCGCAGGACGGTGTGGAGCCAGGCCATGAACCGGTGGGGCTCCACGACCGGCGCTCGCGTCAGCGCGATCTCCATCGCGCGCTGGTATGCGTCCTCGGCGTCCTGGATCGACCGCGTGTACCGGCTCGCGAAGCGGATGAGCCCCGGCGCCGCGCCCATGGCGACGACCACCGCGCGGCGGCGCTCCTCATCGGTGGGAGGTGGTGTGGGTTCGGGCTCGGTCATTACGTCGGGATCGCGGAAACATGCCGGAAGTTCACAAAAGCTCCCATCGGCCGATCGGGGGGTTCTCCCGGGGGTGAGGGATCTCCCGGGGCGTTTTCGCCCCCTCCCGACGGGTGGGATCGATGGGAGAAGTCCGCTATTTGCGGGAAGGACGTCGGCCACCGGCGCCGCGTTAGGGTGGGGCGATGGCCACCCCCCACGTCCTCACCCGCCGCTTCCAGGTGGTGATGTCCGAGGTGGACGTCGCCCAGATCCACTTCACGAACGCCTACCGCTGGATGGACCGCGGCCTGTCGGAGTGGCTCGCGGAGGTGGGACACCCCTTCACGCGGCTTCTGGAGGAGGGTCCGGGCATCCCGATCGTGGACAGCCGGTGCAGCTTCCTCGGCCGGATCATGCTCGACGACATGATCGACCAGCGCACCGACGTGACCGGCGTGGGGCGCACGTCGTTCCGGAGCCGGCACGTCTTCGAGCGCAACGGAGAGGTGATGGCGCGCGGGGAGCTCGTCCATGTGTGCGTCGACCGCGAGACGCGCGAGACCACCCCGGTGCCGGACTGGCTCCGGGCCGTCGCGGACCCCGGCACCGTCTAGTCACACTCTCGGCACACATGCGCGTGGATCCGTGACGCGCACCCGGTCGATCCTCACCGCGGCAGATGACGCGGAGAGGAGCATCCGGTGGAGCCGAAGAGGTACGCGTGGATCATCCCGGGCCGGCTGGCGGTGGCCGAGCGGCCGGGTGGGGGCGGGCGGAGCCACCGGCGCGCCCTGCGCGAGTCGGAGATGGCGTGGTGGGGCGATCAGGGCGTCTCCACCGTCGTCTCGGGGATGCGCAGCCGTCACGGGCTGGCCGAGTACGCCGAGGCCGGGTGGACGGTGGAGTGGCACCCCCTGCGCGACCCCGAGCAGGCGCGGGAGGCTCTCGGCGGGCTGACCGGGGCGGTGCGGGCGGCGCTCGACGGCGGTGGGGACGGGGCGGTGCTGGTCCATGCCGACCACGCCAACGAGTGGCTCGCGGCCATCGACGCCGGGCTGCGCCTGGAACTGGGCCTGTCGCGCAGCCCGCGGGCGGCCCTGAGGGCGGCGGCCGCGGACGGCCTGCCTGTAGGCTCCCTCGCGACGTCGATCGTGGGACGCCCCACGCCGGCGGCATGACCGGGGTGGTCCGCCAGACGCGACGCGGGGACGTGCGTCTCGTGCCGCCGGGGTGCATCGTCGCGGCCGGGACGGGGCTGCTCACGCGTCGCGCACGTGACTGCCGAGGGGACCGCCCGCATGACCTCACGCCGACCGCGCCTCTGGCCCCGCCGCCGCCGGGCGGACGCCGCGTCGGCGCCGTCGAAGGCCGCGGCGACCCCGGCCCCGGGCGGGCGCCGGCTGGTGCTGGTGGACGGGCGGATGGCGCGCCGGCGCAAGACGGGCATCGCGACCTACATCCACGAGCTTCAGCACGTGATGGACGCCCGCCCCGCCTCGGACCTGCAGATCGAGTGGGTGTTCGGGCCGCCGGGGCTCCCGCGCTGGGGGAAGCTCACCTCGTGGGGCAACCTGGCGCTGGACATGCTCTGGCTGCACGTCCTGCTGCCGCTCCGCGCGGCGCGCCGCCGGGCGGCGGTGCTCCACGCCCCGGTCAACTGGGCGCCGTGGTGGAGCCCGTGCCCCACCGTCGTGACGATGCACGACCTGGCGTGGGAGCGGGTGCCGGAGGCGTTCCCCGAGAGCTTCCGTCGCTACGCCCGCCTCTTCGCGAAGCGGTCTGTGAAGAAGGCGACCCGGGTCATCGCTGTCTCGGAGTCGACTGCGCAGGACCTGATCGAGCTGTACCGGGTCCCGCCGGAGCGCATCCGCGTGGTGCCGAACGGCGTCCACCCGGACACCCGGCCCCCCGGCCCCCGGCAGCCGTTCATCCTCAGCGTGGGGATCCGGGAACCGAGGAAGCGCATCGCCGAGCTGGTGGAGGGCCACGCGATCTACTGGGCGAGCGCGCCGGCCGACCCGCCGCCGTGCCGCCTGGTGGTGGTCGGCGGGGACGGCGGCGACGAGGAGCGGATCGCGGCCGTGGCGGGACCGGGCTGCGAGATCCGCGGCTTCGAGCGGCAGGAGGAGCTGCTCGACCTGTACCGCAAGGCGACCCTGCTGGCGTACCCGTCGGCCTACGAGGGCTTCGGGCTCCCGGTGGTGGAGGCGATGGCCCACGGGTGCCCGGTGCTCTGCGCCCGCAACTCCTCGCTCATCGAGATCGGGGGGAGGTCGGCGATCTTCCTGGACGACGTGACGCCCCAGGGGATCGCGGACGCGCTGACGGCGGCCCTCGCCGACCGCGCCGCGCTGGCGGAGCGGGGCGAGGCCGGGCGGGCCGAGGCGGCGCGCTACTCGTGGCCCGCGTCGGCCACCGCCACCCGCGACGTCTACCGGCAGGCGCTGCGCCGATGAGCGGCGGCCGGCGGCGGCCGGCCTGGGTGCGGCTCGTGGCCCACAGCCATCGGATCGGCCGCGCGTGGCTCGCGTCGGGCCTGCGCGCGCGGCACCTGCAGGACCCGCGGGGCGGCCTCTACCGGATGCTCGTCCCGCTCGAGCCCTGGCGGTACCACGAGCTGGGGCGGGTCGCGCGGGAGCCCTTCGCGGGGGACTGCCTGGACGTCTCCAGCCCCAAGCTGCTGCCCAGCCTCCTCGCGCACGAGGGCCAGGGGCGGTGGATCGCCGTGGACCTGCTGGACGACGAGATCGCCCGGTGGCGGCGGCTCGACCCGGCCCTCGACCTGCGGGTGCAGGACGCGCGGTCGCTGGACCTGCCGGACGCCTCGGTCGACACGATCGCCTGCGTCTCGGTCATCGAGCACGTCGAGGGCGACGGCGACGCGGCCGCCATGGCCGAGATGTGGCGGGTGCTGCGCCCCGGGGGCGTCGTCCACCTCACGACCAACGTGGCCGCCCGCCCGGGGGAGGTCCGCACGGCGCGCGCCGTCTACGCCCCCGCCGGCGGCGCCGAGGGGGAGGAGACGCCCCCGGCGGAGGGCGTGTTCTTCGAGCGCTGGTACGACGACGCAGCCATCGACGCGCGGCTGCTGGGCGAGGGGTGGCAGGTGGAGGCGCGGGAGTACGTGCGGGAGCGTCTTCCCGTCCACCGGTGGTTCTTCGCGGCCCGCCCGCTGAGCTTCCTGGCCGGGAACCTGCTGCCGCTGGTGTGCGTCGGCAACTTCCGGCGCCTCCCGGGGGCCTCCGCGGTGCCCGAGGGGCGGCACGGGGTGGTGTACCTCCGCCTGCGCAAGCGGGGCTGAGCGTCCCCGGAGGGGCTGCGCGACCACCCCGGACGCGCGTCGTCCCCCCGTCGGCAGTACGATCGCGCCGTGGGGTGTGCCCCTGACCAGACGCCGGGTACGGCCCGCGCGGCAGCACGCGGCGCGCGCATGCCCGCGGAGACGGCCCGATGACCACCCGCGGCACCCGCCCCGGGGAGCCCGAGGGACCGCCGCCGGTGACCCCCGCGCCGGCCACCGACTCGCGGCGCCACATGCGCCGGGACGCCCGCTTCCTGCCGCTCCTGGCGGGGCCGGCGGGCACGGCGGCGCTGCGGCGGATCCTGTCCGTGGCGGTCCTCGTCACGATGGACGTCACCGCCTGCTTCGCCGGCGTCTACACGGCGCTCGCGCTCAAGCTGGTGGTGCAGGGGCAGCCGATCGACTCCGGGGCGATCTGGGCCGTCGAGCAGAAGGCGCTCCCGCTCGCGGCGACCACGATGATCCTGGTGTTCGCGAAGAACCGGCTCTACGCCCCGCGGGAGCAGCGCGGCGGCGCGGCGCGCCTGCTGTCATCGGTCACCCTCGCGACCCTCGTGGTGCTGGCCGTCGTGCTCGTCGCCGGGTGGCGGTTCGACACGTACTACATCTTCTACTCGTCCTGGTTCCTCATCGGGACGTTCGTGGTGGCCCTGCGGGCGAGCTACGACAGCGTGACCGCGCTCGTCCTCGACGCCCTCCACTTCGAGCGGCGGGCGCTGCTCGTGGGCGCGCCGGGCCTGGTCGCGACCGTCGCCGAGAGCCTGGAGCGCTCCGAGAGCCGGCAGGGGGTGCCCTACCGGGTCGTCGGCCGCCACCAGCTCACCGCGGGCCTCGGCAGCGACGCCGCCGCCGGGCCGGCGGCCGACCTCACGGCCGCGCTCGACCCGTCCGCGGTGGACGAGGTGATCCTCACCGGCTGGGCCGGCGAGGACGGGCCGGTGCTGGAGCTGCTGGAGATCTGCCGCCGGCGCGGCCTGCCGGTGCGCCTGGCGCCCACCACCGCCGAGCTGCTGTCGCACTCCGTGCAGGCCGTGCCGGCGCCCGGGCTGCCGCTGTTCGAGCTGCGCCCGCCGGTGCTGGGCGGCGCGGCGTTCCTGGCCAAGCGGGCGTTCGACCTCGTGGTGGGGCTCCTCATCGGGATCCTGGTGGCGCCGGTCCTGGCGATCGCGGCCATCGCGATCAAGCTGGAGGACCGCGGCCCGGTGATCCACCGCTCCCGCCGGATCGGGGTGGAGGAGCAGGAGTTCCAGTGCCTCAAGCTGCGCACCATGCGGCCGGGCGCCGAGGGCGAGCAGGACTCGCTGGAGGAGGCCAACGAGGCCGACGGGGCGCTCTTCAAGATCCGCGACGACCCGCGCATCACCCGGGTGGGCCGCGTGCTGCGGCGCCTGTCGATCGACGAGCTGCCCCAGCTCTGGAACGTCCTGCGCGGCGAGATGTCGCTCGTCGGGCCCCGGCCGCTGCCGCGCCGCGACTACGAGCGCCTCGACGCCCTCCACAAGAAGCGCTACCTGGTGCTGCCCGGCGTCACCGGCCTGTGGCAGGTGAGCGGCCGCAGCGACCTCTCGTTCGACGAGCTGGTGCGACTCGACTTCTATTACATCGAGACCTGGTCGATCTGGCTCGACCTGACGATCCTCGCGCGCACCATCCCCGTCGTGCTCGGGCGGAAGGGCGCGTACTGAGCCCGGGCCCGCCGCGGAAGGTGCTCGGGGGCTCCGGCCCCGCCGGTGGCGGCGATCCGCCCGCCGGCGGCGACCCGCCCGACCCCGACCGCCTCCTCATGGAGCTCCGCCGTGCCGGCGGGGAGCCGCCCCTCACGCCGCTGCGCATCGCGGAGCCGGCGTCCTCGGCGCGCAAGGGGCCCGCGGGGCGCGCGGTGTCGGGCGCCCGCGGGGCGGTGGTGCGCCTGCTGACGCCCTCGCTCGCCGACTTCATCGCCCAGCTCGAGCGCGACCGCCACCGCATGCGGGCCGAGATCGCGCGCCTCGAGGCGCGGGTGGCCGAGCTGGAGCGGCGGGCCGGCCCCGACTCCTGAGCGTGCGGGTCGCCTTCGTCGTCCAGCGGTACGGGGAGGACGTGGCCGGGGGGGCCGAGGGCCTCTGCCGCGCCACGGCCCACGCCCTCGCCGCCGCGGGCGAGGAGATCGAGGTCCACACCACGACGGCCCGGGACTACCTCACCTGGGCGCCGTACTACCCGGCGGGCACCTCGCAGGACGGCGGGGTCACCGTGCACCGGTACCCGGCGGAGCCCTCCGACCCGGCCCGCAACGCGGAGCTCACCCGGCTGCTGTCGCTGGGCGGCGGCGATGCGGACACCGAGCGCGAATGGGCCCGCGCGCAGGGCCCGGTGGCGCCCGGGATGCTGCGCGCCCTGGCCGACGCCCGCGACGGGGGGCGGCAGGAGGTCGTCGTGCTGTGGACCTACCTCTACGCCACGACCCAATTGGCCATGCCGCTGGCTCCCGAGCGCACCGTGCTGGTGCCGCTCGCCCACGACGAGCCGATGCTGCGGTTCGGGCTCACGCGGGGCCTCATGGCGATGGCGGCGGGCTTCGCCTTCATGACCCCGGAGGAGCGCCGCCTGGTGGACGACCTCCACGGGGTGGGGGACCGGCCCGAGGTCGTCGTCGGCGCCGGGATCGACCCGCCGCCCGCCGGGGACGCCACCGAGGCCGTGGTCGCGGCGACCCGCGAGCGCCTGGGCCTGCCGCCGCGCTTCGCGCTCTACCTCGGCCGGGTGGACCCGGCGAAGGGGCTCGACGCGCTCGTGCGCGCCCATAGTCGCTACCGGGCGTCCGGGGGCCCGCTGGGGCTCGTGCTGGCCGGGCGGCCCACGGTGGACATGGACCTTCCGGACTGGGTCGTCACCACCGGCTTCGTGGACGCGCCCACCCGCACGGCGCTGGTCGCGGCGAGCGAGGTGGTGGTGCTGCCGTCACCGCACGAGAGCCTGTCGCTCGTCGCCCTGGAGGCCTGGTCGGCGGGGCGGCCGACGCTGGCGACGATGCGCTCGGAGGTGCTCGCCGGCCAGACGGCCCGCTCGGGCGGCGGCCTGCTCTACGACGACGCCCTCGGGTACTCGCGCCAGATGTCGCGGCTCGCCTCCGACCCGGAGCTGCGGGGGATGCTCGGCACGACCGGCGGGCGCTGGGCGGCCGGCTGGACCTGGGACGCCTGCGTCGGCCGCTGGCGGGACCTGCTGGAGCGGGTGAGGGCGGCCGCCCCGGCCTAGGCCAGGCCGGTGTCGCGCTGCCAGGTGCGCAGCGTCGACCAGGCGAGCACCAGGCCCTGGAAGCCCTCCGCCGGGGCGATGCGGGCGGCCACCTCCTTGGCGGTGGGCGTCCGCCCGTCGAACCAGGTGTCGCGCGCCACCCTGATCGTGGCCGAGTCGATCGACGGCCGGCCGTAGTGGCCCATGAGCAGGATGATGAACCCGGCGGTGGAGGGGCCGATGCCGCGCAGCCCGAGCAGCCCGGCGTACACCCGGTCGGCGTCGCCGGCGACGGAGTCGGCCTCGATCTCCCCGAGGCGCCCGTCGATCGCCGCCCGCGCGGCCTCGGTGAGCGCCGGGGCGCGGTAGCCCACCCGGGCCACGTCGCGCATGTGGTCCTCGCCGGCCCGCAGGAGGGCGGCCGGGTCGGGGAAGGCGCCGGCCCGACCCAGGGCGCCGATCCGGTTGATGCACCCCACCGCCTGGCGCCAGGTGGTGTTGGTGCCGCAGATGCCCTTCACCACGTCCTCGAACAGCGTGGAGCCGGCCAGCATCCGCCCGCCGCCGTACCCGGCCAGGTCGTCGGCGAGCCCCGGGTCGACCGCCCGGGCGGCCTCGGGGAAGCCGTCGAGGTCGGCGTCGAGCTGCAGCATCCGGCGCACGCGCGCCTCGGCCGTCTCGCGCTGGGCGGCCGTCAGCTCCGACGAGGGCCGCACGGCCACGCCGCCGTCGTGGGGGCGCATCGCCAGCGTCACCGCCCGGCGCCCGAGCGGCTCCACCCGGCCCAGCCGCTCGCCCGCGTCGTCCCACGCGAACGGGGCGGTCTGGAACCACCCGTGGCTCACCGCGACCGCGCGCAGCCGGAAGGGCCCGCGCGCGGCCAGCGTCAGATCGGCGCCGTCTCCGCCCACCCCCGAAGGGTTCCAGAACGACGACGGCCCCGTCCACCTCCCGGTGGACGGGGCCGTCACCCTCCCGCGCGGAGGGCGGTCCTACTTGATGAAGAGCATCTCCGAGTAGCGCGGCAGCGGCCACAGGTCGTCGGCCACGGTCCGCTCGAGCCCGTCGGCGATCGCGCGCACGTCGTCCATCGCGGCGATGACCGTGTCCCGCATGTAGGTGGCCTCCTCCATGAGGTCCGTCGGGTGGTTCTCGTCGAGGTTCGCCGTCTGGAGCGCCTTCACGGCCTTCGTGAACGCGGTGACCAGGTCGGTGCTCTCCTTGGCGAGCGCCGTGAGGCCCGCGCCCTTCAGCACCGCGATGTGGCGGGCGGCGGCGGGCAGCAGCATCGTCGCGGCGATGTCGGCGGCCGTCTCGGCCTCGATGTTCACCTTGATGACGTACTGCTCCAGCAGCACCTCGTAGCGGGAGTGGAGCTCGCGCTCGTCCAGCACCGAGTAGTTGCCGAACAGGGAGACCGTCTCGTCCGAGATCAGCTCCGGCAGCGCGTCCGGCGTGGTGCGGAGGTTCTTGAGGCCGCGCTTGGTGGCCTCCGCGTGCCACTCGTCCGAGTACCCGTCGCCGTCGAAGACGACCTTGCCGGCCGTCTTGTAGGTCTCGCGGATGACCTCGCCGAGCGCCTCCTCGAGGGTCTTGCCGGCCTTCTTCTTGGTGCCGGCCATCTTCCCCTCGATGTCCTCGGACAACGAGTCGATGGCCTCGGCCACGATCGTGTTGAGGACGGTGTTGGGGAGGCTCGGCGACTGCGAGGAGCCGAGGGCGCGGAACTCGAACCGGTTGCCGGTGAAGGCGAACGGGCTCGTGCGGTTGCGGTCGCCCGTGTCGCGCGGCAGCTCCGGCAGGACGTGCGCCCCGAGGTTCATGACCTCGCGCGCGGCGCTCGACGCCGCCTCGCCGGAGGCGATGGCGGTGAACACGTCCTCGAGCTCCTTGCCCAGGAAGATCGAGATGATCGCCGGCGGGGCCTCGTTGGCGCCGAGGCGGTGGTCCTGGCCGGCGCCCGCGATCGACGCGCGCAGCAGGCCCTGGTGCTTGTAGACGGCCGAGATGACGGCGGTCGCGAAGAACAGGAACTGCAGGTTGTCGTGCGGGGTGTCGCCCGGGTCGAGCAGGTTGGCGTCGTCCGTGCTCATGGACCAGTTGTTGTGCTTGCCCGAGCCGTTGACGCCGGCGAACGGCTTCTCGTGCAGGAGGCAGACCATCCCGTAGCGCCGGGCCACCGTCTGCATGACCTGCATGCAGAGCTGCTGGTGGTCGGTGCCGACGTTCGAGTTCTCGAAGATCGGGGCGACCTCGTACTGCGCCGGGGCCACCTCGTTGTGGCGGGTCTTGATCGGCACGCCGAGCTTCGCCAGCTCCTGCTCGATCTCGAGCATGTAGGCGAGCACCCGCTCCGGGATGGACCCGAAGTAGTGGTCGTCGAGCTGCTGGCCCTTGGCCGGCTTGGCCCCGAAGAGCGTCCGTCCCGTCGCCACCAGGTCGGGGCGCTGGTAGTAGAACTGCTCGTCGATCAGGAAGTACTCCTGCTCCGGCCCGATCGTCGTGTAGACGCGGGTCGTGGTGGTGTCGCCGAACAGGCGCAGCGCGCGGAGCGCGGCCTTGTTCAGGGCGCTCATGGAGCGCAGGAGCGGGATCTTCGTGTCGAGCGCCTCGCCGGTCCACGACGCGAAGGCCGTGGGGATGCAGAGGTAGGCGCCGTTCGGGTTCTCGAGCACGAACGCCGGGCTCGTCGGGTCCCACGCGGTGTAACCGCGGGCCTCGAACGTGGCGCGGATGCCGCCGCTCGGGAACGAGGAGGCGTCCGGCTCACCCCGGATGAGCTCCTTGCCCGTGAAGGAGGCGAGGGCCGTGCCGTCGCCGACCGGGCCGAAGAACGAGTCGTGCTTCTCCGCGGTCGAGCCGGTGAGGGGCTGGAACCAGTGCGTGTAGTGCGTGGCGCCCTTCTCGAGGGCCCAGTCCTTCATCGCGAGGGCGACGGCGTCGGCCAGGCCCGGGTCGAGCGGCTCACCGCGCTCGATGGTGGCCTGGAGCTGACGGAAGATCGTCTTCGGGAGCCGCTGGCGCTGCTCGTCGGGACCGAAGACGTTCGCACCGTAGATCGAGGTACCGGGAATGGTCAGGTCACCGGCGTTCAGCGAGCCGTTCGGGCTCCACTGGGCGGCGGTGACATTGCTCTCTCGAACTCTCGGCATGACGCGGGGGCCCTCCTTTTCCTGGGCTCGGGCAGCGCCGGATGATACGACGGGCCGCCGCGCGGGCGCTTTGTGACGGAGGGCCAAACGCGACCGCCGATCTTTCGCCGGGTGGACAAACACGCGGCCCCTGGCGACGGGGCGCTTGAAACCCGGCCCGCATCCCCCCATCCTCCGGGCGGTGACGACCCGGAACCCTCCGCCCGGTGAGGCCGTGACGCTGGGCGACCTCATGGGCATCCCCGCCCTCGAGGGCGCCCGCGTGGTGCCGTCGAACGCGCCGCTCGACGCGGTCGTGCTCGCCGTGGGCCCCTGGGAGGAGGACGCGCCCGCCGAGCCGGGTGTCCTGCTGCTCGCCACGGGCCCGGCGCCGGCCTCGGTCCCCGCGGGCTGCGTGGGCCTCGTGTGCCGCAGCGCGCCGGGCGCCCCCATCGGCGTCCCCGTCGTGCTCCTGCCGCCGGACGCCCGCTGGGGCGCGGTCGTGGCGGGCATCTCCGCCGCGCTGTCGGGAGGCCGCTCGGTCACCGAGGCCGCGCGCGCCCGGGTCACCATGCGCCGGCCGCTGCTGGAGGGCCGCGGGTACCCCGGCCTGGTGGAGACCGCCGCCGAGCTGCTCGGCCGCCCGGTCGCGATCCTCGACGAGTACCTGGACATCCTCGGCGCGTCCGGCCTGGACCCCGACCAGGAGACCTTCCTCGACGACGCCATCCTCCGCGCCCGCGGCCACGGCCCGGCCTCGATCATCGGGCCGTTCGTGGAGGAGCGCATGCCGGGCATGCACCGCGAGCTCATCAACGCGCCCTCGGGCGTGATCGGGGTCCTCGTGGTCTGGTCGGAGCGCCCGCTGGGGTCGGTCGACGTGAGCGTCGTGGCCGAGGTGGGCGTCGCCTCCATGCTGGAACGGGCCCGCGAGGAGGTGCGCACCGAGACGGAGTCCCGCCTGCGCGGCGACCTCATCGAGGAGCTCATGGCCGGGGAGGTCGTGAGCCGGGAGTCCCTCGTCCGGCGCGCGCGGCACCTGGGCGCCGACCTGTCCGGGGGCGCCGTCGCCCTCATCGGCAAGCTCCAGGACCCGCACACCGAGGGCCGCGTCATCACCGACCCCCGCCTCGTGCGGCGGTTCCTGCAGCAGGCCCGCGCGGCGATGGACCTCCACTGGCCGCGCTCGCTCGTGGACTGGGACGAGGGCCGCCTGCTCGCGCTGCTGCCCGCCACGGCGTCCGGCGCCGGCGACCCGTCGCGGGAGGAGATCGAGGCCCAGGCCCTCACCCTCGGCAAGCGCCTGCTGGGCGCGACGCGGGAGACGGTCCCCGGCCTGGCCCTCACGCTCGCGCTGTCGCGCTACACGCCCGAGCCGGAGCGCCTCGGCGTCGCGCTGGACGAGGCGCGGCTGGCGCTGTCGATCGGCGAGCGCCTCGGCCGGGTGGGCGAGGTCGTGACGTTCGAGGAGACCGGCACCTACAAGCTCCTCTTCCAGATCTTCGCGGACCGGCCGGAGGAGCTCATCTCCTTCTACGACCAGACGATCGCGCCGCTCGTGCGGTACGACGAGCAGTACCAGACCGAGCTCGTGGGGACCCTCTCCACCTACCTCGGCCACGACTGCAACCTGGCCGCCACGGCGAGCACGCTCTACACCCACCGGCACACCGTGCGGTACCGCCTCGACCGCATCGCCGAGCTGTCGGGCCTGGACATCGCGAAGACCGACGACCGCGAGAAGCTGTCGCTCGGCCTGAAGGCGATGCGCCTGCTGGGCCGCCGCGTCGCGACCGCCCCCGAGAAGACCGCCAAGCGCCGCGCCAGTTGACGTCCGTCCCCGGGCGGGTCCGCTACCCTCAGGGCATGGAGAGGATGCCCCGAGCAGGCCGTGGGGAGCCGATGCGCTGCCCCGCCTGCAACACACGCCTCGTCGAGCTCGAGCGCTCCGAGGTCCTGATCGACGCCTGTCCCGAGTGCCGCGGTGTGTGGCTCGACCGTGGTGAGCTGGACCGGATCCTCGACCGCGAGCGCCGCGCCGCCTCCGGCGTGCGCGACGACGACGAGGACTTCTTCCAGGAGATGGAGGGCCGCAAGGGCGACCGCGGCCGTCCACCCGACCGCGACCGCGGCCGGGGTTACGAGGACGACGACGACTACCGCGGCGACCCCAAGGCGGCGAAGAAGCGCAAGCGCCGCGGGATGCTCGAGGACCTCTTCGACTTCGAGTTTTAGGAGTCCGGCGGGGAAGTCGGTCGCACGATCCGCCGGCTGCAAACCTTCGCGCTCCGGCGCCCGCGTCACCACCGAGGCCCTCCGGGCATCGGCGGTGGCCGCGGCCATCCGGATCACTCGGTTTTCGCGGCGGCTCGCGCGACCTTTGTTCCCCGCCGGCCTCCCTTAGGAGGCCGCGGCCTTCAGCGCGTCGCTGATCCGCTCCATCCACGGGCCGGGACGGCCGTCGCCCACCGGCGCGCCGTCCACGGCGACGACCGCCTGCGCCCCGCGCACGGCGTTGACGACCACGATCTCCGGGGCGACCCGCCACGCCTCCTCGGGGGCGGCCTCCTCGCGCGCGCCCACGGCCTCCAGCACGACCGCCCGCGCCACGCCGGGCAGCAGGCCGCGCACGGGGGCCGTCAGCAACTCTCCGCCCACGACGCAGAAGACGCTCGCCACGGCCGCCTCCCCCATGCGCCCCTCCTCGTCGAGCAGCAGGGCTTGGCCGGCGCCGGCCCACTCGGCGCGGCGCTGCGCCATCCGCAGGCGGGCGTAGGAGAGGGACTTGTGCTCGGCCATCGCGTCGCCGGGCAGCCAGCCGCCGCGGAGGGCGATCGCGGTGGTCTCGTCCGGGGTGCCCGAGCGGCCCGAGACCTCCACGAGCAGCGTGGGCCGGGGCGTCACGGTCACGCGCACGCGGGCCGGGCCGTTCCCGAAGGCCGCGAGGGCGGCCGCCACCTCGGCCCGCACGGCGGCGGCGTCCGGCAGCCCCTCCAGGCCGAGGATCCCGGCGGACCGGGCGAGCCGCGCCAGGTGGCGCTCCAGCAGGGGCACGCGCCCGCCGTCGGCCCGCATCGTCTCGAACAGGCCCTCGCCCCAGCGGACCGCCGGGTCGTCCACCGAGAGGGCGGGCGCGGACGGGTCCAGGGCGCGTCCGTCCAGGCGCACCACCCTCACGCGACCGGCTCCGTCCGGGTGCCGCGGGCGTGTGTGAGAATGGCCCGCGGCCGCACGAGGCCGACGCTACCACCGCTCGAAGGGGACACGCTTTGCGACAGACGATCGCCTTCCAGGCCACCGGTTTCGACTGCTCGCCGGTGACCGTCGAGATCGACGACAACGGCGAGGCGCCGGACCCGGACGCCCTGCCCGTCGCCCTCCTCGCCTTCGAGAGCGGCCCCAACGTCGTGCTCACCCTGCCGCTGGCCACCGCCGACGGCGAGAACATGATGAACGCGTTCACCCAGGCCGAGCCGTTCCGCCAGGAGATGGGCGAGGCCGGCAACTGGGAGCCGCAGCCCGCCGGCCTGCCCGAGGGCCTGTTCTGGGCGCTGCAGCCGAACGTCGTCGGCGTCTCGGTGACCCCGCCGCAGAACACCCCTGACGGCCTGGTCCCGCACTGGACGCTCGCCTTCGACGACGAGGACGGCAGCCAGGTCCAGATCGCCGTCGCGGACGCGATGTGCGTGCAGATCGTGCGCGCGCTGGCGGACGTCGCATCGGGCGCGATCGCCGACGATCCCGAAAACCAGGGATAGCCGCCGACTATCTGTTATTTTCCCCGCTCCCAGCGACACACGAGGGCGGTGGAATGAGCGGGATCAAGTGGAGGGATCGGCTCCTTGACCGGATGCCGCCGGATCTGGCCGAGGAGATCGACATCTTCGAGGGCCAGATGGAGATGCGCCGCAAGGACAAGATCGAGGACCGGGTCTTTGCCGAGACCCGCCTCCGGCGCGGTGTCTACGGCCAGCGCTACGACAACGGCCACCGCCACGACGGCCTCGCCTCGCGTGAGCTCGTCTACCCGGCGGGGGAGCTGACGAAGGGCCCCGAGACCCTCTGGGACGCGCCGGGCATGGTGCGCATCAAGGTGCCGTACGGCGGCATCACCCCGGAGCAGCTCGACGTGATCGCGGAGCTGGCGGAGGAGTACTCCGACAACATCCTCCACATCACCACGCGCCAGGACGTGCAGCTCCACTACGTCCACATCGACGACACGCCCGACCTCATGCGGCGTCTCGCGGCCGTGGACATCACGACGCGCGAGGCCTGCGGCAACGGCGTCCGCAACCTGACCGCCTGCCCGCTCGCCGGCGTCTGCCACACCGAGGCCTTCGACACCACGGCCTACGCGGCGGCCCTCTTCCGCTTCCTGCTGGGCCACCCGGACTGCCAGGACTTCGGCCGCAAGTTCAAGCCGGC
>VFQR01001195.1_pt1 | contig 21524 bp, 16 predicted proteins | sample 3512321 | NCBI WGS metagenome assembly VFQR01 (sample SAMN10412374, study PRJNA504923) | tailings metagenome | isolation source: Relicate 3 Philex TSF1 revegetated site | place: Philippines: Tuba, Benguet | collected 2017-08-29 | reverse complement strand
ACTTTTTGACATTTGGGACATTTCAAGCCATAAACTCCTGGGGGTGGTGCCGGAGGTGTTGCTGGATGGTGGTGATGATGATGTCCAATATTCACTGGTGAATGGGAGTTTACCACCTGTGGTTGCGGTGGCATCAAAATTGTTGCGGGAATGTTGTCTGTGGAAACACTAGTAACTTTGAGTTGTATTTGTCCCAAAGAGATATTAGCGCCCTCAGCTAAAGGCATTTCACCTTGGACTAGTTGCCGTCCATCAATCAGCGGGGGATTTTGCGATCGCAAGTTTCTCACATAAAAGCGCTCTTCCTGGTGATGAAAAAATATTTCAATATGTAGACCAGATACAGTGGGATTACTCAGAACAATATCGCACCGGAGGGGATCGCGACCGATGCGGACGGTGCCAGGATTTTTACTTGGCTGTTGTTCATAAATGTTCTGAGTTTTATCTGTACCTGCATCGTGCCACTGTAAAGTTAGTGCGTTCATTGTTCTAACTTTTTAACTCGTATTTTAGCTACTTCAACTTCTTTCTGTGCGATTCCTAACATGAATAACCAAGCACAAGCAAGTATTTAGAAAAAACTTCAATAACCTTTATCTTGCCGAGGCTAATTTATCAGCAATACGTGTAGTTTCTGGGAGGCGATATTTCGGTGTGCAGCGTAATACATAGTCAATTGCTGTTGCTAAACTGATTCGATGACCAATGGAAACGTACAGGGGTTTTACTCCTGTGCGCGATCGCAAAACTGCTCCAATTATTTCACCTTTATGTATGAGCGATCGCCAGTTACCTCTAGCTTCTGGTAATTCTTCATACTTACCGATCAACAATGACTTAGCTACACCAATTGTCGGTATATCCACAAGTACCCCCAAATGGCTGGCTATACCGAATCTGCGGGGATGGGCAATTCCCTGACCATCACACAGAATCAGATCTGGTGTTGTTTGAATCTTCTCCAAGGCATCCAGCACAGCGGGAATTTCCCGGAATGAAAGGAAACCAGGAATATAAGGAAAACAAGTAGGACGGTGTGCTAAGCTCGTCTCAATTACTTGCAAGTCAGGAAAACTCAGTACTGCCACAGCTGCACGGCTAATAGTGCCATCGGCTTCAAAACCCATATCGACTCCGGCGACGTACTCCACAGGTTCTTGGAATTGATCTGATGTAATTACCTGATTTCGCAACTGTTCTTGGATAACTATGGCTGACTCCACAGTTGAAGGCCAAGCATGATGTTGATAAATCTTCATATTTTAAATTTGAATTTAATTAATATTAATCGTCGTAATTTGCTTAGCACAGAAAACATCTGATTTTTGAATTCTGACTCCTAAATTCTGAATTCTGACTCCTGACTTCTGACTCCTTTTTTATATTAGACATTAAAGCTTTGGCTCGTTGATACGTTGCATCATAATGTTACTTAAGTCTCTCAAAGGGGAATCCTAAGAATATAAGGTTATTTTCTTTTAATTTTCTCTTTTACTGGTTATGACGCTGCTAAATATTCTGGAACTTGCAAAACAGGGAGATGTAGAGGCGATCGCATCTTTGATGAATCGCCATCTCCTACCAAAAGGGATCGCTGCAAAAGTAGCCTTCAAGGATGCTTATCTAGAGGTAACACTAGAATCTGCCCAATTACCAGATCGGGAAACCTGGGTTGCATTTATCCGTAGAGGATTAACTAATTTAGCGGCTGCATCTGTTCAAAAAGTCAAGATTTACGGACAGCACATAGATCAAGAGTTTCCAGCTTGGACTCAAGAATTTGATTTAGATTTACCAGAAGCTGAAGAAAACGATCTAGAGTATTCTAATAATCCTCAAATGCTAACTGTTTCTATTAATTTAAACGGTGATAGCGTCCGCGAATTAAAAAGTCAAGATTTTGAAAGTATCGCCAATAAAATCATCAATGATATTCTATCAAATTGTAATTATTTTTTAGTTAACAAAGTAATTATTAGTAATAATAATTGTGTCATCACTAAAGAACGTTAGTGTTGATTTTTTCACGTTCTAGACGCTATGGTTATCAAGAACCAATAGAATCACATTAAATATAATAAACTTAATAAAAATTAAATATAATTTTTGAAAAATTTCTATGTTATTTTTGCTTCTAAATGGGGAATCTTAAGATAGAACATTTTTTATCAGGGTTTCGTATTTATTAGTTATGACACAGCCTAATATTATAGAATCTACAAGGCAAAAACTAAAAAAATTTCACTGGCCTTTATGGTTTCCTTATCCTAGTTCTTGGCTAAAAGCATTAATTTTAGCTTTATTTTTAAGAGTTATTATATTTATAATTGATAGTACCTCAAGGGTAGGCTACCGTATCGCATATTTTGTAAACAGCTTAGAATTATTTGTGATGTTTACAATACTACTGATCCTTTCTCCAATTATAATAATTTCTTTTACTCATCACTGCTTACATTTGCTGCTTAGTCGATTTATCTCAGAAATTCAAGCACCAGAAATAGGTAAAACCCAAGGATTTTTCCCAGGAATAATGAGTTGGTGGGAAGGATTATATGCTTGGCTTGTGATTGTTATTTCTACATTAATAGCAATTTTTTTCTGTACAATATTTCTGCCATCTTCTAATATTACTTATACCCAATCGCTTGAATATTACAGAAATTTTCACAATAAAATAATAGTAACATTTGGATTGTTTTATATTTCTGCTGCGGCGCTAGTTTATCAAATTGAATACTTGGTAAGACAGCGAATAATATCTGGATATTCTAGTAATAAAAAAACTGACACAAATATATATAAGACAGAGTTAAAGATAGACGAAAAAATCAGTCAATTGCCCGTAGAGATAGATGTAAACAAAATAAAAACATATATATTATCAAATCAAGAAGAAACTAAAAATACTAATAAGAGAAGCAGTTTTCGTAATTTGAAAAAACACTTGATACTGGTTATTTTGATATTTTTAGTTCCTGTCATAATATATATATCCTCAGAAGTACTAGAAATATTTCCTCTATCTTTTAAAAATCAACCAGAAACACCATCAAAAACCGTATTAGTTACGCCCTCACCATTAACTTCTGAATCACCAAATGTCTTACTTAAAACTGATTCATTCCGAGAGGCAGTAAATAAAGCAATCAAGGCAGCTAACTTGACTCAGTTAGCCAAATCTCCAGATGAATGGAAGACAGTTGCGAATGAATGGCAAAGAGCGATCGCACTGATGAAAAATGTACCATCTTCTAGCCAAAATTATCCAATAGCCCAGCAAAAAATTATAGAATATCAGAAAAATCTCAACTACGCCCAGAAAAATACTGTTAGCAATAAGTAAAGCGATCGCTCCTCAAAGCTAAACTAGAAAAAACAGTGCGTAGGCGTAGCCCGTCGTAGACATCGCACTTCAAAGTTAAGCTAGAAAAAGCAGTGTAATTGCTATGAAAGTCCCGGCTTATGGTCGCCTGTTTAAATCAGGTGGGTTGACAGGTATGCAACAAGCTTTGGGGTATACAATGTCTCAGCCTGGGGTGCATTGTTGTGTAATTGCAGCAAAGACAGTTCCACAACTAGAGAATAATGTCAAGCCGCAAAGCGGCAATTCATAATTATTAATTCATAATTCATAATTATTACCCCATGCATGCCACTTGCTCTACTTGGGGAAACCCCTGTCCCCGCAGTGGCTTATGAATGCAGGGGCTTGAAATTAGGAATAAATTGATTTTTTCCATCAATAAATTGAGGGACTTGTACCAAAAATTATGAATTAGTAATTATAAATTAATCATTATTTGGTCAATTCAGGTAATACTTAAACTTCCGGTTCAATGCCGAGCGATCGCAATTGTGCAGTTAGGCGTTCGGCTCTTTGGCGTTCTTGTTCGGCTCTTTGACTTTCTAATTCGGCTCTTTGGCGTTCTAATTCGGCTCTTTGACTTTCCTGTTCTGCTCTTTCTTCACCATTCAACAACAAATTACCTTGTAAATCCCACCAGCGCAACCAAGGTAATTCTGCATTTTGATACATTCCTTGCCAAATACCTAATTCAACTCCCAAAGGAGCAATAGGATAATGTCCCCGTTCATTTGCTGTTAATAATTGATATTCTCCACCAATTAATTCATACATTTCTAAACTGGATTTATTCACTTCATAAATTCCATAAAAAGGAGTACGAATCACCTGTTCGTAAATCCAAAATTTGCCCTTCCAAGGTGTTTTATCTCGTTCCTCGGCACCGTTTCCAGAAACAAATTCTAATATAATCAATGGAGCAATGTGTTCTTGCCACATCACATAAGAGCGCCGCATTTGCCCATTGAGTGTAGGTGGCACATTCGCTACATAAAACCAATCAGGAGCTTCGGCGCCTTTTTCTGGGGGTTCGGTAATGCGCCAGTAGATACCACTGTCTTGACCGATGCAATATTGCCCATCAGGATGACGTTTTTGTAATATCGGTTTAATGGACTCGGTTAGTAGAATGCTTTGGGGATGTTCTTGAAAGTTTTTCACAAAAGTGCCATCAGACTCTGGAAGTTGAGTGTGGTCTGGGAGAGTGATTCCAGAGATGGGAGGATTGGTTGCAGAGGTCATAAGGTTACCTTTGCAGGAGTAAGGGTTGTTTTTTAGTGTAGCTTCCTATTAGGCTTGTGGTTCAACGCCGAGAGATCGCCGATCGTCTTAAAGTACCCGCAGTAAGCTGGGAATGCTTTCTATTGCTTCCAAACTCTCAATTTCTGCCAAAGCTTGCCGGAAGTTGCCCTCCCGCACATCATGGGTAACAACTACAATCTCTGCTAGTTCTCCTTGAAAGCCAGTTTGCACAATTGACTCTAAGCTGACGCCATAGTTACCAAAGCAAGTACCCAATTTCCCAATAACTCCGGGTTGGTCATTGGTGAGGAAACGGGCATAAAACCGAGTTATCAATTCTGCCATCGGCGCAATTTGGCAGTATTCCTGATGTCCGCAAGCTAATAATGGATTCAGGGAACCTATTTCGGATTGATGTAATTCCTCGGTGGTAACTCTTTGTGATTTTAAACTAGCAGCTAAATTCAAGATATCCGAGACTACAGCACTGGCGGTTGCACCAGCACCAGCACCAGGGCCGAAAAACATTACTTGCCCAATGGGTTCTCCTTCCACAAGAATGGCATTGTAAACGCCGTTGATGCTAGCCAAAGGATGTGCTTTCGGTACTAAAGTCGGATGAACTCTCACTGAAAGAGGAGATGAGGGAGATGAGGGAGTGATTCTTTTGGCGATCGCTAATAATTTAATCACAAATCCCAATTTTTCGGCGTAGGCAATATCTGTTTTGCTGACTTGCCGAATTCCCTCGTTATACACATCTTTGAGGTTGATACGTCCACCAAAACCCAAAGATGCCAGAATGGCAATTTTATCTGCTGCGTCTAAGCCATCAACATCGGCTGTGGGGTCAGCTTCAGCATAACCCAAGTGTTGGGCATCAGCTAAAACATCGTTGAAGTTGCTGCCTTCTGTTTGCATCCGTGACAGGATGTAGTTAGTTGTACCGTTAACGATACCAGTTACAGCATTAATACGGTTAACACTTAAGGACTGTTTCAGGGGTTGAATTACTGGAATTCCACCACCCACAGCGGCTTCTAACATGACGTATACGCCGGCTTGATTGGCAGTTGTGAAAATTTCTGCCCCAAAGCGGGCGATGGCAGCTTTATTCGCGGTGACTACGTGCTTGCCATTACTTAAGGCTTTGAGGATTAGCGATCGCGCTGGTTCTAATCCCCCTATGACTTCGACAATTATATCTACTTCTGGGTCGTTGACAATGGCTTCTAAATCTGTTGTTAATACTTCCGTAGGCAATTCTACTGCACGGGGTTTATCTAGCGATCGTACTCCCACCCGATACATTTCTATCTCTTGTAACAACGGGTGACGCCCAGTTTTATCTTGCAGCAACTGTACTGTACCCGTTCCTACGGTTCCTAATCCCAGTATTCCTAGTTTCACACCCACAAATTTTGCACCCAATTTCACCAACAACAATTGTAGGTAGAGCATTAATGCCCTACCTACTGATTATCCTTCTTCGTTTTTGACATACCTCCTCGGACTTTAGGACGAGGATTCCTTGACACTTCGCCAGGATGCGCCACAAGTGGTCTTATCGTCCCTCCATGTCCGTTTAAAGTCTCCCAATGCCCTGTGGCGACTTACATGAATCATACCAGAAAGCCGTGCTAGGAGCACGGGGCTTGTATCCCATTTTTTTGGTCATTTGTCCGTTGTCAGTTACTAATGACCAATGACTAATGACTACTCAGTAAGTTTCTACATGCCAGCGACCGGCTTTCTTGAGTTGCTTCTGGTAATCACTCCAGGTGACACCTTCCTTAGCAGCAGCAGCTGTTAAGGCTGCATCAATACCTTCTTCCATACCTCGCAAACCGCAGATGTAGGTGTGGGTTTTTTCATTTTTAATCAATTGCCACAATTCATCTGCGTGTTCCGCTACGCGGTCTTGGATATACATTCTACCGCCTTGGGGATTTTTCTGTTCGCGACTGATGGCAGCAGTCAGGCGGAAGTTATCAGGATATTTTTGTTGAATTTCTTCCAGTTCTTCCTTATATAAGAGGTTTGGAGTTGTTGGCACACCAAATATTAACCAAGAAAATCCCTTAAATTGGTATTCTGGATTAGCTGCTCTTTCAGCATCTTTAAACTGACGCCACAGATAAGCCCGCATTGGTGCAATACCTGTTCCGGTTGCCATCATGATTACATTGGCTTCGGGATCGTCGGGTAATAACATTTCCTTACCCACTGGCCCTGTGATTTTCACATCTTCCCCAGGTTTGACGAAACACAAGTGGGTAGAGCAAACACCGTAGACTGTTTCGCCAGTTTCTGGGTGCTTGTATTCCAACTGGCGGACACACAGTGATATCGTCTTATCATCTACATCGTCGCCATGACGAGTTGAGGCGATGGAATAGAGTCTGAGTTTTTCGGGCTTGCCGTTCTTGTCCAATCCTGGTGGAATAATGCCAATACTTTGACCTTCTATGTACTTCAAATTACTACCAGACAGGTCAAACTTGATATGCTGAACAATACCAATTCCGCCTTCTTTGACTAACGGCTCATTAGATATTACCTTGCCAATAAACGGAGCATTGGGACGGTAAGTGTTAACAGGAACGTCACCGTGGTCTTTTTTGGCTTTCGCTTGAGTCATGGTGTTGCCTTTCTTGTCCTTGTTCTTGAGCTGTTCTTCAGCTTTGACTTCAGTGTTACTATTCACAGGTGTGGCTTTACCATTAACTTGCCCTAAAGCATCTACGGGCTGGATGCTAACAATAGTGCCGCCTAGACGAGTGATACGTCGCATTTCTTGATTCATGCGGTTGTAAGGCACTCTGATGAACACACTGCCACTTTTACGAATTGGGTAGTTTGTTTGATCGGTTTCTTCGCTCTGACGCAGACCTACCACTTCATAGAGGAAGACGCGGCTACCTAATTGTGTGTTGGCAGCACCCTCAACAGCACCTTGATTGTTCATTCGTTCTACCACTCCGATATTTACTTAACCGTTTTTCAAAAAAAAACTATTCCCCTACCTTGCCAGCTTTAGTTTACCGGATTTTCGTTTCACAAAACTGACCTTCTGGAAAAACGACATCACTAAGTGATGCCTTGCTAAGTACACTCACCGAAGACATCCAGGCATAGTAAAAAACACACCTGTTCACCTTCTAAGGTAAAGGATAAGTCTTTTGGAGAATGTTAATAATGAATCAATTTAATCTTTTCTTCGTTAACTACCACCAATATTTTTTGCTAACTTTTGTCTAAAAATACATAACGCTGCACAACACAGCAGAAGGCGTATCAATCGATGCACTTGAAAGCATCTTATCCTTGTCTTACTTGGCGAAATCTACTGCTCCCACGAAATATTCTTAGCTATATTTATTACTTGTTCATGTCTAACTACATGACTAGTACAATTTGAGCTAGGAACATAACGACACAGAGAACCGTGATTTAAGCAACTATAATCAGTTTCACTTGATGTGAAAAATCTGTCAACCTCCATCAGGAACTTGGTATTACAGTTTGTAATTTTACTTTCAGGTTGAGACCTGAATAGAATTACTGCTAATCGCTCTGTTTCCTGAGTAAAGCCATCTGCTTACTGCATCTTTCGTAATTCTCTGGCTATGAGCAAATTTATTTGCTATTTTGCCTATACTTGACTATTGGAGATGTTGAATACAACAAGCTTGTAGTAGTAGTATTTTCACTCAGTGGTTAAAAGCGATCGCATGGTTGGATATCTGGCCAAATTTTACTATTTTTGTCAACGGAATCGTTGAATGTTGACAACACCGACACTCCTATTTGAGCATATCCATAAATTTACACCCAAGAATTTTACTAATGCAACTTAGGGAGTCATTCGTTGGATAGATTTTGGTCTAAAATATCTTGAGCGTTCAACAGCGATCGAATTTCCGAACGTCAAAGAGTTTGCTAAAGCAGTTAATTATACCATTACAACTCCATCGCACCAGAGTCATAACTAGCAGAGAACATAGCAGTGCAAGACTTACGGGTATTATCGATCCCCTTTGAAAATTAACAACTTAATCATCAAAATGATTAGTGAACCAGACTAATTCTTGTTGATATCAAATCTTGTATGGGATACCCCCTTCTGTTAAAATCAAATATACCACTAGGATTAAATACTTACCGGCACTTAGATTCAGGCTAGTCCAATGAGTAGCAACTTATGAGTTTTAAATTTGTTGTTTACTTGTTGATGTCTTATAGCAGTGCTGGGTAGCAAGAACGCAGGATAAACCAAAGGGGTAAACTCCTGGCTTCAGAATCTGCTGTGTGAAAAATTATTGACACAACTTTAGTATTTAGAGGAGATTTATGACAAGTAAGCCGGAACGCGTGGTACTGATTGGAGTAGCCGGAGACTCTGGTTGCGGTAAATCTACGTTTTTGCGTCGTTTGATAGATTTATTTGGTGAAGACTTAATGACAGTCATCTGCTTGGATGACTATCACTCCTTGGATCGCAAACAGCGCAAAGAAACAGGGATAACAGCACTAGACCCCAGGGCGAACAATTTTGACCTGATGTATGAGCAAATAAAAGCGCTCAAAAATGGTCAAGGGATTGATAAGCCGATTTATAACCACGAAACCGGCTTGATCGATCCGCCAGAACGGGTAGAGCCAAATCATATTATAGTGGTTGAGGGGCTGCATCCTTTATATGATGAACGGGTGCGATCGCTAATCGACTTCAGCGTTTATTTCGATATTAGCGATGAAGTCAAAATTGCCTGGAAAATCCAGCGAGACATGGCAGAACGCGGTCATCGTTACGAAGATGTCTTAGCACAAATCAATTCCCGCAAACCTGACTTTGAAAAGTTTATCGAACCCCAAAGAGAATTTGCCGATGTAGTTCTTCAAGTATTACCCACAAACTTAATCAAAAACGACACTGAGCGTCGAGTTTTACGGGTACGTATGCTCCAAAGGGAAGGTAAAGAAGGCTTTGAGCCAACCTACCTGTTTGATGAAGGATCGACAATTAATTGGACTCCTTGCGGACGCAAACTCACCTGTTCCTACCCTGGTATGCAAGTGTACTACGGTTCAGATGTCTACTATGGTCGCTACGTCTCAGTATTAGAAGTGGATGGTCAATTTGACAACCTAGAAGAAGTCATTTACATCGAAACCCATCTCAGCAATACATCAACCAAATATCAAGGTGAGTTGACTCACTTGTTACTCCAGCACCGTGAATATCCTGGTTCCAATAACGGAACTGGCTTGTTCCAAGTGCTTACAGGTTTAAAAATGCGTGCCGCTTATGAGCAGTTGACAGCTAAGGAAGCAAAGTTAGCAGTTCAGGTTTAAAGCAGCAGTGTTTGTGTCAAAGTTTGCAGGGGCACTTTTCGGAATGCCCCGCTTTTTTGTATTCTTCAAAACATCTTGGTAGAAAATAATTAACGCAGATTGTATCTTCCTTACTTCTAACTTGAAACTAGAATTGAGCGTGCCAATTTTAGATTTTAAATTTTGGATTTTGGATTATTTCTTTGGTACAAGCCCCGCAAGAAAGTCGGCCGAACAAATCTAAAAGACGCTCCTGCGTCGCTACCGCTACGTTGACGTAGCCTCTCATAGAGAAGACAGCAAATCTAAAATCCCCAAGCTGTAACCCAAGAGTGGATACAGTCAATCTAAAAGACGCTCCTGCGTCGCTACCGCTACGCTATCCCTTTCTCTAAAATCCAAAATTGATTGAGTGTTAACTGAGAAAGAAATATTTTCATGCCTGGGTTGTGATATTTTCCCATCAGCAGCTAGTTAGTAGTTTCCATCGATCTTCAAAAGACACTAACGACTCCAGTATAAATATTGTTATGATTTCATAAATTAGGTAGCTGGACTAAATACCCATATTTAGTTAGCGAAAATACTCAAACAAGGAGGAACTGCCTTTGTCTCGTCGATATTTATTTACCTCCGAGTCAGTCACTGAAGGTCATCCAGATAAAATCTGCGATCAGATTTCTGATACCATCCTTGATGCCCTACTGACACAAGACCCCAGCAGCCGTGTTGCTGCTGAAGTAGTAGTTAATACTGGCTTGGTGCTAATCACAGGTGAAATCACCACCAAAGCTAATGTAAATTTCGTCAATCTCGCCCGCAAGAAAATTGCCGAAATCGGCTACACCAATGCTGATAACGGTTTTTCTGCCAACAGCACCAGCGTTTTGCTAGCTTTAGACGAACAATCACCTGATATTGCCCAAGGCGTTAATACCGCCCAAGAAACCCGCCAGCAAGATAGCGATGAACAATTCGACAAAATTGGCGCCGGCGATCAAGGTATAATGTTCGGTTTTGCTAGTAACGAAACCCCAGAATTGATGCCCTTGCCCATCAGTCTGGCTCACCGCATTGCTCGCCGCTTGGCAGCAGTTCGCAAAACAGGTGAATTGTCATACTTGCGTCCTGACGGCAAAACCCAAGTAACTGTCGTTTATGAAAATGGACGTGCTGTAGGAATTGATACCATCTTGATTTCCACCCAGCATACAGCTAATATTGGGGAAATTACAGACGAAGCGGCGGTACAAGCCAAAATTAAACAAGATTTGTGGTCAGCTGTAGTCCAACCCGTTTTTGGCGACATTGACGTGAAGCCAAATGAGGAAACACGCTTTTTAGTCAATCCCACAGGTAAATTTGTTGTCGGTGGTCCCCAAGGAGACTCTGGTCTGACAGGACGGAAAATAATCGTTGACACCTACGGTGGATATTCACGACATGGCGGCGGCGCCTTCTCTGGCAAAGACCCCACCAAGGTAGACCGTTCTGCGGCTTATGCGGCTCGCTATGTGGCAAAGAATATTGTTGCTGCTGGGTTGGCAGAAAAAGTTGAAATCCAACTTTCTTATGCTATTGGTGTAGCCCGACCAACCAGTATCTTAGTAGATACCTTTGGTACTGGCAAAGTAGATGAAGAAACCTTGCTGGAATTAATCAAGCAGCACTTTGAACTGCGTCCAGCGGGGATTATCCATAGCTTCAACTTACGCAACTTACCAAGTGAACGAGGCGGACGTTTTTATCAGGACGTCGCGGCTTACGGTCACTTTGGACGGAGTGATTTAGACTTACCTTGGGAACAGACCGATAAAGCCGAATTGTTGAAGCAGTCAGCAAATGAGTTACTTTCGGCTGCTGCTCAGGCATTAACTTAAACTGATACGAGACTACAAAAAATTAGCTTGTTTATCTGAGGTATTGTCAACTTTTTGACAATACCTCATTTTGCGATTGCCCTGGATGTCCGACCGTTCTACAACACTTGGGCAAAGCTAGACAAAGTTGAACCTTGTTAGACATTGCCTGGATTGCTTCGGAGCTTCAACCTGGCAGTGTCGGCACAAAAGAGTCCACAGGCTTAAATTCGGATAGAACTTATCCTATTTCAAACTATTTTGGCGCTTGGTTTTCGCGTTAAGAAAACAATAGCACATCTTTTTGTTGGGCAAAAATGTTAATGAATGTCTAGCTTTGTCCAACAATTTAGTTACAGTTTCTAACCCCTTCCTTGCCTCAGTGCCCGACTTCTACATTTTCGAGAATGCCGAGGGCGTCAGGGATAAGTACGGCTGTGGAGTAGTAAGCACTCACTGAGTAGGAAATTACCCCCTTGTGATTGATACCCATAAATCGTACAGACAAACTCGGTTGGTATTCATCAGGGATGCCTGTTTTGTGTAGACCTACCACCCCTTGGTTTTCTTGTCCAATACGGAATACCAAAATAGAGGTAGTACCGTCCTTGGCGATCGGAATTTTGTTACAAGGAAAAATCGGGTAGTTGCGCCATGCAGGTACAATCTTTCCATCGACCTCGGTGCTTGGGGAATAAACTCCACGACGGTTACACTCCCGACCAAAAGCAGCGATCGCGCGGGGATGAGCTAAGAAAAACCGAGATTTGCGCCGCCGAGAGAGCAATTCGTCGAGGTCATCTGGAGTTGGTGGGCCGGTGCGGGTAAAGATGCGTTGTTTGAGATCGGCATTGTGTAACAACCCGAAATCACGATTATTCAGCATTTCGTATTCTTGCCGTTCCCGCAATGCTTCAATAGTCAGCCGTAATTGTTCCTGGGTCTGGTTCATCGGTTCGTTGTAGAGGTCAGCAACTCGCGTATTCACCCGTAAAATGGTTTGAGCGACGCTTAACTCATACTCCCGTGGACTCAAGTCGTAATCAACAAATGTCCTGAGTAACTCAGTTTCCTGACTGTGACCTGCGGTTATGGCGATCGACGCTTGATTATACTTATCCTTTGGTTTTGTCAAAATAGCTCTAAAGCCATCAATCTGAGTTTGCAACGCTTCAGACTGATTGATTAATTCCCGAAACGCCTGTATTGGCAAAGACAAAACTATGCACCGCGTAACGGCTCTAAGGGTAACATCCCAAGTATCCTCAGACAGAACTATAGCGCGATCGCCAAAATGAGCGCCATCAGATAAGATAAAGGCATCCTGTAAAGCTTCCGCCCCATACTTTCCTGCCTTCAGCTTATTAACTTTACCATGAGCAATTAATAACAAGCGATCGGCTGGTTGACCTTCCTGGACAATCACCTCACCAGCAGCAAATTCTTGTTGCACAAACCGGTCTGCCAAGGCGTTGAGTACCTCAATATCCCCAAACCCACGCAGTAAAGGTAGTTCGGAAAGTGTTTGGGGAATAACCCGCACTTGGACCCCTGTATTGGTAAAGCTAACCCGTCCATCGCCGACACTATAAGTCAAGCGACGGTTAACCCGATAGGCCCCACCCGTGACTTCTACCCAAGGCAACATCTGTAACAACCACCTGGGGGTAATGCCCTGCATCTGGGGCGGAGTTTTCGTGGTTTCGGCTAAATTCCGCGCTGCTTTCGTGCTTAAGCTCGTCTGGGGTCGCCCGTTTTCTTGGTATAAATCTGGCCTAATCGAAACACCTGTCATAAAATTAACGTTTCATGCGACTAAATTTACAAAAGAAGCGAACAGGGAATGGGGAACAGGCAACAGGAATTTTTGGTATAAAAAACTTTAGTTGTTGGTCGAAAAACCACTTAAAAAAAAGATGTTTTACTCTCCGAGAAGCCGCTACGCGTCTACGAGAGGCGTAGCGCTTTGAAAACAAAAACAATGTCCTTTTTTTTCAATCCCACGGCTCAAGCCGTGGGATTAAGAGTTCGCTGTTCCTTGTTCCCTTTTGACGATCAACTGTACTTAAAGACCAATTTCAACATCTTCAAGGATGCCTAGTGCGTCAGGAACGAGGACAGCGAGGGAGTAGTAAACACTAACCAAGTAGGAAATAACGGCCTTTTCGTTGATACCCATGAAGCGCACAGATAAACTAGGTTGATATTCATCAGGAATGGCAGTTTTATGAAGACCAATGACACCCTGGTTGGCTGCTCCCACACGCATTAACATGATCGAGCTAGTACGCTGTGCTGTCACGGGAATCTTATTGCAAGGGTAGATAGGAATACCACGCCAAGAGGGAATTGCACTGTTCCCCATAGGGATAGGATCGGGATAGAGTCCGAGGCGGTTGCATTCCCGACCAAAAGCAGCAATAGTGCGGGGATGAGCCAAGAAAAAGCTCGGTTCTTTCCAAACGATGGAGAGCAATTCATCGAGATCGTCGGGAGTTGGCGGACCATTGCGGGTAAAGATGCGTTGTTTGAGATCGGCATTGTGTAACAGTCCAAAGTCACGATTGTTAATCATTTCGTGTTCTTGGCGTTCCCGTAATTCTTCGACGGTCAGGCGTAATTGTTCCTCCGTCTGATTCATGGGTTCGTTGTAGAGGTCAGCAACCCGTGTATTGATTTGCAGAATGGTTTGAGCGACGCTTAACTCATATTCTCGTGGATTGGTTTCATAATCTGCAAAAGTCCCAGGTAATAGTGCCTCTGGCACGTGGCCTGAGGTAATATCAATGGAAGCTTCTCCATATTGGTTTTGGGGTTGGCGCAATTTTTCCCTGAATTGATCCACTTGCGTTTGTAAAGCCTCAGACTGGTTAACCAGATTTTGAAAGGCTGCTTGAGGCAATGACAAGATGGTGCAACGGGTAATAGCAACCAGGGTGACATCCCAAATATCCTGGGATTCCACTAAAGCGTAGTCGCCAAAATGATCCCCATCGGCTAATACAGCTAAAACAACTTGATCGTCATACTTGCCTGGGCCAATTTTATTTACCTTACCATGAGCAATCAGCAATACTTGATCGGCGTCTTGACCTGCTTGGATGATGACATCTCCCGGAGCATATTCTCGTTGCACAAATTGACCAGCCAAGGCGTTTAAGACCCCGACATCTTGAAATCCCTGCAACAAGGGTAACTCAGTGAGTTCTTGAGGAATGACCTGTACTTGAGCTCCTGTATTGGTAAAGCTGACCCGTCCATCTCCAACTGTATAGGTTAAGCGACGGTTGACCCGATAGGCACCACCCACCGCTTCTATCCAAGGCAGCAGTTTTAACAGCCACCGCGAGCTGATGCCTTGCATCTGGGGTTGGGTTTTGGTGGTCGTTGCTAGCTTACGTGCAGCTTCTGTACTCAAGCTCATTTGCTGGTGCAGACTCTCAATTTCTGAATTGGGTAGATTTGCAAAAGTGGTCATAAAATATCCTTACTGATTAACAACAAAAAACTGATCTGAACTAGGGACTTGCAAATAAAAAATATCCAATTAACTCTTGTGGGGTGGGCATCTTGCCCGCCCTATGCACTGGGCGGGCAAGATGCCCACCCCACAATATTGGATAATTTATTTCTTGGAGTTCCCTTAACTGGATTACAAACCCAACCTTCCTGGACTGGATAAGAACTCGACCCACGTAGCTGAGGTGTCCAGCCCAGTAGGTTTGCCAAACCCAACACTTGAACTATTACGAAATTCAAATTCGTGATGGCGATCGCCGGTCATATACCACCTCAGTACTCTGCACATCTAGTGCCTTGGGTTCAGGTCAAAATCGTCGTATAGAATCGGCAGTTCAGTTAGACCTGGTAGCGTGCACTCTTGCTATGCCATTCGCGGCTGCCACCGAGCCACGCGTGCAGGCCTGCCAGATACCGCGAAAGCTCCATCGAAGGAACCTTGGACATAATCTGTCGCTGTGCGGTCTCGAATTCGCGCACTAAGTCATTGTGGATCTTCGCAGTGCGATCGGTTCCCTCCTGCAACGAGCAGCCACTTTCGGCGGCGATAATGGCGGGCAGTCCGCCGTCACCGATGCCTGGCTGGGTCTCTTTAGCCATCGAGTAAAGGTCATTGAGAATAATGCTGGCGGTACCGGCAATCATGGTGGCTCGGCGGACTGCGGGAAGGGAGTAGAGCTCGCCCGGCACTTCGTAACCGCCGATGATATCAATTAGCGTCATGCACGGTCCGAAGCTGTTGGCTTGGCGAACGGCTAAGTATTCCCACACAGGAGGCAGACCGCCTGTGATCCTCCAGGCCGCCTCCCAATTCATCGGAATAAACATGGTGACGGTGCCGAGGCGGACTCGATCGACCTGCTCAGGTGTACCATACTCGGCAACGCGGTCGATATACGCACTCAGACCGACGCGAACTGGGTCGCACTTCATTTCTGCCTGGAATTGAGCGTTGTACTCCGGGTCAAGAATATAAACTGGGTCGAGCGCCGATTGGGTGAGGGCGAGGCGACGGCCTAGAATGGCGGGGTCAGAGCCGGTACGTTCATCATCGCAGTAATGGTCATCAACTGCAAACAGAGCAGCCATGCACTGCGCGGCCAGCAGGATTCGGTCGGGGTCATTCGTATCGGGATGAATGAGCATGGCGTAGCGGCCATAGTGACAAGCCCGAACGTGGTCGAGGTGTTCGGGGAAGATCCCGATCTGCTCGACCCAGGCCATCAGCCTTTCGTTGACATCGTTCGCCAGATCCTCGTCAATGCGAATTGGATCTGGGCAGTACAGTGAGGGGACGGTAACTCCTGCTTTGGATTCAAATGGTGGCTGATCGATGGATGTGTTCGGACCGAGAAAGGTGGTGAGTGAGATCGGCGCGGTTACAGATCCCCCAAGGAGGGGGGGTGAAGGGCAGGTCACGGCATCGGGTGTCGAATGCGCTGCGGCTTGTCCACGGTTGCTCTTGAGATCTTCAATGAATCGGGCGGCTGAAGTGCCTAGCCCCGTAGGATTTGTAGAGAATTTTTGCACTTAGCTCCTCGCTGGCATAGAAATATGATTCACGCAGCCCAGTTAACACCCGAAACGGCGATCGCGCACGCTGTAGGCTTGGACGGCTTGCAGGAGATGGGCCCTAGTGAAGTCGGGCCAATGGCAGTCGCAGAAATACAACTCAGAGAGCGCCGCCTGCCACAGCAGAAACCCAGAAGTTCGGTACTCTCCGGATGTACGAATGATCAGATCCGGATTGGGCTGGCCTGCCGTAGACAGACGCGCGGTCAAAAGCTCCTCTGTGATCTCGATCTCCCCTGAGGCAACAACATCAGCAATTACGGATTGGATCGCCTCTAGGAGATCCTCTCGTCCGCCGTAGGCGATCGCCAGATTGACCAGCATCCCCGATACGTCGCGTGTCTTCTGTGCAGCATCTCGCAATACCGTTGCCAGCCTGTCCGGCAAGAGTTTGAGCGATCCGATAGGATTTAGCTTGAAGCGCTTGCCATCGACCAGGCGTCGCACCACATTCTCGTCAATCTCGTATAGAGCTGCAAGCTCGCGACTCGGACGGTTCCTCACATTGTCCGTGGACAGCATCCACAGCGTCACGACTCGGATTCCCAAATCCTCACACCAGGATAGAACATCGGGAATCTTATCGAAACCGATGCGATGTCCTTCGCTGACGTCTGCAAGTTTTTGAGCGCGTGCCCAGCGACGGTTCCCGTCAAGGATGATCGCAAGATGATGGGGCACCTCTTTATGAGCGCTATGCTCCGGAGGTCTGTTTTGGTCAAATATGGAGATCGTAGCGTCCATAGCACCCTCGTATTGTGAACATTCGCCGCATTGCAAATTTCATCAGTGAGGAAGCGAAAGTACGCGCCAGCCAAGGTATGTAAAAATCTGGCAGTTCAAAGGGTTGCATGATCTGTGCGTAACCTCCTCTGAGGTCTTTTTGCTGTCTTTAATTTCCTGGGCGAGCTGAGCATCCTTGCAGTTGGTGAGCATATTCACTAACCGAGCTACATTCCCATATTTGCTTTGTTGGCGATCGCTTGTGTGAAGGCGATAATTAAGGACGCTCCTAATTCAAGCAACAAGCTATCTACGTTTTATCTGAAGTTCCTATACCGAAAGACACTGCATGTAACAGTAACTGGAGATTGGGTAACAAGTTCCAAAATTATAGGCAAAAGCCACCCTCATGAAGTGTACTGAAGCACCAGTTTGGCGTAGTGTGAGACTATGGCACTCGTTCCGATGTTTCGCTAACTTATACTATTGCTCAGACCAATTGAAAAAGCTGTTTAAGTCATTATTTATTTCCGATGCTCAGAGATAAATTTTTACGGATTTATTGTGTTCCTATAATTTTTCATAGTTACAGAAAAAAAGCAATACGTAGACTCGAGCAGTTAAGTCAATAGTTGAATAATTAATTGAAGACAGTTAAGACAGTTAAGACAGTTAAGACAGTTAAGCAGATAGTTAGAGTAAAAATTGAAGACAGTTAAGACACTTAAGACAGTTAATGGAAATAATTAAAACATTTAAGACAATTATTAAACAATAATTACTAATTGTAAATCTTTTATTAATTAAAAAAAACCCTCTACTCTTATCATGGTGAAGTAACTATAAGGTAGAGAGTTTTATTTATTTTAATATTTTTATAGGATCAGGTTTCGGGAAAGTGTTTGCAAACAACTAGTTTCCTTGATTAAAAATCCGCTAAAACCTTTGTTGTGTTTATTTAAACCTGCCTATTGAGTTGAGCCTAGTCCCAATCGGGAATCTCGGCATCTTCTCCACCAATACCGATTCCAGTGTTAAATATTTCGGCATCTGTGAGATTGAGATCGTTCATTGATGCTTTATACACATTAGAATCGTGAATCGTAGCGCCAGTGAAATTTACCCCATTAAGATTGGCTTGCTTCATATTGACATTGGTGACATAAGCTGATGTTAAGTTAGCACCTGCCAAGTTAGCACCAGTCAAGTCTGCACCTTCAAGGTTCGCCTCTGCAAGGTTGGCTCCTTGAAGCTTGGCTCCTCTTAAGTCAGCACCAATTAAATGAGCGCCACTAAGGTTGGCTCCCGATAAATCACACTGGATACATTCCCCAGTCGAAAGCAGCTTTTGTAAGTCCTGCGGATTCTCAGCTCTAACCGAGCTAATGAAAAATAGGGGAGTTGCTAAGGCTGTGGCCGCTAATAGCTGGAGTTTCATAATTTTCCCCCTTGATTATCAAGTTGCGTCCGTTCTTTACCTCACAGTTCTATTATCTCACTAAACTTCTTCGGCTTACAGATTGACCTGACAAGTTTGTTGTGCTAAAGAAGCAAGGATAACAAAAAAACGCAAAGTGCGATTTATTCTGATTTTTGACTATTTTACTGGAATAAACCGGGAAAATCGACTGCCGTTAAATTAGTGTTAAATCTTTTGAAAATCTGACGGTATTCGCCAGACTTTGGCTGGATTAATAAGTATTTATACTTGAAAATTAATCTTCTGGTTTAATCTGTTACAAATTGCTGTCCAGATCCCCGACTTCTTCAAGAAGTCGGGGATCTAAATCCTGGTTAAGTAAATGATATTCGGAAGTAGGGTATATTGCTTTTTGATTATTAATTTTGGGTTTTTCCCATAATTAACTGTCTTGAGTTTAGCCTAAGTCCTGAGAAATTCTGCAATGTAGTGATTCACCAACTCTGGCTGTTCTTGTTGCACCCAATGGCCACAATTGGGGATGTACTTGATTTGAAAGTCTCTGACATAGGCTGTGGTGTCATAGGTTAGTTCCTTGCCGAGTGCAGTATCATTTTCTCCCCAAATCATTAGCGTCGGCACTTCCAGAATTCCCCAATTTTGATTGAGGATTTTCTGCCCAAAAATGTTGCGGTAATAGTTCAACATTGCTGTGAGGGCACCGGGTTTTGCAGCAGCATCTTTATATCGATTGATATCCACTTGGGTAAAAGCATTTTTATTAACTGCTGTGCCTTTAAAAGCTGTTTCAATTGCTTGGTAATTTGAAGATTGTAAAAGTAATTCTGGTATCCACGGCAGTTGAAAAATAAAAATGTAATAGCTACGTAGCAATTGTTGGAGAGTGCGTAAGCCTTGGGCAAATTTGGCAGGATGAGGCAGGTTAAGGATAATTAATCGCTCGATCATTTCAGGATGAGCATAGGCAAAATTCCAAGCGATCGCTCCTCCCCAATCATGTCCCACTAAAACACATTTTTCGTATCCTAATCCTTTAATTACTCCCTCAATATCTTTAATAAATTCATCCATAACATAAGCTGATTGCTCTGCTGGCTTATCACTATCGTTGTAACCACGCAAGTCAATGGCAACAACTTGAAAATCTTCGGCAAATTTTGGTATTTGGTGCCGCCAAGAATACCAAAATTCAGGAAACCCATGCAACATCAACATTAAGGTTCCTTCACCTTGAGTGACGTAGTGTAATTTAACTCCATTGGTAGTTATATATTGGTGTTTCCAAGATTCTTCTATGACAGACATAACGAATAAAATTTCAGCCCGATCAACCACTAGATAATAATACTACCTTTAATATTATTTTGAGTAGCCTAACATCTATTGAAAGACTGTAGTTCAGAAAAATTTTTAGTAAACCTGTTAGACGATTTACCCTGAGATAGATGTCAATTGTGGGTAGAGATTGCTAGAAGATAGATATAATTTTCCTCAGCTATCATGACACAACAGTTAATAGACCATCGTTCATTGTGGGTTGAGCGACTGGCAAGATTTGGCTACGTTTCTAAGGGAGTAGTTTATAGTATTGTTGGATTGCTAGCAGCACAGGCGGCTTTTGGTGCAGGTGGACAAACAACTGATACCCAAGGCGCTTTGGAAATAATTGTCAATCAGCCATTTGGTAAGTTTTTGCTAATTTTGGTTGCAATTGGTTTGATTGGATATGTAATTTGGCGTTTTGTACAAGCAATTAAAGACCCAGAAAATAAAGGCAACGATGCTAAAGGTTTGGCAGTGCGAATTGGTTACGCAATTAATGGCTTTATTTATGCAGGTTTAGCCTTGAGTGCTGTGCAAATTGTTATGGGCACAAGCAACGGCAAAAATAGTGATTCTACAGAAGATTGGACGGCACGTTTGCTTTCTCAACCCTTTGGTCAATGGTTAGTTGGAACCGTGGGTGTCTTGATAATTGCTCTAGGCTTCTATCAGTTTTATCAAGCTTTTAGTGGCAAGTTTCGTAAAGAACTCAATTTAACTGAGTTAAGCAATACAGAAGCAAAATGGCTGATGAGGATTTCTAGATTTGGTTTAGCGGCACGGGGTATAGTCTTTTGTATTATCGGCTGGTTTCTCATCGAAGCTGCAAGGCAGTCGAACGCCTCAGCCGCAGGAGGTTTGGATGAAGCATTACAGACGCTAGCGCAACAGCCAAATGGAGCATGGCTTTTGGGTATTGTGGCACTAGGTTTGGTTGCCTATGGAATTTATACAATCATCCAGGCGCGGTATCGTCGGCTTGTGAATGTTTAGAGGATGCAGTGCTGAAAATTTTAGTTTTTGAAAATGGCAATCACCGAAACGCGTGGTATCTGGCTGACTACTACTGATAGTAAGGTTCTCAGGTCAAAGGAAGGCATTGCCTCGGCAATGGATTTTCTGGCTGAGACGGGATTTA
>VFQR01001194.1_pt1 | contig 21528 bp, 17 predicted proteins | sample 3512321 | NCBI WGS metagenome assembly VFQR01 (sample SAMN10412374, study PRJNA504923) | tailings metagenome | isolation source: Relicate 3 Philex TSF1 revegetated site | place: Philippines: Tuba, Benguet | collected 2017-08-29 | reverse complement strand
TCTTGTTGTCGTGGCTTTGCACGACAACCCGGCCACAAGTTGGCCGGGCCACCCTCAGGTGGCCGTTGTGTCATAGATTGCCCAGGGCTGCAAGGATGGCACAATAGCGGTGGGGACCGACTGACTTCAGAGAAGATCAAATCGGTTTACTGTTGTTACTTGTCAGATCCTGATTTTTCAGGGGCGACCTGATCGAAGTAGGACTTGATCGATTCATGATAGCCTGGGGGAATCTGCTCCTGCTGAATCGCTTCGGCGACACCCTGCTTCACGGCCGTGGCGGCTTTTCGATAATCTTCGCTCGCCTGCCCTTTTTCGCCCATCCCTTGAGTCTTAATCGAGAGGAGCATCTTACCGGCAGTGACCTGAGATTGTGATTTTTCATCAACGAAGGATGTTTCCACCGAATCATCCTCCTGAGCTTTGCCACCTTTGCCCTTCCCTTCGCCGCCCAATCCTAAACCATCCCCTTTTCCATTACCTTGACCATCGCATTTGGCCAGCATTTCCTTGTAGAGCTTCTCATAATCTGAAAGTGACTGGCACTGCTTGCACTTTTCCCCATCGAGAGGGTCAAGCTCGTTGAGCTTTTTTGCAGCCTGAATGGCCTTGAGGGCTTTCTCCAGATTCTGCATATCCTTCAGATTCTCCATGGCTTCGGAGAGTTCCATCTCAGAGAGTTCCATCGATTCCATCGCAGCCTGCATGGCTTCACTGGCATTTCCTCCATCTTTCTGTGCCATTTGCGCCTGCTGCCGGGCTCGTTCGAGGGCTTTGGCCATTTCTTCAGAACCGAACTCTTCCCGAGCGAGCTTTTCGAGGTTTTCCAGCCGCTTTTTCAACTGCTCCAGTTTCTCGGCCCGCTCGACTGGGTCTTCCGTCTTAGCCAGCTTTTCGAGTTCGTCCTTAATTTGCTCCATCGTCTCTTTGAGAGGTTGCATATTGCCCGAGCGCAATGCCTCTTTGGCTTTTTTCCTTAAAGTCTCGGTCTCTTCATCTCCGAATTTCTGACCTTCTTCAGAGGGTGATGATCGACTGGCCGAAGGTGAACTTTTGGAGGCGGCTTTAAGCTTCCACTGCTGGCTGATTTCCTTCTGCTGTTTCAACAATTCCTTGCGATTTTCTTCTTTGCGGGATGGTTCCATCTTCTGGAAAGCCAGCTTCAGATTTTCTTCCAGTTGTTCGTCCCTGGTCATCTCGCGAGATTCCTGAGCCCGCTTGAGCTCTGTCTTGCGGACTTCTGTCATCTTGCGAGTGAGGTTCAGTTGAGCCGAACGCTGCTCGATGACGGCCGCCTGAGCACGATTGCCAAAGAGATCCCACTGGGGAAGAAAGAATTGAATTCCGCCCGCCAGCAAAACCAAGCCGAGCAGTGGCCGAATTTTTCGTGAAGGATTCCAGGGTGACACCTTCGCTGGCACGACGGACTGAGCTTTGGCATGGGCCACAGCCAGCACGACCGGCTGATACTCTCCCACGGATGACGACAGGCGAGAGACAGTCAAAAACAGATCTTTTTCGCCCAGTGCACGATCGATCTGATGGGCCGCTTCCGAAAGTGTGGGTCGCTTCAAAAAAATGGCCGCCAGAAGTGCTGCTGCAGGCACAATCGCAAGCCAGACGTACATAATCATCTGTTCCGGCGCAAATGCCGTCAGCCGGTTCACAATGGTGAGTACAGTCACTGACGCTGTGAGCACCAGCAGATTGAGCATGGCAAGCTCAGCCCATTGGCCCAGCGCCATCCGCCGACGAACTTTTTCGAGCAGGTGAGTGGTCACATCATTCATGGACATATTCCCGCCAGGCTGAACAAAAACTTCTTACCGAAGTATAGCCAGAAATTCGCACCGAAACGAGAGGGGATTCTTCAGCGAATCTGATGCAGAACTCGGCAGCATCGTTCCCGATTTCGATGCCTCGAACCAGAATCTCAGGTTTTGAAGATTTTTTGAGCCAGAATCGGTCGTTACCTGGAACTGAATTCGCTTCTGGAGGCTGGTGAATCCTGGCCGGTTTTTACGACCCAGCGGTAGTTCAGAATTCGTCGGCCATTTTCCTGTTCTAGCCGCAACCAGAGCGTCTGACCATCAAAACGTGCGCCATCGGGAAGATAGAAAATCTTCTTGTCGAGGCCCTGGCCCAGTCGAGGGATATTCACGCGTTGCCTGCGTTCATTGGGGATAAACAGGCTGCAACGGAAATCGACAATCTCTTCGGGAACTGTCCGATTCGTCACCCGCTGCTCGATTTCGAGTCGTCCATCGGGAAGAAGTCGATCGATCACTTCGATGGTAATGTCATCCAGCCCCACTCGATAAACCAGCGGCATGCGGAATTCGTAGTGCTGATCTGCATCGATTTTGAAGACGATCTCGGCCTCGTGATCTCCCAGACTGGCGGTGGCGGGCAATAGAAAACGGAAAGGAATCCGCCAGGGCTCGCGAGCTCTCAGTTGAAGATTGCTGCTGCGTGGCTCGGCATTCCATTCTTTGGGGAGCAAAAGCTCAACAGTCGCCGAGGCCCCTTGTGGAAAGGTATTCGTGCCAACCAGTGCATCCTCGTGCATCCCGTATTCACTGCGGCAGCGGCCCCGTTCAAAATGAGTGGCGACGCGCCATTGAGCCAGCGCCGGCGAACATTTGCGAATAATGGTCGGAACCGGGCCTACCGGGAGAAGCTGCTGTCCAGTGACTTGATCAATCAATAGTTTTCGCTGGCGTCCCCAGAGATCGACGAGTACGGCCTCATTTCCCAAATGCGCTTTCTCGATGGTCTCCCGTTGGTTCCAGAGAACAACGCAGGCTTCATGCTCATTGATAAAAACGGCATTTTCACTGCGTTGAGGCAATGTGAAGGCCCCCACAAACTCTTTTCCCGACAACGAGATGGCCAGCGTTCTCCAGGGGAGAAACATGTTTCCTGGCGAACCATCGGGACTGAACACTCCTGACTGTGGATGAAACGGATCTCCATGCAGAATGGTTTCGATACCAGCTTTTCGCTGTTCGATGATTCGTTTGGCCAGTTCACCCGCAATCTGAGGGGAAGTCGTCCCCTTCAAATCGGTGGCTTGCAGAACCACCCACTGTTCCGCAGTCTCAGCAGAATTCCGCCTGGGCAATTCGAGACTTGCCGGACTGATGACAAAGTCGATCCCGCGAGGAAGTTCTTTGCTTTGAGGTGTCCAGGCAGTTCCCACCATTGAACCGCGACTGATCGACTGAATTTCACTGCGAGCTACGCTAAAGCCAAGGACCGTATTCAGGCCATCGACGAAACTGTGATCGCGATCACTGCCCAGTTGCCAGCGTCTGACATGCGAACCATATCTGGCCAGGGCAGGTTGCATCGAATCTGCCCAGATTTCTCGCGGCAATGAAAAGATTTCGGCAGAGCCCTGCCAGTCCTGGCTGGTCATGGCCTGTAATGGTTTTGGCGGTGCACCAAAGACCCCCACAATTGTGACACCCTTTTCAGCGAGATCTTCAAAAAAGTCTGTCGTTTCGCTCATCAGAGCTGGATCGTCGGCTGATTCCCAGACAGGGTACTTCACCCAGGAGGTTGATGTCTGCTCGACCATGGCCGAGAGAACATTCAAAACTTTCTGTGGCATGACGGATGGGACAGACCAACCGAATTCGCCAGTGGTCAACGGTGCTTCCAGAGTTTCGAAGCGCACGAAGGGCCGGATTTTCTGCAAGACCAGCACACCATCATGTGTCAGCCGGGCTTCCATCTGATAGTGACCAAATTCCAGTTGATCGAGGTTCCACGTTACTCGCCTGGGTTCCGCCACCTGGGTGGACTGCGCATTTGCGCTTTGATCGACAGGCTTTGGCAGTTCAGGCTTCAGAATACGTTGATCTCGGGCAATCAAGTTGCCATCGACATCGCGAGCCGTCAGATCGAGTTGATACTCGAGTGCTGGTTCCAGCCCGGTGAATGCCATATCCAGATTGAAGTTGAGGTCTTTATCCTGAAAGCAATTGAGAGGCGAACTGCCCCAGTCGATATTGGGAAGTCGCACGATTTGCAGATCTGCAAACCAGACATTTCCGCGGACATCGGTTTGAAATCCATCCACCACGTGACAACCGACAACTACAAATGCCGCTTGAGGGGGAAGGGAAACGGGGCCAATTACAGCCGCTCCCCAGGCCTGACTGCCGGAGACGGGCTGTGACAACCAGCGTGCCAATCGCTCTCGTCTGGCATCGAGAACTGAGATCGAAATGAGACCCGCAGAATGATTCAGCCCTGAGGTCTGAATACTCCCGGTCACTGCCAGATTGTAATTGGGATCAACTCGCACCAGCGGACTGTAAAAGACCGCCGGCCCACCGTTGACTCGAAATCGCAGTGCATGATGATCCAGCCCCGGCGGACTTCGATCAATCATCGATTCGACATAGCGTGGAAAAGGCGCCCCTTTGCGTCGAAGCCAACCGTCTGGCAGGTCATCCTGATCAAGATCTTCCTGATCATCAAACCGAAATTCCTGAACAACGGTGGCTCCGGAAAAATGCCGAGCGATCTTTGGCGCCGAAAGTTCCTTGCGGAAGGTCTCAGCAACTTTTTGGGGAGCGATCACCGGCTGGCTGGCGGGAAGACTTCCTGAGGGAAGAGGTTCACTATGGGCGTTGTCCTGATGAATATCGCTGGCGGATGGTTTGCCTGCTGCCTGATTGACGGGCGGTGCCGCTGGTTGAGAATCATCGGCAAGCGTCTGAGTGTGCAGAACAATGAAATAGACCCAGACATACCAGCATCGAAAGATGACGGGCGATGCCTTGAACAAAGACCTTCGCAAGCTGGTACTCAGGCGGAACCTCAGCATATTGGCCCTGACGGCGAAAGAATCGCCCGCCAGACTCCCCTGGAAACGATGAATCTGCATTCTTGGAAACCTGGACATACAGATTCATCGGCAGAAATTGCGGCCAGAGCCGACGAGACCCTCTGTGATTGAGCACGTGAGACAAAGGAGATTGCGGGATAATTGCAATCTGTCGATTTCGAAGAATTTCGGGGCTCCCCGTGTTCCTGAATCCCCGTGTTCCTGAACCCCGTGTTCACCAATACCAATGCGTACGAGTTCGGCGTTAGAACAGGCTGGAACATCAGCAACCCGGGTCTGCCGAGAAGTTGCGCGCTTGTTCGGCGTGAATTTGAACCCCGGTTTAGAAATCCCAGTTCACACGCATGCCGACAAAATTGGCAGTGCTGGTACCGAAATTCTGTTTGTAAAGGATTGGGTGAATGTAATTGAACTGCACCTTCGTGTATGGGTTCAGATACCAGTTCACCCCAAACGTGAGGTCATGGAGATTGCCTCCCTGAATGTTCTGGTCATTCAGATCGAGCCAGGACCAGCGGGCAGCCAATTCCCAGGCACCCGGCCCCGAAGGTGTCTCTGTCGATCCCGGTGCCGGCAAGACATTCGTGAAAGGAATCGGGCGACCAAACATGCCGATCGGTCTCGAGTTTTTGTTCTGGGCGACGGCGTAGGGACGATGCTCGCCAGTGACGAACCAGCTCACAAACGCATAAGCTCCGTGGAAATTCACGCGTGGCCCGTTGAGCTGATCAACCTGCACATAGTTGTATTCGGTCTGAAATGAAAGTGGCCCACGCACAAAGGCCATCTCAAAATTGATCAAGTCGACCGTACTGGCAGGAATGTTCCCCGTGTTCACAAAGTTCGGAATGCTCGCACCACCTGATTCGGACATGCGGATTTCTGGTGTCGAAGCAATGCTGTAAAGACGATCATCCGGCCGCCGGATGCTATGAGCAAAACCAAAGTGATTCAGGTAACGTGTGTTGGCTTTATCCAGCCCGGGTGCCCAGACCACGCGGTGGGTAAAGGCCCAGTCAGGAGAGTCGCCTGTGTCGTCGCCATAGTTGTCGCTGCCTGACTTAAAAAAGCCATACTGCCACATCAGACGTTGAGATTCTGTCGCATTATGAACGCCAATTCCTGTGTTACGGGCAGGAGCAATCGCATCGGCCAGCCCCCGTTCCATAAATGTGCTGAACCGATTGGCCGAAAGCCTTTCGAGACTGAAGGGTTCAAAGAAATGCCCGACACGGATCGTTCCAAAGTATTTCACATTATGATGCCCGACCCAGACATCCAGAAATGAGGGTCTGCCGGGGAGCGCAAAATCCATTTCGATGCGATACTCGTAATACTCCTGATATCGCCCGACAGCCCCCAGCCGGGCTCTACGAAAATCGGTACCATTGGGTGCGTTACCGACGGCCAGGCGATTTTCTTCCGACTGATCGGAGAAGACTGTGTCGATTTGAATCTGGCCAGTCCAATCAATCGTGGGACGTTTTTGCTTGTCGGCCTTGGCTGCGAACTCAGACTTTTTCTGCTGGGCTCTTTCTGCCGCCAGCTCGTTCTCAATGAGATCCAGACGTTGTCTCAGGAGACGAAGATCTTCCATCAATTGATCATTTGTCGAATCCGATTCTTCGACGGCAGGAGCAGGCAGCAGTTCGTCAGGAAGCTTCAGAAAATCCTGATCGCTCTGCGTCAACAATTCCGGCTCAAAGTGAACCGGTGCCTGAGAATGCTGGGCGAAAGCCGAGCTTACGCCCAGAGACAGACTCCAGGCCATGATCAGTCCGGCAACCAGAACCACTTTTGTGGAAGTCAAGGTGCGTTGAAATCGGGCCGTTGAACTCCAACCCAGACGATGGCTCTCACGCCTTCGCTGAACCTCTAGCAAAAATATTTGCTGAGCAAACATTGGGAGGAGTTCAATCAGTGAAGAGGGGGAGGCAGGCTGAACTGACGGTGCCTGGTACGAACAATCACTGGCACGAACAGTTCAGAGGAATGGAGGGCGAGATTAACGATTATATCGACTGGCGAAGCTGCGAAAGTTAATCGACTGACATTCCATTTTTTTAACAAGTACTGCTCGCAGGTCTCCGACATTCTCCATCTTTTGAGGTGTCGGCAGATTCTGCCTGTCCGAGCCCGGTTCCCCTCCTCAAGAAATCCAACTCAAGTTGCGAGCCCCCGGATTACTTTTCAATGGAACTGATGGCCTCTTTCAGGACGAGAGCGCTTTTCCGCAATCCCTGATGCTCTTCGGGAGCCAGATGCAAGGGAATTGTCGATTGGACACCAGAGCCACCCACAATCCGGGGCATCGAGAGTGTGACGTCCTCGACACCTTCGACCAGCTTCTCGCGGGCACAAACTGTCAGCACGGCTCGATGGTCATTCAGAATGGTTTTCACCAGTCGAGCCAGAGCTGAACCGATGCCGTAGTACGTCGAGCCTTTTCCCTGAATGATGCGATAAGCAGCACCACGCACCCGGTCATCGATGATCTGCTTCTGATGCTCATGCAGACAGATTCCCAGAGAATGGCAGTATTCATCGAGGTGCAGCCCGGCGACTGTGGCGAGCGACCATGTCAAAACTTCGGAATCGCCATGCTCACCAATCACGTAGGCATGGACATGGTGAGAGTCGACCTGCAGGGCTTCTCCCACCAGTGTGCGGAACCGGGCGGTATCGAGCATGGTTCCCGAGCCAATGACTCGATTCGAAGACATGCCGTAACGCATAGCGATATTGGCTGTGAGGTGTGTCATGACATCCACAGGATTTGACGCCACCACAATCATGGCACCCGGCGCATACTTGAGAACCTGAGGAACAATCTCTTCGAAGACCGCCTTATTGCGGCCGAGGAGTTCGAGGCGAGTTTCCCCCGGTTTCTGATTAACACCTGCTGTGAGTACCACGACACTCGCATTGGCCAGATCTGAGTACCCGCCCGCCTTCACTCGCAAGTTATGCGCAAATGGGACCGCATGAAAAAGATCGTCGGCTTCCGCTTCGGCTCGTGCCGTATTGCGATCGACGAGGACAATCTCCCGGCCAATACCACTCATGATCATGGCAAATGCGGCCGAGGAACCGACCATACCACAACCGACAATTCCGACCTTCATGGGATGTTCCTATCTTTATCTGAAACGCCATCCTGCTGATGGACGCACCCGCAAATCTCCGGGGAAAACAGACTTCGTCTTGAGGTGAGTCTTTTCCCGGAAGAACTGCGAACCTGACAAATGGCATTAGACTCTGGCTTGGATCTACAAACAAAGAAGATTTCACTCGAACCTGTTGGCTTTTGGGAAGTGTGTCGTTTTCGCAGGTTCAGGTCAGCCAGACTGACCAGTTCCCTGCGGCTCAAAGAAAACAACAAAATGAAGTGAAATTCATGTGACCGCAGGGAGCAGAATCGTTCTGATCAAAAACCAGGGAATTGCCGCAGGATTTTTTGACGGTTACAATTCGCAAACCGATTGTGGATGACGACGCTCTGAAATCTGTACTGATTGCTTGTGGTTAGTATGTGACGGGTCTTGATTCACAGTTTGTGTTTTTGCCATAGCACCAACGTGATGGATGATCCAGCCCGGAGCAGGAAAGGAATCAAGTCGCGATGATTGCGGGTCGAACGACAGGTCTGCATGCGAGCGTCCTGGCATTGAATCGCCATTACGCTGCTGTGCAGGTGATTTCCGCCAAGCGAGCCTTTTGCCTGCTGGCGAAAGAACTGGCTGAGGTTATTTCCGTAGAAGAAGGTTCTTATCAATCGCTTGATTTTGGACAGTGGCTGGAAATCAGCCAGATCAAAGCCTCTCTGGGAGATTACGAAGAGGATGCGGACTGGGTCCAATCGGTCAGCTTTGCGATTCAAGTTCCCAAAATCATTCGTCTGTTGTCTTACGATCGCATGCCCCGCAATGCCGTCAAATTTAACCGCCGGAATATCTTCTTAAGAGACGAGAATCGCTGCCAGTATTGTGGCAAAAAGTTCAGTTTGCACAAACTCAGTCTCGATCATGTCATGCCCAAAAGTCGAGGCGGGCCGACCTCGTGGGAAAACATTGTCTGCTCGTGCCTCGATTGCAATGTTCGCAAAGGTGGCCGAACTCCTCACGAAGCGGGCATGAAGCTGATGTCCACGCCCTCCAAGCCCTCTCGCAGTCCCACGATGCAGCAACACCTGGATTCGTCCAAGTATCGTTCATGGAAGGCGTTCATCCATGGAGAGTGATTTCTGAGCCGGGTGACTCATGGTTAATTCATGACATAGTCAGTTCTTGACATGCTCAGTTCATGACAAGGTCGGTTCTTGAGTCGTGCAGTGCCGACTTATCGTTGTGCCGGGGACTCAAGTTGCCGATCTGCTGCCCATCTGCGGATTGGCCGAACGTGCTTACGGTGCTTTCTTTTTGGGTCGAGCAAACCACAGGAGGCCCACGAACAGGGCGGCCGCTAACACAAAGTACACCAGTGGAATGCGAACGCGGGACATGACGACGATGGCCAACGTCATGCCAACGATCAGCCACCACGAGAATTTCGACCGCAGGCTGAGATTCCATTGCTTCGGGCCCAGGAGCCAGAAGGCACCGACAACGATCCCGATACGGATCAAGATTCCCCCCAGGCCATCCGCCTGCTCGCGATCTGTCAGAATCAGAAAGATCGCCGATCCCAGAATGCCTATGGCAAGCCACCCCAGCAGTGTGCGATTCACTGAGGCGGACGGTGCCATTCGATTTCCTGGGACATGAGAATTTGCAAAGGGATGAATTCAAACCCGGAGGTGTGACCTCGCCTGATCGAGTTCGGATTACGTCGCCGGTTTCAGTTCACCCGAAGGACCTGATTCTCCCGGTGTTCGCCAGCGATGGCCAGACTCCCAAAGGAGTTCATCGGCTTCACGCGGGCCCCACGAACCTGCTCGATAAGGCTCCGGAACCACGGTTTTCTGTTCCCAGAAATTCAGAACCGGATCCACAAATTGCCAGGCGGCTTCCAGCTCATCACTACGCATGAAGAGTGTGGAATCTCCGCGGAGAACTTCCAGCAGGAGCCGCTCGTAGGCCTCTGGCAAAGCCTGAGTGAAGGCTTCTTCGTATTTGAAATCCATCTTCACGGGATGAATCTGGTACTGCATGCCGGGTTGCTTGGTCGAGAATCTCAGCGAGATGGATTCACTGGGCTGAATGCGGAAGATCAATGTGTTCGGACGAGCCCCCACGAGGTCGCAGATATCCCCTTCACATTCCACCGTGCTGAAGAGATTGAGCGGTGGAAGTTTGAATTGAATGGCAATCTCGGAAACTCGCTTGGGAAGCCTTTTGCCCGTTCGCAAATAGAATGGGACACCGGCCCAGCGCCAGTTGTCGATTTCCACTTTCATGGCCACGTAGGTTTCGGTGCGGGAATCGGGCGCGATGCGATCCTCTGAGAGGTAACTGATGGCGGTCTGACCATCGACCATCCCTGTGGAGTATTGGCCTGGAACAACCCAGGACGAAAAATCGCCTTTGTTACCAGGCCGTAGACATTTGAGGACTTTCAGTTTTTCGTCATGCAGGTCGGAAGCCAGAAAGCGAGCAGGTGGCTCCATACCGATCAGGCAAAGTAACTGGAGTACATGGTTCTGCAGGACATCGCGCAGGGCACCCGATTTGTCGTAGTAACCGCCGCGACCTCGTTCCATGCCTTGAGATTCGGCCACTGTAATCTGCACATGTTCCACATGGCTGCGATTGAGGAGTGGTTCAAAAATCGAGTTTCCAAATCGGAACAGCAGGATGTTCTGGACAGTTTCTTTGCCCAGATAATGGTCAATGCGATAAATCTGATCTTCGCGCAGCAAACGCTTCAGATTGGCACTGAGCTGCTGGGCCGATTCGAGATCGTGCCCGAATGGCTTTTCAAAGACGACTCGCAACCAGTGCTCGTCGTCACGATCCGGGATCATTCCCGCGAGTGACAGATGCTCGACGGCCGGTAAAAACAGATCTGGCGATGTCGCCATATAAATCACTCTGTTGGCACCGTGACCGGCCTGGGCCTCAAGAGCTTTCAGATCCTCATCCAGACCCGCATACTCGTTGGCATCCGAAATATCGGTCTGTCGGTAATAAAGCCGTGCTGAGAAGCTGGCCCACTTTTCCGCAGGAATCTTTCCATCACGCACCGAGGACTGAATGGCCTCGAAGATCTCTTTGCGAAATTCTTCATGCGATTTCTCGCGACGGGCCACCCCGACGATTGGTGACGTATCGCTGAGATAACCATCATTCCAGAGGTCGTACAGCGCGGGCAGAAGCTTGCGTGCTGTCAGGTCGCCGGAGGCACCAAAAATCACCACGGTTGCTTGAGGTGTCGTCGTCGACTGACCAGTCATTTCTGTTCCTTCAGGACGGCTTATCGCCAGAAAGGTTGATACGAGTCACTGTTTCCATCAGAGAGCGTCCGGTTCTGGGAGCATCCTGCCATGGGGACACAATTTGAGCAACTCCCCATGGCCGGTTTCACATCACCACTCCACATCATGAATGCAAAACCGTAGCACGACAAATCATTTCAATAGAAACAGATTGCAGCCGCAAAAAGCAGTTCGACCCGAGCATTTCGATGAAATCTCTCCTGGCGAGTGATTGGCTCACCAAGCCCAACTGAATACTTGTTCCGTCATAAAGTACAAACGCAACAAATAGCCGTAAAAACAGCAGAAATCATCGCATTTCTACCAACTCGATTCCGTGTAGCTTCTGTGAATCGGCGATTGTGTCGGCCCAAAAGTTGGATATTCTGAATAGGGTCAAAATCTTTGACATAACAACCTTGTCAGTTTTATCAACATTTAAATGCTCTTGCGAATCGTTCGCAGGCGAAGTCCAATCATTAACTGGCGATTTGACGACCATTCAGCAAATATCGTTCGCTTGCTGAATGATCGACAATCTGTCTGATTTTCCGACACCACATCTTTTCGTCTCCTCCTTTCAAATTGGGCCCATCTTGAGACAGTATGATTTCGAAAGCAGTGTGGGGTATTGGTTAGGGACAGCCACACAAAGTTATCAGAGAGCACTGAATGCCGAACTCGAAAAGTACGGCATTACCTATCGTCAATCCCATGTGATTGGCTGGCTGGCGAAAGACAAGGAACTGTGCCAGACCGAACTGGCCGAGCGGATGATGATTGAGCCTCCTACACTGGTGCGAATTCTGGATCGCATGGAGCAGGCGAAACTCATCGAGCGGACTGAAGCCTATGGCGATCGCCGCAAGAAGATCATTCGACTGCTCCCGGCTGCTGAGCCGATCTGGGAAAAGATTGTCGATTGCGTTCTCGATGTCCGCGCCATGGCTGTCGAGAATTTCACAGCCGAAGAGATTCAGTCACTGATTGCCGGGCTGAGAAAACTGCACGATAATGTGGTGGCACAAATTCCTGAGGTTGTGCAACCTGTCTCTTAGACAAGATCAGAGGCGCTGCGCGTCGGTTCGTCCTGTCGAATTCGATGAACTTGAAGCCATGATCTGAGTAGAAATTCCTGAATTGCCATGGTTCGAGCAATACTGACGACTTTTCTTTTGGCCGCCGCATTGCTCCTGAGTGCTTTGCTGATCGATGTCGCCAGGAACCGTGGCATTTCCCGGAACAGCGAAACCTATCGACTGCAGACAGCTCTCAGAAGCACTGTTCAAGAGTTTGTCAGATCCCTGCGCGGCAGTGACCTGCCGAATGAATAACCCAGGGCTCTGATCTGGCGTCAAACGACGAATTCGCGCAGGGATTCTCGCTTCAGGCTTCATGGCCCCAAGCAGGGATCCGTGTCAAATAGGGACCAGGGCAAACTGTGATCATCGACGAACTCGCGAACCATCATTTTTACACCCATTGTCACCCGGCCATTACCAGAGCGCTGCAATTCCTTGCTTCGCCAGCGGCCCATGAATTACCCACGGGAAAACATCACCTCGATTCCGATGCGCTCATCGCTATTGTCGAGGAGTATCAGACGAAACAGCCGACGGATGCTGTCTGGGAATCTCATCGAAAATATGTCGATGTCCAGTACATCGTCCGTGGAGAAGAAGCGTTTGGGCTCGCGCGGAGTTCCGACAATCTTGCCATTCGCACACCCTACTCGGATGAGAGAGATGTCGTCTTTTACCATCCGGGAACACAGCGATTTGTCGCAACAGCCGGGATGTTTCTGGTCTTCTTTCCGCAGGATATCCATGCCCCCGGACTGGCAGTCAATCAGCCCAGTCCCGTTCGCAAGATTGTCATGAAGGTGCGCGGCGACTGGGGCGTCGAACTGGGTTGAAGCTCTGCTTGCATCCACGGCCATCCACTGAGTCACTGGGCCACGGGGCGCTGGTGAGAAGTTGTTCCATTTCCCGAACCGGTCATCTTTTTGGCAGTAGATTTTCCTCCAGGGGCACGCCGCCTGATCACGCCAGAAAATGAGACGTGGAGTCACCAGCCTGTTTGAGCGTCGATTCGTCGGCAGGCATTTCTGTGGTGGCACCATCTAGGACCTCAGAGGTGCGAAAAGACTCGGGATCTGCGATGCTACTGGTTGATGATGGCCGACTGCATCAAACCTGCATGGTGGGCATATTTTGAGAATCTGCCTGTATATCAGTCATGGCCACAATCACTCGAACTCATGGCGATGAGTTACCAAGGAGACTGGATGCTGGTTCCTGAACTGTTCTTGCGAGTTGCCAAAGTTGAAACCTATGGAAACGGCCAATTATTGACAAATGCCAGCGGTTTCTTTTTCGAATGGCAATCTGAGCTTTATCTCATCACAAATCGGCATGTCTGCTTCGATCAACTGGCGGGGCATCATCCCGATACTCTCAAACTTCAGTTGCACACGGTGCAGGACGATCTCACAAAAAGCGGGCCTCTGGAAATCCAGCTCTACAAGCAGGGCATGCCTTTGTGGAAGACTTATCCCCGCCCAGAAAACGATATCGATGTCGTGGCTGTTCCGCTGCCTGGTAAACTGCTCAAGCAGAATTACGTGATTTCCAGCTTTGGAGCCTCCGATATTCTGGGCCCTGAGGAAACGTTGCCACCTGGCCAGCAAGTGCTCATCACCGGTTTTCCCCTTGGATTCCACGATACGCTGCATAACCTGCCACTTGTCCGGCAGGCCGTCGTCGCCAGCGACTTTTCAAGACCATTCAAGGGCAACCCTTATTTCGTCACCGATGCGCGGACACATCGCGGGACCAGTGGATCACCTGTGGTCACCAAATTACGCAGACCCACACAGGTCGCTGGTCAATTTGAAGATCGCTGGTGCCTGTTAGGAATTCATGCCGCCACGTTAGATGTTTCCAATCGAGACCCGATGTACGATGATCGACTTGGGTTAAACGTCACGTGGTTTGCCAGTTTGATCCCACAAATCATTGAAGGACGACTGCCAGGGAGTCCATCTTCCGCAGAGAGCAGCGATGCGGTCTGCTTCAATTAATCGCGAAGCTCAAGGCGCTCGTTTCGATCAGAGGCAGTACGCACTCGAAAACTGACATTGCCAACAATTGTTTGTCATGTTGAACTCACATTAAGATCATGCGGGGCAAGGTCAGCGATTCACTTGCCAGATTGAAATCGAGAGGAGTCCATGGATGGACATGCTGATTATTCGGGGAGGAATCCCACTGGCGGGCAATGTCCGCCTCGCTGGCGCCAAGAATGCCTCGCTCCCGATTATGGCAGCATCGATTGCCGTCAGTGGTTTATCACAATTGCGGCGTGTGCCTCATCTGGCTGATGTCTCGACATTGACACAAGTGCTCGAATCATTGGGAGCGGTCGTCACCCGGGATCTCTCGACTGGCGAACTGACGATCACCCCTCCCCACGCAACGACCGGTATTGCCGATTACGATCTTGTCAGGCGAATGCGAGCCAGTGTCTGCGTTCTGGGCCCACTTCTGGCACGCTGGGGAAAAGCCGTGGTTTCACTTCCCGGCGGGTGCAATATTGGTCACAGGCCCATCGACCTGCATCTCAAGGGATTGGTGGCACTGGGAGCACGCATTCGTATTGAAAGAGGCTACGTTCACGCCGAAGCGACGCGGCTGCATGGCGCAGAGATTTACCTGGGTGGTCCCTTTGGCAGCACGGTCACAGGGACAGCGAATATCATGACAGCCGCCAGCCTGGCACGAGGGATAACTCGAATCTCGGCAGCAGCTTGTGAGCCGGAAATCGTCGATCTGGGAAACTATCTGAATGCTGCCGGGGCCCGCATTACCGGGCACGGTACACCCGTCATCGAGATTGAAGGTGTGGACGAGTTGCATGGTGTGGAGCATGAAGTCATTCCCGATCGCATTGAAGCCGGCACGATGATGATTGCTGCCGCAGCCACTTGTGGCGATGTGTTGATTGAGGATGCCCAGCCACGTCACCTTTCGGCAGTGATCGACATCCTGCGTCAGATTGGCGTTACCATTGAACCTTCATCCACGAATGATGGCCGGACGGGCCTGCATGTTTCAGGTGCCGCCTACTTGAATCCGGCTGATTGCACCGCGTTGCCTTATCCGGGAGTGCCGACCGATCTTCAGGCACAACTCACCGCTCTGCTTTGCCTTGTCCCGGGAATCAGCGTCATCACTGACAAGGTTTTCCCCGACCGGTTTATGCACGTGCCAGAATTGTTACGAATGGGGGCACAAATTCGCCGGGAAGGGGCGAGTGCCATTATTGCCGGGCCCGCACATTTGAGTGGTACGAATGTGATGGCTTCCGACTTAAGAGCCAGTGCTGCCCTGGTGATTGCCGCTCTGGCTGCCGAGGGAGAATCTGTCATTCGTCGTGTGTATCATCTGGATCGTGGCTATGAAAAGCATGACGAAAAGCTGCGACAACTCGGTGCACAGATTCAAAGAACAACCGACCATCCCGAAGCACTGCCGGAGAGCCTCCGCATGACGGGAGAATCCACGATGGAGCAACACAAGATCGAGGAGATCTCGAGCAGGTTCACTCCACCTTTCCAGAATCAGCCGACAAAACCTCATTTTCTCAGCGACGGTTATTCGATTGCCAGGCCTATGGTTTCACAATCCGATGATTCTTCAGGACCAGTTGTCGATCTTTAATCGTATTCATTTCTCGGGTTATTGAACCCCTTATGGACTCCGCACCGCTTCCACAGACCGAATTGACTGCGACCGCCTATCACGAAGCGGGGCATGCGGTGGTCGCACTTTTTCTAGGTCGACCCGTTCACGAAGTGACTATCGAGCCCAACAGCTTGCGCCTGGGTCAATGCCGACTGAACAAAGGAAACTTCAAGCCCAGCAAAGATGTGCTCGAAGGCGAAATCCTGATTCTCCTGGCGGGTGTCGCGGCTGAAGCCAGGTATCGAGGCGATTATCGCTGGGAAGGCGCCGTGAGTGATTTAAGGCAAGTCAGACATTTTTCGAGTCTGCGGGCGACCAACATCAAGCAAGTCGAACGTCTGGAACAGCGGCTGCTCAATAAGGTCGAGCATATTCTTTCCCAGGCAGGCCCATGGCTGGCCGTCGAGGAGATTGCCCGGGAACTGATCAGCCGTACGACCATCAGCGGTCGCTCCGCCAGACATCACTTTGAACTCGCCATGGAGCGATTTGCCGAATAGGAGAATCCGACTGGCAAATTGTCTGACAAAAAATTGACCCCGGTTGCAGCGAGTACAACCGGGGCCATTGTTTTTCGAAGCGAGAGATTCCTGGGAATCGACGCTTTCGATGTTTACGGCTTAAAACTCTTTTGCATTGATCCACTTCATCATTTTGCGAAGATCGCGGCCGACCTTCTCAATCTGATGTTCGCGTTCACGGCGGCGGACAGCCTTGAAGCTGGCCTGATTCACGCGGTTTTCCAGCAGCCAGTCACGAGCGAACTGACCGGATTGAATCTCACCCAGAATCTTCTTCATTTCCTGCTTGGTTTCAGGAGTGATGATTCTTGGGCCACGGGTGTAATCCCCATACTCGGCAGTGTTGGAAACACTGTATCGCATGTAGTTCAGACCGCCCTGATAAAAGAGGTCGACAATCAGCTTCATTTCGTGCATACACTCGAAATAAGCCATTTCGGGCTGGTAGCCAGCTTCAACGAGAACTTCGAATGCCGCCTTGATCAAGGCACTGACACCGCCACAAAGAACGACCTGCTCACCGAAGAGATCGGTTTCGGTTTCTTCGGCGAAGGTGGTTTCGATCACGCCGCCGCGCGTTCCACCAATCCCTTTGGCGTAGGCCAAGGCCAGTTTACGGCTGTTATCGGAAGCACCTGGCCACAAAGCGATGAGTGATGGGACTCCACCACCCTTTTCATATTCGCTACGGACGAGATGTCCAGGGCCCTTGGGAGCGACCAGAGCGGCATCGACACCTGCAGGGGGTACAATCTGACCGAAGTGCAGGTTGAAACCGTGTGAGCAGAGCAGCAGAGCGTTGGGCTTGAGGTTCGGCAGAATTTCTGCCTTGTAAGTATCCCCCTGTACTTCATCCGGGAGGAGGATATTGACAAGATCGGCCTGCTTGACGGCTTCAGCAATTGACAGGGGCTTGAAACCATGGCTGACAGCGAGGTCGTAGTTCTTACTGCCAGGACGCTGACCGACGACAACATTCAAACCACTGTCACGCAGGTTCTGAGCCTGGGCATGCCCCTGGCTGCCGTAACCTAGAATTGCGATGGTTTTCCCTTTTAACAAAGAGAGATCAGCGTCATCGTCATAATAAACCTTAGCTGCCATGGTGCTGTGATTCTTTCGTAGAGTGTCAAAAAGCAACGAGTCTCGCTCTGTTGATTAACAGACAGAGTTGATGAACAGACCGAACAAACCAGCGATGCCCGCCAAAAGTGGTCAAACCTTCTCAGGCATCAATCTATGAGCAAGTGAGTTTAATCAATTTCCGCAGATTTTCAGCCGAGCGGGCACCAATTGCAAGAAAAGGTGCCAGAAGTTCGGTGATCGCCGTCAATTCCCGTGAATTCGAACTGACGAAAAGGGAATCGCTTCACCAGAAATTGTGACACTGCACCCATTCGGCTTAGACGATTTCCAGAAAATACCAACACGCCGATGGCTGCGAAGACATGCTTGCCCAGAGCTGCAAGCATGGCACACAGCAAGCATGGCACACAGCACACAGAGCGCCTACATTGCCTGGAAAGCGGCTCAGACTTCGATTTCGACTTCAGAAGTGTCGAAAGGGGTCGGAGGCTTCAGAGCATCCTCGACAGACAACGATACTTCCCGAGCGAGCGCAATCCGTCCGGTACGAACCAGTTCCAGAATGCCAAAAGGTCGCATCAGATCGATAAAAGCATCGATTTTGCGTTCCGGCCCGGAGAGTTCGATCATGACATGGCTCTGGCCCACATCGACGATTTTGGCACGGAAGATTTCCGCCAGTTCTTTGACCTTGGAAAGTCCACTGTCCACCGTCGAGACCTTCAACAGCATGAGATCCCGCTCAAGAATGTCCTGATCCCGGTAATCCATCACCTTGACGACGGTGACAATCTTCTCCAGTTGCTTACGGACCTGATCAACAACTTTATTGTCGCCTGCCACAACAAACGTGATCCGGGAAAAATCAGGCCGTTCCGTCTCTCCGACAGCCAGACTTTCAATATTGAATGCACGGGACGCCAGCATTCCGGAAATATGGGCCAGAACGCCTGGCTGGTTCATTACCATGGCGGACAAAACATGTTTCATCATCGACTTGATCTCTTAATAGATACGCCTCAAACAGGATGTGACGAGGCGAATTGAAACCATTCAATTCTGGCTCATCTCCTGAGACCAGATAAAAGTCATGCCATAGCAATCATTCGATTGTCAATTGGACGCTGCCAATGCTGACACGGACAATCGTGCCGGTCGAATGTTCACTTTGCCAGATGACAAAATCTCTCTCGCCTCAGAACTTCCTGAATTCACAGGAAGTCTACTTCCGCGCTCATCGATCCACAACCTGGCGCGTCAGCAGAGAGTGTTGACCGTGTGTCACAAGCGGGACGATGCCAAGAGAAGCCAGAGAAAGCCGAGAGAAAGATTCACTGGTCATGCATTGAACAGTTTTTGGCAATTGGCTTTTCGCCGAAATCAGGGAGTGGAATTCCGGGCCAAAAACCCAGCTAACCGGAGGACTGCAAACCAGATCTCAGCAAACGAGAATTTAGCGCATCCCACCAGAAATCTGTGCCACCCGCCCAGTATCGGGAGTGTTCATGCCGTTCTGTGAGACCTGAGAAAAGGTGTCTTTTGTGGGAAAGCGATCGGCTTTGAACCACTTCTCGAACAAAGTGGCATGCCGCAGTCTGGGATCGTTCATGGCGACCTGATGCTGCTTGCCTCGACGAGTTACCAGTTGCAAGGTGCCATCGGGAGAGACGGAGCGAACTGTCCAGTACTTATCAACGTAGTAGTTGTAAGTTTCGCCATAAGGGGCAGGGCGCACATCCTGGGCACGCGGCCCAGGCTCAGTACTGAACTTGGTGATTCGAAAAACCACATAGTCACCTGGATGAAACTGCGCCATCTGTACACCTTCAAACCATCAACCACCAACCCTTACATGAACCAACAGTCACCATCTACTTTAATTATTACGCCATCTACCAATTCGAGACAAGTTCGGAAATCGACTCAATGTTGACTGAGAGTAAAATTCACGAAAAAAACAGCATTTCTCAACACTTTCTCAACCTCTGAAATTCCTCTTAACATACGCACCTTTTCATTTCTGCTATTTTGGATCGACCGCCGGGAAAGTGAACTTCGCGAATTTCGTGGGGTTGGCACGAATTCGTCTCATGTTTATAACTGCTGATAATCACAGAAGTTGGGACATTTGATGAAATCAGTTACAGTCAGCTTCCGGGGGTGATCATCGTGGATCTGGCAGACCTGGTCAGTGGAATCCGGATTGTCGAGTTGACTGCCAAAACGCGTCAGGGAGCGATCCGCGCTCTGGTTCAGGCTGCCAACTGGGATGATGATGGCATCAATCCTGAAAATGTTCTCGAAGCCATCGAGGAACGTGAGGCCGCCGCACAAACTCTTGTGGCCAATGACTTTGCATTGCCACATGCATTTATCGACTGGGATGGTGACTTCCGCATCGTGCTCGGTCGCAGCAAAACTCGAGTCGATTATGGCGGGCCTGCGGGCGTAAATGTCCAACTGATTGTGCTGCTGGTGATTGGGCGCCGACTGCAGCAGACCCATGTGGAAGTCCTCGCGGCTCTTGCCGAACTGCTCAAAAGCCCCGACTTCCGACAAAATCTGATTGACGCCAAAGACATCAAGGCGATCGATCTGCTCTTGATGACGCAAGCTGGGATTCAGCCCGAGAATCGTCCCGTGCGTGGGCCGAGTATTCCCCGCCTGACTGTCAACATGGTGAAGACTGCCATTCAACTGACAGAAAGCCTCGCCGCCCAGGCATTGCTTCTGGCGGTCGAGCGAGTGGAAAACGTTCCGTGGGAGGCACTGGCCAACTACAAGGGCCGCCTGCTCCTCGTTACGTCGCAACACTCTGAAGAGTTCGATCACAAGCGGGAAGATCTGCATATTTTTGATGTGGCACACGCATCGCTTTCTCGTTCGGATCGCGCCAATCTGGGCCTGCTATTAGCTGCATCCAGCGGTTTACTCACCGAAAAAAACAGCGTGGTCTGTGTGACAGGTCCCGATGGTCGCCGGCTCGACAGCATCAATGTCACGAAACCGGAAGTCCATTTTCGGGCGATGCTCTCCGAGAAAAATCGACGTGGTGCCGATGTTGTACGTCCCGCCGTCATGCTGCGCGTCTTGACTCTGGCAATCGAGATTGCCGCCGAAGGTCGCGAAGCGCACCCGATTGGTGCCTTGTTCGTGATTGGTGATTCCCGTCAGGTCCTGAGGCACTCACAGCAACTTGTGCTGAACCCTTTTCATGGTTATGCCCGGCAACTGCGAAATGTTCTCGATCCGAGCCTGGCAGAAACTATGAAGGAGTTCGCCCTCATCGACGGGGCCTTCATCATTCAGGGTGACGGAACGGTGCTTTCTGCGGGAACCTACCTCACTCCCAAATCGGCTTCGGGAAGTGTGGCCCATGGTCTGGGGGCACGCCATCAAACCGCAGCCGCCATCTCGGCTCACACACAAGCGATGGCGATCACGGTCAGCCAATCCACGGGGACGGTCACCGTCTTCCGCAATGGGAGCTCTGTTCTGTCACTTGAGCGTTCCGGTCGCACGAAGTGGTAGTGGGTGGTTGTGGCAATATTCTTCAACTTGATCGTGCGACGGGAGTTGCCTTATGCCCAAGTTCTCCGGGATTCAGGCCATTGATCTTCGTTTTCCCACCTCGCGTCTGCTGGATGGTTCGGATGCCATGAATCCGGATCCTGATTATTCAGCCGCGTATGTGATTCTCAAAACCGATGATGCTTCGCTCCCTGTGGGGCATGGCATGACATTTACCATCGGTCGAGGAAACGAACTGTGTGTGGCGGCCATTGAATCGCTGGGCAAACTCCTCATTGGACGAGATCTGCGCGAGTTCACCGAAGCTCCCGGTAAATTCTGGCGCGATCTGACGGGTGACAGCCAGTTACGCTGGCTGGGCCCTGAGAAAGG
>VFQR01001193.1_pt1 | contig 21536 bp, 18 predicted proteins | sample 3512321 | NCBI WGS metagenome assembly VFQR01 (sample SAMN10412374, study PRJNA504923) | tailings metagenome | isolation source: Relicate 3 Philex TSF1 revegetated site | place: Philippines: Tuba, Benguet | collected 2017-08-29 | reverse complement strand
GCCGTACTTGCGCGGCTCGGCGACGGCGGGAGGGGCGGTCACGGCGGTCATCGCTTGCCCACCCGGGGATCGAGGATGCCGTAGAGAACGTCGACGAAGAGATTGATCACGATGAAGGAGACCGCGAGGATCAGGATGGAGCCCTGGGCGAGAGGCAAGTCGCGCGCCAGAATGGCGCCGACGGCGAGACGGCCGACGCCCGGCCAGGAGAAGATGGTCTCGGTGACGACGGCGCCGCCGAGGAGAAAGCCGGCCTGCAGGCCGATGAGCGTCACAACGGGGATGAGCGCGTTGCGCAGCACATGGCGGATGATCACCGTGTGCTCGGCGAGCCCCTTGGCGCGGGCGGTGCGCACATAGTCGGCGTTCATCACCTCGAGCGCCGCCGTGCGCGTCATGCGCGCGACGGGGCCGATGAAGATGAGGCCGAGGGTCAGCGAGGGAAGCGCGGCATGCGCCAGCCCGTCGAGCGTCCAGAGCGGACCGGCCCGGCCGAGGAAGGGCAGCAGCTCCCAGTGGTAGCCGACATACATGATCAGCATCAGGCCGATGAAGAACACCGGCATGGAGACGCCGAAGACCGAGATGGCGATGATGATGCGATCGAGGGCGCGGCCGCGGTTGACGGCGGCCAGGGTGCCGAGGGCGATGCCGATCGGCACCGAGAAGATCAGCGAACCGAACATCAGCTCGAAGGTCGGGCCGATGGCCTCACCGAGCTCCTGGATGACCGGCGTGTTGTTGATCATCGAATAGCCGAGGTCGCCCTGCAGGACCCGCCCGATATAGAGCAGGAACTGGATGACCAGCGACCGGTCGAGGCCGAGATCCTTGCGGATCTGCTCGACGACCTCGGGGGTCGCCTGCGGGCCGGCGATGACCTGCGCGACGTCCCCGGGCACCAGCTGCAGCAGCATGAAGCCGAGCAGCAGCACGCCGAAGAGGACCGGGACCGACAGTACCGCGCGATGGATGAGGTGAACTCCCATGCCCGTCAGCCCTTCCACTCGCCGGTGGCGTCATAGACGCAGGCGCCGCCGAGGATGGTGAGGTCGCAGCGCGTGTCCGACAGGATCGCCTCTGGCGTCGCCGTGAGCAAGTCGCGAGAGAAGACTGCGACATCGGCAGCCATGCCGGGCCGCAGCGTGCCGCGATGGTCCTCGCACTTGTTCACGTAGGCGCCGAACTCGGTGTAGGCCTGGATCGCCCGCTCGATGGAGATCGCCTGGTCGCCGCCGATGACGGTGCCCTTGTGGGTCTTGCGGGTGAGCATGGTGAAGAAGTTCGGCCAGACATTCGCGTCGCAGACCGGTGCGTCGGTCGAGGCGGCGGGGCGGAAGCCCATGTCGATCCAGGTCTTCATCGGGTAGCTGGTGGCCGGCCGCTCGTCCGGCATGACCTGCTGGTAGAGCTCGCCGAAGTCGTAGATGAAGACCGGCTGCGGCACCGGCTCGATACCGGCGGCGCGCATGCGCTTCATCTGGTCCATGGTGTTGAAGCCGCAATGCTCGATGCGATGGCGGCGGTCGGCGTCGGGGTACTTCGCCAGCGCCTTTTCCATGGCGACCAGCGTCTGCTCGATGGCCCCGTCGCCGATGGCGTGGACGGCGAGCTGATAGCCCTTGGCGTGGACCGCCATGGTCGCCTCTTCCATCTCCTTGTCGGTGAGGCAGTAGATGCCGTGCGTCTGCTCCTCGCCCGAATAGGGCGCGGTCATCGCGGCGGTCTTTCCACCGGCCGAGCCGTCGGTGAAGATCTTCACCGGACCGATGCGCAGCATGTCGTCGCCGGAGCCGGTGATCAGGCCCTCCTCGTGGCAGCGGCCGAGAATGCCGTCGGGGATGTCGAGAAGGCACTGGGTGACGCGGATCGGCTGGCGGCCGGTGCGCACGGCGTTGCGGTAGGAGATGATCTCCCGATAGCCCGAGCGCATGCCGACGGCGGCATCCATGGTCGAGGTGATGCCGAAGCTGTTCATGTACTTCGCGCCGCGCTCGATGGCGGCGACGTGGTCCTCGTCGGTGTAGGCCGGCAGCACCGCCTGGACGGGCTGGCGGCCGTTTTCCGCCATCAGGCCGGTCAGGTTGCCGTTCGACTGCTCGATGGCGCCTCCGGCGGGAACCGGGGAGGACGTGGTGACGCCAGCGATCTTGAGCGCCATGGAGTTGGCCACCGCCAGATGGCCGCAGGTGCGCACCAGATAGACCGGATTGTCGGGGGCCGCGAGATCCAGCTCGGTGCGATGGGGATGGCGGCGGATGTCTAGCTTCGAATCGTCGTAGCCGCGGGCGAGAATCCATTCGCCCGGCTTCTTCTTCGCGGCGGCCTCGCGAATGAGGCCGAGCAGCGCGTCGAGCGTATTGGCCTTCTGCGGCCGGGCGTCGATCTCCGCCATGGAGATGCCCATCGGCAAGAGGTGGGCATGGGCCTCGAACAGGCCGGGGGTGGCGAGGCGCCCGCGCAGCTCCACCACGCGGGTCCCGGGGCCGATCAGCGGCTCCATGTCGGCAGACGATCCGACCGCCAGAACCTTGCCGGACCACAGGGCGATCGCCTCGGCGACCGGCTCACCATAGGCCACGAAAACACGGCCACCACGCAATACAACATCCGCCCTGGGCAGGATCGGCATCAAAACCCCCAAATACAAATCTGCCCAGAACCGTGGCATGCCTGAATTTGCATCGGCAAGCCGTCCGGGTGCCGGGCACCTCTCCATTCAGCGGGGTAGATTTGTCGCCGACCGGCGTTATGGTCGGAAACTTTCTCTGCGCCCGCACCTTCGATCAGAGCAGCAATATTCTTCGCCTTCAACAGGGAATGGCACGACAGTATCGATGGTCGATACGAGTTGACGCCCCCGTCCCCATGTTGATGGCCCGCCTCTCCCACCCCGCCGACGGAACTGCGCCATGTCCGAGCCGACCAAGACCGCCTCCGCCACCCCGCCCGACGCGGCGGCGAGCGATCCGAATGCGCTCGGCTGGATGCAGGGCTTCCCGCCGCCCCCGGACAAGGCCATCACCTATGCCGACGGGTCGTTCCGGTCATTCCCGCAGCTGCGCTGGGCCTGGAGCAACGTGCGGCAGCTGGTGCCGACGGTGAATGTCTGGCGCGGCGCGGGACCGGCTTCCGTCCTGCCCCGCGACGAGCAGGATCTCGGCCGGGTCGGGCTCACCACCATGGACGGCCGGGCGCTGACCTTCGACCAGGCCCTCGCCGAGACCTATGCCGACGGCGTCGTCGTCCTGCATCGCGGCAGGCTGGTGTTCGAACGCTATTTCGGCGCGCTGAAGGCCCACAAGCAGCACATCGGCATGTCGGTGACGAAGTCGTTCACCGGCACCCTCGCGGGCATGCTGGTGGCGGACGGCGCGGTCGACCCCAAGGCGCCCGTCACGGCCTATGTGCCGGAACTCGCGAAGAGCGCCTTCGGCGACGCCACGGTCCGCCAGGTCATGGATATGACCACGGGGCTGAAATACTCCGAGATCTATACCGATCCCAATTCCGACGTCTGGGCGCTGCGCCGGGCCAATGGCATGGCGCCTCCCCTGCCGGGAGTGCCGCAGCCCTCGCTGCTCGAATACCTCACCACCATCGCCAAGCAGGGCGAACACGACCTCGTCTTCGCCTACAAGACCGTCAATACCGACGTCCTGGCCTGGATCCTCAGGCGCGCCAGCGGCCGGTCTCTCTCCGACCTCCTGTCGGAGCGCATCTGGCAGCCGCTGGGGGCGGAGGAGGATGCCTACTACCACGTCGACCGTCTCGGCATCGAAAGCGGCGGCGGCGGCCTCAACACCACCACGCGCGACCTCGCGCGCTTCGGCGAGCTGATGCGCAACCGCGGCACCTTCAACGGCCGCCGCATCTTCCCCGAGAGCGTCGCGGACGACATCACGTGCGGCGGCGATCCCGCGAAGTTCGCGCCGGCCGGCTACGCGACCCTGCCGGGCTGGTCCTACCGGAACCAGTGGTGGATCAGCCACAACGAGCACGGCGCCTACATGGCCCGCGGCGTCTATGGCCAGGCGATCTATGTCGACCCGAAGGCGGAGATGGTCATCGCCCGCTATGCCTCGCACCCGGCGGCGGGCAATGTCGCCAACGATCCGGTGTCGCTGCCCGCCTACATGGCCCTCGCCAAGGCGCTGATGGGCTGACGGGTCCGCCGACGCGCGGCAACGTTTCAGCCGCGTTGCTGCGGACGGGCTGCGGACACGACAAAGCCGCAGCCTCGCGAAATCTTGCGGAAACCCCGCCCGCCTATAGGCTTACCCAAGGTCCGTCCGGGGGGCGGCCCGCGAGACTGGAGATATGTGCTCGATGTCGCTGATCGTCCGCCTATCGGCGCCGCTGGCGCTGGCCACCGCCTGCCTTTTCCTGCTGCCGGCCTCCGATGCCGAGGCCCAGCGACGCCGGCCGCGGGCGGCCGAATCGACGGAGGTGACCATCCAGAACCGGGGCAACGCCACGCTCCAGTATCTGTTCGTCACGCCGGTGGGCGAGGTGTCGTGGGGCGACGACAGGCTCGGCAGCGAGACGGTGGCGCGCAACCGCAGCCACAGCTTCACCATCGAGGGCGAGCAGTGCCGCCACGACATCCGTGCCGTCTATGAGAACGGCCGCGAAGAGACCCGCTTCGGCCTCGACCTGTGCGCCCGCCCGGAGGTGACGCTGAACGGCCGGACGCAGACCTCGACCGCCGACCTCCAGCGCCAGGGGCCGGTCGCGCTCTACGTGGTGCGCAACCGCTCCGGCAATTCCCTGCAGACCCTCAAGCTCGTGTCGCCGAACGGTGACGAGAGCGACGACGTGCTCGGCTCGTCGATCATCGAGAACGGCGGCAGCTTCACCGGCCGCTTCCAGCGCTCCGCCGGCTGCACCTACGACATCGTCGCGACCTTCGACGGGGCCTCGGACCGCACCATCTCCGGCCGCAACCTCTGCACATCGCGGGAGGTCGTGTTCGGCACGGGGGACGAGGCGCCCGCGCCGCAGGCAGGTCGCGGCGAGCGGCAGGAGCGCGGCAGTGATCGCGAGCGGCCGGAAGCCCCGGCCGGCCAGCAGCTGAACTTCGTCATCCAGAACCGCGGCGCGGTTCCGATCCAGTACCTCTACATCCGCCCGCGCGGCGCCAGCGGCTGGGGTCCCGACCGGCTCGGCAACGACACCATCGCGGCCCGCGGCTCGTTCCAGCTCAGCATGCAGGGCCGCGGCTGCGAGTACGACGTCAAGGTCCGCTTCGACAACGACCGCGAGGACATCCGCAACGGCGTCAATCTCTGCGAGACGCGCGAGTATGTCGTCTCGGGTCCGGCCTTCGTCACCGGCCGCGGCGAGCGCAAGCAGCGTCCCACCGAGCGCGCCGGCCAGCCGGCCATCTCGCAGGTGGCGATCGTCAACGAGGGCGATCGGCCGATCGAGTCGCTGTTCATCTCCTCCTCGAAGATCTCGAGCTGGGGCGAGGACATGCTCGGCACCAACCGCATCCAGCCGGGCGGTCGCTTCACGGCGCGCGTCGAGCGCGACGACCAGTGCAACTACGACCTGCGCATCGTCTACCAGGGCGGTCGCGAGGAGCGCCGCATGCGGCAGAACCTCTGCCAGCGGCAGGAGGTCGCCTTCGGCGGCCCCAACGCCTTCCGCATCGATGGCGGCGGGCCCGACAACGGCCGGCGCGTCGTCTTCACCAACAATGGCCGCGGCGACATCCGCGAGGTCTACCTGACCCCGGTTCGCGACAGCCATTGGGGTGACGACCGCCTCGGTTCCGAGCTGCTGCCGCGTCGCTTCCGCCTCGAGCTCCGGCTGCCGGAGGAAGGCGGCTGCAAGTGGGACCTGAAGATCGTGTACGAGGGCGGCCAGACCTCGGAGAGGCGTGACCAGGACCTCTGCGCCACTCCGGAAATGGCGATCGGCCGTGCCGGGCGCCCCGGCCAGGTGGCCTCCACCGGCACCGGCTTCTACATCAACGAGAACGGCCACATCCTGACCAACCACCATGTCATCGAGGGCTGCGCCACGGTGGCGATCGCCCGCCCGGGCGGCCAGCGCGTGCCGCTGCGGCTGATCGGTGCCGACGAGGGCGCCGACCTCGCGGTTCTGGTGCAGGAGAATGCCACGTCGACGCCGCTCCGGCTGCGCAACGGCGCCGGCATCAATGTGCGGGGCGGCGAGCGCGTCGTGCTGGTGGGCTATCCGGCCCGCTCGCAGCTCGGCGGCGTCAACGTGACGGAGGGCATCGTCTCCGGCCTGCGCGGCGCTCTCGGCGACCAGAGCCGCTTCCAGTACACGGCGCCGACCCAGCCGGGCAATTCCGGCGGCCCGGTGCTCGATGCCTCCGGCCTCGTCGTCGGCGTCGTCGTCTCCCAGATCGACAAGATCTCGGGCGAGCGCACGGCGCAGAACATCAACTTCGGCATCAAGCTCGATCTGGTGCGCACCTTCCTGTCGGCCAACAACGTGACGCCGGCCGAGGCCGAGGCCGCCAGCCCGCTGCCAACCTCCGACATCCTGCAGAACTCGGATCAGTCGGTCGTGCCTCTGGACTGCCTCGAGTAAGAGCGACGAGCTGCCCTGACGACGGCACCGGCGGGCCTCCGCCGGTGCCGTTCAGCGTTGCGGACGGTCGATGGCGTAAAGCCTCAGGCCCCCGCGCGTCGCCACCGGCTTCATCCGGCCGAGAGGCAGATAGATCACATCATCGATGGCCGGCGGCCCGTAGAGCAGCACGTAGTCGAACCGGGTGACGATGTCGTCGAGGCGCGGGCTGCGCCGCCCGGGCAGGTTCTCCTCCAGGTCCCTCGCTCCCAGCATCGACAGGTTGCCGACGCTGCGCAGAACCGGATCGCGGAACCGGAGCGGGTGCTGGCCGGGGAGCGTGAAGGTCGTCGACACGAGCAGCCGGCGCGGCGCCGCGACGTTGGAAGCGACGTGGTAGATGCCGTAGTCCCTGGATTGCAGGCGATGGTTCGTCGCCCCATTGGTCACGACCCAGAACAGCCGCGAACCCGGAGGGATCGCCTCGGTGACGGCGAGCACGTCGCGGCGCGCGGCAGCTGCCGGCATCCACAGACTGGTCAGCGCCGCCGCCATCACGGCGAGCAGCACGAGGATCTGGGCGACCGCCAGATTGACCCGCGCCCGCGCCGTCCTGTCGATCGTCACGCCCGCGAGCAGGACGAAGACCGCGCAGTTGAGGATGCGCCAGTCGACCGACCAGAGGTCCCCGAGGCGTTGCGGCAGCAGGACGAAGGCCACCAGCATCGCACCCCCCGCCAGGGCGGCCCGCGGATCGATGCGGATCGCCGCGTCCCGCAGTGCCGCCACCAGGATGGCGGACCAGGAGCCGAGGGCCAGAAGCGACATCCACCATGGCCCGAAGCCCATGCCGGCGATGAAAAGGTCGATCGGCTTGCCGAACGACCATTTGATAGCAGCGGTTTTCGACAGCTCGGCAGAATCGCCGAACAGAACCAGGACAGCGAGCGCGGGCACGAAGACCAGCCCGTCCGCGAGGCCGCGCAGCCAGAACCCGGGCGAGCGCCAGCGGGTCGCGCCACCGAGGCGCCACCAGGTCTCTGCCGCGGCGAAGATCGCGAAGATGCCGAGCGAATAGAAGTGCACCGTCGCGAGGAGGATCGCCGCGGGAACGCAGAGGACGCGGAGCACGGGCGGCCCGCGGCCGGCCCACACCCACAGGGCCATGGCGTGGAGCGCCAGTCCCATGCCCATGAGGTAGGTCAGGAAGCCGAAGGAGAAGCTTGCGGAGTAGAGGAACGGCAACGCCGCGATGGCCGGAAGATCGATCGGCAGCCCGAAGGAGCGCCGCAATGCGAGGGCGCCGGTTCCGATGAGAACGAGGGAGAGGATGACGAAGAGCTTTCCGGCCTGGACCGGTGCCATGACCGCCGAGAGGGTCCGGACGAAAAAGTCGAACGCGGCGTTCCCCGGCCTGAGCGGCAGCACCTCGTAGTTGGCGGCGATGACGGGATCGTCGATCGCCAGGGTCAGTTCGACGCGCGAGAGGTGATTGGCGAAGTCCTGCAGGTAGGGCCGGTCGAAGAGCAGGAGCGGCAGGAGAAGCAGGGCGAGGCCGGCGCACCAGGACCATGCCGACGCCAGGCCGCGATCATCGGGCCCTGCTGCCGGCGAACCCGGCTGTACGGGACTCATGACCGGTGGAGCCCGAGCAGGCGCCCGGCGAGGACGACCGCGACGAGGGCCACGAGCGCGCCCGCGATGCCGTCGAGGATCCAGTGATGGTCGAGATAGACGCTGGCGACGAACATCACCGCGACATAGGCGATGTGGATCGGCCGGGTCCGCCAGCCGATCTTCGGCCAGGCGGTGAGCAGGCCGAGCACCGGCAGGGCATTGTGCAGGGAGGGCATGGCCCCGAACACATTGGCGTTGCGGCTGTAGAAGGCCTTGAAATAGCCGATGCCGAGATAGTCATCGACCCGCGCCAGCCGGGCGGGGCTCGGCAGCGCCGCCATGTCGATGACGCAGCCATGGGCCCGCAGGTACCAGGGTGGCGCGGCGGGCATGATCATGTAGATGGCGAAGGCGATGAAGTGGGCGATGCCGAACGCCATGAGGTAGTGCCTCATCCGGTCGCGATCCTGGAAATAGAGATAGATCGCGTAGAGCGCGCTGACATAGAGGAAGGCCGCATAGGGTGCGGCGAAGACGAGATCGAACAGCGGCGAGTGGAGGGTCTGGAAGACGTCCGCGAAGGTCCGGTCGGGACCGGCCGGGAAGAACCTGAGTTCGAGCGCTCTCAACTCGCAGCCCCAGACGCGCTCGGGCGTCACCAGCGCGCGCGCCACGGGACCCATCCACTCGTAGACGAGGCCGACGGCGAGCGCAGGCATGGTCGCGGCGACCATGTCGCGGCACCAGCGATTGATGTTTGCGGCCACCAGGACGGCCAGCGCCACGATGATGTGGAGCGGCTTCAGCTGCCCCGCGATGGCCATGGCGACGGCGTGGACCGTCGGCAGAAGCGGCACGATCCACCAGCGGCCCCAGAGGCCGGTCAGGCGCGAGACGAGGGGAAACATCGCGGGGGACCGGGGTTCAGAGGATGGCGTCGCGCCCGGAGGCGGTATCGGAGGCAGCGGCAGTTCCGGTGGGCATCTCCGGCGTGCGGGCCTCGATCACCAGGCGGGCGACGCGCAGCGCATCGGCGGCGGCCAGAAGGCTCAGGCCTCCGACGAAGCCGATGGCGGCCAGCGCCAGCATGGGAGAGGCAAGGCCGGCGAGCAGCGCCAGGGCGATGAGCGCCATCCGGTCGCCGCGCCGCATCCACAGGGGCGGCAGCTGCACCTTCAGGCCCTCGCAGCGGGCGCGGACATAGGACACCGTATAGGCGGCGAGGAGCGTGAAGGCAGGGACGACGGCCATCCAGCCCGACGTCGCATAGAAGACGGTGAGGCCGAGGAGCGGGGCCGCGTCGGTGATGCGGTCGACCGTGGAATCCAGCAGCGCACCGAAGCGGCTGACGGTTCCCGTGGTGCGGGCGAGCGGACCATCGAGCATGTCGAAGGCGCCAGACAGCAGCAGGAAGACGGTGGCCCAGCCGAAGGCACCATAGGCGGCGAGCACGCCGGAGACGAGCGCGGGCACGAGCGAGGCGAGCGTCAGGGTGTTCGGCGTCACGCCGGTGCGCGCCAGCAGGCCGGCGATGCGGCCGAGGACGTCGACGAAGGCGGCGCTGCGGGCGATGTCCTGCAGCGAGGCCCCCCTCTCAAGGCTCGCCAGCAGCCGCGAGACCCAGCTATCCGACATTAATCTGGCTCCCCTTTCGCGCCGCGCGGTAATAGGTTCTTCTGTCCCGCCCCCAGAGCGAGCCGAGGCCATCATGCATCCCCACATCCGGTCGCGGATGGCCTCCGTCGCCATGGTGGTCCGGAATGCCCTGATGCGCTTTCGGCGCGTGACGCCGGCTAGGCTCTATCAGGATCGGATGCGGGTACGCAAACTGATGCGGGAGGCACCGCCGCCGCGCAGCGCACCGCCGCCCCGGCCCGAACGCATCGTGGTGAGCCTGACGACCGTTCCCGACCGGATGGACAAGCTGGCGCCGGTGCTGCGCAGCCTCGTCGACCAGACGGTTCCGGCGGACCGGATCGTGCTCGCCCGGCCGGAGGTGTCATGGCGATCCGGCAAGCCCTACCCGCCGCTCGAACCGCCCTTTCCGGGCGTCGACGTGCTGGCGTCCAGGGACCATGGACCGGCCACCAAGCTGCTGCCGGCCCTGCTGGCCGAACCCGACGCGGCCATCATCGTGGTCGACGACGACATCATCTACCCCGTCGACTTCATCGAGCAGTTGCTCACCTGGCACCGCCGGATGCCGCATGCCGCCATCGGGTTTCGAGGATGGAGGATCGTCGAAGGGGCGCATCCGAAGCGATTCCCGCACATCTTCTCCACGTCGCTGGCGGAACCGGAGGCTGTCGACATCCTGCTCGGCACCTGGGGCTATCTCGTTCCGCCCGGCTCCTTCGATGCCACGGTGCACGACCTCGACGCGGCGCCTCCGGCGATGCGCTTCGTCGATGACGTCTGGTTCTCGGGGCACCTCGCGAAGCGCGGCGTTCCCCGTTTCGTGGTGCCGGCCAAGGGCATGCCCGTCGCGACCGAAGCCTCCAATATCGCCGCGCTGACCTTTGGTCCGAACAGTTCCGGCAAGAACGACCTGGAGGCCATCGACGCCTTCAGGCAGTGGTGGTGACGGGACAGGCCAACCTGCGGCAGGCCTTTCCATTTCGCGGGCAATTGCTCTAAGAGCGCGCATGCCTCATGCCCCCCGACCCCTGCGCGTCTGCCTGACCGTCGACATGGAACCCGACTGCCCCCCCTTCCTGTGGACCTGGCGGGGTGTCACGGAAGGCGCGCCGAAACTGATGGCGCTGTTCCAGCGCGAGGCCATCCCGGTCACGTGGTTCACCACCGGAGAGACCGCGCGTCTTCATCCGCAGGCGGTGACCACTATCGTCGATGCGGGCCACGAGCTGGCCTGCCATGGCGTGACGCATCAGCGCTTCGACTGGATGTCGCGGGACAGCGCGCGCTGGGAGATCGAGGACTCGACCCGGCGGCTGCGCGAATTCGGCGAGATCACCTCGTTCCGCGCGCCCTATCTGCGCTTTCCAGGCCATTATCTCGACCTGCTGGAGGCCGAGGGCTTCACGCTCGATTCCTCGCAGGCCCGCTACAAGAGGGATGTGCCCGGCGAGGAAAACGCACCGGGCCTCGTGCGCATCCCCGCCTCGATCACCTCGAGCGCGCTGCGCATTCCGCGCCTGTTGCGCGAACTCTATCTGGGACGGCTGCCGGACCCCGTGGTGCTGTTCGTCCACCCCTGGGAATTCGTCGACTTCCGCCAGTCGGACCTGCGCTTCGACTGCCGGTTCAGGACGGGTCAGCCGGCCCTCGACCACCTCGGCACGGTGATCGCCTATTTCAAGCGCCGTGGCGCCAGCTTCATGACCATGCGCGAGCTGGGCTCACAGGTGAAGGGGTCGGCGTGACGGGTCCCCGCGAATGTGACGCCCCTGTTCCGGTACCCCAGCGAAGGCTGTGGTGGTTCCTGGGATGGTGCGTGCTCGCCGCATTCCTCGCCGTCGCCGCCTATGCACTTCCCTGGGGCGAGGTGCTCGCAGCCCTGGCCGGTGCCCGCTGGCACTGGGTGGCCATCGCGATCGTGGTCGGGATCGCCGGATGGCCGTTCTGGGTGCTGCAATGGTGGCTGCTGGCGCCGGCCCAGCACCGACCAACGCTCGGCCGCATGGCGCAGATTACGGCCCTCACGGGGACCGCCAACATGTCCCTGCCCATGGCCGGCGTCGTGGCGGCCGTCGGCTTCCTGATGATGCGCGGAGGCCTGCCGGCCACCGCCGCGGCTTCTGTCTATGCCGTCGACCAGCTCCTGACCGGCATCGCCAAGGTCGCCGTGCTGGCGCTGGCGGCCGCCCTGGTGCCGGTTCCCGACTGGCTGCGCACCGGCCTGCTCTCGCTCTCGGGCGCCATGATCCTGCTGACTGTGCTGCTGATCGCCGCCGCCCATGGCGGCAACCGCCTGCGCCGCATCGCTTTGGGGCTTGGCGAGGGGCCGGCGCGCTTCTTCGGCATCTTCGCCAGCTTCGTCGATCAGCTCGAACCGCTGCGCCGGCCGGGGCTTGCCCTGGCGGTGACACTCCTTGCCCTCGCCAAGAAGGCGGCGGAGGTCGGAGTGGCGCTGGCGATCCAGGTCGCGGTCGGCATGGAACCGTCGGTCGCCGGCGCCGTCCTGGCGGTCGCGGCCCTCAGCCTCGCGACACTGGCACCGATCTCGCCGGGCAATCTCGGCATCTACGAAGCGACGGTGATCTTCGCCTACCAGTTTCTCGGCGTGCCCCTGCCTCTGGCCGCCGCCGCCGCCTTCCTCCAGCACGCGGCCTCCTTCGTGACGTCGATCCTGATCGCGCTCTATCCGGCCTGGGCCCTGCGCCAGGGCGACAGCGACGCCCGACCCGCCTGACCGTCAGCGCCCGGCCAGTGCGGCGGCGTATTCCGCCTCGTAGCGCGGCGCGACCTCCGACCAGTCGACCCCCTCCGGCGGCACAGCGGCCGCCGCGGTCAGTCGCTGCCGGAGACCGGGCGCGAGGATGACCCGCCGGATGTCGGCGGCGAGGTCGTCGTCGTTTTCCGCCAGCAGGGCATCCTCGCCGTGGCGAAGGAAGTCGCGGGCGCCCGACTGCGCCATGGTGAGGACGGGCAAGCCCGCCGCCCTCGCCTCCAGCGCGGCGATGCCGAAGGCCTCCAGCCGCGAAGCCAGCACGAAGACGTCGGACCGATGCAGCATGTCGCGGATGGCCTCGCGGGGGCGCCGGCCGGCGAGGATGACGCTGTCCTGGAGTTCCTGGCGCCGGATGATCGCGGCGATCGCCCGCATCTCGTCGCCGTCGCCGACGATGGTCAGGCGCGCCGCGCCCGCCGGCAGCCCCCGGATCGCCTCGGCGAAGGCGCGGACGAGCCAGCGGGCGCGCTTGCGCTTCTGGAGGCGGGTCACCGACAGGAACTCGACCGGACCGGCCGAGCGCTCGGGTGCCGTCGCGGGCCGGCGCCACCAGGCGAGGTCGATACCGTTGGGAATGGCGACGACCGGTGTTGCCTTGACCAGCGGGCGGAGAACCTCGCCAGCGACCGTCGACACCGCCGTGAAGCGGACGCGCGAGCGGGAATAGCCGTGAAGGGCGTCGAGGATCGCCAGAGGCACGTCGTAATATTTCAGCACCGAATGGAAGGTGGCGACGGCGGGAATACCCCGGCGGATGCAATGCTGGATAGCGTGATGGGAGATCGGGGCGATATTGCCGCAATGGACGTGGACGACGTCGTAGCCGCCGGTGTCGATCGCCTGGCGGAGGGCGGCGAAAACGCCGGGAGTGACGGCGATGCCGAAGCCCGGCAGACGCGGGCCGGGCAGTCGATCGACGGCGATGCCGTCGACATCGGCCTCGCCGGGAACGCCGCAGATGACGCGGACCTCATGGCCCCGCGCGGCAAGCGACAGCGCGAGGTCGCGCATCTGCAGTTCGATGCCGCCGAGGCGCGGCAGGAACCAGTCGCTGACCAGGGCGATCTTCACGTCACGAAACCTCGGGCGGGGCACCGCGACGGCCGTCGCTGCGGGCGGTCAGGCATAGCCATGTTCGACGAACCATGTCCACGCCTCGCGCATGGCCTCGATCGCCGGGCGCGGACGATAGCCGATCTCCGCCATGGCCCGCGCGCTGGAGAAGTGATGCGGCAGGCAGGCGACCGCCCCAGCGGCCGAGTTGACGTCGGGCTCCCGGCCGGTGATGGCGCCCCAACCGTCGCCGGCTCGCCCGGCGATGCGCACCATCCAGGCCGGGGCCGTGACCACACGGGGCGCCCGGCCCGCGGCCTGCCGCATCAGCCGGAAGGCCTGGGTGTAGCTCAGCGCCTCGCCGGACAGGATGTAGCGATCCGATGGCGGACGACGGAGCGCCACCTCCAGAACCGCTTCTGCGACCGCCCCTGCATGGCAGAAGTCGTTGCCGCCGGGCGGGGCGATGGCGACCGGGCCGCGCACGGCCGCCAGCAGCATGCGACCGGACGAGGGCTTCCAGTCCCAGGGTCCGATGAGGTAGCCCGGATGGAGGATCATCGCGTCCAGGCCGCGCCGCCGTTCGTCCTCGACAGCGGCCTCGGCGAGCCGCTTGGTCGTCGCGTAGGTAGTATCCCGGGGAAGCGCCCCTGCCGGGGTCTCGTCCCCGGGAGCCTCGGGTGTCCCCCAGGCCAGGGTATCAACCGTCGAGACATGGACGAGGCGGGCGCCGACGACCCGGCAGGCGGCCGCGACACGGGCGGTGGCGACGACATTGTCGCGATGCAGTTGCGCCATGTTCTGGCGCCCTATCGCCACACGCGCCGCGCAGTGGACGACGACCGAGGCCCTTTCGAGGTGTTTTTCGAGAGATTCCCGTGACAGGTCGACGGCAACTGCCGGGAGGGAAAGCCCGTCCAGCGCGCCGCTAGCCCTGCCGTCGCGCAGGATCGCGGTCGCTGCGACCCCTCGCTCCGCCGCGACCCGCAACAGGCTGTTACCGAGAAGGCCGGCGGCGCCGGTGACGAAGATCACGGAGCCACTTCAAATGACGAAACAATGAAGTATAAGGGGCCGCGCGCAGCCGGCGGTCTTCGGCCCAAGCGCCTGGAGATGTTTCGTGTCACGGTCTGCCATTCGTGTTGCCATCGTCGGGGTCGGCAATTGCGCCGCGTCGTTCGTTCAGGGTCTGCACTACTACAAGGACGCCCAGTCGGGTGAGTCCATTCCCGGCCTGATGAATGTCGAGGTCGGCCCCTATCACATCCGTGACGTCGAGATCGTCGCCGCCTTCGACATCGACAGCCGCAAGGTCGGACAGGACGTGGCCGAGGCCATCCTTGCCAAGCCGAACAACACGATCCAGTTCGCCAAGGTGCCGCCGACCGGTGTGACCGTGCAGCGCGGCCCGACGCTCGACGGCATCGGCAAGCATCTCGTGGGCGTCGTCAGCGAATCGAAGGCCGAGCCTGCCGACGTCACCGCCGTGCTCAAGGCCGCCCGCGCCGAGGTCATCATCTGCTACCTGCCGGTCGGCTCGCAGAAGGCCTGCGAGTTCTACGCCGAGCGGGCGCTCGAGGCCGGCTGCGGCTTCATCAACTGCGTGCCGGTGTTCATCGCCTCCAACCCGGAGTGGGCGAAGCGCTTCGCCGACAAGGGCCTGCCGATCGTCGGTGACGACATCAAGAGCCAGGTGGGCGCCACCATCGTCCACCGCGTCCTCGCGCGCCTCTACGAGGATCGCGGCGTCAAGATCGAGCGGACCTACCAGCTGAACTTCGGCGGCAACACCGACTTCCTCAACATGCTGGAGCGCGAGCGCCTGTCGTCGAAGAAGAAGTCGAAGACCCAGGCCGTCTCCAGCCAGATCGACGTGCCGATCGCGGCCGACAACATCCATATCGGCCCGAGTGACTTCGTGCCGTTCCTGGACGACCGCAAGATGGCCTATATCCGCCTCGAGGGGACCGGCTTCGGCGGCGTGCCGCTGAACATGGAACTCAAGCTCGAGGTCTGGGATTCGCCCAATTCGGCGGGCGTCGTCATCGACGCGGTGCGCTGCTGCCGCATCGCCCTCGATCGCAAGATCGGCGGGCCGATCGGCGGCCCCTCCAGCTATTTCATGAAGTCGCCGCCGCAGCAGTACACCGACCCGGAAGCGCGCGAGCGCACCATTGCCTTCATCGAGGGCCGGGGCTGATTCTGCTTCGCGGGCGGGAGGTCCAACCGGCAGGACGAGGTGACGCGTCATGCTGATCGCCCGCCGGCTCGCCAAGTCCCATGACGGCCGCCCTGTCGTGCGCGGCGTCGACCTCGCCCTGCGTCGCGGCGAGGTCGTCGGGCTGCTCGGCCCCAACGGTGCCGGCAAGACCACGACCTTCTCCATGATCGCCGGCATGCAGTTGCCGGACAGCGGCGTCGTGCTTCTCGACGACCACGTCATCACGCAACTGCCGCTGTTCATGCGGGCACGCCTCGGCCTCGGCTACCTACCCCAGGAGGCCTCGATCTTTCGCGGCTCCTCGGTCGAGGACAACATCCTGATCGTGCTGGAGTCGGTGATCGCCGACCGCAAGGAGCGAGCGACGCGGCTCGAAGGCCTGCTGGAGGAGTTCGGCATCGCCCATGTGCGCCGGTCGAAGGCCGGAGCGCTGTCGGGCGGCGAGCGCCGGCGGCTCGAGATCGCGCGGACACTCGCAAACTCGCCCTCCTTCGTGCTGCTCGACGAGCCCTTCGCCGGCGTCGATCCCATCGCCGTCTCCGAAGTGCGGATCCTGGTGCGCAAGCTCTCGGCCCGCGGCATCGGCGTGCTCGTCACCGATCACAATGTCCGCGAGACGCTGAGCCTCGTCGATCGCGCCTACATCCTCGACGGTGGCCTGATCCTGGCCTCTGGAGCCGTCGACCGTATCGTCGCCGACCCCCGGGTGAAGGCGGTCTATCTCGGCGCCGACTTCGTGCTCTGAGGCTCCCGCGGCGCCCGATCCGGAACGCGCCCGCCGCGATCGGACGCAACTCGGACACGTTCCCGCAACGATCGCGCCTTCGTTGCGTCAATGTTCATTAACTATGTAGCGCTACGTTTCCAGCAGGGTTGGAAGGGTCGTGCGTATGCAACTCATCGACAGTCTGAGCGTCGCAGTCGCCCTGGCGTGCGGGCTCCTTGCCATGCGGGTCATGGTCGGCGTCTGACGCCTAGAGCCACCCGAGGCGCCACAACAGCGCAAGCACCGCCAGCGCGAAGACCGCCGCGACCGCGTCATCCAGCATGATCCCGAGACCGGACCCGACGTGGCGATCGATGTAGCCGATCGGCCAGGGCTTCAGGATGTCGAACAGGCGGAAGGCCACGAAGCCGACCACGACCGGGCGCCAGCCTGCCGGTGCCATGGCGATCACGGCGGCCGTGGCCCAGGTCTCGTCGAAGACGATCGACTGATGATCATGCACGCCGGCGCGGGTCGCCGTCACCCCGCAGGACCAGACGCCGAGAATGAAAGTCGCTGCGACGAGGGCGAGCGCGACGAGGCCGGGGATGGCCTGGAGGCCAAGCCCCAGCGGCACGCCCGCCAGCGCACCGAACGTTCCGGGTGCGAATGGAATGAGGCCGGCGCCTCCGACCAGGGCGAGCATCGATGCGGGATGGCTCGCCATGAAGGCGGCATCCACCGGAACGGCCGCAGCCGCCTCGCGCACCGCGCTCATGTCGCCTCCCCCGCAGGCTCCGGATCGGCATAGACTCGATAGCGCTTGTAGACCGTTCCGCCGGCCCCCTCGATGATACGGCGCATGCGCTGGTTGTCCTCGAGAATCCAGCTCATCTCGATATCGGCCTTCACGGGGTTCTCGGCGATGAGGGTTGCCATCGCGACGATCGGCAGGCTCGCGCCGAGCAGCGTGTCGCGCAGGTCGGCACGGACACCGAGCAGTGTCACGCGACCCGAGGCGAAGCGGTGGGTGAACACCCGCCAGAGCAGCCGCAGCCAGTTGAAGGGCAGCAGCCGGCCGCCGAAGCCGCGGAAAAGCTCGTAGCCGTTGGGCATGGCGAAGGCGAAGGCGGCGGGCTTGCCTTCAAGTTCGAGGAAGACGGCGTAGGTGGGCTTAAGGATGGGCCAGATGACGTTCAGGAGCGCGGCCACCTCCTCGGAGGCCAACGGGATGAAGCCCCAGTTGTCCTTCCAGGAGGCGTTGAACAGCTCGGTCATCACGGCCGCTTCGCCGGCCAGGTCCTTCATGTTCAGGTAGCGGATGGTGACGCGGCTCTGCTTGGCGAGGCGCGATACTCGCGTTCCCGTCCACTGCGCCCCGACATCGGCGGTGATCGTGTAGGCGAGGAGATCCTTGACGGGCACGAGGCCGGCGGCCTCGACATGGGCGCCGAGATAGGCGGGGTGCCAGCCCATCAGCACCATGTCGCCCTTCTCGTGGCCCTCCACCTGAAGCCCGGCCTCCTCGTTGATCGAGTAGGTGAAGGGCCCCTCCAGGCGGTGGCGGCCGCGGGCGTGATGCCAGCGTCGCGCCGCATCGATCAGCGCCGCGACAACGGCGGGATCATCGACCGCATCGAGGCAGCCGAAATGCCCCGTCCCCCGCCGGCCCTCGGGGGTCAGGCGGTCGAACTGGGCGGATATCCGTCCGAGCGGGCGGCCCGCAGCGTCCTCGGCGATGAAATGGGCGGCCTCGCCGTGGGTGAAGAACGGCGCGACCTTGGGATCGAGCAGTTGCATCCGCTCGAAATCCAGCGGCGGGTGAAAGCCCGCCATGCCCGCATAGAGCTCTCGCGGGATGCGAACGAAGCGTCTAAAATCGCTCCGTGACCTTGCTTCGACGATCTGCAACAGAACACGTCCCCAGTGGGCGCCGGGGCGCGGCAACTGCGGCCTCGCGCGAGGCTGGCGCTATGTACACCGCCGCCCGCCGCGATGCCAGCCGGGGGCGGCCGGAGTGAAGGCTGTCCTGACGCTGTCCAGACGGCTCTCCGCGCAACTCGACACCTCGGGGCGCGCCCGGCCCTTTCCGCGCCAGCAGGCGCGCCGGATCGTCAGGGACGTGACGATCCAGGTCGCGCTGGTCCTCCTGCTCATCGAGAGCATCTTCGTGGCCGAGAAGCTCATCTCCGGCCTGCTCCAGGAAGTCCTCAGCATCCGCGCCTCGCTCGGCAAGACGGTCGCGCTGATGGCGAGCCTGCTCCCCATGGTCTTCGAACTGGCGCTGCCGACGGCCATCCTCATCGCCGTCTACCGGGTGGCGCTGGGACTGCGCGAGGACCGCGAGTTCCTGATGCTGTCGAGCCTCGGCATTCCGCCGCATGGCCTCATCCGGCTGGTCGTCCGGATCGGCATCGCCGCGCAGATCGCCGCCCTGCTGGTCGGCGGCTTCATCGACCCCCTGTCCCGCTACGCCTTCCGCCTGATCATGTTCTCGGCGCAGTACCAGGGGCTGAGCGGCGGCACGGTCACCACCGACAAGCTGCTGGAGACACGCGTCGGGACGGTCATCGTCAGCCCCCGCGCCGACGGCGTGCCGACGCCCCGGCTGTTCGTCCGCCAGTCCATGGACGGTGGCGGCGAGCGCATCGTCATCGCCAACGGCACGCGCCTCATCGGCCCCGACGCGACCGGCCGGGTGGCGCTCCATCTCTACGACTTCGCCGTGGACGACTTCGCCTCGCCCGCCGCGGCGGCCCAGAGCGGCCGGCCACCGATCGCCCCGATCACCTCGCTCGGCGGCACCTCGACCCAGCAGACCCTCGTCATCGACGACATCGTGCCCTTCGATCCGCGCGGACGCAGCAGCAGTGAGCTGACCCTGGTCGAACTCATGAGGTCGGCGCCGGACAACGAACGCCACCGCCAGGACCTGATCAAGCGCATCGGCCGCAGCCTGCTATGCCTGATGGCCCCGCTGATCGGCCTCCTCGCCCTCTCCTTCACCAACAGGGCGAACCAGGCCTTCGTGCTGCCCATCGCCTGCGCCGGGCTGATGACCATCGAGATCGCCGGCACCACGGCCCTGGGATCGGGCCTCGGCCTGGGCATGGGGACCATCATGGGGCTGCTGCTGTGCGGCGGCATGGCCATCGGCGCCGCGCTGGTGGCGAGCGTGGCGCTGCGATCCTCCGCCATCGCGCGGCCCGGCCTCGGGCGCTCATGACGGGTTTTCTCGCGCAGTCCCGCCCGACGCAGGTCGCAAGGTCGTTCGGCCTGGTGCCTTTCGGCACCTATACGCGGACCATCACCCTGGCCCAGCTGGCTCACGTCGGCACGGTGACGGTGGCGCTCCTCATCATCGCCCTGACGCTGGACCTCGCCTCGCGCATCGAGGACATCTCCAGCCATGCCGGCAATGTCGGCCCGTTCCGGCTGATGCTTCACATCCTCTGGTACGTTGTCCTGCGGATCTGCGACATTCTCGGCAACCTGCTGCCGCTGGGGGCTTTCCTGGGGGTCTTCTGGTTCGAGATTTCCCTCACCCAGTCGCGCGAGCGGATCATCATCGCCAATGGCGGCCGGTCGCCGCTCCAGTCGCTGATCCCCATCGTCCTGCTCGGAATCGCGTTCGGCGCCGTCCAGACGGTGTCGCTGACCGTGCTGAGGCCGGCTGCGATCTCCGTGCACATCGAGACGGGACTTGGATGGCAGGGGCGCAGCTTCGACCGGAAGCTGAAGCCGACCGAGCGCCACTGGCTGATCCTGCCGAACCAGATGGTCCAGGCCCGCATCGACTACCTCGCCAGCACCCTGGTCGACGTCGACCTGTTCCAGCTCTCCGAAGGCGGGCGGCTCGCCAGCCGCCTGACCGCGGCGCGCGCCGTTCCCGCGCGCGAGCCCGGGCGCTGGCTGTTCCAGGACGGCAGCCAGTGGATCGCTCCCGAGGGCGGCGAGCCCGCCACGCCCGAGAACCAGGGCACGATCCGCCGCTTCGCGGAGCTTGAGCTGGCGGTCCCGCTCGATCCGCTCTGGCTGGCCAACAGGGGCATTCCGGCGCGCTTCCTGCCGCAGGCGACGCTGTCCGATCTCGCCGGACGTCCGGACGTCACCGACCCCTCCTATCGCACGGCCTGGCATGTCCGGATGGCCCAGTCGCTGCTGCCCTTCGGCATGATGTTGCTGGCGATGGCCCTGGCGAGCGCATTGATCGGCCGAAGGCTGGCGTTCCGGGAGATCATCCTCATTGGACTGGCAGGGTACTTCCTGCACGTCAGCAACAATGTCGTGGTCTGGCTCGGCGAATACGGGCAGTTTCCGCCGGCGCTGGCGGCCTGGTCGATGCCCCTGGCGATGATCGCCGTGGGGTTTGCCATCATCCTTCACATGGAACGGGCCGCCCGGCGCTGAGGGTCTCGCCCCTACATGTCGACCGGCACCCTTTCGCGCACCGCTTCACCCGACTGGATGTCGAAGCCATGAACGTCCACGTAGCGGACCCGCGGAATGAAGCGGCCGCTCTCGACCATGGCATAGGCGTAGACCACGCGGACCGTGCGCGGCCCCACCTTCAGGAGGGCGCGCGGCTTGCCGTCCTCGCCGATCTCGACTGTGGCGTCGCGCTCGCGATATCCGGCCATGCGCGCCGAGTAGCGCCCCTCGCCGATGCGCTCGGCGCTGACGCCGAAGGCGAAGACACGCTCGAAGAAGGACAGGGCCCGCCGGTTGCCGTTGTCGTCGTGGTAGCGCCGCCAGTACACGTCGACGGGGGACGAGGCATCGAGCTTGCCGTCGGCGCCGCGGCGCGCAGCGAAGACGATGATGTTCCGGTTGATGGCATGCTGGATATAGACCAGCTGGCCGTCATCGTTGGGAACCGGCAAATCCGGCCGTGCGACGATCAGCGAGCGGGATACGGTGATCTGCGAATTGCCGACGGAAATCGGCGGGAGACGGTCCTGGGCCAGGGCCGGTGCGGCCAT
>VFQR01001192.1_pt1 | contig 21538 bp, 19 predicted proteins | sample 3512321 | NCBI WGS metagenome assembly VFQR01 (sample SAMN10412374, study PRJNA504923) | tailings metagenome | isolation source: Relicate 3 Philex TSF1 revegetated site | place: Philippines: Tuba, Benguet | collected 2017-08-29 | reverse complement strand
TGCTTTAACGCACCCTACAAATTTAATGTTTACTTTATAAATCATCTCTTAATTAGATGGAGTATGTTAAACAGCCCTAATAACTGATAACTTGGAAATTAATATTAGGAGTCGTTTTATGGTTCTACAAATTCAACCCACCCAAAAAGAACCAATTGTTACTTGGGAAGCACTCCCAGCTGACTTTATTTTACCTGACGATCCAGTGGAAAATATTCAACAACCTGCTCTCGCTGCGGCGCTTACCGATGCTTTGGGAACCGCAGGACGCATCCAACCGCAAATGCTAATTGGCTCTAATTTTGGACTGGTAGCTACAGTCAATAAAAAAATCGTTGTCAAAGCACCAGACTGGTTTTACGTCCCTCAAGTACACCCTGTAGCTGCTGATGTAATTCGCCGTAGCTACACCCAGAATTTAGAAGGCGCTGCTGTGGCTGTGGTGATGGAATTTCTCTCAGACACAGAAGGTGGAGAACTCTCAGTTCGCTCAACTCCACCTTATGGTAAGCTCTATTTTTACGAACGAATTCTCAAGGTTCCAACCTACGTAACCTACGACCCCTACGAACCCAATTTAGAAGTACGCTGCTTGCAAAATGGACGATATACTTTGCAGCAAGCAGATAGCAATGGACGCTTTTGGATTCCTGAGTTAGATTTATTCCTGGGAATTTGGTATGGCGAAAGACTTTGCGATACCACAAATTGGCTGCGGTGGTGGGATACACAAGGAAATTTGCTCTTGTGGAGCAGCGAACAAGCCCAACAGGAACGCCAACGTGCTGAGCAGGAACGCCAACGCGCTGAGCAGGAACGCCAACGCGCTGATATGTTAGCTGCTAAGTTACGCGAGCTGGGTGTTGACCCTGATGCGTAGGCGTAGCCCGTCGTAGACATCGCATAACCTCAATCAATGCTGGGAATAATAATTTTGGGACATCTGCACCAAAATTCCATGAAACAGCAAAAAAATCAATTCAGCCATCTGACTGCGATGGAAAGAACTTATTTATCATTTCCAGCACAGTTTTTATTAAATCAAAATCTGCTACAAGGCAAAATACTAGACTTTGGTTGTGGTTTTGGTAACGATGTAAAAATATTACGTCAGAAAGGCTGTGATATTACAGGCTATGACCCTTATTATTTTCCAGAATATCCTCAAAATAAATTTGATACAATCATTTGCTTTTATGTTTTAAATGTTTTATTCGCTGAAGAACAAGCTAATATTCTGATGCAAGTCTCACATTTATTAAAAGCCGGAGGAAAAGCTTATTATACTGTGAGAAGGGATATTAAAAAAGAAGGGTTTCGGGAACATTATGTTCATAAAAAACCTACATATCAATGTATTGTAAAACTTCCTTTTCCTTCAGTTTATTTAGATGAACATCGAGAAATTTATGAATATATTCACTATAATCATCAGCAAAATTCATCTAATTATTGTATATTTTGTAATCCCCGCAAAAATCTCAAACTCTTAACTGAATCAGCGACAGCCTACGCTATATTTGATGGCTATCCTATAAGTAAAGGACACGTTTTAGTTATTCCTAAACGTCATGTTAGCAATTATTTTGAACTACCATTTAAAGAACAATCCGCTTGCTGGTTTATGGTAAATAAAGTCCAAGAAATTCTCAAAACAGAATTTGAGCCTGATGGTTTTAATGTAGGAATGAACATCAATCGAGAAGCAGGTCAAAATATTATGCACGCAAGTATTCATATCATCCCTCGTTACAAAGGTGATACGGTTTCTATTAAAAGTGGAATCAGGAACGTTATTCCGAAAAAGTAATATAGCGGTTCCCAATCAAATGATGTCATGTACGGTTAATCAAACTGAATAAAAATGTTTGCTCGTAGTGAGGATTTTAGTCCTAGCTTGAGGACTAAAGTCCTCACTACAAACTGTTTATTATAGGTGATTTGGCGGACATCATACATATGAGGTACACAAATTTGTAGGGGCGCAAAGCTTTGCGCCCCTACCAAGTACTTCACGCTTATCGAGAAATGCTATAGTTTTTCTTGACTAACGGGACTTAAACATTTTTGAGGCAGAAATAAGCCTCAAACCCATATATAGCAAGGAAAATACACCGAATGGTCAAAAATCCTTGAAACCCAGATATATCAACAAACCAAGCAAACCGATGTCAAAGTCTTTCTACATATACATTTGAGGCTTTTTTCTAGCTACTTTTTGTCTAAGTCCCACTAACAGCTTTGAGTTACAAATTTGTTGAAAATATTTTCAAATATCTAGCTAACCTAGATTATTCGGAGCTATTCCCAGCGCTCTTAATTGTTCTGTCAATTGTTGAACACGTTGTTCTGCAAGTTCGGCGCGTTGTGCTTCTTGTTCGGCGCGTTGCACTTCTTGTTCGGCGCGTTGTGCTTCTTGTTCGGCGCGTTGTGCTTCTTGTTCGGCGCGTTGTCTTTCTTGTTGAACGCGTTCTACTTCTTGTTTAATTTGTTCTGCTGGTGTGGGATAGCGTTTTCCAGCCTCATCATACCAATACATCCATTCCCGCGTTACACCTGAATAATTGCCCCTTTCACAACCAATTCCTAAACCAATTTCTGGTAGCCAAACGGGGTTTCCTTGTTGCAATTCATACTTACCATTAATTAATTTATGCACTTCCAATCGAGGTTTGCGGCGACGACGAGAAGAATAAATCACGTAGTAAAGTACACCCAATGCTGCATATTCATCCAGTTTAGTGCTGTACTCTTTGCGATAATTTTGAGAAACGACTTCTAATACCAAAATCGGTAGAATGTTTTCATCCCACAACACATAGCTGGGACGCAGTTCTTCATCATAAAACCTTTCTACTCCTAAACTCAAGAACCCATCTGGCACAATGGCAGGTTTATCAGGGTGATAATAAATACCCATATCTATGCCAAAAAACCAGTCCATACGTTCTGCCCAGAGTATCAGCAGTATCGCCTTGAGCAAACCTGGTATCAATTCTTGCAGTTCATTATCCACAGGGGTTTCATCAGAGTCGGGTAGTTCTTCGGCTGAGGGCAAGTACTTTGGTAAGTTGTACTCTAACATGGCTATGGTCTCCCGAAAACTCAAATCTTACTTGGTTTTTTTGAGTCACCAGAATTATAACGATTTTTAGTAGAATAGGGCTTGTAACAAATATATTACAAAAATCGTAGATTGGTTTTTCTTTAAGTAATAATACATCGATCATCAGAAAGTTGCGATCGCTCTCTAAATCAAGAATACCTAAAAATATATCTAGACCTGATTTATAAATACAAAATCAGATAATAAAAATGAACAATCAAGTCATCTTATCACCTAATCTCCACTTATTTGCATATCATTTTCAAACTAGTAAAAATCCCGATCATTTATACGCAAAAAACGATGAAATTTTAGAAAAATTCCAAATTCCCAATTTCAATCTCCAACAGCGAATTAATCTGACCAAAGAGGTAGAGAGGTTTCGTGTAGATTTACTCAAGGAAGAAGAAATCAAAAATGATAATATTTCTCCACCCTTTGAAGGCAAGCTGTTTCTAGATGAGCAAGAAATAAAAATTGAGGGTTTTGCCTATCCACTACGAATTGATAATAGCTATGCCTTAGCTTTAAATCTTCGCTGTCTAGAAGAAGGTGAAAATTGCCAGAGAAATATTTCACTATTAAAACTATTTAATCCCGATAACTGCTTACTCCCAGAATTTATTACCAGTTCACTAGGTCAAACTTTACTGATTACAGCTTGGTTGCCAAAGGAACAAAGAAAGGTGTACGCAGAGTCTTGGCAACTTCCTGATGACCAACAAAAGCTCAGTGAAATAGCTTAATAGAACTAGCGAATGAATGTCTGAATGCGTTGATTCCAGATTGCCAAAAACAACCAAAACTCCATCGTCAAGGACAATTATTTGGCAGCCCTATTTTTGAGTATGGCGTTCTTGGTAAAAACGCAGCTTATCAGCATATTCTAGTCTGGTTCTTCTGTACCCAGGAAGCTGATAAAAAATTTGCCAATTGTTATCAAGATTTTATTGATTTATTTTGCTATCGGAATCAAATAATCAAATCATATAGTCATAGCCACGAAATTTTTCAAGTGCTCGAAACAGACTACAAAAGCATTGAACAAGAAATTGATAAATTAGAAAATATCACAGAAAGCGATGATTTGACGGCAGATAATTTAATTCAATTACAAATTAAAATTAAAAACCTTGTGAAAACAGCCTCACAATATGCTAGATATCTGCGAGACTTGGAAAAACAACGATACAAAATTGCTGTCAATAGCCGTAATTATGTAGAAAAACTAAGGGTAATTAAGAGTATAATTGAACATGAATATAGTTCTTGGTTAGGAAACGATATTAGTTTTTTAGAAGAATTTAGCAGAAAAAAATGTCGTCGATTTCAAGAGCAAATCCAAGCAGATTTGGCATATTTTGCACCTGTATCTCGATTAATCGATCAAGCGATCGCATCTATACGAGGTCTGGTCGAAATCGAACAGATCAAGATCAACCATAGGCGAATTGGGAGTGGTGACTATTGACTGATGAGTTATTATTCCCCCATCTCCCCATCTCCCCCACTCCTCTTCCGCAAACTTCCTGAAGCCGATAAAATTTTTGGTAACTCTTAACTATTGATAAATATATGGGGTTTGATGCTATTCATGCTTTATATTGAGCCAAAGGGGTAGTGCAAACACGTCACCGATCTTCAAATGCTAGGAGGCAATACACATCACTAACAGGACTTACGCAAAAATAGCTAAAAAGCTTAATTTATCGAACCGCCAAGACGCCAAGAACGCCAAGAGTTCGTAGAGTTTGCGTAAGTCCTAACTAAGAGTAAGTCACGCTCGGATACTATCAGTACGCAGTGTAACTCAAGGTTAAGTTGATATTAAAACGGATAATTTTTGCTGAATTGCGACAGATAAAGACTAAACTAAAAAGTCTTGTGCAGCAAAACCTGTAGCTTTAAATAAAGTAATCATGTCTAAGGTTCTTGTCTCTGATTCTATTGACCAAGCTGGAATTGACATTCTCTCCCAAGTTGCTACTGTTGATGTCAAAACAGGTCTAAAACCAGCAGAACTGATAGAAATTATTGGTGAGTATGACGCGCTAATGATTCGTTCTGGTACCCGTGTCACCCAAGAAATTATTGAAGCCGGTACCCAGCTAAAAATTATCGGTCGTGCTGGTGTGGGTGTGGATAATGTGGATGTTCCCGCCGCCACACGCCGAGGAATTGTTGTAGTCAATTCTCCAGAAGGAAACACCATCGCTGCTGCTGAACATGCTATAGCGATGATTTTAGCTTTGTCTCGCCACATCCCCGATGCAAACGCCTCGGTGAAACGTGGTGCATGGGATCGCAATAGCTTTATCGGTGCAGAAGTTTACAAAAAAACTCTCGGTATTGTCGGTTTGGGTAAAATTGGCTCCCATGTAGCCGCTGTGGCTAGGGCAATGGGGATGAAATTACTAGCTTACGATCCTTTTATCTCCACCGAACGAGCCGAACAAATAGGCTGTCAGTTAGTAGAACTGGATTTACTCTTCCAGCAAGCAGATTATATCACCCTACACATCCCGAAAACCCCAGAAACCACCCACTTAATCAATGCCGTAACCCTGGCAAAGATGAAACCTACAGCCCGGATTGTTAACTGCGCTCGTGGTGGGATCATTGAAGAAAATGCTTTAGCAGCAGCGATCAAAGCTGGTAAAATCGCAGGTGCAGCCTTGGATGTGTTCGAGTCAGAACCATTGGGTGAATCGGAATTGCGATCGCTAGGCAAGGAAGTCATCCTCACCCCCCATTTGGGAGCATCCACCACGGAAGCCCAAGTAAATGTAGCCATTGATGTCGCCGAACAAATTCGGGATGTCCTTTTAGGACTACCAGCACGTTCAGCTGTCAACATTCCCGGACTCGGCCCGGATGTGTTGGAAGAACTCAAACCCTACATGCAACTAGCAGAAACTCTAGGTAATCTAGTAGGACAGTTAGCCGGCGGACGGGTGGAAGTACTTAATATTCGACTGCAAGGCGAACTAGCAACCAACAAAAGTCAGCCTTTGGTAGTAGCTGCCCTCAAAGGACTGCTTTACCAAGCTTTGCGGGAACGCGTAAATTACGTCAATGCCAGCATCGAAGCCAAAGAACGGGGAATTCGGGTGATTGAAACCCGCGATGCTTCCATCAGAGATTATGCAGGTACACTGCATCTAGAAGCCACGGGTACTTTAGGTACTCATTCCGTCACAGGCGCTTTGTTGGGTGAGCGAGAAATCCATCTCACCGACGTTGATGGTTTCCCCATTAACGTCCCACCCAGTAAATACATGGTGTTTACCCTACACCGTGATATGCCGGGGATTATCGGTAAACTCGGTTCGTTACTCGGCAGTTTCAATGTGAATATTGCCAGTATGCAAGTCGGTCGAAAAATCGTCCGTGGTGATGCAGTCATGGCTCTGAGTATAGATGACCCTTTACCTGAGGGCATCTTAGATGAGATTATTAAAGTCCCTGGCATTCGGGACGCTTATACAGTAACTCTATAAGGCAAAAGTAAAAAGGCAAAAGTAAAAAGAAATCTTCTTTCTTTTGCCTTTTTACTTTTTACTTTTTACTTTTTTATGGCAAACACGTGGTGGGAATTACAAATTTTATGCGAACCAGACCTAGAAGATTCGATCTTTTGGCGACTGGAAGATTTTGGTTGTCGTGGTACAGCTAGCGAAAGCAAAGGAAATTCCTCTTTTATCAGGGGTTACTTGCCGACAATTCAAACACAACTACTAGATTTAGCCGCACTCTCGCTGCGGCTGCGTCAAGATGCCCTGTGTGTAGGGCTTTCATCTCCCACCCTGCACTGGGAATTAATTGATGAAGAAGATTGGGCGACTAGCTGGAAGCAATATTGGCAACCCCAAGAAATTGGCGATCGCTTTCTGATTAACCCGGCGTGGCTACCATTACCAGAAACAACCGAACGCTTAGTAATTCGTCTCGACCCTGGTGTAGCATTTGGTACGGGAAATCATGCCACGACTCAGCTATGTTTGGAATCTTTGGAAATGCGTCTGAGTGAGATACCACAATCATTTGTTGGTACTGCTGTTAAACAAGAACCTGCGGTAATTGCAGATATTGGCTGCGGTTCTGGTATCCTTTCTATTGGAGCATTGCTATTGGGAGCAGAGAAAGTCTATGCAGTGGATACCGACCCCTTGGCGGTGCAATCAACTATTAGCAATGGCGGCTTGAATGATATTAGCCCAGAACGTTTAATATCTGCACAAGGAAGTATAGACGTTTTGACAAAACTGCTGGAAAATCCAGTAGATGGTATTGTTTGCAATATTTTGGCGAATGTGATTATTGAGTTGGTTCCCGAAATGAGTGCGATCGCTAAACCAAACACTTGGGCTATTTTCAGCGGGATTTTACTCGAACAATCTAAAGCTGTGGCTGACGCTTTAGAAAAACATGGCTGGGTAGTTGCTACTCTGTGGAAACGCAAAGAATGGTGTTGTTTAAATGTCAGACGTTCTTAAACAAACAATATCAACTGCTAATAATCTAGAACTAAAACGGGGTTTTTACCTGGCTTTGAAACTAAAATAATTCATAATTAATAATTAATAATTCATAATTGCAATTAGTGGGAGCAATACCCCGTAGACTTTCTTGCTGACCACTAAATTTTTAATTTAGCTCAGGATTGAACCCATTTAATTATGAATTATGAATTACGTTTAATGTGAATTAAGTCTTGAAACCCTTGTAATTTCGTAGGTAGTCCCAAAACAATGATTTTGGGCAAATCTACAAACCCTTGTGGGATAAGAGGCGTTTCTAATTCACATCAGGCGTGAATTATGAATTAGTAATTATCTTGGTCAACGCTATTTTCAAGTTAGACATCGCTGAGCAAACAACCTAATTCTTTGTTTTACCTGAGTCACGAACTTTAGTTGAAAATTGATACTTTTGGATGACCTGCTCAATCTTAGTAGTCACCACATTTATTCTATTTTTAACTTTATCAAAATCAATATTTACCCAAATATAAGCTTTGTTGGGTGTTTGTTGCTTATTAACCATAGTTTAACTCGCTTGTCAAAATAATTTATTATATCTATACAATATAGCTCTCCTAATTCCTAAACTACTTTCTCAAGACATATAAGTAGATATGCTTAATGTTTACTTAAGGTTTTGCTTGGTAGTAGTTCCATCAAACGGCGATTTGTAAAATCCCACAGCAGTGTTAAACTACTAAAAAAAACAAAAGACGCGAGATTTCGCGCCCTTGGTAACTAACTACTCCGTTAAGACAAGGAAACTGGGGACAAACAAATGTGAGTAAAACAAAAAACTCTTTCCCCACTCCCTATTCCTCACCTTCCCCATTATTTTTGCCTTGATAGAGTACTACAGCATTTCCTGTTAGAGGTATTTGGTAGAGGCGCAAAGCTTTGCGCCCCTACAAATTTCTCTACACTCATTTGATTGGGAACCGCCATAGTAAATTCTCAACAGTACTTAAATAATTGTTTTTAGAAGTTCCACCAACTGCGGTGCTTGTCTGACACCCTCAATTTTCTCCACAGGCTTACCCTTCTTAAATAGTACTAGAGTTGGTAGGGCAGAAATTTCATACTGAGTAGCCAATTGTGTGTACTTTTCTGTGTCGATTTTGACAATCCGCAGACGATCCTTGAGTTGGGCATTCACTTGCTCTAAAATTGGCGTCATCATCTGACATGGCCCGCACCATTCAGCGTAAAAATCCACTAACACGGGTACATCAGAATCAGACAGCATCTCTTCAAAGCTGTTAAATTGTTTTTTAGTTGCCATGTGATACACACCGCTTTTCAATTATTTGTTTTAATGGTAATTCTTAGAAAATAAAAACGGTATATGTTTATGAGTTTTTCTCACAAAAAGATGAGATTAGTCGATATAGACTAGTTGAGCGATAAAAAATATTAAATTATTATAATAAAATTAAGGTATTGCATTATTTCGTGTATAGGAATTAGATATTTATTTCAACCGATTTTGATTAAATAATAAGTAATTATACAAAGTTTTACGATCTAAAATTATGATCTTCAAAGAATTAGAAGCAGAATTGCTCAAGTTAACACCAGCCCAGAAAGCTAAAATTATTACTATTCTCTCCCAAAGCCTTGCTAATCATTGGGAAGGCATCGAAAAAACACCAGAAATATGTAGTGGAAAAGCCTGTATTGCTAACACTCGTATTCCTGTTTAGGGATTAGTTAATGCTCGTAGTTTAGGATATAGTGAAGCAGATATACTGAGTAATTATCCGAGCTTATCGGCAACAGATCTAGCAAATGTCTGGACTTATGCAGAGGTATTTAGTGAGGAAATTGCACAGGATATTAAAAAAAATGAGTAAGCAGAATAAATGGCACGTCTTTAGTATCTATTAACGATACATATAGGACTACTATTTGATTTTTTAAAAGATATGTAGGGTGCGTTAGTAACGCACAATTATTAAGGCTTTGGTGCGTTACGGCTTACGCCTAACACACCCTACAAATACTTAGATTTTTCACCAAATCAAATATGATTCCTATAGCAATCCTATCTGATTTGTGAAAATTCTCGGTGTCTAGATCCCCGACTTCTTTGAGAAGTCGGGGATCTAACTTTTCACTAGCAAGATTGTCAACATAATTCATAATTGATAATTAATAATTCATAATTGCAATTAGTGGGGGCATTACCCCGTACACTTTCTTGTTAACCACTAAATTTTTAATTTAGTGGGGGCATTACCCCGTATAATTATGAATTATGAATTAGTAATTATTTGGTCACCCCGCAATAGTAAGATTTTATCCAAACAATATTCAGATGTTCCCTAAATCGCCATAAGATAATTAGCGCGGTATTCTCAGATTGAGGAACATAAAATGACACTATTAAAAGATAAAGTCGCAATTGTCACAGGTGCTTCGCGGGGAATTGGACGAGCGATCGCCATCGAATTAGCCACACAAGGAGCCATCGTAGTAGTTAATTATGCCAGTTCCAGCGCAGCAGCGGAAGCAGTTGTTACAGAAATTACCACAGCCGGAGGCCAGGCGATCGCTCTCCAAGCAGACGTTTCTAAAGTCGAGCAAGTAGACGCGCTAGTTAACGCCGTCACCGAAAAGTTTAAGCGTGTGGATATCTTAGTCAACAACGCAGGTATTACCCGCGATACATTGTTGTTGCGCTTAAAGCCAGAAGATTGGCAAGCAGTCATCGACTTGAATTTAACCGGTGTGTTCTTATGTACCCGCGCCGTCAGTAAAATCATGCTCAAACAGCGATCGGGGCGGATTATCAGCATTACCTCCGTTGCTGGGCAAATGGGTAACCCAGGTCAGGCAAACTACAGCGCCGCCAAAGCAGGTGTAATTGGTTTTACCAAAACCGTTGCCAAAGAACTTGCATCTCGTGGGATTACCGTTAACGCCGTCGCGCCTGGTTTCATCGCCACCGACATGACCAGCAATCTCAATAATGCCGAAGATATTCTCAAATTCATCCCACTTGGTCGCTTTGGTCAAGCAGAAGAAGTCGCTGGGATGGTGCGGTTTCTCGCCGCCGATCCCGCCGCTGCATACATCACCGGACAAGTGTTTAATGTTGATGGTGGGATGGTAATGGCCTAGAGAGCGATTTGTAGGGTGTGTCAAGGCTAAAATGTTGCAATAGATTTTCTTGTGGTGTGGACATCTTGTCCGCACCGGACGGGCGAGACGCCCATCCCACAAGAGCTAAATTTTATGCACTATTTTAGCCTTGACACGCTAGTAGGGTGTGTTAGGCTAAAGCCTAAGGCACCATTCTTAAGGCTTTGATGCCGTACTTTTACTGATAACGCACCCTAATGGCATGTCAAAAATCAAACAGTAGTTCTATATGCTCGCGCTTGATTGCGGAACTGACGTACTATTTTAGTAGCGAACCCCAGGGCTAAAAACGAACCCAGCATAGTACTTGGTTCTGGCACTTCTTGGATATTGGCATTACTCACCTTTAGGGCTGATGTAGTGCTAAAATCATCTAAGTCCACGACCCCAAGGGCTAGGGTGTAATTTTTAGAATCATTGAAAGTATAGCTAAAGGAAGTAACCCCTGTTTCTTGATTGAAGAAACTAGAGACGTTAGTTGCATTTGTGAAATCAGCTAGTTTGGTTACAGTACCATCCACTACAAGAAAAGCAAAATCATTAAAGGTGCTTTCGTTAGTGAGAAAGTTCCAATTGAAGTTGAATTTCTCGCCAGCTTGAGCAAAATATGTGGATTTGATTGCAGAACCTTCCCAGGCAAAACCATCAATATCTAAAGCATTAGAACTAACGCCCAGAAAGTCTTGCAAAGATCCAAAAGCATCTCCAGCGGCAATACCTGAGAAATTGAATGTACCAGAAGTAGCAGGAAAGTCATCTGCCACCAAACCATCGTTAGATAGGTTAGTTTCACCTAAGCCAGGTGTAGTGACATCACCAAATGTTTCCCAAGTGCTGAAATCGATACTAGCAGCCTGGGAAGAAGTAGCAGTAATTGTGAGACTTGCAAGGGCGATGATGGTTGCGGCCAGAGGTGAACGTGTAAAAGTTAACATCATACAATTTTGGATTTGGGATTTGGGATTGGGAATTGGAGCGATCGCAATTTTCGATAAAGTTATAAAATTGCGATCGCCCCTAGTGGAAAACCTAGAACACGAAGTTGGCAGAGTTGGCTAAAGCATTTGGCAATACGTTCTGCACCGTTACCAGTGGTACAGCGCGATATGTCAGTCCGGCTGTGCCATCCTGGTCAATGAAAATATTGGTATTGTTGCCCTGAGTACCAAAGCTCAAATAACCCTGTGCCGTTGCAGTTGTATAATCGAGGCTACCAAGGTGGAGACTTTGGAAGAGTTGAGTTAAGGCAATCTTGTCACTACCAGGAGTAAAGTCGGTGATTATATCGCGCCCATCCCGGAGGCTGGTATAAACAAACTGGTCATTACCAGCACCACCAGTGAGATTATCTGCACCTTGATAACCAGTGATGATATCATCGCCAGATGTGCCAGTCAGGTTGTCACGCCCTGGTGTACCATTAATTAGATTTCCCGGCAGATTAAACCGAGCTAAAACGGGGTCATGGTCGCTGTCTTGGTCGTAAAATTCCGAGTTGATGTGAACTACATCAAATCCATCTAGATTATTGAGTAAGTTGTTACTCACCAAAATATGGTCGAGTGTCTGGGCGTTACCTTGAAAGTTGTAGGTGTAACGCTCATTTTCGGGCAGAGTTTCTATTAGGGTATTCAGTCCACCGCTTTCTAGGGTGCTGAGGGGGTTGGAGAACTCAAAATCATTCAAGTCACCTGCAACTATGACATTGGCGTTGGGATTAATCGCCAAAACACTCTGGACAAAGTTTTTCACCACCGTAGCTTGCTGCTGGCGTTGGGTTTCGCTGGTGAGGGTTGGTGGTTGACTGGGGCCGAATAATGGTTGGTCGCCACCTTTAGAATTAAAGTGATTGGCTACCACATATACTGTCTGACCGTTAAAAGTAAATTCACCTACTAACGGTTTGCGACTGTCGGTAAAAGCTGAGTTTGTGGGGTCAATCAAACCAGGACTTGCAGAAACGGTGGGAACACCATTGACATTGGTGACTGTGGTGTTGGATGTGGAAGTAGCACCGGGTTTATCTACAAAGTCAACACGACTGGGGTTAAATAAGAAGCCGACGCGGATATTTCCGCCGGGTTCGCCACCATTAGTGTCGTCCACTGGGTTGATTTGCCGATATTCGTAGGTGGGGCCACCAGCGGCGATAATCGCATCAATTAATGTTTGAAAGGTGACGCTGGCATCAACTACGCTATCATTCGTCGCCCCGTTGTTGTCTTGAATTTCTTCTATGGAAATGATATCTGGCGATTTCAAGTTATTAACAATGCGATCGCCAATGTTGTTAAACTTGGTTACACCATCGCTGGGGTCAAGGTTTTCGACGTTGAAGGTGGCAACTGTCAGTTGATTTGTAGTTGCAATCAAGTCAGTCACTTCCCGACTCAGAGAACTTGGTGAAGTCACTGTCAGTGAAGTTGGCAGGACTTCGTAGTTGTTGAAATCGTAACTGACCACACCCGTAATTGTGTCAAAGGTAGCACCCACATTCACATCCGGTGAGCCAGAGGTCAACAAAACGTCATCAATTTGGATGCGTTCGGGATTGAAATCATCGGGGCTAATGACGATACCGCCCCGTGGTGTGCGTCCGGTGGCATTGGCGCCATTATCTGCCAGCACCCAAATTTCCCCAAAGGAATTTGTCGGACTAACTGCCACAGGATTATTTACCTGTACCAGCATTCCTTCCAGGCTTTCGTAGAAATCAATGCCATCTTCGGCCGGGTCAAATAATGTGCCGGGATTTTCGACATTTTCACCCACAGCATCATTATTAATCACCTGATTAGGAATAGTTCTGCCACCGTCGCCAAGAATAGTCGCACTGGGCAAAGCATTACCACTGGATAATTTGACAATTGTGGGGCTGGTAATTTGAGTGATGCTGAGGTTATTGGCGTTGTTACCAGGGCGGAATTCCGTCACCGTGCCGCTAACCTGTACAGAGTCACCCACGGCTACAGTCGGTGTAGACCCAGTAAACACAAAAATCGCTTCCGAAGTGGCATCATTACTATCGGGGTTGGGGTCTTGGAGGTAGAAGCCGTTGGTACGCACGGCAGTCACAATTCCCGGTACATCAGTCACCTGTTGACCTTCCAAAGGAGAACGGTGTGCCGCACCTTGGATATCACTGATGCGAGTCGGCAGATTTACTTCATAGACAGTAAGGGTTTTGCTAATTTCGTTGGAGACAACCAGCAAATTTTTGCCATTGGGGCTGTCATTGGCGGCAATAAAAACCAGACCTTCAGGAGCAAGATCCCCTGGTTGCGAAGGAGAATACTCGATAAATTGGGGTTTTTCCGGGTTGGTGACTTCATATATCATCACTCCCCCAACTCGTTCCAAACCGACGAAGGCATAGGTACGATTATTGATGACGCCTACTGTCACGCCTTCTGGTTCTGGGCCTTTGTTATCGCTGCGGGTATCAAAACTATTGGCAACTTCGCCATCGGAGTTGAAAAGACTGGGAACTTGTTGAGCAGTAATCTTTTCAAAGGCTGCACCACTGTCGTAAACTAATTTACCTTGGTCGTTCCAAATAGTGAACGAGCGAGTGCCGTAGACGAATAATTGGTCGTAGTCGCCATCATTATCGGTATCTCCATCGATGGTGGAAACTACTAGCCGACCAAGGTTATTTGGTTGTTGGAGTGTCGCCGCATCCGGAAATTTGGTAGAATCCAGAGTCAATTCACTAACTCGTGCATCATCATCGCGGGTATCGCCTTCGTTAGCCGTTACGTAGTAGGTGCGACCATTGGCACCAAAGGAAGCGATCGCATCGGGCATAAATAGCCCATATACTGGCCAATTACGGATGTTGATTCTACCATCGCGATCGCTGGCATCGAATTCGTTCCCTGGTAAGCTATGGTCAACGACACCTAAAGGCAAAATTTGGCTGACAGTGGCAGTGGCAACATCCACCACTGCAACCGCATTGTTTTCTTGCAGGGTTACCCAAGCTTGAGTCCCATCTTGAGAAAAAGTAATGTACTCTGGTTCGGCATCTAGGGAAAAACTTTTATCTGGGGAAATGCGAACACCTTGATTTCTCAGTGCATCTTCCTGACCGTCAAAGCTAGTAAAGCTAGCTGTAGCAACGGTAGCAGCCGCCACCCCTTGGTAAACATCGATAATGCTTACCGAACCAATGGGATCGGCATTACCACTGCGTTGTCCTTCGTTGGCGGTGAGAACTTTTGTTCCATCGGGACTAAATGTCACCATGTCAGGTAGTACCCCGACTGTTACATCTCCCAGCAATGTACCCGCAGTGTCATAAAAAACAACTTTCCCAGGGTCAACACCATTGGCAGCTTCTATGGCAATGGCAACTAGACCGTTTTTCACAGCTACGCTGTTGGCACTGATACCATAAGCAGAGAGATCGATAACGGAAAATACTGTCAGGTTGGTAGGGTCACTGAAATTGAGAATTTGCACATTTGCGGTGCCATCGACAACGAATAATCGTTGAGTAACCGCATCGTAAGCGGTAATTTCAGCGCCATTACCACTAATACCACCAATTTTTTTCAGGGAACCGAAATCGTTATCGGTAATATTGGCAATCACTGTGGGAATATTAATTCCGTTGTAGCTCGCATCGTTACTAGTTGCCGTGTGCGTAATAATACTACTCTGGTTTGATTCGATGACGGCATCATCCACTGCTGTGACTGTGACTGTTTGAGCCACGTTCCAGTTAGCAGGAGTGAAGGTGAGGGCAGTTAAACTCGTTGTCGCCTGGAAGTCAGGGGTAATGTTAATAATGACATTTGCTGATGGTTGACTTTTTAAGACTATTGTGTATGTGTCTGTTGTGCCACCTTCAGCGATATCAGTACTGCCATCAGATTGGGTGATAATTACCCCAGCAGTCGGTGTAGAACCTGTAATGTAAACGCCTGGGTTACCGATATCACCACCAGTAGATGTGAAGGAATTTTGACCATCACCAACAACAGAAAGTTGCCACGCAGCAGTAATTTCAGTAGCTGCGAGATTTTCTGTTTCTGTCCAGGCGCTAGCATTCTGTGTGCGAATTGTACCAGGAAATCTCTCATCTCCGTATGTGAGGCGATCGACAAGTTGGTTGTTATTATCAAACAAGTTAATCTCGTCTTCCCGTCCCAAATTTGTTGTTAGTCCGCCGATGATTTTGACTGCATCGGACAGTCCCCAAGCTGTACGGAAAGTCGCAGCATCGGTTTCTGTCAAGATGATGGACTCTCCAGCTTGGACAATTCCAAAAGCACTCAAATCGACAGTACCAGCGATGCGGGAGTTATCATCAAAACTCCAGCCGGTCAGGTCTATGGAATTGCTGCTGAGGTTGGTAAACTCGATGAATTCGCCGTTGCTACCAGAGTAGATATACTCAGTTATTTGGATGGTGAAGGCACTACTGTCAGGTGAATCGTTGTCAGTAATGTTCGCGGTGACGCTTGCAACAGTGATGTTATTGTAGTTAGGGTCACTACTGCTGGCAACGTGGGCGATCGCTCCAGTATGATTACCTTCAAAGGCAGTATCATCAACTGCTGCCACCGTGACAGTTTGTTCGACATTCCAGTTCTGTGCAGTGAAAATTAAGGTAGTCGGACTAGTTGTCAACTGACTATCGGCATCAATGGTAATGGTGACATCTGCGGTGGGCTGTTGACGCACTACAATTGTATAACTATCAGTTGCCCCGCCTTCAGCGATATCAGTACTGCCATCAGATTGAGTGATAATTACACCAGGAATTGGTGTAGAACCTGTAAAGTAAACGCCTGGGTTACCAACATCACCACCAGTAGATGTGTAGGAATTTTGACCATCACCCACGACAGAAAGCTGCCATTCAGGATTAATTTCAGTGGGTGTGAGATTTTCTACTTCTGTCCAAGCGCTGATATCCTGTGTACGAATTGTACCGGGGAATCTCTCATCTCCATAGGTGAGGCGATCGACAAGTTGGTTGTTGTTGTCGAACAAGTTTATCTCGTCTTCCCGTCCCAAATTTGATGTCAGTCCGCCAATAACTTTGACTGAATTAGACAGTCCCCAAGCTGTACGGAAGGCTGCATCAGTACTTTCTGCTAAGATTACTGACTCTCCCGGTTGCACAATGCTGAAAGCGCTCAAATCGACAGTACCGGGTGTGCGAGAGTCATCATCGAAACTCCAACCCGTCATATCCACTGGGCTGTTACCAAGGTTGGTGAATTCGATAAATTCGTCGTTGCTACCAGAGTACATGTACTCGGTAATTTGCACATTGGGTGCTGTATCTGTCCAGTCTTGCGTGAAGGCACTTTCAGCCAGGTTATGGTATTGGTTACCCATTTTGGTAAATCTCCAAATCTCTAAAACTTTGTGAAAATAATCCTTGTTTCAGTTCTTTTGCAAGAAAGACAGCCATGTTTTTGCTTGCGTGCTTCTGGTGAGGATCGCAAGCTTGCGGTTTCATCCAGCCACCAAAATCAACATTTTGATAGCCGGAAATAATTAGAGTTAGCATTCAAACATTAATTTTTGAATACTACTGTAAAATTACTTAAGTTGCTAAGTTCACTGTCCTGATTCAAAACTGCTTTGAGATGCGAGGCAATTCAATTATTGTTGATAAATTTACATTGCTGACATTTTTTACCAAATACTTCTGTGAAATCAGTATAAGTAGGTAATCTCTAAGATAAGTTTAAGGTTGTCTTAAGACTAGATTAGTTGGTGATATCTTCATATTGGGGCATTTAGAATACTTAATTACTTTCACTGAAGCTTGACTTAATCGTTAATAATATTGTTTGAACTGTTTTTATTGATACTTAGATAAAAAAGTGCGATCGCCATTGAAAAAGAATTCACAAGTCAAAAGGATTGAAACCCACCACTCTTTTAGAGGATGTCTGAAAAGTTTTAGATAGGTGATTTTAATTACGCAAGTTGCTTCAACATCAAACGAATCATCGCTACATAAATAAACGCTTCTGTTGTTTGAGGTAAAATTTCATAGTCCTTACTCAACCTACGACACCAGTTGAACCAACCAAAAGTTCCAGAGGGAAGCGGGGAATTACGCGGAGTTTTAGTGAAGCAAAGCAATACCTTTACAAAACTAAATACGGTTAATCGGTAGAGTTTTAGTATTTTGATGCTTGCGGTTTTGCAGTAGCTATGACATGCTTGAGCTTGCAATTACATTATTACTATAGACTTACCGTAGTTTGTAGTCAATCTAAAATCACCAAGCCCCGCACCCTTGTGGTCTCTTTCAATCCAAAAGACGCTCCTGCGTCGCTACCGCTACGCTATCGCAAATCTAAAATCCAAAATTGGTTGACTATAGCGAATTAGTGGCAATCCACAAATAAAAGCTAAGTCTATCTAGTCTTGGAATAATAGGGAGTCTTCCAAGGGGTCATGTTCTCCTTGTTGTAGTTGGAATTCTACTTTTAAAACACGACCTAAATAAGCTGCGATCGCATGATAAAATTCAAACCAATTGGGAGCTAGATAAGATGTAATTTGCAATCTTTTATGTATAGTCATTTTTGTTCTACAACAGTTTCATTTTGAATAAATCGAGTTATTTTTTTTCCAGATAAATAATGTATATACAAAAATCCGAGACTGGCAAAGGTCAACAACATAATACCCAAAACTGTTATGTATGCTTTAGTGTGCCACCATAGCTGCTTTAACAAATCTGTACCAACTAGTAATATCTTCCACAAGAAATAATCATTTACTTTTTTAGCGTCTTGGATATTGATGTGTTGAGCTAATGCCATTTCGATTTCTGCCTTCAATCCAAACAAATAACGGTAATCCGATGATCTTAATGTAGATTATAATGTATATAATCTAAGTTCATCAAAAAATATGAATAATTGACGTTAATAATTTTGAAGATAAAATTCATATATTCTCAATCAATAAAACTTAAATCGTCATAAAGTACAAAACCCTGGTTTATTCAATAAACCAGGGTTATTCTATCTCAACTGATTTTTTCAAATAAATGGGATTTTTCCTCAAAATGGACGGCTACCCGCTAAACTTATCCGTTTCATCAGCCGGCGCTGATTGGGATCAAATGCTTGACGATAATGCAAAGTTGCTTGATTATCCCAATAGACAATATCGCCTACAGACCATTTGTGTTGATAATAAAACCGAGGTTGATGTAAATGCGATCGCAGCTGTTCAATTAATTCAGAATTAAGTCCAGTAATTTGAAAGTTAGTGAAAGTGAGTGCAGACATAATCAAGTATTAAAATTTTCCACATTTTCCGAATAATAACTAGTAATTCATACCCCAGATATTATTGTTTTGCAAGCACTTCTTGAGGAGTGATTTCGGCATATTGTTCAGGAGTTAAGAAGCCATCTCTCACATTTACCTTCTTAGGTATCAGTCCCAAACTGTACCATTTATCTGCAACTTCTTGTTGTTTATTAATAATTTTTTCGGTAATTGGTATAAGCGTGAAATCATACTTTTTGTGCATAATCTCTAATGTAGGTGGATCAAGTTGAGTGGTTGCAGAGAGCAATTGGGAGATTTCTTTAGGATTATTCTTAGACCAATTTTGGGCTTTTTGTACTTCTTCTAGAAATACCTTAATGGCTTCTCGATTTTCTTGATAGAATTTGCGGTTTGTGGATATAAAGTTGTTAGTATCTCGCAAGCCGTTACCACCATCAGTTAAAACCCGTGCCGTGTTATTTTGGACATTTCTTGTAACAAATGGTTCCCAAATAAACCAAGCGTCTACTTTCCCTTGACTAAATGCCACATTAGCATCTGGAGGCGCTAGACCGACTGATTTTATATCACTGAGCTTTAAACCTTCTTTTTCTAAGGCTCGAAGTATAAGATAATGACCAATTGATGCTTTTTGAAAAGCTACTTTTTTTCCTTTTAATTCTTTGACACTTTGAATAGGAGAGTTTTTAGGAACTAACAGTGAAACTGCTTGGCCATCAGAAGAGTTAGCCGCTAGATAAACAAGAGGTGCGTCGGCTGCTTGAGAGAAAACAGGAGGAGATTCGGCTGTAGAGGCAATATCAAGTGCGCCTGCATTTAAAGCTTCTAATTGTTGTGGCCCGGCAGCAAATTCTGGCCACTCTACCCTATAACCTAACGGTTTTAATCGTTCTGCTAGAATACCTTTTTCTTCTAAGACGGCTAGGGCAGTAAGTTGTTTAGATCGGACAATTCTAATTACTTTATTGGCAGTAGTATTACTACTAGCTACATTAGAAGCCGATGAAGCTGATTGTTGCTGAGAATTATTTGGTGAATTACTGCAACTAAATACTGTGGTAGATAATACTAAACTGTAGCCAAAAGTAAATAAGGCGTGACGACGAGTGATGTATCGGTTTTTCCAGAATGCAATTTGTTTTCTGAAATCTTTCATGAATTAATTCACCTCTAATTATCAAACAAGTTGTTAAATTAAAAATTTAAACTGTGACTATGGCGAATGCATGAGATTTGATCTATTTACTTAACTACATCCGCAATTGAAAAAAAGGAATTAAGGTGGGTAAAACCACCTTAAGCAACCGATTTGAGGTCTACTGTGGCGGAAACTTTAGGAATACTGCGTGACTAGGGGTAATTCTTCATTCAGTACCCAATTGCCAATATCGCGCAATTTATAATCTACAGGGTCATGAAGCGTAAAAGTACGTAAATCTCGCCAGTAACGGTCAAAGCCCTATTTACTCCCCGTAGAACGAGTTCCCATAACTTCAAAAATACCTGTGACTAATAGTTGCACCATTATCTATTTTCTCCTTGTGGTGAGTATGGATGAGGAAATGGGAATTGGAACACGCTGAAGTTAGGATTCAGTTGCTCCCCTGGAGGTATAGTTCGCCCAATTCCCAAGATTTAATCCTTGACATTGCTGATTGAAGAAGAAGCAAGGGAGCAGGAAAGGATTAGGGGATGAGGATGACAAGGAAGACAAGGGGGAATTATTGAACAAGTCTCTTCCTTGTCTCTTCTCTATGCCCCATGCCCCATGCCCCTTACCCTTCGTTGAATCAACACTGCTTGCTTCTCCTTAAATTCTATTAAGTCTGCTTAATCTTAAATCCTTACCCAGCAAGCACTTTTACAAAATGACTATTTTGGTAGTGGCAAGATAAGCCGAGTTAAACTACTGTAAGTTAGTATACATTTAGTAGTTTACTATTAATATAGCAGTGTTGCATGGTTGCTTGTAAAAGGCAAGTACATTTGTAAAAAAAATTTGGTGTTCGGATTCCCAAAGCCACCACTACATGATGAACTATGGCTTAATAAAGTCATGAAAATTTGATATTACTGAAATATAAGAAAATGTACTCATAGCATTTTTTCAACTAATGAGTTGTTTCAATGATGGATATAGCTATAATCTTTACTTGACAAAGCTTTGACGGTTTATACGCTAGGAAATAAAGGTGGTATTATCTCTCAACTGTTTTTCGATCTAGTAGGCAAACAAATCAAATAAACCGACAGTCAATTCTGGATATTAAGTAATTCGCTATAACTAACAAAAGAGTCTCAGCCCTTAATAAATAAGGATTTTAGCCAAGTAGCTCCCAATTAAATACGAAAAGCCGCTTAATTTACGTCAAGTATATAGGTATAGGGGCCTTCAAATTGCTACAACTTCAGAATCTATTGATTTCTCAAAAATAAAGTTTTACCTTGCTAATTAAGTCAGCCACACCAGTAACGGCGACAAC
>VFQR01001191.1_pt1 | contig 21550 bp, 19 predicted proteins | sample 3512321 | NCBI WGS metagenome assembly VFQR01 (sample SAMN10412374, study PRJNA504923) | tailings metagenome | isolation source: Relicate 3 Philex TSF1 revegetated site | place: Philippines: Tuba, Benguet | collected 2017-08-29 | reverse complement strand
GTGGTTCATCGCTTCCGCCATGCCGATGTCGCGGCCGGCGGGCAGGGGGCGCCGCTGGTGCCGATCGCGCATGCCGTCATGGCGCGCTCGCTGCCGAAGCCGCTGGCCGTCCTGAACCTCGGCGGCGTTGCCAACGTCACCTGGATCGGCCCCGGCGACGAGCTGATCGCCTTCGACACCGGCCCCGCCAATGGCCCGCTCGACGACTGGGCGCGCAAGGCGACCGGGGAGCCCTATGACCGGGACGGGCGCCTCGCCATGGCGGGCCAGCCCGATGGCGGCGTGCTCGCGCATCTGATCGCCGATCCCTACCTCGCCGCGCCGCCGCCGAAATCGCTGGACCGGCTGGATTTCGACCGCGCGCTGAAGGAAGCCGGCGCCGCCGCCCTCTCGCCCGCCGATGGCGCGGCCACCCTCGTCGCCTTCTGCGCCGTCTGCGTCGCCGCCGCCGCGCGGCATTTCCCGGCGCCGCCGCTGCAATGGCTGGTCGCCGGCGGCGGTCGCCGAAACCCGGCCATGATGCGCGCGTTGGCCTCCGCGCTGACAGAGCCGGTCCGCCCCGTCGAGGTCGCCGGCTGGAACGGCGACGCGCTGGAGGCGCAGGCCTTCGCCATCCTTGCCGCCCGCACCTGGCGCGGCCTGCCGATCAGTTTTCGCGGCACCACCGGCGCGCCGGAGCCGCTGCGGGGCGGGCGGATCGTCGGGCCTCTTCTGTAGGGGCAGGGTCTTCATCAACGCGACGTTCACCGGGACACGGGATGGTGCGGCCGCGGCCCGGCATGGCGGGCCGCGCAGCATGGAGCCGCCCTGCATGCGCCGCCGCGACATCGCGCTTCTCGCCCTTCTCGCCCCGCCGCTCCTCGCGGGCCCAGGCCGCGCCCTCGGCCAGGGCGCGCCAGCGCGCGAGATCCTGGCCGTCACGGGCCGCCTCGCCCCGGCCCACCTGGACGATGGGGCGCGCTTCGACCTTCGGGCCCTTGAAGCCCTGGGGATCGAGTCGCTGGAGACCCGCACGCCCTGGACCGGCGACGGGGTCCGCCGCTTCCAGGGGGTGCCGCTCGCGAGGCTGCTCGCCGCGGTCGGCGCCGAGGGGCGGCGTCTGCGCGCCGTCGCGCTCAACGACTACGCCATCACCGCCGAGATCGCCGAGCTGATCGCGGCCGGCGGCTTCCTGGCGACGCGGCAGGATGGCCAACCTCTGCGCATCCGCGACCGGGGCCCGATCTGGATGATCTTCCCCTGGTCCGCACGGCCCGAACTCGACACGCCCACCCACCGCGAACGCTCCATCTGGCAGATCCGCCGCATCGAGATTGCCTGATCCGATGGGGGCCGAGGCCCGGCGGCGCCGTGTCCGGCTTGCCCTCCTGGCGGCCGCCGCCGCGCTCTTCGTGATCTCTGTCGGCATCGCCCTGCATCGCGCGGTCGAGCAGTATCGGCTGGAGGCGCTGACCCAGCGCGCCTCGGTCTGGACGAGCAGCCAGGCGCTGGTGGAGCTGCATCGCCTGCGCAACGCGCTGCACGCGCTGCACGGCGCCGCGGATCCCGAAGCGGCGCGCGAGACGATGCTGGAGCGCTTCGAGATCCTGCTCAGCCGCCTTGGCCTGCTGGCCCCGGGCAATGCGGAGACCTCGGACGCCGCCGAGCGACAGCTCGACGTTGCGCTCGGCCTGCTCGGCCTGTTCGAGACGCTGGAGCCCGATCTCGTCGCCTATGACCCGGCGGATGCCGGCCTCGGAGGACGCGTCGGCGCCGCGCTCGACCATGCGGAGGAGCTGCTCTCGCGGCTCAACCTGGCCCTGCACCTGGAACGCACGGCCACGGTCAACGCGGCGCGGGAGAACGCCTCCCGCGTCGGCCTCGTCTTCGCCGGCTCGATGGCCGGCATCGTGCTGAGCCTGCTCGTGCTGAGCCTGCTGCTCCGCCGCGGCATGCGGCGGGCGCAGGCGACGGAGCGGACCTTGCGCGTGCTCGTGGATGCGCTGCCCGTCGCCGTGACGGCGGTGGATGGGGAGGGCCGCTTCGTCCTCGCCAATGGCGCGGCGCGCCGGCTCTACCGGCTCGGCACCAGCGAGGAGGCGGTGCTCGGCCGGCCGGCGGCGCGGCTCGGCGCCGCGCCCTGGATCGCGGCCGATGCCGCGGCCGTCATCGCCTCCCGCAAGCCCCAGGTCTCCGAGGAGCGCGACGTGATCGGGGAGGAGGGCACACGCTGCCTCATCGCCTCGGCCGCGCCCGTGCTGTCCGCCGGCGACAAGGTGCTCCGCGTCGTCTCGGTCGGGCTCGACGTGACGGAGCGGCGCGCCGCCGATGCGCGCATCCGCCATCTCGCGCAGCACGACGCGCTGACCGGCCTGCCGAACCGCCTGCTCTTCTCCGAGCAGCTGCGCGCCACGCTCGGCGGCCTGGCCGAAGGGCGCGTGGTGGCGATCCACTGCCTCGATCTCGACGACTTCAAGGGCGTGAACGACAGCCTCGGCCATCCGGTCGGCGATCGCCTGCTCGTCGCCGCGGCGGCGCGGATGCGCGGCGTGCTGCGCGAGGGCGATACGCTGGCGCGGCTCGGCGGCGACGAATTCGCGGTGATCCAGCGCGACATCGCCGCGCCGCAGGAGGCCGTCGAGGTCGCGCAGCGCCTGGTCGCGGCGCTCGACCAGCCCTTCCGCATCGAGGGCTACACGCTGCGCAGCAGCACCTCCGTGGGCACCGCGCTCGCCCCGCAGCACGGCATGACCGCCGAAGCCCTGCTGCAGCGCGCCGATATCGCGCTCTACCGCGCCAAGGCCGCCGGGCGGCACCGCGCCGAGCTGTTCTCCGGCGAGCACGAGGCCCGGCTGGTCGAGCGCCGGCGCATGGAGGAGGACCTGCACCAGGCGCTGGCCGAGGGCCAGTTCACCCTGGCCTACCAGCCGAAATTCCGGCTCGCGGATGGCGCGCTGGTCGGCGCCGAGGCGCTGCTGCGCTGGCGCCATCCGGAGCGCGGCTGGGTCCCGCCCAGCCTCTTCGTCCCGCTCGCCGAGGAGACCGGGCTGATCCATCCGCTGACCCGCATCGTGCTGGACACCGCCTGCCGCCAGACGGTCGCGTGGCGCGCGCAGGGGCTGGAGGTGCCGGTGGCGGTCAACCTCTCGGCCGCGGAGTTCCGCTCCGGCCAGGCGGTGCGCATGCTGCGGGAGGCGCTGGACGCCAGCGGCGGCGACCCCGCGCTGATCGAGGTCGAGGTCACGGAGGGCGTGTTCCTGCGCAATGCCAAGGCGGCGGCGGCGGCGGTGGCGGAGCTGCATGCGCTCGGTGTCAGCGTCGCGCTGGATGATTTCGGCACCGGCTATTCCTCGCTCGGCTACCTCCAGCACCTGCCCTTCGACGTCATCAAGATCGACAAGCAGTTCGTGGACCATGTCGCAGAGCCGGGGCCGAGCCGGCACATCGTGGACGCGGTGGTGCGCCTCGCGCATGGTCTCTCCGCCCGCGTCGTCGCCGAGGGCGTCGAGACACGGGCACAGGCCGAGGCGCTGGCGGCGCTCGACTGCGACGATGCGCAGGGCTTCCTGCTGAGCCGGCCGCTGTCGCCGGAGGCGCTCGCCGAGCTGGCGAGCGCGGGCCTCGCGCCGGTCGCCGCAGCGGCGTAGCGCTCACAGGGCCCGCGGCCCGGGCCGCCCGCGCTCCACCACGAAGCGCCCGGCCGTCGAGGCCGGCGCGCCGGCGCGGGTGACATGCTCCAGGGCGACGCAGCGCGCCTCCAGCCGCGCCGGCGTCAGGTCGAGCCGGGTGTACCCGCGACGGCCGTGCAGGAAGGCGAGATGCGGGTTGGCGGCGCGATACGCCGCGGCGCGGTTGGGCTCCTCGGCGCCGTCGCCCTCGCTGCTGATGGAGGTCGCGACGAACTCGCTGGCCACGGCGGGGCTCGACGCATCGGCGGGGTCGCGGTGCAGCGTGCCGATCCGCGCCTGGTGGACATCGCCCGACAGGATCACGGGATCGGCGACGCGGCGCTCGGCAAGGCCCTGGATCAGCCGGGCGCGCGCGGCGGGGTAGGCGTCCCACTTGTCCATGCTGATGCCGCCGGCGGCGGAGCGGTGCGGCATCACCGGCACCTGCTGGGCGAGCAGGTGCCAGCCTTCCGCGCCCGCCAGGCCATCGAGCAGCCAGGCCTCCTGCGCCGCGCCGAGCATCTGCGCGGCCGGCCGCGCCACCTCCCCGCAGGGCGGGCCGCCGCGGTCGCCGCAGGGCTGGTCGTCGCGGAAGGAGCGGGTGTCGAGCACATGCAGCGTCGCGAGCCGGCCGTAGCGCAGCCGCCGGAAGGTGGTGATCGCCGGCCCTTCCGGCCGCGCGGCGGCGCGCACGGGCATGTGCTCGAACCAGGCCCGAAAAGCCGCGGCCTTGCGGAGCGCGAAGTCGCGCAGCAGCTCCGGCGGGTGCGGGCCGTGGCGCGGGAAGCGCTGGCCGATCGGGCCGGCCCAGTTGTTCTCCACCTCATGGTCGTCGAAGGAGACGGCGAAGGCATGCGCGGCATGCGCGGCCTGGAGGTCGGGATCGAGCCGGTATTGCGCGTGGCGCCGGCGATAATCCTCGAGCGTCAGCGTCTCGCCGCCGAGATGGCTGCGCACGACGCCGCCCCAGCCCCGGCTGCCCACCGGCCGACCGGCATATTCGTAGATGTAGTCGCCGTAGTGGAAGACGAGGTCGAGGTCGGGCTCCTCCGCGATATGCCGCCAGGCGGTGAAGAAGCCGTGCTCGTAATGCTGGCAGCCGGCCAGGGCGAGGCCGAGCCGTGCCGGCGCGGCGCCGGGCGCAGGCGCGGTGCGGGCGCGGCCGATGGCGCTTTCGTGGCCACGGGTCCGAAAACGGTAGAACCAGGGCCGGCCCGGCGCGAGGCCGCCGACCTCGACATGCACCGCATGCGCGACCTCCGCCCGGGCGAGCGCGGTGCTGCGCCGGGCGACGCTGGCGAAGCGCGCATCGGCCGCGACCTCCCAGGCCACTTCGACCGGCTCGGTGCCCATGCCGCCGCCGGGGTCGAGCGGCGCGGTGGCGAGCCGGGTCCAGATCACGAAGCCGTCAGGCCAGGGATCGCCGGCGGCCACGCCGAGGGTGAAAGGATCGCCGGCCGCCTGCGCCCTCGCCATCGGCGTTGCCGCGCGCACCGCCGCGAGGGCAAGGCCGCCGCGCAGCAGGCCGCGCCGGGCCAGGCGGAGGATGTCGCGCGTGGTGCCGTCCATGGCCGGCACGATGGGGCGCGGAGCAGGGCCGCGTCCATCGGGCTGGCATTGCGGGTGGGAGAGGACTATCTCCCGCCCGCCATGCGCCATGCCCTGGTCATCCTGCTGCCGGTCGTCCTGATCGGCTGCGGCCCCCGCTACACGCCCGACACCTATGCCACCCGCGCGGTCCAGCAGATGGTCGCGGTGGAACAGGGCGTGGTGATCGGCCGGCGCGAGGTGCGGATCCAGGCGGAAGGTTCCACCGGCGCCGCCACGGGCGGCGCGGCGGGCGGGATCATCGGGTCCCAGGCGCCGGGCGGGAACATGGCGGGCGCGATCGGCGCCGTCGGCGGCGCGCTGCTCGGCGGGCTGCTCGGCACGGCGGCGGAGCGGGTGGCGGGCGACACGAACGCCTTCGAATACATCGTGCGGAAGAATGACGGGCAGCTCGTCTCGGTGACGCAGCGGGATGCGCAGCCGCTGGAGGTCGGGCTGCGCGTGCTGGTGCTTGCCGGAGCCCAGGCGCGCATCATCGCGGACTACACCGAGCCGGGGCAGCCCGCGCCGCGCGAGATCCCCGAGCCCACGGCCACGCGCCCGCCGGCCGAGGCCGCGCCCGGTACGCCGCCCACCACGACGCCGACCACGCCGATCCTGTAGGCCCCGATCCTTAGCCCGCTGGCACGCGGCTTGCGCTGCGGGCGGCCATGCGCCGCCTTCTGCTTCTCATCCTGCTGTTCCCCGCCACCGCGCTCGCCGAGCCCGGCCGGCTCTGCCGCGCCGCGATCCAGGCCGTGGAGCGCGAGGCGAGCCTGCCGGCGCATCTGCTGATGGCCATCGCACGCGTGGAATCGAATCGCCGCGATCCCGAGACCGGCGCCTTCCACCCCTGGCCCTGGACCATCAATGCCGAGGGGCGCGGGCAGTATTTCCCCACCAAGGCGGCAGCGATTGCCGAGGTGCAGGCGCTGCAGGCGCGCGGGGTGCGCTCGATCGACGTGGGCTGCATGCAGATCAACCTGCGGCACCACCCCGATGCCTTCCCCAATCTCGACGCCGCCTTCGATCCGCTGACCAATGCCCGCTACGCCGCGCGCTTCCTGCGGGAGCTGAACGCCACCCGCAACGACTGGCTCCGCGCCGCCGGGGCCTATCACTCGCAGACGCCCGATTTCGCCGAGCCCTATCGCGCGCGCGTCGCGGCGGCCTGGGCCTCGGAGCAGGGCAACCCGCATCCGCCGGTCGCGCTCGCCGCCGCGGCCCCGGCGCTGCGGGCCGCGCCGGGCGGCGGGGGTGGCATGCTCTCGAATGGCGCGGAGCGCGCCAATGTGATGGCGGCGGCCGGACCCGGCCTCGGCCTCGACGCCTATCGCAGCCGGCCGGTCCCGCTGGCCGGCGGCGTGCTCCCGGGGCGGCTGGCGGGGTTGCTCCGGCGCTAGCGCGCGCCTAACTGCGCCGGATGGACATCAGCTCCCTGCTCGGCCTCGGTGGCTTCCTGCTCGCCTGCTTCGCGGCCGCCGGGAGCGGGGCGTTCTTTCGCCCGGGTCCCTGGTACCGGCGCCTTCGCAAGCCGTCCTTCAACCCGCCGGACTGGCTCTTCGCCCCGGCCTGGACGGTGCTCTACATCGCGATCGCGGTGGCGGCCTGGCTGGTCTGGGACGTGCGCGGCTTCGGGCCGGAGATCGCACTCTGGTTCTTCTCGCTGCTGCTGAACGCCGCCTGGTCCTGGCTGTTCTTCGGCAAGCGGCGCATGGACCTCGCCTTCTATGAGCTGGTGGTGTTCTGGCTCTCCATCGCCGGCATGATCCTGGCCTTTGCGCCGGCGAGCGCCACGGCTTCCTGGCTGATGGTGCCCTATCTCGCCTGGGTCAGCTTCGCGGGACTGCTGAACTGGACGCTGTGGCGCATGACCCCCGACGAGGTCGGCGCGCCGGACGAGGTCACTCCGCAGCCGCGCGCCGCGGAATAGGCAGGGCCGCGCCGGTCAGGTCCGCGACGCGCGCGACGCCGCGCGCGGCGCAGAACGCCGCCAGGCCCTCGATCACGCGCGGCATCGTGGTGGGGCTGACGAAGCTCGCGGTGCCCACCTGCACCGCGCTCGCGCCGGCCATCAGGAATTCCACCGCGTCCTCGGCGCTGGCGATGCCGCCGGCGCCGATCACGGGGATGCGCACCGCCTGCGCGCATTGCCAGACCAGCCGCAGCGCGATGGGCTTGAAGGCCGGGCCGGAGAAGCCGCCCATGCCGGAGCCGAGCTTCGGCCGCGCTGTCTCGATATCGATCGCGAGGCCGAGGATGGTGTTGGCGACGACGATCGCATCGGCGCCGGCCTGCTCCACCGCGTGCGCCACTGCCGCGATGTCGCCGGTGTTGGGCGAGAGCTTCACCCAGAGCGGAAACCGCCCGATCGCCGCGCGCATCGCGGCGGTGGCGGCCGCGGCGGGCTCGGGGTGCATCGCGAAGGCGCGGCCGTCTTCCTCCAGGTTCGGGCAGGAGATGTTGGCCTCGACGGCGGCGATGCCCGGCGTGTTCGCGAGGCGCGCGGCGCCCTCTGCGAAGGCGGCGACGGTCGGCGCGGAGTAGGAGACGACGAGCGGCGCGCGGAAGCGGCGCCATTCGGGCATCTGATGGGCGATGAAATGGTCCAGGCCCTTGCCGGGGATGCCGATGGAATTGAGCACGCCGGCTTCCGTCTCGCAGAGCCGCGGCAGCGGATTGCCGGAACGGAACTCCGGCGTGACGGATTTCGTGACGAGCGCACCGAGGCGGTCCAGGTCGAACATTTTTCCCAGTTCCGGCCCGAAGGTGCCCGATGCCGGCATCACCGGGTTTGCCAGTGTCAGCGATCCAATCCGCGTCGTGAGATCTACCATGCCAGCGCCGCCTGGAGATCGAAAACCGGTCCTTCGGTGCAGACGCGGAGGTTGACGATCGCGCCCGTCGCATCGCGCACCTGCCGCACGCAGCAGAAGCACATCCCGAGGCCGCAGCCCATCTGCTGTTCCAGCGCGACCTGGCCGGGAATGCCGTATTCGGCGGCGAGGCGTTGCAGCAGGAGGAACAGCCGGTTGGAGCCGCAGGTGAAGACCGCATCGGGCCGCGCGGCCTCGAAGCGCCTGCGCAGCAGCGCCTCGACGCGCGGCGCGTCGCTGCTGCCATCGGCGTCGAAAACGGCGGTGATGGTGGCGCCGGAGCGGCCGGCGAATTCCGCATCCATCAGATCCTCCGGCGCGCGCGCCGAGAGCACTGCCTCCACGGCGATGCCCTGCGCGGTCAGGGGCGCGAGCGTCGCCAGTCCGACGCCGCGCGCCAGGATGAGGATGCGCCGCCACGCCGGATCGAGCGCGAAGCCGGTGCCGAGCGGCCCCACCACCGAGAGCCGGTCGCCTTCGCGCAATCCGGCCAGTGCCGCGGTGCCCTTGCCCTTCACATGGAAGAGGAAGCCGAGGGGCTGGTCGGCGCCGCAGCGCCAGATGCTCATCGGGCGGCGCAGATAGGGGCCATTGCCGCTGCCGTCTCGGCACAACAGATGAAAGAACTGCCCCGGCCGCGCGCGGGCGGAAAGATCGGGCGCGTCGAGCAGCAGGCGATGATAGCGCCGCCCGACCGGGGCGCTTTCGATCACGCGGCAATCCTGTTCGGCGACGAGCGCAGCCGGGCCGAGATCCATGCCGCGATCTTGCCCGCGCGCCTCGCCCGGCGCCAGAGTGACGGATGGACCAGCACGCGCCCGGCCTGGCGCCCTTCGCCCCCGCGCTCGTCACGCTGGCGCGCGACCTCTTCGAGGCGCTGCGCGTCGCGCATCACGACGGCGTGGGCATCACCCGCGAGACCTACGGCCCCGGCGAGACGGCGGCGATGCGGCGCGTCGAGGCGATCGCCGTCGAGGCCGGTCTGGAGCGCGCCTGGGACGCGGCGGGCAATCTCCGCATCACGCTGCCCGGCCGCGATCCCGCGCTGCCCGCCGCGTCCTGCGGTTCGCATCTGGACAGCGTGCCGCAGGGCGGGAATTACGACGGCGCGGCGGGCGTGATCGCGGGGCTGATGGCCCTGCTCGCCGCCCCAAGGCCGCAGCCGCGGACGCTGCATCTCTTCGTGCTGCGCGGCGAGGAAAGCGCCTGGTATGGCCGGCCCTATCTCGGCTCCTCGGCGCTGTTCGGACAGTTCGATCCGGGCTGGCTCGACCTGCCGAACATCCGCGATCCCGGCCTGACGCTGCGGGACGCGATGGCGCGGGAAGGCGCGGATGTCGCGGCGATCGCGTCCCGCACGCCGCTGGTCGTGGCGGACACGCTCAGCCATTTCGTGGAACTGCATATCGAGCAGGGCCCCGTGATGGTAGCCCGAAAAGTGCCGGTCGGGCTCGTCTCCGGCATCCGCGGCAACCATCGCCATCCCTCCGCCCGCGCGATCGGGGAAGCCGCGCATTCCGGCGCCGTGCCGCGCTGGCTGCGGCGCGATGCGGTGCTGGGCGCGGCGGATTTCGCCATGCGGCTGGATGCCACCTGGCGCACGCTGCTGGAGCGCGGCGAGGACCTGGTGATGACCTTCGGCATCTTCACCACCGACCCGCGCGAGCACGCCATGACGCGCGTGCCCGGCGAGGTCCGCTTCACGCTGGAATGGCGCAGCGAGAGCGAGCGGACGCTCGACGCCTTCGGCGCGCTGGTCGCCGCCGAGGCCGCCGAGATCGCGCGCGAGCGCCGCGTTCGGATCGAACTCGGCCCCGGCGTGCGCACGCCGCCGGCGATGATGGACGCAAGGCTGCTGGCGTTCGGGCGCCGGCTCTGCCAATCCGCTCGCCTGCCGCATGAGGTGGTGGCCTCCGGCGCCGGGCATGACGCGGCGATCTTCGCCAATGCCGGCGTGCCGGCGGCGATGGTCTTCGTGCGCAACGAGCATGGCAGCCACAACCCGCGCGAGGCGATGGATTTTGCCGACTTCCTGCATGGCGCGGCGGTGCTGCGGGACGTGCTTCTTCACGGCGCGGAGGCGCTATGACCGACACCGCGCGGCGCACGGCGCGCATCCTGCTCGACACCGGCGCGATCCTGCTGCGGCCGGACCGGCCCTTCATCCTGTCCTCGGGCTGGAAGAGCCCGGCCTGGCTCGACATCCCGCGCGCGCTGTCCTTCCCGCTCGCGCGTGCCGCGCTGCTCGATGCCGCCGAAGCGCGCATCCTGGAGGAGGTCGGCTTCGCCGGCTTCGACGCCATCGCCGCGACGGAGCAGGGCGGCATCGCGCTGGCGGCGATGCTGGCCGAACGGTTCCGGCTGCCCTTCTGCGTCGTCCGGCGCCGCGCCCAGGGCTTCGGGCCGGATGCGCATGTGGAAGGCGCGCCGCCCCAGGGCGCGCGGGCGCTTCTGGTCAGCGACGTCACCACCGATGGCCGCAGCAAGGCACGCTACTGCCAGTCGCTTCGCGAGGCCGGCGCCGAGGTGCGGCATGTCTTCGTGCTGTTCAACTACGGCATCTTCGACCGCGTGCTGCGCGAGGTCGCCGCGCTGGAGGCGAAGCTCTTCGCGCTGGCGACCTGGGCCGATGTCGTGCCCGAAGCCGCCGCGCGCGGCGCGCTGCCGGAGGGCGACCTGATGGCGCTGCGCGGATGGCTGGCCGACCCCTTCGCCTGGTCCGCGGCGCGCGGGGGCTTGGCTGCGCCGGACCCGGCGTGGAAGGCATAGCGGTCCCTCGCCCGCCTCTTGTCCCCTCCCCCGCTTGCGGGGGAGGGTTAGGGCGGGGGTCCGAGGATCAGCGCGCGCCAACCATCCGCACCCCCACCCCGGGCCTCCCCCGCCTTGCGAGGGAGGGAGAAGAACGGAGAATCGCTTGCCCGCCAACCTCGTCCATTTCGCCCGCTTCACCCACCCGGTCGGCGAGCAGACCCTCCGCGCCGCGGACGGCATCGCGCTGCGCAGCCTGGATTTCGCGCAAGCCCGCGCCGAGTTGGACGCCGCCTTCGCGACCGCCCATGGCTACCACGCGCTGCCGCGCGTCGAACTGAGGGAACCCTGGTTCTGCGATGCCGCGCTGATCGCGCGCGCGCCGAGGCTGCTGGCCGCCTGCTCCACCGGCGCCGGCTTCGACGTGATCGACGTGGAGGCCTGCACCGCCGCCGGCATCATCGTCTGCCATCAGTCGGGCACCAACAAGGAAGCGGTCGCCGAGCACGCGCTCGGCATGATGCTCGCGCTGAGCAAGAAATTCGCCGTCGCCGACAAGGCGCTGCGGCGCGGCGCGCTGCAGGATCGCCACGACGTCACCGGCCGCGACATCCGGGGCAGGACCGTCGGCATCATCGGCCTCGGCCAGATCGGCACGCGCGTCGCGGAGCTGTGCAAGGGCCTGTTCGGCATGACGGTGCTGGCCTGCGACCCCTACCTCACCGCCGAGCAGGTCGCCGCGCGCGGCGGCATCAAGGTCTCGCTGGAGGAGCTGCTGGAGCGCAGCGACTTCGTCACCGTCCACACGCCCCGCAATGCCGAGACCTTCGGCATGCTCGGCGCCGCGCAATTCGGGCGGATGAAGCCCTCCGCCTATTTCATCCAGACGGCGCGCGGCGGCATCCATGACGAGGCGGCGCTTGCCACGGCGCTCGGCGAGGGCCGCATCGCCGGCGCGGGCCTCGATGTGTTCCTGAAGGAACCGCCGCCGCCGGATCATCCGCTGCTGCAATTCGACAACGTGATCGCGAGCCCCCACAACGCCGGCATCACCGAGGAAGCCCTGCACGACATGGCGCTCGGTGCCGCCGAGCAGTGGATCGCCATCTTTCGGGGCGAGGTGCCGCCGCGCCTGGTGAATCCCGAAGCCTGGCCGCGCTACGCCGCACGTTTCCATGAGACGTTCGGCTTCAAGCCGAATGCGTATCCGGCATGAGGAGCATCCTCGTCACCGGCGCCGGCTCCGGCATTGGCGCGGCCTGCGTGCGGAAGCTGGCGGCCCCGGGCACCGCGATCCTGCTGCACACGCGCAAGAACGCGGGAGGTCTGTACCGCGTCGCGGAGGCCGCGCGCGCGAAGGGCGCGGAGACGGACACCATGCTCGGCGACATCGCCGATCCCGCGCTGCCCGATGCGCTGGTCGCGCATGCGGTGGGCCGCTTCGGCCGGCTCGACGTGGTCGTCTTCGCCGCCGGCTTCGCCGACAAGACACCGTTCTCGGAAGCCGGCGACGCGGTGTTCGCGAAATCGCTCGATGCCGTGCTTTGGGGCTTTCTCCGGACCGCGCGCGCCGCGCTGCCGCATCTGACCGAGGGTCGGATCGTCGCCGTGTCCTCCTTCGTGGCGCATGTCTTCCGCACGGATGTCACGACCTTCCCGGCGAGCGCCGCGGCGAAGGCGGGGATGGAGGCGCTGGTGCGCGCCATCGCGGTGGAAGCCGGCGCGAAGGGCACGACGGTGAACGCGGTCTCGCCCGGCTACACCCGCAAGGACCCCGGCGCGCATGCTGCGCTCACCCAGGCGCAATGGGACGCGGTGACCGCGAAGATCCCGCTGCGCCGGCTCGGCACGCCCGATGACGTGGCGGCGATGGTGGCGTTCCTCGCCTCGCCGGAGGCGGGCTACGTGACCGGACAGGTGGTGCATGTGAATGGCGGGCTGATCTGACGTCGGGGGGCCGCCCATAACATCCGGTCATCGCCAGATGCTTCGATTGTATTGGCGCGCCCCTCGGCCCCACGACTAGCCTTGTGCATCCCCGCACAAGGAACAGCGCATGCCCGACATCATGGGCGAGTATGTGGACCGCCTCGTCACCGTGGAGATGCGCAATCGCGGCATGAACCACGGCATCGTCCGCCAGATCTATGACGTCGCGCTGAAGGAAGGCGGCGGGCGCCCGATCACCGCGCGCGCGGCCGAGGCGCTTTTCAGCCAGGTGGGCGCCGGCGACAGCGTGCTGATCATCACCGGCGCCGGCTACGCGCCCGAGGTGCCGCATGGCGAGAGTGATGGCCCGCCCGGCGCGGCGGCGATCGCCCGCGCGCTCTACTGGGGGCTCAAGGCCGTGCCGGTCTACGTGACCGAAGCCTGCCATCAGCCGCCGGTCATCGCGTCCTCCCGCGCCGCGCACATCATGGTGCGCGAGTTCGAACTGGCGAAGACGCGCCGCATGGGTGCGGCCGCCGTCGTCGCGCCCGAGCGGAACGAGATGGTGCCCGACTGGGCGCGCGAGGTCATCGCCACCTACAAGCCCAAGGCCGTGATCACCATCGAGCGCCTCGGCCCGAACGAGGCCGGAATCGTGCATGGCTCGACCGGCGTGAAGAAGAACTGCGTGGATCTCGCGCCGCTCGTCGTCGAGGCGAACCGCCAGGGCATCCTCACCATCGGCATCGGCGACAACGGCAACGAGATCGGCTTCGGGCGCATCTTCGACTTCATGAAGGACTTTCATCCGTACGGGCGGGAAACGCAGTATCCCGGCGGCGTCGGCGTGATCTGCGCGGTGCCGACCACGGTGTTCCTGCCCGCCTCCGTCTCGAACTGGGGCGCCTACGGCATCGCGGCCATGCTCGCCTTCTTCTGCAGGAACGTCGAGGTCTTCCACAACGCGGAGATGGAGAAGCGCATCATCGAGGCCTGCCTCGACGCCGGCGGGTGGGAGATGCGCTACTGCTCCAACCGCTTCATCGTGGATGGCATCCCCGGCGAAGGCTCGATGGCGGTCGTGCAGCTCCTCCGCGAGATGCTGAAGCTCAACCTGGCCGCGCCGGATCGCGGCCTCTCGCATGGCAAGATGAAGGGGGAAGTGTGATGAGCGCCACCGATTCACGCCTTCGCGCGCTGCGCACGCTCCGGCGATCGGAGGCGAAGTGATGAGCACGCTCACCCGTCGCCGCGCGCTCGCCGCCGGCTTCGCGCTCGCCGCGCCAGGCGTCCATGCCCAGGAGGGCGATTTCCCCTCCCGCTCCATCCGCATCGTCGTCCCCTACGCGCCGGGCGGGCAGGGCGACATCACCGCGCGGCTGCTCGGCGAGCATCTGCGCGCGCGGCTCAACAACCAGTCCATCGTCGTCGAGAACCGCAGCGGCGCGAACGGCGCGATCGGCACGGAGGTGGTCGCGCGCGCGCGGCCGGATGGCTACACGCTGGGCTGCGTCGTCGCCTCCCACGCGCTGGGCCGCGCGCTGACGCCGAACCTGCCCTTCGATCCCGTCGCGGATTTCGTGCCGATCACGATGGTCGCGCGCACCCAGATGGTGCTGGTCGCGGCGCCCACGCTGCCGGTGCGCACGCTGAGGGAGTTCATCGACCATGCGAAGGCGCGGCCCGGCCAGCTTGCCTACAAATCGGCCGGCCCCGGCAGCAATTCCCATCTGTTCGGAGCGTGGTTCTGCGACGCGGCGGGGATCGAGATGCTGCATGTCCCCTATCGCGGCAGCGGCGATTCCATGAACCACCTGCTGACCGGCGTGGTGCATCTGGGCATCGACACCCTGCCAGCCGTGCAGGCGCATATCGACAACAGGCTGCTGACGCTGCTGGCGGCCGGCGGGCCGGACCGCTCGCCGCAATACCCGGATGTGCCGACCGTCGCCGAGGCGGCCATTCCGGGCTTCCAGGCCAATTCCTGGTCCATGATCCTCGCCCCCCGCGGCACGCCGGCGCCGATCGCGGAGCGGCTCAACCGCGAGATCCTCGCGGTCTTGGCCATCCCGGCCGTGAAGGAGCGGCTGGAGCGGATGGGCGCCTCGCCGGTCGGCAGCACGCTCGCCGAAACCGCGACCATCCTGCGCGACGAGGAGGCGATGTACAGCGCCCTGATTCGACGGCTGAACATCACGCTTGGCTAGCCCGTGATCGTTGAAGGGCGGAGACGCCGAAGGGGTCGAGCACCGGAGACGTGAATCACGCGTTCTCGACAGGCCTGCTTGACTCGCGCGGCGCCGGGCCGAGGCTGGCGCGGTGTCGCGCCCCTTGAACCCGCGCCAGCTCGAAGCCTTCCGGGCCGTCATGCTGACCGGCAGCATGACAGCGGCGGCGCGGCTCATGTCCATCTCCCAGCCGGCCGTCACCCGGCTGATCCAGGACCTGGAAGCGGATCTCTCGCTCAAGCTGTTCGACCGGCATGGCACGCATTCCACGCCGACCGCGGCCGCCACGGCGCTGCACAAGGACGTGGCGCGGCATTTCCTTGGCAGCGCGCGCATCCGCGAGGCGGCGGAGCGCATCCGGCTCGGCCGTGGCGGGCATCTTTCGGTGGCGTCGATCCTGGCGCTCTCGCTCGCCTGCATGCCGCGCGCGGCACAGGGCTTCCTCGCGGCCTTCCCCGAGGCGACGCTCAGCCTGCAATCCGCGCCCTCGCTCGAACTGCTGGACCTGGTGCTGGGCGGGCATTTCGACCTCGGCCTGCTCTCCGTCCCGGCGCAGCGCGGCGATGTCGCGCATCGCCCGCTGATCGAATCCGAGGCCGTCTGCCTGGTGCCGCGCGGCCATCGCCTGGCCGCGCGGCCCGAGCTGGTGCCCGCGGATTTCGATGGCGAGGACCTGATCGCGCTCGCCCCCGACAGCCTGATGCGGCTGCAGCTCGATGCGGCACTGCAGGCCGCCGGCGCGCGGCCGCGGCTCCGCCTCGAAAGCCGCTACTCCGCGACGGTCGCGAATGCGGTGTGCGAGGGGCTCGGGATCGGCGTGACAGACCCGCTCGCGATCCTCTCGGCCGATCCGGCGCGGGCCGTGGCGCGGCGGTTCCGGCCGCGCATCGCCTACCAGGTCTCGCTGGTCTTCCCGCCGACCGACGCACCCTCGTCGCTGGCCATGGGTTTCGTCGCGGTGTGCGAGGCGGTGATCGGCGAGGCGATGGCCGCGAGCGAGGCGCGGCTGGGGTGAGCCACCCTATCGCTGCGCCACATCCTCCGGCCGCCTGAGCCGCTCCGTGCCGGTCACCTCGTTGTTGAGGTAGAACTCGTCGCGCGGGAAGACATCCGTCAGTGACGCGACGGGCCGCTCCCGGCCCGGGGCCCAGGCCAGCGCGGGGCGCGCGAAGAACGCCGGATAGTCGCCGAACGCCGCGTTGCCGCGCGCCAGATGCGCCCGCACGCCGGGCTCGGCGAAGCGCGCGGCGAGCGCCTGCGGGTCATAGGGGATCGGGCTGTCGGAGCCGAGCAGCACGCTGCCGGGCATCAGCAGCAGCGTGTAGGGAAAGACCGAGGCGAAGGTCTCCACGGACCGCCGCGTCGGCCCCCATTGCACATAGATGCCGCCCGGCGCGAGCCGCCGGCGCACCGCTTCCAAGAATTCCGCCGAATAGAGCAGGCCGGAATGGCTGCCCTCGGGCAGGATCGCATCGGCCTGGATGATGTCGTAGCGCTCCTCCCCGTAGGAGAGTGCGCGGCGGCCATCGCCGTATTCCAGCTGCCAGCGCGGGTTGCGGAACATCTCGGCGATCGGGCCCTCGGGGTGGCGCGCCGCCAGCTCCTCATGCGCGGTGATGACCGGCCCGACCAGCTCGATCGCGCGGATCGAGCGCGTCGCGTCCGTCACCCCGGCGGCCCACGGCGTGCCGCCGGAGCCGATGCCGATGGCGAGCAGGGTCTCGGGCTTCGGATGGATCAGCGGCCCGACGGCGCCGAGGAACTGGTGGATCGGCAGGAAGGGAATGCGCCCCTGCGCGAAGCCCTGGATGAAGAAGGGGCCATGCGGGTCCGGCCCGGTCGAGTCATCGCGGAAGAAGGCAACGCCGGACCGGTCCTCGGACCAGGCGACGCGCTGGCCGGGCTGCTCGCCATGCAGCCGCGACCACAGCGCCGCATTGCCCGGCAGCACGACGATGGCGGCCGCCGAGGCGAGCCCGAGCGCGAGCTCCGGCTTTCGCCCGAAGCCGCCCTTCCACAGCCAGAACAGCACCAGCAGCACCGAGAGCATGGCGAGCAGCTTCAGCGTGCCGGCGGTGCCCAGCAGGTGGAAGGTGACGATGCCCGTGCCGATGGACCCCGCGGCGTTGCCCAGGATGTTCGCGAGCTGCACCCACCCCACCCGTGCGCCGACGCTGGCGAGATCCTGCTGCACCGCGCGCTGCACGAAGGGGAAGGTCATGCCGATGACGAAGCTCGGCGGCCCCACCACGAGCAGGATGAGGAGCACGGTGGTCGCCAGCCCGCCCCAGCGCAGCCGCTGCACATCGGCCGAGACATGCTCGGCGATCGGCCAATACGGCAGCGCCCAGTACATCGCGAGGATGAGCACCACCGCCAGCACGAAGCCGCCGGCCTGGGTGATGAAGAAGGCGGGGCGCGGATCCTTCAGGGTGCGGACCATCCGCGCCGCGACGGCCATGCCGAGCCCGTCCGCCAGCAGGAACACGCCGAGCACGGTCGGGAAGAGGTAGGCGTGGTACTGCCCCACCTGGCCCATCAGCCGCACCCAGACGATCTCCAGCGCGACGATGACGTAGCCCGAGAGGAAGACCAGCACGCACCAGAGCTTCAGGCTGCCGAAGGGTTCCGCCTCGACCGCGCCGGCCTGCTTCGGACGGGGCGGGATCGCTTCGGTGCCGAGCGTCGGCAGCAGGGTCAGCGCCAGCGCCGCGGCCAGCACGTCGAGCCCCGCCGCCAGCCCGAGCGCGCCGACGAAGCCGAGATTGCCGACCAGCAGCCACCCGCCCAGCAGCGCGCCGAGCCCGGCGCCCAGCGTGTTCAGCCCGTAGAGCGTGCCGATCCGCTCGGCGACGGTGTCAAGCCGGGTCGCGATGGCGCGCGCGAGGAAGGGGAGGGAGGCGCCCATCAGCGTCGTCGGCAGCACCAGCCCGGCGAAGCAGAGCGCGAAGATCGCCACCGGATGGTCCACCACCCCGGCCAGGTCGGTCGCCAGCAGGTCGTAGAGGAAGAATTTCGAGACGAGCGCGAAGCCCGCCACCCCCGTCTCGGCCAGCGCGAAGCCGATCATCGCCTGCCGCGGCGAAAGCCTGTCCGCCACCTTGGCGCCGATGATGGAGCCGAGCCCGAGCCCGGCCAGGAAGGCGCCGACCACCAGCGCGGCGGAGATCGTGTCGGAGCCGGCGAAGATGCCGAGCATGCGCTGCCAGACGATCTGGCACAGCAGGGCGGCGAAGCCCGAGCAGAAGAACGCGACCGCCAGACGCGGCATGCACTGATCCCCCCAGGACGGCGCCGCGCACCGCCCGATCGTCCACAGCCCCCTGATGGCCACAGAATTGCGGCCATTTCACGATCAGTAAAGTCGGCGTGAGCGGTCCTGGCGGCCGCGTGATGCCGCCCCCCTTGCCCGGCCACGATCGGGCGCGCAGTTTCCGGGTCTTGCGTGTGGTCGCGTGATGCACGCCTCCGGTGACTCCACCTCCGGCGATCACGCTCCGATCGGTCGGGAGAGATGGCGTGAACGGCGCGGAAAGCCTGGTGCATACCCTGCTGGCCTCGGGGGTCGAGGTCTGCTTCGCCAATCCGGGCACCTCCGAGATGCATTTCGTCGCCGCGCTGGATCGCGTACCGGGCATGCGCTGCGTGCTTGGGCTGCAGGAGAACGTCGTCACCGGCATGGCGGATGGCTACTGGCGCATGGCCGGCAAGCCCGCCGTGACGCTGCTGCATTGCGGCCCCGGCCTCGCCAACGGCCTCGCCAACCTGCACAACGCGCGCCGCGCACGGGCCGGCATCGTGAACTGCGTCGGCGACCAGGCGACCTATCATCGCCCGCATGACGCGCCGCTCACCGCCGACACCGAGGGCTGGGCGCGGGGCGTCTCGCAATGGGTGCGCACCTGCCAGCGTGCCGAGGATGTCGGCCGCGATGCCGCAGTGGCGGTGCAGGCCGCGCGCACCTCGCCGGGCCAGGTGGCGACGCTGATCCTGCCCTCCGACACCTGCTGGGACGAGGCGCCCTCCGGCCCCGCCGCCGCGCTGCCGGTGCCGGCGGCGCCGCAGGCCGACCCGATGGCGGTGCGCAACGCGGCGCGCGTGCTGCGGGACCGCAAGGATGTGCTGATCCTGCTCGGCGGGCTCGCGCTGACGCAGCAGGCGCAGGCGCTCGCCTGGCGCATTGCGCAGGCGACCGGCGCGAAACTGATGGCCGAGGGCTCGAATGGCCGGTTCGAGCGCGGCCGCGGCCGGCTGCCGCTGGAACGCGTTCCCTATGTCGCGGACCAGGCGATCGCGGCGCTGGAGCCCTATGGGATGGTCGTGCTGGTGAACAGCCGCCCGCCGGTCGGCTTCTTCGCCTACCCGGGCAAGCCCTCGCGGCATCACCGCGCGGATGCGGAGTTCGTGCAGCTCACCCGCTACGAGGCGGACCCGATCCAGGCGCTGACGGCGCTCGCCGAGGAGCTCGGCGCGCCGGCGGTCGCGATGCCCGATCCCGGCCCGCGGCCCGGCATCGTGAAGGGCGCGCCGACGCCGGAGGGCCTGGCGCGCAACCTCGCCGCGGTGATGCCGGAGAACGCCGTGGTGGCGGATGAGAGCGTGAGCTTCGGCCGCGGCTTCTTCAAGGAGACGCATGCCGCGCCGCCGCATGACTGGCTGCAGATCACCGGCGGCGCGATCGGCTGCGGCATCCCGCTGGCGACCGGCGCGGCGGTGGGCGCCGGCGGCCGCCGGGTGATCAACCTCCAGGCCGACGGGTCGGCGATGTACACGCTGCAAGGGCTGTGGACCCAAGCTCGGGAGAAGCTGCCGGTGACGACGGTGGTGCTGAGCAACCGCAAATACGCGATCCTGCTCGGCGAGTATCGCGGCGTCGGCGCCAATCCGGGCCGCACCGCGATGGACATGATGGATCTCGGCAACCCGGACCTGGACTGGGTGAAGATCGCCAACGGCATGGGCGTCGAGGCCGCGAAGACCACGACGCTGGAAGGCTGCGCGGACCTGATGACGCAGAGTTTTTCGCGCGAGGGGCCGTTCCTGATCGAGCTGGAAATCTGACGCCTCGCACCGCGCGCCTTGCGACAGGGAGAAGACGGAATGGACCTCGGCCTCACCGGCAAGCGCGTGCTGATCACCGGCGGATCGAAAGGCATCGGCCTCGCCTGCGCCGAATCCTTCGCCGAGGCCGGCTGCGACGTGATCCTCGTCTCGCGCGACGCGGCGAGGCTGGACGCGGCGGCGCAGGCGCTGCGCGGCAAGGCGCAGGTGAACGTCCAGACCTTCGCCGCCGACCTCTCGCGCGACGAGGAGCGCGCCCGTCTGCATCAGGCGCATCCCGATCCCGACATCCTGGTGAACAATGCCGGCGCCATCCCGGGCGGCAAGCTGGCCGATATCCCGATGGAACGCTGGCGCGCCGCCTGGGACCTCAAGCTGCTCGGCTATGTGCATATGTGCCAGCTCTACCTGCCGGGCATGGAGGCGCGGAAGGCGGGCGTGATCATGAACATCATCGGCATGGCCGGCCGTACGCCGCGCGCCGGCTACATCGCCGGCTGCACCGCGAACGCCGCGCTGATCGCCTTCACCTCGGCGCTCGGCGGCGCGGCGGCGGCCAGCGGCGTGCGCGTGCTCGGCATCAACCCGGCCGCGACCCGCACCGACCGGATGATGACGCTCGCGCGCACCAACGCCCAGGCGCAGTTCGGCGACCCCGAGCGCTGGGCCGAGACGCTGAGCGGCCTGCCCTTCGGCCGCGCCATCGAGCCGCGCGAGATTGCCGACCTCGCCGCCTTCGCCTGCTCGCCGCGCGGCGCCTACATCAACGGCACGGTGCTGGACGTGGATGGCGGGGCGATGTTCCGGTGAGCGCGGCGCTCGGCGGGCGGATGACCATGCGCGGCGCCTTCGCGATCGGCCTCGCGACGATCCTCGCCGCCTGCGCCGTCGAACCGCCGCCCGCCGCGCCCGAGGCGCCGCCGCCGACCCCGACCGCGTCGGCGCCGCTCGGCGGGACGAGCTGGCAGCTTGCGGAGCTGCGCGCGCCCGGCCAGCCGCCTCTGCGGCTGCCGCGCACCGATCCGCCGCGCTACACGCTGCATTTCGAGGCGCCGGACCAGGTCGCGGTGCGGCTGGACTGCAACCGCGGCCGCGGCGCCTTCACGGCGGCGCCCGTGGCGGAGGGGCGCGGCGAACTTGCGTTCGGCCCGATCGCGCTCACCCGCATGATGTGCCCGCGCGGGTCGCAGGAAACCCGGGTGGCGCGCGAGCTGGCCGAGGTGCGCTTCTATGTCCTGTCCGGGATGGAGCTGCGCCTCGAGCTTGCGACGCCTGGCGCGCAGCAGATCTGGCGGCGCGCCACGCCGTAACCTCGCGGCGCTGTGATCGCGGCTTCACGACCCTCGCCGCCGCGCGTGCTACCCTTGTGGGATGGTTGAACGAGTCCGTTGGAATCGGCGCCGCTTATACGCGGCGCACGAAGGTTTCACCTTCGTGCCCTCATGCGCCGGCGCGCCTCCGGCGCTTGGCTTCG
>VFQR01001190.1_pt1 | contig 21552 bp, 19 predicted proteins | sample 3512321 | NCBI WGS metagenome assembly VFQR01 (sample SAMN10412374, study PRJNA504923) | tailings metagenome | isolation source: Relicate 3 Philex TSF1 revegetated site | place: Philippines: Tuba, Benguet | collected 2017-08-29 | reverse complement strand
TCATGGGCGGCATCATCGGCAAGTTCTTCCACGAGTTCGGCATCACCATGGTGGCAGCCGTGCTGATCTCGATGTTCGTGAGCTTCACGCTCGACCCGATGCTTTCCTCGGTGTGGCACGACCCGGCCATCGACGCGCACGGCAAGCCGCCCGGCAAGGGCCTGTACGACCGCACGCTGGGTCGCGTCACCCACTGGTTCGACCGCTTCCAGGACGATCTCGCCGAGGGCTACCAGGGCGCGCTGCGCTGGTCGCTCAAGCACAAGCTGGCCACGCTGGCGCTGGCGCTGGCCACCTTCGTCTCCAGCATCTTCATGCTGCCGCTGCTGGGCACCGAGTTCGTGCCCAAGGCCGATTTCTCGGAAACCTCGCTGAGCTTTCACACACCGGTGGGCTCGTCCATCCAGGCCACCGAAGCGAAGGCGCGCGAGGTCGAGTCCATCCTGCGCGAGTTCCCCGAGGTGCGCTACACGCTGACCACCATCAACACCGGCAACGCGCAGGGACCCATGTACGCCAGCGTCTACGTGCGCCTGGTGGACCGCAAGGACCGCTCGCGCAACGCCGACGCCATGTCGGCGCTGCTGCGCGAGCGCCTGCGCAGCGTGCCGGGCATCACCGTCACGCACGTGGGCCTGCTCGACGCGGTGGGCGGCAACAAGCAGATCGAGTTCTCGCTGCAGGGCGACGACCTGGGCGAGCTGGAGCGGCTGAGCCGCCTGGTGCGCGAGAAGCTCGAACCCATCGTCGGCCTGGTCGACCTCGACGCCAGCGTGAAGCCGGACAAGCCCACGGTGGACGTGGTGCTCAACCGCGAGCTCGCTTCCGACCTCGGTCTGTCGACCGGCGCCGTGGGCGGCGCGCTGCGCACGCTGGTGGCCGGCACCACGGTGGGCAACTGGCGCGCGCAGAACGGCGAGACCTACGACGTCATCGTGCGTCTGGCGCCCGATGCGCGCCAGCGCACCACCGACCTCGCGCAACTGCCGCTCGCCGTGGGCAGCGCGGCCGACGGCACCGCACGCACCGTGGCGCTGTCGCAGGTGGCGCAGCTGGTGGAAACGACCGGGCCGAACCAGATCAACCGCAAGAACCTCAACCGCGAGGTGGCGTTCAACGCCAACGTCTACGGCCGCTCCGCCGGCGAGGTGACGGCCGACATCCGCGCCGCGCTCGACGGCATCGCGCTGCCGCCGGGCTACCGCTATGAGTTCGGCGGTTCGACCAAGAACATGCAGGAGTCGTTCAACTACGCGTTGTCGGCGCTGGCGCTGGCCATCATCTTCATCTACATGATCCTGGCGAGCCAGTTCCAGAGCTTCCTGCAGCCGCTCTCGCTGATGACCTCACTGCCGCTCACGCTGATCGGCGTGGTGCTGGCGCTGCTGATGTTCGGCTCCACCATGAGCATGTTCTCCATCATCGGCATCGTGCTGCTCATGGGCCTGGTCACCAAGAACGCCATCCTGCTGGTGGACTTCGCCATCCGCGCGCGCGAAGGCCGCGCTGGTGGCCCCGCGCTGCCGCGCGACGACGCCCTGCTGCTGGCGGCCAAGGTGCGGCTGCGCCCCATCCTCATGACCACGCTGGCCATGGTGTTCGGCATGGTGCCGCTGGCCTTTGCGCTCACCGAGGGTTCGGAGCAGCGCGCGCCCATGGGCCAGGCGGTCATCGGCGGCGTCATCACCTCCTCGCTGCTGACACTGGTCGTGGTGCCCGTGGTCTACGGCTACCTCGACGATTTCGCCGCCTGGCTGCGCCGCAAGGCGGGCCTGCCCCCCGCCTTCACCGCGTCGACCGGGTCGGCCTCCTAAAATTCGCAGGTTTTGCCGAACACACCTGGAGAACCGAGATGAACACCGCGATGAGCCTTGAGCAGGCCCGCTTCAACATGATCGAGCAGCAGATCCGCCCCTGGGAGGTGCTCGATGCCCGCGTGCTCGACCTGCTGGCCCGCGTGCCGCGCGAGGCCTTCGTGCCCGAAGCGCACCGCGCCCTGGCCTTTGCCGATCTGGAGCTGCCGCTGGGAGACGACGCCTGCATGCTGGCGCCGCGCGTGCAGGCGCGCCTGGTGCAGGATCTGGCGCTCCAGCCCACCGACAACGTGCTCGAGATCGGCACCGGCAGCGGCTACACCGCCGCCCTGCTCGCCAGCCTGGCGCAGCGCGTGCTCAGCATCGAGATCGACCCCGCGCTGGCCCGCAACGCGCGCGAGAACCTGCAGCGCGCCGGCATCGGCAACGTGCAGGTGCGCGAGGGCGACGCCTGCGCGAACGACTTCGCCCTGTGCCGCACCGACGCGCCGTTCAACGCCATCGTGCTCGGCGGCTCGGTGGCCGAGGTGCCGCCGGCGCTGCTCGACCTGCTGGCACCCGGCGGACGGCTGTTCGCCATCGTGGGCGAGGAACCGGTGATGCGCGCCACGCTGGTCACGCGCCGCGCCGAAGCCGACTTCCACACCGCCCAGCCCTGGGACACGGTGGCGCAGCGTTTGCGGAACTTCCCGGCCCCGTCGCGCTTCCGTTTCTGAAGCCCCCCGGACACACCGACACAAGCCATGCAGGCCATCACCCCCGCCCAGCTCGACGACTGGATCCGCCAGCACCAGGCAGACGGCGCGCCGCTGCCCGTGGTGCTCGACGTGCGCGAGCCCTGGGAGCTGCAGACCGCCAGCGTCACACCGCAAGGCTTCGAGCTCGTGCACATGCCCATGCGCAGCATTCCGCAGCGCCTGGCCGAGCTCGACCCCGAACGGCCCATCGCCTGCCTGTGCCACCACGGCGCGCGCAGCGCGCAGGTGACGCACTTCCTGGCGAACCAGGGCTTCACCCAGGTCGTCAACATCCACGGCGGCATCGACCTGTGGTCGCGCGAGCGCGACCCCTCGGTGCCGCTTTACTGACCCATCAAGTCCAAGGACCTCGACCATGCACGCCACGCCCGACCGCCCCGCCCGACGACGCCTGCATCCGCTCGTGCTGGCCGCCTGCCTGGCCCTGGGCGGCGTGTCGGCGGCACAGGCGCAAAGCCTGGCCGAGCTGTTCGAGGCCGCGCGCGGCTACGACGCCACCTACCTGGCCGCACGCTCGCAGTACGACGCGAACCTGGCCCAGGCCGCGCAGGCGCGCGCCGGGCTGCTGCCCGAAGTGGGCCTGGGCGCCGGTGCCAACTGGAGCCGCCGCGACAGCAGCAACAGCCTGCTGGACGGCACCAGCAACAACCAGAACGTCACGCTCTCGGCCAGCCAGCCGCTCTACCGCCCGGCCAACAAGCTCGCCAACGACCAGGCGAAGCTGTCGATCGACATCGCGCAGGCCCAGCTCACGCAGGCCGAGCAGGACCTGATCATCCGCACCTCGCAGGCCTACTTCGACGTGCTCGCCGCGCAGGACACGCTGACCTTCGTGCGCGCGCAGAAGACGGCGGTGGCCGAGCAGCTCGCCGCGGCGCGGCGCAACTTCGAGGTCGGCACCGCCACGGTGACCGACGCGCGCGAGGCGCAGGCCAGCTTCGACCTCGTGGTGGCGCAGGAAATTGCCTCCGAGAACGACCTGCGCGTCAAGCGCCTGGCGCTCGACCAGCTGGTGGGCCGCGCCGGCGTGACGCCGCGCCCGCTGGCCGCCCCCGTGAACCTGCCGCCGCTGCAGCCGGCCGAGCCCCAGGCCTGGCTCGACCGCGCGGGCGAGAACCACCCCACCGTGCTGCAGGCGCGCCGCAACCTGGAGATCGCGCAACTCGAAACCGAGCGCGCCGAGGCCGGCCACAAGCCGACGCTGGACGTCGTGGGCCAGTACCAGGTCAGCCGCGCGCCCTCCAGCATCCAGGGTGTCCCCGGCAACGTGCGCAACAACAACGCCAGCGTGGGCCTGCAGTTCAACCTGCCGCTGTTCGCGGGCTACGCGATCCAGAACCGTGTGAAGCAGACACTGGCGCTGGAGGAGAAGGCGCGTTCCGATCTCGATTCGGCCCGCCGCGGTGTGGATCTCGCCACGCGCAGCGCCTTTTTCGGCGTCGTCTCGGGCCAGGGCCAGGTCAAGGCCCTCGAAGCCGCCGAGGCCTCCAGCCAGAGCGCGCTCGAAGCCAACCAGCTCGGCTACCAGGTGGGCGTGCGCATCAACATCGACGTGCTCAACGCCCAGAGCCAGCTGTTCCAGACCAAGCGCGACCTCGCGCAGGCGCGCTACAACGTGCTGCTGGGCACGCTGCGGCTGAAGCAGGCGAGCGGGGAACTGACGGCGGCGGATCTGCAGCCGGTGGATGCGTTGTTGACGCGCTAAGGCGATTCACCGCCCGTTGGACGCGGCGCAAGGCCGCGCCGGGCAATCAACGGCAACCAGAAGAACGGCAGCACCACGCAGGCCGCGAACAGAGTCTGGTAGTAGTTGCGGACGGTGTTCACATCGGTCAAACCACCGAAGAAGTGGGTCAGCCCGAGTCCCGTCAGCATCAGCGACAGACGCGGTTCGGTTCGACGTACGCGCCAAGCGGCGACGACCAAGCCGAGGGGAAAGCACAAGCTGGCGACAAGACCCGGCACACCGTAGGCAATCAGGACATCCAGGTACTCGCTGTGAAAGTGGAACAGTGGCTCCCTCACTTGCGATTCCACTTGCGCAACCAGGCGATTCTTGCCTTCGAGGCTCGCGCCCAGCCATGGCGCTGCAGCTATCGATTCCATCGCGAACCGGTACGTGTGCAGACGCACGCCCACCGAACCTTGGGGTGGTCCAGTTGCCCCTGGCGGCGCTTCGAAGAACCTTGTGCCTTCCTTGAAGCCCACGATCACCCTGTCGAAGGGCTGCATGATTCTCTCAGGCGCCACCAGCGCCAGCACGGCGCCGATCATCAGACAGCCCAGCACGCTCGCAAGCAGTTGCTTTCGCGAGAGCTTGTGGCGCGACGCCCGAAACAAGCTCACCAGCCCCACCACGAGTACCCACAGCAGCGCGAAGTAGGCGCCGCGACGTGCCACCAGGAACAAGGCCAGTGCCAACGCCAAGGTCACCACGATCGCGAAGACACCATGCGGCGCCGACGGCCGGAAACAGAACGCCAGACCCAGCGACAGACACAACATGGCCGCAACGCCCGCGGCCCAGTTCACTGCACCGGTGGGCAGCGCCGTGCCATCCGACCCGGGATAATCCCATGCCAACTTGACAGCCAGCCCCGCAAAGACGGCCATCGCCGTCAGCACGAGTGCGCGGGGCACGTGCTGCAGACGGGCCCGGCTGATCACCCAGGCCATCGCCGCTGCCGTCAACGCATTCAGTTCAAACGCCAGGCTTTTGCCCACCTCGGCCCAATACACCTGCACCCCCAGCTTGGTGACGAGACCGGCCAGGAAGAACAGCAGCAAGGTCTTCGCCACCCGGTCTGGCTCCGAAACGTCAGCCGACTGGGAACGACGCAGCCACAACCGCGCTGCCAGGCCGACGGCAATCAGGAACATCAGGATCCAGGCGATGTTCAAGGTCTTGGCGGACACGGGGGACAGCGACAGAAGAATGGCCGGCACGAACCACAGAACGGTCCAGGGGTTGACAGCGGGCAACGACATGAGGATCGGGGGCGAGGAGCGGTTTGATGGTGAGGGGACTTGGTACGAGCCGCCGACGGCTCATTCGCCCGCGGCGGACCGCCTGGATGAGTGAACGATGGATTTGGCAAGAAGGTAGGCCGCCGCCCCGACCCGAAAGACCACCGGATCCAGCGCGCGCACAAAGTCCCAGGCCAGACCCGGCTGACCCTGCTTGACGGCACGGCGCAGAAACCGGGTGGCCAGGAACCACCGCTCGCGCCCGAAGGCCCGAAAGTGAGCAGCGTTCTTGTCGAAGGTGCGGCGGTAGCACGCCAGACCACGCAGGGATGGTGTGGACACGGTCAACTGCGCGGCAGGCGCACCGCTGGCCTGGTACTGCCGGTAGACCACGACACCGGGCCGGGTTTCGTACCAGGCGGGCTGCTGCATCGCGATCAAGCGCAGACACAGGTCGGTGTCTTCGTCGATGGCTTGCTGCAGATCGAATCCGCCCGCATCCAGAAACAGCGCCTTGCGGATCCAGAAGCCCTCGCCGGCCGCCGCCATGCGGTCGCGCACCCGGGCCGCTTGCGGCACGATGCCCGTTGGCAGGCGCCGCCTGACACGCAGGCTGTCGACCGGCTGCTGGACACCGCGGCGTTCGATGGTGCTGCAATAGCCCCAGCCGGCACTCGCCGCAGGCCCGCCAGGCGCCAGCACGCGCCGGCAATAGTCGTCCAGCATTTCGTCGTCGTCGTCGAGGAAGAAGATCACTTGTCCCGCCGCGTGGAAGACCCCGTGGTTTCTCGTCCCCGCGGCGCCCGCTGGCCCGTGATTGACGATGACCTTCAAGCGGGCATCCGCCACGGGCTCGAGGAGCTGCGAGGCCGGTAGCGCCGACTTGTCATCCACCACCAGCACCTCGCCATCCACCGGGCAGGCGGCCAGGGCCGAGCGCACGGCACGTTGCAACAGTTGCTCGCGGTTATGCGTTGGAATGACGATGGTGCAAGGCGTCATGGACGGTGGACTCATGTGGCGGGCGACATCGGACTGGTCCTCCCTCGCTCATGCACCGCGGGTGGCGTCGATGGCCGCCGCTTGAGCGCTCAGGTCTGCTGCCGCCTGCACGATCCTGTCCTTGATCGGCCCCATCTCGCGGCGGCTCCAGTAGCCGGCGCGTCCCTTGGAATCGCGGTGCAGGCTGCCATCGGGCAGTTGCAGCAGGTGCTCCAGCTTGTGCTCCACACCGTTGAAGGTGACGGCGACGATCGATTCGCGTCGGCGCCTGACCCAGGGAAGGCGGTTCCTGCACCAGCTCAAGGCGCGCGATCGGGTCAGGAACTCCCTGCGGAACATGACGGCCAGCGAGGTGGGCACGGCCTTCAGGCGCAGTTGTCCGAACCACGAGATGAACAGATCGTCGTTGCGCAGCACGGCGGCGGGCGCGCCGCCCTCGCCTCTGTAACGCAGGAACGCCATGGCCGCATTCGGCGTCATGCCCGAATGGAAACAGAGCACCGACGAATTGCCGGTGGCCATGCGTCGGCCAGCCGTCAGCCTGAACAACAGGCGCCGGACGGGGCCGAACGACAGCAGCCCTCCGGGGGGCAGCATGAAAAGGTCGTCGGGGCGCCGGACCAGGGCGGCCAATCGCCCGAGGTCACCGGTGACCACGGTGTCGAGGTCCAGGTAGACACAAGGCGTGTCGGGTGGCAGGGCCCTCGGATCGAACAGACTCAGCTTGATGGTGTAGTTCTGCATCGACCCGGGCTGATTGAACTCGTCGGCGATCAGGATCTGGCGCACCCGGGGATCCACCCCCGGCCGCAGGCGGTCGGTCATGAGCACGGCGTGCCGGCAGGTGGCCGAATGCCGGTGGACGTTCTCAACAATCGCGTTGATGTGCGGTGCACCGTACTTGTCACCCCACACCACCAGCACCAGGCACCACGCGGGGGTCCCCCCTGGCGCAGCGCGCCCGGCGGCGTCAATCGGCATGGCCACCATGGCGAATCCAGTAGTCCTTCATCCAGGCGACCGCGCCCGAACCGTGGTGCGGGAACCGGTCCCAGTTGCCCTTCGGCGGTCGCACCAGATCAACCGGTCGCGGCCGACCGTGAAAGACCACGAAACGCACCCCTGGCGGCGGCGCCAGCGGCGGGAAGAAACGGTCGACGAGCAGCGGTCGCCGCAGGTGGTGCTTGAAGCTGACCAACCACGCTTGCGGCCAGTACTGGATGCCCTCCACCGCGTGATGCAGGTACTCCTGCTCGATGTCGTGGTGTGCGATGAGGCGATCGCGGTCGGCCTGCAGCTGCGTGACCACGTGCCCCAGCGAGCCGATGTCGAAGGCGAACACGCTGGACATGGTTCGCGGCACCGATTCGTTGGTCCAGCGCGCGTTGTCGATCGCCACCAGGGGGCCTGGCACCTCGAACAAGGGATCGAGCGAATCCCAGATCACGGTGTCCAGATCGATGAACAGGCACCGGCCGGACAGGTCGTACAGACGCTCCAGAAACACGGCGATCTTGGGCCAGGCGCCGTGGTAGTAGTGGCGGTGCTCGAGCCCGATATCGGGAATGGGAAACACCTCGACTTCGGGCAGCAGACCGTCGCCCTCCCCGGTGAGACACACGAAGCGGAAATCGCCCGTGATGTGCGCCCGGCAGGCCCGGTACAGCACGTTGACGTATTCAGCGGGGTACAACGTCCCCCACTTCATGCACAGCACCACGCGTTGCGTGTTCATGGGTTCTCTTCCAGCGACAAAGCAGTCGCGCGTGGCCAAAGGCGGCCTGTGCGCGCCAGGTAAAGCAGGCGGCCCAGCAGGTTGCGCGCCTGTTGAGCGTACTTGGTCCAGCGCCGCGTCAAGCCATACCGCTTGACCTCGCTGAAGCCCTGTCCCGTGATGGTGCTCTGGCCCTCGTCCTGCGGGTGCGAGGGAAACGGCTCCAGCCCGAAATGCCGCACGTCGTGGCGATGCACCTGCTCGAGTTCACGATCGATCGGTGCCGCCACCGGCAGCAAGCGCGGCAGCAAGCGGGCAGCGGTGGCGCGGTCGATCAGGTAGGCGCCGAAGCCGGTGGCGGCACCGATGTAGGCGTTGAGGCGGTAGTTGCCGAGCCGACCCTGGGAGACCGGCTGTTTGGCGCGTATGCAGGACAGCTTGAGCATGTCCCAGTGTGCACGCCCGCGAAGTGCGGTCCTGAGGGCATCAAGGAAATCGGCGTGAAACACGATGTCGTCCTCCAGCACCAGCAGCACCTGGGCGTCGGAGGCCAGAAAGTGGCGCCAGGCCTTCAGGTGCGCGTGGTAGCAGCCGACCTCGCCGGGCAGCACGTCGCGACCGACATGCCGCTCGAAGGCCTGCTGGTCGAGTGTGGGCCGCAGTTCTTCCCAGCGCGCACGGCCATCGACCGCCGCCAGCAGCTCCCAGTCGAGGCCGATGTCCTGGAGTCGCCGCTCCATGCGCTCGCGCCGTTCGGTCGAGCGCGGCAGGTTGATCAGCAACACCATCAGGCCCGGCAGGACAAGCCCCTGGCTCATGAAGCAAACACCTTCTGGGCCGGGCGTTGCCAGTAGCGATCGTCCTGCAGCACCGACACGAATCGGCTTGCAGCGTCTCCATGACCGAAGGAGCGGTCGGGTGCGTGGCGCCGTCCCCACTGTTCGCGCAGGAATCGATCGATGGCGTCGTGATCGGCGGCCGACACGCCAACGATCGACGGGGCCTGTGCCCGGTTGTTCTGGCGGGTGCCGACATCCAGACTCGGCAACCCGAGAAAAGGGGCTTCGCGGACACCGGCGCTGCTGTTGCCCACCATCACGGCGGCATGCTTCATCAGTTCGCTGAAGTAGTTGAAGCGCATCGACGGGATCAGCCTGAATCGCTCGGGGGGCAGCCGCTCCAGCACCTTGAAGATGTCCTCGGTGCCCGGGTCGTTGTTGGGCGCAATCACCACGAAACAACGACCGCTGGACTCGAGACGGCCAAACAGCGAAGCCGCCTGCTCGCCGATGGTGCCGGCCTCCGAGGTCACCGGATGGAAGATGGCGATCCCGAATTCGTCGAATGGAATCGCGTAGTGCGTCTTGACTTCGGCAATGTCCACGCCGGATGGACGGGCATGGGTGTCGAGTTCGGGCGAGCCGATGTTGTAGACGCTGTCGGGCGACTCCCCGAGCGCCAGCACGCGGGCGCGGGCGGCTTCCGAACTGACGAAGTGGGTGGCACAGAGCTTGGTGTTGCAGTGCCGGATGCTTTCATCGATGGTGCCGGACACCTCCCCGCCTTCGATGTGCGCCGACAGGATGTACTTCATCCCGCAGACGATCGAGGCCGCGAGGGCTTCCACCCGATCGCCATGGATCACCACCAGATCAGGCCGGTGCTCGTGAACGAAGTCGGAGAAACCCAGGACGGTCTTGGACAGGATGAACTCCTGGGCGTCGCCTTCGCGCTGGTTCACGTACTCGAAGAACTCGGCCCCGGGGAAACGCCGCACCTCGAGCCGGGTTTCACCGTAGCGTCGCATCATGTGCATGCCGGTGATGAAGAAGCTGATGGCGAAACCAGCCCGCTGCGCAGCGAGGGCCAGCGGCTCGAGCTTGCCGTAGTCGGCCCGGGTACCGGTGATGAAGAGAAGCCGTTTCGACATGCGGCCTCAGGTGTTGGCCAGCGTTTCCACACCGTCCAGATCGGACCACAGCAGTTGCTGGTTGCGACGCACGGCACGGGTCAACCGGGCGCCGATGAGGCGATCGAAGTGCTGCACGGAAATCTCGCCCGATCCCGGACGGCGGGCCCAGATGTCCTGGGGTGTGATGACATGGCCTGCCGGCAGTTCGCGGTCGGCCACGATGGAGCCACGGGCGAACCGGTAGACATCTTCCTCGGGCGCCGTGCGCACCTTGGGGTTCATGAGCGCGGTGTGCACCTCGCGCGAACGGTCGATCAGGAACCGCAGTTCCGCCGGGTCCATGCTGCAGGAGATGTCGGGGCCCTTTCGATAGCGTGTATCCGTGAAATGCCGCTCGAGAATGCAGGCCCCGAGCGCGACCGAAGCGATGGCCATCTCCGGCCCGATGCTGTGATCGGAGAAGCCGATCACGGCGCGCGGAAACGCCTTGCGCAGTTCATGAATGCCCTGCAGGCTCACGATCTCGGGTGGGGACGGGTAGAGGTTGGTGCATTCGAGCAGCGCGTACTCGATGCCGGCATCGTCGAGCGCCTGCACCGATGGCCGCAACGACTCGATGGTCTGCATGCCGGTGCTCAGGATGACGGGCTTGCCGAAGCTGGCGACGTGGCGGATCAGCGGAACGTGGTTGGCCTCGCCCGATCCGATCTTGAATGCCGCAACGCCGATCTCGGCGAGGAAATCGGCTGCCGCACGCGAAAAGGGCGTGGAAATGTAGATCAGGCCGAGCGATTCCGCGTGGCGCTTGAGTTCGATCTCGCCGTCGCGGCTGAGGGCGCAGCGCTCCATCACCTCCCAGATCGACACATCGGCGTTGGGCGGGAAGATGGCCTTGGCTTCGTCGGTCATTTCGTCGTCGACGAAATGCGTCTGGTGCTTGACCATCTCGCAACCCGCACGATGGGCCGCGCTGACCATGGCTTTGGCCACCTCGAGGCTGCCGCCGTGGTTGATGCCGATTTCGGCGACCACCAGCGGGGCGTGACGCGGACCGATGTCGCGGTGGGCGATTCTCATGCTTGTGCTCCTGAAGTCAGACCGCGGTCCAGCCGCCATCGACAAAAAACTGCTGCCCGGTGGAATAGGCCGATGCATCGGATGCCAGATAGATCATCATGCCCACCATGTCCTCGCGCCGGGCCATGCGGCCCAGTGGCACACGGGCTTCATAGCGGCGCACGAACTCCGGGTCGTGGTTGTTCTGCACGCCGCCGGGCACCAGCGTGTTCACCCGAATGCCCTTGTCGCCCCAGTAGGTGGCCAGCCAGCGCGTCAGGCCGTGCACACCTGCCTTGGCCGCCGCATAGCTGGGCAGCGAGTTGAACTTCATGCCTTCGTAGATGCGGTGATCGGGCCCGACCACACCGTAGGTGCTGGAGACGTTGACCATGCTGCCGCCACCGCTCTTGAGCATGGCCTTGCCGCCCTCACGGGCCACCAGGTACACGCCGGTGAGGTTGACGCGGATGGCTGACTCCCAGACCGCCAGGGTCGATTCTTCGAAGGACGTGAACACCGCCCCTTGACGCATCAGGTGTTCGCCCGTGGCAGCGGCGTTGTTGAGCACCACATTGACTTTGCCGAAGCGGGACATGACTTCTTCGAACAGCCGCACGACGTCGGCCTCCACGCTGACATCGCAGTCGATGCCGAAGGCTGCACGCCCATCGGGCGTCTTCACCGCTTTGGCCTTGCCCACGGGGTCGGCGGCCGCCAGGTCGGCCATGACGACCTGGGCGCCGTGATCGGCCAGGCCCTGACAGTAGGCCGAACCCAGCAGGCCGGTGCCGCCGGTGACCACCACGACCTTGCCGGTCAGATCGAAACGCTGTGTGCTCATGAACAGTTGCCGTTGAGGTTTCAGGAGGTGGCCACGCCAAGCCGCTTTTTCATCAGGTACTCGACGAACTCGAAATCGAATTCGCTGTCGATGTCCGGGCTCTTGGCGGTGCCGATGTCGTATCCGTGGGTGCGGCCCGACAGCAGGCCGGTTCCGCGGCGCAGGTAGTCGGGCGACAACACATAGATGGAGGCCACATGCTCGTACACCTTGGGCGCATCCTGACGGCGCACGATCGGCTTGGGCAGCGCCTTGCAGATCCGCAGGTATCCATCGTCCACCTCAAGCATGTTGAAGTACGGATTCTTGCGCGCCTCGCACACCGAGAACACCGCATCGACATCGGACGAACGGAACTGGGCGATGGCGCGCGAAATGTCCTCGACGTCGCGCAGCGGCGAGGTGCAATCCAGATCGACGAACAGATCGATCGGCTCGCCGTAGTGCGCCTCGCAGGCCTGCAGCGCATGCTGCCAGACTTCCCACTTGCCGGCGGTGTCGCTGGCGAGTTCCGCCGGGCGCATGAAGGGCGCCTCGGCGCCGCAGGCCCGCGCCACCTCCGCAATCGCCGGGCTGTCCGTGGAGATCACCACACGGTCGATCTCCGGGCAGGCCAGGGCCTGCTCGATGGACCAGGCAATCAGGGGCTTGCCGAGCAAGGGCCGGATGTTCTTGCCGGCCACGCCTTTGGAGCCGCCGCGGGCACCGATGACACAGGTGGTGTTCATGAGCAGGTGAAGTGTGGTTGAACCGGGCGGGTCAGGCGCGCAAGTCGGATGGCCGGACATGATGCCGCTGACCCGCTGACCGATGCGCGGCCAGCGCCACGCGCAGTGCGGCCACCGCGTCGGGCAACGGCGAGAGGGGGTCGGTCGACGGTGACGCCATTCGCTGCAGGAAATGGCGCATGTGGTCCATGAAGAGGTGGTTGCGTACGAAGCCGGCAGGCACCCGGTGCAGTTCGCGGGGGGGTGCACCTGCGGTCTCCAGGGAGACGATGCCGCCCACGTAATCCCAGTGCAGCACACCGAGACGACCCACGATCTCCATTTCGCGGCCGTAGCCGGGCCGCAGGTAGTCCAGGTGCACCTGGGCCAGCGCGCCCGCCGCGGTCTGCAGACCGATCTGGGCGACCGCCTCGGTTTCGATCTCCAGCACGTCGGCCGATCGCATCATGGCGGTCACGTCCTGCACCGGCCCAAGCAGCCACTGCACCAGGTCCAGTTCGTGGATGAGATCGAAGGTGACGCCACCCCCGAGCGCGCGAAAGGCGCCGTAGCCTTGACGGTGGTCCGTGCCCGGACGCCAGTCGGGCAGCCACTGCCCGACAGCCGCACGCATGTGCCAGACCTCCCCGAGCAGGCCTTGCGAGAGCTGATCCTTGATGAACAGCAGGTTGGGGTGCGCACGCAGCATGAAGCCCGCCTCGACAACCAGCGACTGTTGACGCACCAGTGCCTGCAGTTCGTCGACGCCAGTCAGCGAGGCGGCCAGCGGCTTTTCGAGGAACAGGTGTTTGCCCGAGCGCGCCGCCTTCAGCGCCACGTCCATGTGCTGGTCCGTGCGGTTGGCAACGACCACCGCGTCGATATCGCCTTGAAGAGCAGCGTCCAGATCGGTCACCCGACCCACACGGGCATCGAGTGCCTGCGAAACCCCACGGTGGCTGAAAGCCTGAACCTGCACGCCCAGTTCGAGCAGGTTGCCGATGTGCCGCCTGCCGATCGAGCCGGTGCCAACAACGAGGACTTTCATGGATGCAAGGCGGTGGGTGAGGGTCGTGGCGCGCCAGCAGACGGGGAAGCTGCTCGACGCAACAACAAGACCCGGCCAGCATGCCGCAGCCCCTTACTATACTGACCCCCGTTCCCGACACACCGATGGCGATCCCCGCAGCCCGCTCCCCGGCCAACGCCCCCCGATTCCCCCCCACGGGCCGACTGTCGCTGATGATCGGGATCTACGGCCTGGTCTGGTACCTGTTGCTGCCCTTCGTGCTGGTCTACCTGTGGCAACGCGGCCGCAAGGAGCCGCTCTACCGCCGCTTCTGGGGCGAGCGATTCGGTGCGGTTCGCACCCGCCTGGAGCGACCGCTCTGGGTCCATTCGGTGTCGATGGGTGAAATGCGTGGCGCGGCGCCCTTGGTGCACGCGCTGCTCGACGCCGGTCTGCCGATCGTGATCAGCACCATGACCCCTGCCGGTCGCAGCGCGGCGCAGAGGCTGTTCGCGACAGCCCTGGAATCCGGACGCCTCGAGGTGGTCTGGGTGCCGCTCGAATTGGGATGGGCCGTGCGCCGCTTCCTGCGCCGGCTCCAGCCGCGCGCGGCCATCATGACCGAGATCGACACCTGGCCGGTGCTGGTCACGCAGATCCGGCGCGCCGGCGTGCCACTGGCGCTGGCCAACGCGCAATATCCCGCCCAGAGCCTGGTCAGGGATCGGCGCTGGTTCGGGTTCCGGGCAGCGCTGTTCCAGGCCTACGGGCTGGTGCTGTGCAAGTCTGACCGCCATGCGCAGCGGTTCCGTGACGTCGGCTGCGTGCGGGTGGAGGTGGCGGGTGAGACACGATTCGATCTGCCGATCCCACCCGGGCTGCTGGCCGCCGCCGACGAGCGCATCCGCGCGTGGCGCCTTGCCCCCGGGCAACGCCCGGTCGTCTGCTTCGCAAGCGCCATCCTCGGTGAGGACGAGCAATTCCTGCGGGCATTCGAACAGGTGCGGCAAGCCCTGCTGCAACGCGGGCTGGCCAGCCCCTTGTGCGTCTACGTGCCCCGCAGCCCGCAGCGGTTCGACGAGGTGGCCCGTCTGTTCGAGCAGGCCGGCCTGCGGGTGGCGCGCAGAAGCGCCGTGCTGGACGACCGCCTGCACGCCGTGCACGCCGATGCCGGACTGGACAGCGTGGACGTGCTGCTGGGCGATTCGCTGGGCGAGATGTACTTCTACCTGGCGCTGGCGCATGTGGTGGTCGTGGGCGGGTCGTTCGTGGACTCCGGCGCTCACAACGTCATCGAGCCGCTGGCCCTGCGCAAGCCGGTGATGGTGGGTCCCAGCATCTGGGGCATCGAATACCCGGGTGTGGAAGCCCTGGCCGCCGGCGTGCTGCAGCAGCACGCGACCATTGATGCACTGTCTCAAGCCCTGGTCACGCTGTTGACCGACCCGGGTGCCCACGCCAGGGCGATTGCCGGCGCCGAGACCTTCCATGCGGAGCACGGCGGCGCCACCGCGCGGCACATGGCCGTGCTGCAGGCCTGGCTCCCAGGCGGCGCGTGATGAAGCCGCCGCTGGCCCTGCGCTTGTACCTCGGGCTGGCACGCTGGCTGGCGCCCGTCTGGCGCGCCGGCCTCAAGCGGCGGCTGCAGCGCGGCAAGGAGACCGAAGCCAGCGTGGCACAGAAGCTGGGGCTTCGCTACGACGCCCGGCCGCCGGGCACGCTGGTCTGGGGCCACGCGGTCGGGGTCGGCGAATCGCTCGCCCTGGCGGGCCTGTTCGCGCGGCTGGGCGAGCTGCGCCCCGATCTGGTGTTTCTGATCACCACCACCGCCCGCACCTCGGGCGACGCGCTTCGCGGCCGTCACGGCCAATCCATCCTGCCGCCGCGCTGCCAGCATCAGTTCTCACCGGTCGACACGCCCGACGCGGTCGGGCGGTTCATGGCGCACTGGCGCCCGGCGCTGGCCATCTGGTGCGAGATGGACCTCTGGCCCGCTCTGGTGGCCGCCGCCGATGTGCACAACATCCCCCGGCTGCTGGTGAACGCCCGACTGTCGCCCGCCTCGCTGGCACGACGGCGCTGGGGCGGCCCGGTGTACCGCGCCCTGCTGCCGGGGTTTCGCACGCTGTACGCGCAGAACCCGGCCACCGAGGAAGCCCTGGTGGCGCTGGGCGCACCGCGCGAGCGCATCCAGGTCGTGGGCACCCTCAAGTCGCTGTCGCCGGCACTGCCCTGCGACGCCGATGCGCTGCAACGCTGGCAGGCCATCCTGGGCAGCCGACCGGTCTGGGTGGCGGCGTCGACGCACCCCGGGGAGGAAGCGCTCGCCTTGCAGGCCCACGCCCTGCTGCGCGACACATGGCCGGACGCCCTGCTGCTGCTGGTGCCGCGGGTTCCCACCCGCGGCAACGAGGTCCTTGCGCTGTGTCCACCCGGCACGCTTCAGCGCAGCGCAGACCCTGACGCGCTGCCCGGACCGGGGCAGGTCACCTACCTCGCGGACACCGTCGGCGAACTCGGCCTCTGGTACCGCCTCGCCCGGGTGGCCTTCGTGGGCGGTTCGCTGGCCGAGGTGGGCGGGCACAACCCGCTGGAGCCTCTGGCCCTGGGTTGCCAGGTGCTGCACGGCCCGAAGGTGTGGAACTTCAGCGAAAGCTACGCAGAACTGGCGCGCGAGGGGCGCACCCGTCAGATCAGCGATGCGAACGAACTGGCGCGGGCGCTCGGCGAGCATCTGGCCGCACCCGGGCGCACCGCGCCCTGGCGACCCTCCGATCCGCGCGTCGAACGCTTGCTGGCGCAGGTGAGCACACTGGCCCCGCCCGGCTGAATGCGGGCGGCCCGATACAGGCAACCCAAGGCGCGCGGGTGCCTTCGGGCGATGGCTGGCGTCAATGCGCGCTCGCGCCCACCACCGCGTCGGGCTTGGCGCGCTTGAGCAGATCGAGCATGGTGGCTTCGATGCGCTGCAGAGCGGCGGGCGTCTGGCCCTCGAAGCGCAGCACCAGCACCGGCGTGGTGTTGGAAGCGCGGATCAGACCGAAGCCGTCGGGCCAGTCCACGCGCACGCCGTCGATGGTGGACACCTTCGCAGGTGCATCGAAGCGCGCGAGGCCGACCAGCGTCTTCACCACCGCATGCGGCTCGCCTTCGGCACAGGCCACGTTGAGCTCGGGCGTGCTGTGGCTGGTGGGCAAGGCCTCCAGCACGGCGCTGGCGTCGGCGTGGCGGCTCAGGATCTCGAGCAGGCGCGCGCCCGCGTACGTGCCGTCGTCGAATCCGAACCAGCGCTCCTTGAAGAAGATGTGGCCGCTCATCTCGCCGCCCAGCGGGCTGTTCAGTTCCTTCATGCGCGCCTTGATCAGCGAGTGCCCGGTCTTGTAGATGTGCGGCACGCCGCCCGCGGCCTCGATGGCCGGGCCCAGGCGCTGCGAGCACTTCACGTCGTAGATGATGGCGCCGCCCGGCACACGCGAGAGCACGTCCTGCGCGAACAGGATCATCTGGCGATCGGGGAAGATGTTGTCGCCGCGTTTGGTGACGATGCCCAGCCGGTCGCCGTCACCGTCGAAGGCCAGGCCGAGTTCGGCATCGGTCTCGGCCAGCGTGCGGATCAGGTCGCGCAGGTTCTCGGGCTTGCTCGGGTCGGGGTGGTGATTGGGAAAATTGCCGTCGACCTCGCTGAAGAGCTCGATGACCTCGCAACCCAGCGCGCGAAACAGCGCGGGTGCCGATGCGCCGGCCACACCGTTGCCGCAGTCGACCACGATCTTCATCGGCCGCGAAAGCTTCACGTCGCCCACGATGCGGTCGCGATAAGGGCCTTCGACGTTGACGTTGCGCACGCGCCCACCATCGGCACGCACACCACCCCCGCTCTCGATCAGCCGGCGCAGCGCCTGGATGTCCTCGCCGTGAATGGCGCGACCGCCCAGCACCATCTTGAAGCCGTTGTAGTCCTTCGGGTTGTGGCTGCCGGTGACCTGGATGCCACTGTTGCACAGCGTGGCCGCCGCGAAATACAGCATGGGCGTGGTCACCACGCCGACGTCGATCACGTCGATGCCGGCCGAGACCAGCCCGCGGATCAGTGCGGCCGACAGTGCCGGCCCGCTCAGGCGCCCGTCGCGACCCACGGCCACGCTGCGCTCGCCCTGCTGCCGGGCCACGGTGCCGAAGGCCAGGCCCAGGGCTTCGGCCACGCGCTCGTCGAGGGTGACGGGCACGATGCCGCGCACGTCGTAGGCCTTGAAGATGGAGGCGGACACTTGCATGCAGGGGCTCCCGGTTCGTTCTTGCAAAAGCCGCCATTGTAGGAAGCGGGGGTGTCACACCCGTTGCAGGATCATGTCCGGAAACGGCGAGTCGAATGGGCCGCCCTGCCCTAGGATGCACCCCATGGACACGCCCACCGCCCTCGACGACGACGCCCGCTACCTGGCGCTGTGCACGCGCGATGCGCGCTTCGATGGCCGCTTTTTCACGGGGGTCACCTCCACCGGCATCTATTGCCGTCCGGTGTGCTCGGTGCGCACGCCACGGCGCGCCAACTGCCGCTTCTTCGACGGCGCCGCGCAGGCCGAGCGCGCGGGCTTTCGGCCCTGCCTGCGCTGCCGGCCCGAACTCGCACCGCAGGCGCGCACCTGGAGCACGCAGGACGCGGGCGAACTGCTGGTGCAGCACGCCAGCCGCCTGCTCGACGACCCCGCGCAATGGAGCGGCGAGGACGGCCCCGCCATGCAGCGGCTGGCCGCGCGCCTGGGCGTGAGCGACCGCCACCTGCGCCGCGTGTTCGAGGCGCGCCTGGGCGTCTCGCCGCTGCAGGTGCTGCACACGCGCCGCCTGCTGGCGGCCAAGCAACTGCTCACCGACACCGGCTTGCCGGTGGGCGCGGTGGCCCAGGCCAGCGGCTTTGCCAGCCTGCGCCGCTTCAACGCCGCGCTCAAGGAGCGCTATGGCCTGAACCCGCTCGCGCTGCGCCGCCGCGGCGCCCAGGCCGGCGGCAGCCGCGCCATCGCGCTCGGCTGGCGCCCGCCGCTGGACAGCGTGGCGCTGCTGCGTTTCCTGGCCGACCGGCTGCTGCCGGGCGTGGACGCGATCGATCTCGACGCCGGGCGCTACTGGCGCACGCTGCGCCTGGCCACCGCGCACGGCAGCCACATTGGCTGGTTCGGCCTGCAATTCGAGCCCGCACGCGACCGCGTCTGGCTGCACGCCAGCGACGGCCTGCTGCCCGCCCTGCCCGCGCTGATCTGGCGCGTGCGCGCGCTGTGCGACCTCGATGCCGACCCGCAAGCGATCGACGCCGTGCTGGGCGCGCACTTCCCTGGCGGCACCGGCCTGCGCGTGCCCGGCGCCATCGACGGCTTCGAGCTGGCGGTGCGCGCCGTGCTGGGCCAGCAGGTCACGGTGGCGGCGGCGCGCACGCTGGCGGCACGGCTGGTGGCGCGCTTCGGCGAGGCCATCGACACACCCGACGCCGGCCTCACCCGCCTCTTCCCCACGCCGCAGGCGCTGGCCATGGCCGATGCCAATGCACTCGGCGAACTGGGCATCGTGCGCCAGCGCCAGGGCGCGATCCAGGCGCTGGCGCGCGCCGTGCACAGCGGCGCACTCGACCTCGGCCCGCATGCCGACCCCGCGCACACCGTGCAGGCGCTGCAGGCCCTGCCCGGCATCGGCGCCTGGACGGCGCAATACATCGCCATGCGCGCGCTGCGCTGGCCCGACGCCTGGCCTGCGGGCGACATCGCCCTGCACCACGCGCTGGGCCTGCGAGGCACGCCGCGCGAGCGTGAACGCGCCTGCGAGGCCGCCGCGCAGGCGTGGCGGCCGTGGCGCAGCTACGCCGTGCTGCGCGCCTGGGCCGGCCTGCATCAACCCCTGAAGAGCCCGACATGAAGCTGTCCGCCGACCTGCATTGCACCGACCTCCACACGCCGCTGGGCCGCATGCGGCTGGCCGCCAGCGACAGCGCGCTGGTGGGTGTGTGGTTCCACGACCAGCGCCACGCGCCCGATCCGGCGCTGGTGCGCCGGTGGACGCCGCGCAGCGACCACCCCGTGTTGCGCGAGGCGGCGCATCAACTGCAGGCCTACTTCGCGCGCCAGCGCAGCGCGTTCGATCTGCCGCTCGATCTCTCGCATGGCACACCGTTCCAGCGCGCGGTGTGGCAGGCCTTGCTGGCCATCGACACCGGCCACACCGTGAGTTACGGCGCGCTCGCGCAGCGCCTGAACGCACCGAGCGCGGTGCGCGCCGTGGCGGCCGCGGTGGGGCGCAACCCGCTGTCCATCGTGGTGCCCTGCCACCGCGTGCTGGGCGCGCGCGGCGAACTCACCGGCTATGCTGGCGGGCTGCCGCGCAAGGCCGCGCTGCTGCAACTCGAGGCCGGCATCGCGCCGGCCCTCACCGCATGACCCCACTCCTCCTGCTCGAATTCATCGTCCTGGCCGCCCTGTGGGGCGCGTCCTTTCTGTTCATGCGCCTGGGCGCGGCCGAGTTCGGGCCGGTGGCCACCGCGGGCCTGCGCGTGGGCATCGCCGCGCTGTGCCTGCTGCCGGTGTTCCTGCGGCCTGTCGTGTGGCGGGGTTTCGTTGCGCGCTGGCGCCCCATCCTCGTCGTCGGCCTGCTCAACTCGGGACTGCCCTTCCTGCTGTTCTCGTTCGCGGTGCTGCACATCCCCACCGGCATCTCGGCCATCCTCAACGCCACCGTGCCGCTGACGGGTGCATTGGTGGCCTGGCTCTGGCTGAAGGACCACCCGGGCGGCTCGCGCGTGCTCGGGCTGGTCATCGGCTTCGTCGGCGTCACGCTGCTGGTGCTGGGCAAGTCGGGCGTGGACGCACGCGGCATGGTGAGCGCGGGTGGGCACGGCATGTCGCTGGTCGCCATGGGGGCCTGCCTGCTGGCCACGCTGTGCTACGGCATCGCCGCCAGCTTCACCAAGCGCTACCTCACGGGGGTTCCCCCGCTGGCCTCGGCCACGGGCAGCCAGATCGGTGCCACGCTGGCACTGGCGCTGCCCACGCTGTGGCTGTGGCCCGCGCAGGCGCCGGGCACCGGCGCCTGGTTGGCCATCGTGGCGCTCGCGGTGCTGTGCACCTCGATCGCCTACATCCTGTACTTCCACCTGATCGAACGCGCCGGCCCCGCGCGGGCGCTGACGGTGACTTTCCTGATCCCGGTGTTCGCGCTGTTCTACGGTGCGGTGTTCCTGGGCGAGGCGATCAGCGCCTGGATGCTGGTCTGCGGCGTGGTGATCGTCTGCGGCACGGCGCTGTCCACCGGCCTGGTGCGCGTGAGGTGGCTGGAGCCGGCGCGCTGAGCGCCGGCCCCGTTGCGCGCGTTCAGGCCGCCACGGCCTCGGCCTGCACGCTGGCCTGCAGGTGCGCCAGCGCCGCCTCCACCTGGTCGACCAGCACCAGGCACAGGTCGCCCGGTTGCAGCCGCTCCAGCGCGGTGTCGATCGCCTTGAACTCGCCCTGGATCTCCAGCACCTCGCGCACCCGCGCGGCACCGGCCAGGCCCTCGCGCAGCAGGGCGATCACCTCGCCGTCGGCGCGGCCGCGCTGGCAGGCGTCCTGGTAGAGGATGACCTCGTCGAAGGCCGCCCCGAGGATCTGCGTCTGCTCGCGGATGTCCTGGTCGCGCCGGTCGCCCGCGCCGCTGATGACGACCGAGCGGCGGCGCGCCGGCAACGCCTCCACCGCCTGCACCAGCGCGCGCATGGCGTCGGGGTTGTGGCCGTAGTCGGCGATCACGGTGGC
>VFQR01001189.1_pt1 | contig 21568 bp, 14 predicted proteins | sample 3512321 | NCBI WGS metagenome assembly VFQR01 (sample SAMN10412374, study PRJNA504923) | tailings metagenome | isolation source: Relicate 3 Philex TSF1 revegetated site | place: Philippines: Tuba, Benguet | collected 2017-08-29 | reverse complement strand
TCGGTGGCTCCGTGACTGAGTCGGTTGGCAGCTCCCCGCAGAACCTGTTCTTCACTCCAATCCGGATGTTGCTGACGTATGGTGCCCCGGATCATTTCCCGGGCGGTTTCCCACATCCGAAATGCCTGAGTCAACCGTTCGGCAGGAGTCTTCTGACGAAGAATCTCCACCATCACAGGTTCCAGAATTTCAATAACGGGTTGGCGAGTGGAGGTCATAGGGTTGATTCAACGGACTGACAATTCCTGCAGAGAGTTCAACACAGAACACATTCAATCTCAAGCTCTGAAATCTGTGAGGCCAGCCTGGAAGCTGGGTACATACACCCAGGAACGCCTTCTTTCATCCCACGGCAACCTGGGGCAGAGGTGTTAACAGCAGGGAGTAAAACCGCCGGTCGGATAGCGGCTGTGTGCCAGAAGGCTGACCAGTCAGCACGTGGAGACAGTCCGCATAACTCGTTGCCAGAGAACGAATTCTGCGAACCAGTGCGTGCCGTTGCTGTGAGAAACAAAACTACGCCCATGTGGATTCGAACCACAGACCGTCGGATTAGAAATCCGATGCTCTATCCAGCTGAGCTATGGGCGCGAGCCATCTTGATCGAGGATCAAGATCTGCATGTATTGCAATGAGAATTCGTCGATTTGGCAAGGGAGCGAAGCGTTTCTGAGATTGAGCTCTGCTGGCGGTCATGACTCCGCAGGTGATCGAGACCAGTCGCTGGTCTGATTTCGGATAGAATCGTGAGGCAAATTCCTGGGCTGGGTGGTAAGTCGAACACTTCTGGAAGCGTCAGTATGACTCATCATCGAAATCTCCCCACCAAAATCTGCGAGGTTTGTCAGCGGGAGTTTGCGTGGCGGAAGAAATGGGAGAACGTCTGGAACGAAGTCAAATACTGCAGTGAGCGGTGTCGACGTTCGAAGACTACGCCAAAACAAGCCTCAATATCATCGAAGCCGCCAACCAGCCATTAGACCAGTGTTCAAAAGTCACTCTTTTCAAGGGGCGCCTTGCAGTATCGTGGACTCAGCAATTGCGATCGTGATTCATGCACCACAACGGCCGTGTCCAGCGAAACAGGCACGACTCCTGCGAGTGTGGCCCTGGAGAAAATTGGCATGACGGATTGGAGAACTTCTGGTAGTCTCACAAAATCCGGTCACACGATTGATCGGAAATGACCTGTTCTGCACCTGATGTTGACTCGGGGGTGAGAACAAGAGGTCTCAGATAATGTCGAGAAAATGAGGCGTTTGAGCTTCATCTGGAATGGAGTTGACACGGATGTCCGAACAATGGCTGTGGAGTTCACGGGTGCGCCCCGTTGTGGATGGCTCAGGTTCTCTCTCGAAGAACGTGGTGGATCGCGCAAGTTTCTCCGGCCGGTTCACAGATTCACTTTTCCGTAACGCCAGGATTCAACTCCCAACGAGCCTCGCACTGGCGTTGAGCATGGTCCTGATGTCCCCGGGCCGCGAAGCTCAAGCTCAGGTGACTGCCAAGCAGATTCTCCAGGCTTACTCGCCTCGACAAAAGGATGTCGATTATGAGGTGCCAACGCCCGCTGATCTGGAAAAATGCCAGGTGACTGTCGAACGCCTGGGCAAAGTCTCGGGCTACGTCGTGCTGGGGGCTCAAGGCCAGTTACTTCGCCGCTTCATGGATACCAATGGCGATAACAAGGTTGACCAGTGGCGATATTACAATCACGGAATTGAGGTCTACCGCGACATCGATTCCAACTTCAACGAGAAACCCGATCAGTTTCGTTATGTGAATCTGGGCGGAAGTCGTTGGGGAATCGATCAGAATGAAGATGGTAAAGTCGATTCATGGAAATCCATTTCTGCAGCAGAAGTTTCACGCGAAGCCATCAAGGCGATGACCACAGGGGATTTTGCCCTGCTGGAAACTTTGCTGATCAATCCGGCTGATTTGCGAACTCTGGGAGTCAACGCAGCACTTCAAAAGAAAATGCTGGAAAATGTCAGCCAGCCGGAAGCCAAAGTGCGGCAGATTTTCTCCAAGTCCAGAGATTTCACGCCGAAGTCTGCCTGGGTGCGATTTGATGCGTTAATGCCCGGATCCATTCCTGCGGACGACGGAAAAGCAGAGACCGATCTCCAGGTTTACGAAAATGCCATGTGCATTGTGGATAATGGAGGGGGCAAGACCGCTCTGATTCAGTTGGGGGAATTGGTGCGTGTGGGCGATGCCTGGAAGCTCACTCAAATCCCTGAGCCGATTGGAAGCGATTCCATTACCGTCGCAGGTGGAGTGTTGATGCAGCCACTGTTGGCCAGCGCGGAAAGTGCCGCTCCCTCAGTCTCTCCAGAAATGCAGGCTTTGCTGGATAAGCTGCAGAAACTGGATGCTTCTTCGGCCTCAATCGCAGGCACGCCAGAAGCCATGGCCAAGTTCAACAGTGCTCGCATTGAACTGCTCCTGCAGATCGTGAATGCCACCACTTCGGAAGATGACAAAGAGCAGTGGATGCAGCAATTGGCCGATGGTTATGCCGCTGCAATTCAGACTGGCCAGGGGGGAGACAGTCTGGATCGGCTGAAGGATATGGAAACCAAGCTCAAGAAAGATTCAGCCGCCTCCCCATTGGTCCCCTATGTCACTTACCGTCGCATGCTGGCCCAGTACAGCGTCGAAATGAATACGGCGAATGAGGCCAAGCGGGCAGATATTCAGAAAGCATGGCTGGAAAGCCTCGAAGGATTCATTTCGACCTATCCGAACTCGGAAGATGCCAGTGAAGCGATGCTGCAACTGGCGATTACCGAAGAGTTCAATGGCCGCATCAAAGAAGCCGTCGCCTGGTACAGCAAGCTGGCAGCGGCACAGCCTCAATCCATCGCGGGGAAAAGGGCCGCTGGTGCAGTAACTCGAATTCAGCTCAATGGGCAGCCACTGAAGCTTTCGGGAACTTTGCTTGAGGGTGGGAGTTTCAATGTATCGCAACTGAAAGGGAAGGCGGTTCTGGTGGTCTACTGGGCCACGTGGTGCCAGCCTTGTGCAGCCGATCTCCCTCAGATTCGAGCCCTCTACGAACAGTATCGCGCTCAAGGGTTCGAAATTGTGGGTGTCTGTCTCGACGTGGATACGTCACCCCAGGACGTGAACAAATTCCGCGTGGAAAATAAGATGCGCTGGCCGCAGATCTATGAGCGAGGTGGTCTGGAAAGTCCGGCGGCTGTCCAACTGGGTGTCATCACCTTGCCCACGATGATTCTGACAGATCGAGCGGGTCGTGTGGTGAACCGTGGAGCCACTGTTCAGGATTTGAAGACGACTTTACCCCAGATCCTGAAGTAAGTATCGGCGTGAGTCTTTGTTCCAGAACTGGTAATGCCGGTATCGAACGCTCCACTGGTTGAGAATTTCGTAGGTTGTTTCCGCAGGCTTATAAAAATGGGTATGCCATGGATTGGCTGAGAGCATGGATTCGACCAGTCAAGAAGCCGATTCAGCAGGCGATCATTCAGAGTCATCGGCGCTCAGGACGGGTCATGCTGAGTGACACCACCCTGCGTGATGGTGAGCAGATGCCCGGGGCGACCCTGGAGCCCGAAGAGAAACGGGAAATTGCTCTGGCTCTAGAAGCGGCCGGGATTCACTCGCTGGATGCAGGTTTTCCCGCCAGTTCTCAACAGGATTTTGATGCGATTCGACTGATGGCCCAGGTGATCAAACGGCCTGTCATGACAGCGCTTTGCCGGACCATCGAGGGAGATGTCGACGCTGCGGATGAGGCGTTAGCCGGTCTGGCTCCTCATAAGAGAGGAGTGAGTCTGTTCATTGGAACGAGTCCTCTTCACCGGGATTATAAGCTCAGAAAATCTCGCACCGAGGTGTTGTCGATCATTGATCGATCGGTCCGGTACGCCGCGAAAAAGTTCGATATTGTGGCTTTCAGTCCCGAAGATGCGAGTCGAACCGAAGCCGACTTTCTCGTGGAATGCTACGAAACCGCCATTCAGGCTGGTGCGACGACCATTGGCTATCCCGACACCGTCGGTGTTCTGACACCTGAGCGGGCCTATGCAGCCATTCGTCATGTGCTGGAACATGTTCCATCGGTGAAGAAAGTTCTGGTGGCGGTGCACATGCACAATGATCTGGGCCTGGCGGTGGCAAACAGCCTCGCGGGATTAACAGCCGGTGCTCACATTGTGCAATGCACAGTCAATGGGATCGGTGAGCGGGCCGGAAATGCGGCTTTGGAAGAAGTGGCCATGGCCCTCTATGTCAATCAGGAACAGTATGGCCGTCCAGTGAAGCTCAACTATGAATCACTCTTTCCGCTCTGCCAGTTGGTCGCGAAGAAGACTGGCGTACCAATGGCTTTGAATAAACCCGTGGCCGGCCGCACGATTTTTGCGACAGAAGCCGGCATCCATCAGGATGGCCTGCTCAAGCATCCGGATACTTATCTGCCTTATCGGCCAGAAGTCGTGGGCGGTCCCGCGATTGAACTCGTCCTGGGAAGGCATAGTGGCAAAGGTGCCGTAGCCCATCACCTGCAGGATCTCGGGTATCAGGCGACCGATGCCAATGTGATTTACATCTTGAATCAGATCAAAGGCATGCCTCGCGGCGGATTGATTGATAAGGCCCAGATCCACCAGTGGATGAGTCAAAAGCCTCATCATGCGGAAACAGGCATGAAAGTGGCCTGAGAACAGTTCCCCTGGGTCTTCAATAGGAACGGATCAAGTTATTTCTTCCGTGAACCAGAAGTCTGTCTGCGGTTCGAAGTGAGCTGACCCGTGGCAAATTCTTCACGACGGGTTCGGCTGCCCACACCGATGGTGCGAAATGGAAGTGCTGCCATCTCGCCGACGCGAGGCATCGGCGTCCCGCGGTAATACACCCGGCGGATCGTATTCCCGTAGAAGTGCAAGGGACGATAAGGCCTCTGTTCGATTGGCGTCGCGTCGATCTGTGTTCTCAATGGGCCGGTCGCCACCACAACGGGCAACCAGCCTGGCTCCTGGAGTGATGTTTCATTGGTCAGGCCGGTCGAGGCCGTCCCCACCAGAATCAGCAGCATGGCTGGTAACGTGCACAGGGAAGAAATTCGAGAACCATTGCGTGAGCAGCCAGGGAGCCCGAGTTGTGATGCATGCTGGAACATAGGCTCAGTTGGTGATGTGCTGCCGACTTGAAACACAGATGTTTCTCTTTCCGTCTGGAAATGAAAGTGCATGATCGAGACCCCCACCAGGCTCAAAAACATTGATTCGCAATGAACATCGGATCTTCGATCAGCGAGTGAGAACCTTTGCTGAGCGTTCAATGGCAAAAACTGCCTGACGCCGGACGATGCCCAAAAAGAGCTTATGACCGTTAAATCTGATCATGCTCCTCCCCGTTTCTTGAAGCTCGAATCCGCTGGAACTGTGGCTGTTGATTGAAAACCCGCCACTGACTTGGGGATCGAGTGAATCATTTGTAGGCTGTTTACGGGATATAGGGCTTGTAATCCATGCACGGGTTGAAGCCACACAGTTCAGCTTCAGGGAGGAAAGCCTGGTCAGTATGGTAGACGCTACGGAATTGGCGGATCGCGAAATCACCTGTGAAAGTCTCGATCAAGCTGCGAGTTCTCAATTCGTCGCTCAGGGTTCCCGACTCAAGGAAGCTCGTTCGTTATTGCAACGACTTTGGGGATACGAGGATTTTCGGCCCCTGCAGGAACAGGTGATTCAAGCTCTGCTCGACGGGCGGGAAAGTGTCGTGGTGCTTCCCACGGGGGGCGGGAAATCGCTGTGCTACCAGGTTCCAGCTTTACTAAAGCCAGGCTTGGCGATTGTCGTTTCGCCATTGATTTCCTTGATGTTTGATCAAGTGTCGTCACTTCAGGAAGTGGGTGTTGCAGCAGCGGCCATTCACAGCGGGTTGTCCAACCAGGAGCGGCAGCAGATTGCCGGCCAGATCCGCTCGGGTGAACTTCGATTGCTCTACCTTTCTCCTGAACGATTGATGACCGACCGGATGCTGGGCTTTCTGGAGCAAGTCCCGCTTTCCATGGTGGCCATTGATGAAGCTCACTGCATCAGTGACTGGGGACACGATTTTCGCCCGGAATATCGGATGCTTTCGGGATTGAAAGATCGCTTTCCACAACTTCCCATCCATGCATTTACGGCCACCGCCACACAGGAAGTTCGTCAGGATATCGCCCGGCAACTTGGCCTCGCGAATCCTCAGTTCCATGTCGGATCATTTGATCGACCGAATTTGATCTACCGCGTTCTTCCCAGAGAAGATCGAGATCAGCAGGTGATTTCGACCATCCGGCGGCATCCCGGAGAATCGGGAGTGGTCTACTGTCTCCGCCGAAAAGATGTTGACGATGTAACGATGATGCTCAAACAGGCTGGCTTTCGAGCTCTTCCTTACCATGCCGGGTTGCCCGATGAAGAGCGGCATGCCAACCAGCATGCATTTCTCAATGATCATGTCGAGATCATTGTCGCGACAGTCGCCTTTGGGATGGGGATTGATAAGTCGGATGTCCGGTTTGTCATCCATACTGGCGCTCCGAAATCTTTGGAAGCGTACCAGCAGGAGAGTGGTCGGGCAGGTCGCGATGGACTCGATGCCGAGTGCTGGCTCTTTTATGCTCAGGGCGATTTTGCGTTATGGCGCAGCTTGCAGGCCAATCTTCCGGAGGAAGCCCAGCAGACAGCGCAGCAGGTTCTGGCAGGAATGGAAGGCTTCTGCCAATCGACAGAGTGTCGACATCGAGCGATTGTGGAATACTTTGGGCAGGCCGGAGAATCAGGCAATTGTGGTGCCTGCGATATCTGTCTGGGCGAGTTGACGGAAGTTGAAGATTCGTTGGTCGTCTCGCAAAAGATTCTCTCTTGTGTCGTACGAGTCGAACAAAGTTTCGGGGCAGATCATGTTTGTAAAGTGCTGGCAGGATCGCGTGCCAAAAACATTATCAACCGTGGGCATGACCAACTGAGCACATTTGGATTGTTGAAGGGCGTGGATCTGAAAGTCCTGCGCCATTGGATCGAGCAACTCATCTCGCAAAGTTTTCTCGAACGATATGGCGAGTACAGCCTCCTGCGAGTCACGCCGGCAGGTCGGCTTGTCTTGAAGGGAGTCCAGAGCCCGCGGTTACTCGTCGCGAATTCGACCTCGTTCAGGCAGACAGGTATTGCTCAAGTGGCGTGGGCCGGCGTCGATCGTGAACTCTTCGAAGAGTTGCGTGATTTGCGAAGGCAATTGGCAACAGAGCGGGGAGTGCCTCCATTTATCATTTTCGGAGATGCCCCACTGCGGGAGATGGCGTCCGTCCGTCCGTTGAGTACGACCAGTTTTCGACAGATTCGCGGGATTGGAGACAAGAAGACCAGCCTGTATGGCGAGGTCTTTGTCGCTGTGATCTCGCGGTATTGCCACGAACGCAATCTGTCTGGCGATCAGTTTGCAGTGAGAGATCAAAATCGAAACTCTCGACCCGCCATTGTCGATCAAAGTCCGCCGATCAAGCGAGAGCCCGGAGAGATTCAGAAAAGAGCATATGAATTGTTCTCCAGCGGACAGGAACTTGAGGCGGTGGCAAAAGTTTTAGAGCGCAGCCGATCGACGGTCGCACAATATCTGGAAGAATACATACTGGATCGTGGACTTCAGGATGGTCTCCCGTGGGTTGAGAAAAGCGAGTTTTCTCAGATTGAGGGAGCTTTCGAGCCAGAGGATCACCGCCGACTGAAGCCAGCGTTTGACCGGCTGAATGGTCAGGTCAGCTACGAAAAATTGAGAGTCGTGCGCGCTTGCCTGCAGAATCGCGGCCACTGGCCCATGTGATCTGGACTCCAGGAGATTTGTGATCAGAACGTGCAGGTGGCATGCATTGCCAAACTGACATTTTGGCTGTCAAAATGGCGGTTTTGAAACGTCCTGCCAAGATGGCTGTTGTCGTAAGTATTCATCATTTTTCAGGATACAATTCGGAGATTTTTTGGGAATGCCGTTTGCTTTTCGCTAGAACGTCTGAGTTCCGGGGCACGGGCACCAGCTATCAGACATGAAATCAAGAGTGGTTTTCTTTTCTAAGTTGCCCGTGGACAAGTCAAGGAGATCGTCATGATTCCAGCAGTTCAAAACTCGAATGGCCGGCATCTGGTAGCAGCTTTGCCTGGACATCGGCTGTCACCCGTCTTCGACCGATTGTTCGAAGATTTTCTGGCTCCTGCATCCCAGTCTTGGACTGGTTTCCCTTCCAGTCTCTGGGAAGATGAAGGAGCGATTCATTTCGAAATGGATCTCCCTGGGATCCACGAAGCCGATCTTGAGATCACAGTGCATGAAGACCATCTCGTGGTGAAGGGCGAACGCAAGGCACCTGCGCAGCGGCGTCAAAACGACCAGAGGGTGTATGGTCAGTTTGAACAGCGCGTCAAATTGATCGCAGCCGTCGATCTGGCACAGATCGAAGCCTCTCTGCAGCAGGGAGTGCTGCATGTCAAACTTCCCAAGAGTCAAGCGGCCAAGCCATTCCGAGTCACGCTGCAATCAAACGGCAATTGCCAATCCCAGGTGGAGATGGATAATCAGAATTCGACGCACAGCCAGACATAGCCCATTGTCTGAATGACGGATGCAACTGGAAATTTGTGGTGAAATTTTTACGGAGGCCCGCAGTTCTGTGGGCCTTCTTGTATTTTCAGGTCGTATATTGATCAACTTGTTACTGACTTCGAAGATGACGTGCACAATCCAGCGAAAGGGATTCATTCAGGCTCCATGGCGGCTGGAAGTGATTGTGAGAGTTTCAGCGGTAAACTGAAGAGGGCCTGAATTCTGATTTTCCATGAATTTCAGTCTGTAAGACGCAATAAACTGGTCGAGTACCCCCCGGTAGACGTATGCTCTTAGGAGATTGTCTGCCGCGCTAACTTTTGGCAAAGTCAGGCGGTCCTCGCAGAAACTCTGTCTGTCACCCCGCCCAGCATCTCCCAGTTTGAGTGCTCCTGCATTCAGGAGTGAGTTCTCATGACGACCAACCAAGAATCTGCATCACACGTCGAGACGGTGACCCAAATCGAGCAACCCGGCGGATCACATCCCACGGCACGCTCATCGAAGAAGGGGTTTTTCGTCTTCACGGGCTTATTGGTGATGGCCTTTCTCGTCTGGTATCTCAGAGACGACTGGTGGCCCCGCGTGGAGGCTTTTGTCGGTCTGAAATCGGAAGTTCAGAAGCCACCGACCCGCATCATCCCCGTCGGGACAACAGAGGTTCGCGAACAGAACATCAAGCTTTATCTCAATGGTTTAGGAACCGTCACACCGTTTAAGACGGTCACAGTCCGGGCGCGAGTCGAAGGTGAACTGATTCGAATTGCCTTTACAGAAGGGCAAATGGTTCAGGAAGGCGAACTTCTGGCCGAGCTCGATAAGCGCCCCTTCGAATTGCAGCGCGACCAGGCCATCGGGCAACTGGCTCGCGACGAAGCGGCACTCGCCTCGGCCCGGCTGACACTTGATCGCTACGAGCAATTGCTGAAAGAAAAAATCATTCCTCTGCAGCAGGTCCAGGAGCAGCGAGCCATCGTCGATCAGACGATCGGGATCATTCAGTCCGATCAGGCAGCCATTGCCAATGCCGAGTTACAGATTGCCTATTGCAGTATTACCGCACCTGTCTCAGGACGCATTGGCTTGCGATTGGTCGATCTGGGAAATATCGTCCGCGCGAATGATCCTACGGGGATTGCGGTGATCAATCAGGTGCGGCCCATCACGATTGTCTTCACGGTCTCTCAGGATGAAATCCCGCGCATTCAACAGCGAATTCGCGAGCAGAAATCACTTGAAGTTCTCGCTTACGACCGAGACTTTTCCAATCTGCTGGCCAGAGGGCAGTTGCTGGCGGCCGACAATCAGGTGGACTCTGCGACCGGCACATTAAGGCTCAAAGCCATAGTCGAAGAGGATGTCGACCGGCTGTTTCCCAATCAGTTTGTAAATACGCGGCTGCTGATCGACGAGCGGATCGGTGCCATCACTGTGGCTTCAGCGGCCATTCAGCAAGGGCCAGAAGGTTCGTTTGTGTATGTCGTGAATGCCGATCAGAAGGTCGATTTCCGACCGATTCAGACCGGACCATCGGAAGCGAACGAAACGATTGTGGAGTCTGGCCTGAAAGTTGGTGAGGTCGTGGTGATCGAAGGGATCGACAAACTCAAACCGGGAGCACAAATCACCCTTCGTGATCAACCGGCGGGTCGCAAGGAAAAGTCCAGCGATGTCACGCCGCCTGCAGCCAGATAGCACTTTTCGACGGAGTGCCGGGCATTGATGAGTGAGTCATCAAGTGGCTTTGCCAAAGCGACCTCTCAATGCCCCCTGAAGACCCGATCAACGGAATCACTTGGATTTGTATATCGCTTGGGACTGGTGAGGATCGAAAATCGAAATGGATCTTTCAAGGATTTTCATTCTCAGGCCCGTCGCCACAGTCCTGCTGATGGTCGCGATTCTCCTCTCAGGAATGATCGCTTATCGGTTGTTACCCGTCTCAGCATTGCCACAGGTCGATTATCCCACGATTCAAGTGGTGACATTCTATCCGGGGGCCAGTGCCCACGTGATGGCGTCTTCAGTAACAGCACCTTTGGAACGGCAGTTCGGGCAGGTGCCAGGCCTGCAGCAGATGACATCGACCAGTTCCGACGGCAGTTCTGTGATCACATTACAATTTGAACTGGAACTCGATATCGATATCGCTGCTCAGCAGATCCAGTCATCGATTAACGTCGCTTCGACATTTCTACCCCGAGATCTCCCGAATCCGCCAATCTACACCAAAACAAATCCCGCCGATGCTCCGGTACTCACCTTAGCTTTGACCTCGCAGACATTACCTTTGTCGAAGGTCCAGGATCTGGCCGATACCCGCCTGGCACAAAAAATTTCTCAACTGAGTGGCGTGGGGCTTGTCAGTCTCAGTGGTGGTCAAAAGCCTGCTGTGCGAATTCAGGCCAATCCTGCAGCTCTTTCTCATCTGGGCTTAAGTCTGGATGACATTCGTAATGTCGTGGCGACTGCCAACGTCAATCAGGCTAAAGGGAGTTTCGATGGCCCGAAGCAGGCCTTTACCATTGGAGCGAACGATCAGATTTACGCCGCCAGGCAATATGCAGATTTGATTGTGGCCTATCGCAATGGTGCGCCGGTCTTACTCTCGGAAGTCGCCAGGGTGACCGATGGTGTGGAAAACGAACGACTGGCCGCCTGGTTGAATACGACTCCCGCAGTACTGGTGAATATTCAGAGACAGCCCGGTGCGAATACGATTGAAGTGGTCGACAGGATTCGTGACCTGCTTCCACAACTGAAAGAATCACTCCCGTCAGCGATTGATATCCACATCCTGACAGACCGTTCGCAGACAGTGCGTGAATCGGTTGAAGCGGTCCACTTTGAACTGCTTCTGACCATTGGACTCGTGGTGCTGGTAATCTTTTTGTTCCTGAGAAATCTTCGCGCCACGTTCATTCCCAGTGTCGCCGTTCCCCTCTCTTTAGTGGGTACCTTTGGCGTGATGTATCTGTTGGGCTTCAGCCTGAATAATCTCACGCTCATGGCGCTGACGATCTCGACAGGCTTTGTTGTCGATGATGCCATCGTGATGATCGAAAATATCATCCGCTACCTTGAGGAAGGAGATTCCCCCTTGGAGGCATCTCTCAAAGGTGCCCGTCAGATTGGCTTTACGATTATCTCCTTGAGTGTTTCTCTGATTGCAGTGCTGATTCCACTATTGTTTATGGGAGATATCGTCGGACGACTCTTCCGTGAGTTTGCCGTGACACTCAGTGTGACGATCCTCGTCTCGGCAGTGGTCTCTTTAACGCTCACGCCAATGATGTGTGCCCGCCTGCTCAAAGAAACTCATCAGGCTCAGCAGAGTTGGCTCTATCGCCAGTCGGAAGCATTTTTTGAGTGGATTATTGCCCGATATGGCGATTCTCTCAAAGTAGTTCTCAGGCATCAACTGGCCACAATGCTCGTGTTCGCGGCGACCGTCGTCGCCACAATCTACCTCTACACGATTGTCCCGAAGGGGTTTTTCCCGGTGCAGGATACAGGAGTGCTCCTGGGGATCTCAGAAGCATCGCAGAGCATTTCGTTTGAGGCGATGTCCCAACGACAGCTCGAACTCAATCGCGCGATACTGGAAGATGAAGATGTCGCCAGTCTCTCCAGCTTTATTGGTATTGATGGTACGAATACCACGGTCAATAGTGGCCGAATTCAGATCAACCTCAAACCACTGGAAGAGCGTCACGCCAGTGCCAGTGAGATTCTCAATCGGATTCAGCAACGCGTCGATAGCATTCCGGAAATTCAACTTTATTTACAGCCCGTTCAGGATCTAACAGTCGAGACGAAACTAAGCCGGACTCAATATCAGTACAGTTTGGAATGCCCCAATACCAAAGATCTGGAAGAATGGGCACCTCGATTTGTGGAGCGACTCCGAGAGTTGCCTGAACTCCGGGATGTCGCCAGTGATCAGCTCAATCGGGGATTGCAACTGAGAGTCCGAATCGATCGTGATATTGCCTCGCGATTGGGAATAACTCCGTTCATGATTGATGAGGCTCTCTATAATGCCTATGGCCAGAGGCAGATCTCGATCATGTTTACAGAACTGAACCAGTATCGCGTGATCCTGGAAGTTCTTCCCGAATTCCGCAACTCGCCGAAAGATCTCAGTGAGATCTACATCCAGCCTCCCGGCGGCCAGCCGATCCCATTGAACACTTTTGCCACTCTGGAAGATTCGAATACAGCCTTAACGATTAACCATCAAGGGCAGTTTCCGGTCGTAACGGTTTCGTTCAATCTGGCTCCGCAAGTCTCTTTAGGAGCGGCGGTCGCAGCGATTGACCGCGTCCATGAGGAACTGGATATGCCGGCAGGTATCGTCGGTGGATTCCAGGGAACAGCCGAGGCCTTTACGGCTTCATTGCGCAGTACTCCGTGGCTGATACTGGCAGCACTGGTGACGGTCTACATTGTCCTGGGGGTCCTCTACGAAAGCTTTATTCATCCACTGACCATTCTTTCGACACTCCCTTCCGCTGGAGTGGGAGCACTGGCTGCGATGCTCCTTTGCCGGGTCGATTTCAGTGTGATTGGGCTCATTGGGATTATTCTGCTGATCGGCATCGTCAAGAAGAATGCGATCATGATGATCGATTTTGCGATTGATGCGCAGCGGGTTGATCGTAAGTCGGCAGAAGAAGCGATTTTTGAAGCCTGTCTGTTACGCTTCCGTCCGATCATGATGACGACCATGGCGGCACTGCTGGGCGCAGTTCCTTTAGCCATAGGTCATGGTTCTGGCTCAGAACTTCGCAGCCCGCTGGGGATCACGATTATCGGCGGACTGATTGTCAGTCAGTTACTCACTCTCTACACGACACCCGTGATTTTCCTGTGGTTTGAGCACCTCAGCGAACGATTGGGATTCTCAGCTTCTCGGGCAGAAATTCTGCAACAAGAGCTCGATCGAAATGGCGATGAAGGCGGTTATGTCGCTCTTTCCGGAGAGCGTGCATGAATCTTTCAACACCATTTATCTTAAGGCCCGTCGGTACCACGCTGCTCACGATGGCAATCATGCTGGCGGGTGCGCTCAGCTATTCTTTGTTACCAGTCGCACCTTTACCCCAGATTGATTTTCCCACGATATCAGTGAGTGCCAGTCTGCCGGGTGCCAGCCCGCAAACGATGGCATCGGCTGTGGCGACACCTCTTGAACGGCAGTTTGGGCGAATCGCCGGCGTCACAGAGATGACATCCAATAGTTCGTTGGGGAATACTTCGATCACCTTGCAGTTTGATCTTGATCGCAATATCGATGCCGCATCCCGTGATGTTCAGGCGGCAATTAACGCCGCCCGGGGCCAGCTTCCCACGAACCTGCCGAATAACCCCTCCTATCGAAAGGTGAATCCGGCTGATGCCCCGATCATGGGAATCAGTATCGTTTCTAAGACTTACACGCAGGCACAAATGTACGATGCAGCCGCAACGATCCTGCAGCAGAAATTGTCGCAGGTGCGTGGTGTGGGGCAGATCATTATCGGTGGTGGTTCGGCACCGGCAGTTCGTGTCGACGTCAACCCGGCATTGCTGAATCATCTAGGACTGGGATTACAGGATGTTCGCGAAGTGCTGGGTAATGCCAATGCCAACCGCCCCAAGGGATTGATCGACGATGGTCAGAAATCGTGGTCGTTGGATGCCACAGATCAGCTCTATCAGGCGGATGAATATGCCTCTTTGATACTTTATCAACAGGATGGAGCGATTGTTCGACTGCGGGATGTTGCCCGAGTCACAGATTCTGTCGAAAACAGCCGGTCCTACGGCATCAGCAACGGAGTTCGTTCGGTTTCCCTGCTCATCTTCCGACAGCCCGGTGCAAACATCATCGAAATTGTCGACAAGATCAACGAGATGCTGCCTCAGTTAGATGCGCAGATTCCGGCTGAGATGGAATTGAGAGTCACGATGGATCGAACAGCCACGATTCGGGCATCGCTGGAAGATGTGCAGTTTACTTTGGTCCTGTCGGTGGGACTGGTGATTCTCGTCGTGTTTTTCTTTCTTAGAGATCTCCGGGCGACGATTATCCCTTCAGTAGCAGTCCCTGTCTCACTGGTGGCAACTTTTGGGGCCATGTATCTACTCAATTACAGTCTTGATAATCTCTCGCTGATGGCGCTGACCATTGCCACGGGATTTGTGGTCGATGATGCGATTGTCGTGATCGAAAACATCTCTCGCCATCTGGAGGAGGGAATGTCGCCTCTGGCGGCTTCGATTCGAGGCGCCCGCGAAATTGGTTTTACCGTTTTGTCGATCAGTATTTCTCTAGTCGCCGTATTTATTCCGATCCTGCTGATGAATGGACTCGTGGGACGGTTGTTCCGTGAGTTTGCAGTGGTACTCTCCGTGGCGATTGGCGTCTCAATGGTGGTCTCCTTAACGACGACTCCCATGATGTGTGCCTGGATGCTCAAGCATCGTAAAGTCAAAGATCGTGGCTGGTTTTTTCGCTGGACCGAATCGATTTTTGATTTATGGATTCGCATGTATGCCTCAAGCTTGCGTGTCGTCTTGCGGCATCAGTGGATGACACTGATTGTGACCATGGGAACAATTGCCCTGACAGGTTACCTGTACGCCGTGATTCCCAAAGGGTTTTTCCCTCAGCAGGATACGGGGCGTCTCTCTGCCAATCTTGTGGCAGACCAGGCCACCTCCTTTCGAGCCATGACAGCTCTGCTCGATCAATTCGCAGCAGTTATCGAGGACGATCCGGCTGTAGCGACCGTTCAGGCTTCAATTGGTGGAGGCTTTGGTGGAGCCACAAATTCAGCGAGAATCTTTGTCATGCTCAAACCATTGAGTGAACGAAGAGCGACCCCTGAACAGATCATGGGACGGATTCGTGCGAAAGCCTCGAAGATTCCCGGTGCTGCACTTCTGATGCAGTCCGTGCAGGATCTTCGGATCGGTGGACGCGGAAGCAGTGCTCAATATCAATACAGCCTCAAGGCAGACAGTATTGAAGAACTGAATGAATGGACGCCCAAACTTCTCGACCAGATGCGGCAGATACCGGGCATCGTCGATTTAAATTCTGACCAGCAGAATGGCGGCCTGCAGACCCGGCTGGAGATCGATCGAACAACAGCAGCCCGGTTAGGAGTTTCACTCGCGCAGATTGATAACACGCTGTACGACGCCTTTGGTCAGAGGCAGGTTTCAACCATGTACAAATCGCAGAACCAGTACCGCGTTGTGATGGAGGTCGATCAGGAGTTCGCCGAGAATCCGGATGCGTTGAACGGGCTTTATGTGCAGGGGCCGGAAGGGGCACAGATTCCACTTCAGGCGTTATGCACCATCACGAAAACAAACTCGTCGCTGTCTGCTAATCATTCGGGGCAGTTCCCCTCAGCGACGATTTCATTCAATCTGGCCCAGGGTGTCTCGTTAAGTCAGATTGTCCCTCAGATCGAGCAGATGTCGGTCAATCTCGGCTTACCGGAAAACATCCAGGGGAAATTTGCGGGTGCTGCCGAGGCCTTTCAATCGTCGTTAAATACTCAACCACTCCTGATTCTGGCGGCACTGGTTTCAGTCTACATCGTGCTGGGGATTCTCTATGAAAGCTACATCCATCCGCTGACCATTCTGTCAACTTTGCCATCAGCGGGAGTCGGGGCCTTACTGGCCTTGCTGTTATGTGGTTATGAACTGAATGTCATGTCGCTGATCGGGATTCTGCTTTTGATCGGGATCGTGAAAAAGAACGCCATCATGATGATCGATTTTGCGATTGATGCCGAACGCACCGCAGGGAAATCACCGGAAGAAGCGATCTTTGAAGCTTGTCTCATGCGGTTTCGTCCCATCACTATGACGACGATGGCTGCACTCTTTGCAGGCTTGCCATTAGCTGTCGGTTCTGGCAACGGAGCCGAGATTCGCCAGCCACTGGGGATTGCCATTGTGGGGGGCTTGATCTTCAGCCAGGTCTTAACCCTGTATACGACACCTGTGGTGTATCTGTTTCTTGACCGAGTTCGCCTGCGATTCGGAAGTCAAGCCGATTCTCGATTGGCAATTCCCCATCAGGAGTCTTCAAGGGAGGGCCTGGCAACTTCCGTTTGACGAGACTTTTGGGGTGCCAATTTGTGGTGCGTTGTTTCTTCCCGTGGTCGACTGGTTGAACAGGTCATGATGGCGAGTAGTCCGAAGCCAGTTTCCCGGTTATACTGAGTCTGTTGCAGACTTCTTGGGGCCCATCGAGAGAGTGTCTTACTGAACCCTTTCTGAATCGCTTTGTGGAAGAGTCGTTCTCGTGATGGACTTTCTAAAAAAACTGTTCCAAAGCAAACCCCGTGTTCAGAAGGTCGATATCGGCCGTCGTTTTGAACTCTACGGGCGTGTCGGTCAGGGGAGTATGTCGAAAGTCTGGAAAGCGCGGGATTCCAAACTCGGCAAGATTGTGGCCCTGAAAGTCCTCGATATCGACAAAACCAACCGACTGGAGGCTCGATTTAAGGGGCTCAAAAAACCATCGGAAGGTGAGATTGCCATCACCCTCAAACATCCCCATATCGTGAAAACGTTTGAGCACGGGGTAACGACCAAAAACGAGGCTTATCTCGTCATGGAGTTCGTCGAAGGGGTCGCTCTGAGTTTTCTGATCAGTGCTCAGAACGATGTCATGAAAAAGCACTGCCTGCGAATGACCATCGAATTGGGAGAGGCGATCAATTATTTCCATCGGCAGAAATGGATCCATCGCGACATCTGTCCGCGAAATATTCTGCTCGATGAAAATCACCGCATCAAGTTGATCGACTTTGGACTGGTGGTTCCCAACACTCCCCATTTTCAGGCTCCTGGTAATCGCACAGGAACGGCGAATTACATGGCCCCTGAACTGATTCGCCGTCAGCGGACAGATCAGCGGATTGATATTTTCTCGTATGCAGTCACTTGTTTTGAAATGTTTGCCGGTCAGTTACCCTGGGAATCTGGTCAGACACTGGAGTCGATTCTTTCCCATTTGAATTCTCCACCAGCCGATCTCAAAACCTATTGCCCCGATCTTGATGATCGAATCGTTCAGGCTGTCATGAAGGGATTGGCCATTCAGACAAATGATCGCTGGCAGAGAATCAGCGAAATGATTGAGGTTCTAAGAACTGTACATCAGGAACAGACTGCCAAAGATCCAGCCAATTCATGAACGGTCTCCATCAGCTTTCAAAGCAGTGGGCCTTCTGATTATGCTGACCATAAACCTCGGCGTCTGACGAGGCCGTCTTGAGTGTGGTCAGGCAGTTTCTCATCAAGTCTTCGATGGATTCCCGGGACGTATGCTGGATATCTCGCATTTGAATCGCCCACAGCAGGAGGCCGTGCGGACACATCGCGGGCCACTTCTGGTTCTGGCAGGCGCTGGAACTGGCAAGACACGAGTCATTACCTATCGCATGGCCGATCTGATCGCTGCCGGCGTTGATCCTGAGCGAATTCTTTCGGTGACGTTCACCAATAAAGCGGCCCGGGAAATGCTGGATCGAACCTCATTGCTCCTGGGCCGCACCATGAAAAAGCGGCCCACGATCTCCACCTTTCACAGTTGGTGTGTGGGCATTCTGAGACAGGAAATTGATTCACTGGGATATCCCAAACAGTTCGTGATTTATGATCGCGGAGATCAGGAGTCAGCGGCAAGAAAAGCTCTGCAAGTCCTTAAGATGACCGATACAGCTTTGAAACCTGGCGATCTTCTCGCCCAGATCAGTCGCTGGAAGATGCAGGGAGTCATGCCCGATCTCGCACAGGAGATTGCCGATTCCGATCATGAACAACTCGCCGGCATGGCTTACCGCAGATATCAACTGGCGCTCAAGGCGGCTGGCGGAGTCGATTTTGATGACCTGCTGTTCCTGACCTGGCAATTGTTCAAACATCATCCGGAAGCTCTTGAGCGACAGCAGAATCGATTCGACTTTGTGCAGATTGATGAATACCAGGACACGAATGAACTTCAGTTTCGATTAATCGAATCCATTGTGAGGCGGCACCAGAATCTCTGTGTGGTGGGTGATGATGACCAATCCATCTACGGCTGGCGCGGTGCCGAGGTGAAGCATATTCTCGGTTTTAAGCACTCATTTCCAGCCGCCAAAGTGGTGCGGCTCGAAGACAATTATCGCTGCACAGAGTCGATCATTCAGTTGGCCAATCAACTCGTGGCCCATAACCGTGGTCGTCATGAGAAGCGATTGATTGCTCATCGGGGGGGAACATCCGTGGTGTTCCGGGAATATCCCGATGAACAGGCAGAAGCCGAAGGTGTGGTGCGGGATATTGCTTATCTGATTCATCAGCTCAATGTTCGCCCCTGTGAAATCGCGATCCTCTTTCGCACCAATGAGCAGCCTCGAATTTTTGAGCATGAACTTCGCCGCAAGCAGATTCATTATCGAATTGTCGGTGGGCAATCCTTCTTTGATCGCAAGGAAATCAAAGACCTGCAGGCTTATTTGAAAGTGCTGGTCAATCCACGGGATGATCTTTCATTGCTGCGGATCATCAACGTACCTCCGCGCGGGATTGGTGACGCCACCTGCGAGCGATTACTGGCCAGAGCTGTGAAAGAAAAACGTCGATTCTGGGATGTGATTCCGGATGCGGCTGCCGCTGGGGAAATTACATCCAAGGCACTCAATAACCTGCGACAGTTTGAACAGCAGATGTCCTCTTTGAGAGAAGCCTTTAAACAGCCAGGGGTCAAGTTAAGCGAAACATTTCTGCAGATGGTCGAGACAACCGGCTACGCGCGTGAAATCGAGCGAACCTATAAATCGGCCGAGCAGCAGGAAATGAGAAATCTGATTCTGGGTGAATTCGCGAATGCCGTTTCGCAATATGAGGCCCAGTCGAGGTCGCCTTCACTCGAGGGATATCTCGATGAGATCTCTTTGGGAGGATCTGATTTTGCTGCCCCCGAACGACCCGATGAGAATGCCATTACTCTGATGACTCTGCATAGTGCCAAAGGTCTGGAGTTTGAGCGGGTTTATCTTGTGGGGTTGGAAGAGGGCATCTTGCCGCATAAGCGCAGTGTCGATGAGGAGTTTGAAAACCCATCCTCTGTCGAAGAAGAACGGCGGCTCTGTTACGTGGGAATTACCCGGGCGAAAGATTTTCTGACAATTACCCGTTCGCAGAGCCGGGTGAAATGGGGCAAGAAACGAGAGACCAAACCGTCGCGATTTTTGAAAGAAATGCGAACTGCGATCGAAACCAGCGCTGCTCGTGAGGGAGCGGGCAATGATCCCGCAGCTCGATCCCGGACAACCAGCGGCGGACGAACCGGACAGGCTGCCCCACATGGAGAAATGTTGTGAGCGATCAACTGCCTCTGATTCTGGGGATCGAAACCTCAGGCCGTGAAGGTTCGCTGGCACTTGTTCGAGGGGACGAGATGGTCGCTCACCGTCAGCTTGAAACGACGGGCCGCCGGCATGCGCAGACACTCGTGGCAGAGCTGGCACTGATGTGCCGTGAGGCGCAAGTGCAACCTCACGAGATCACGGCTGTCGGCGTGAGTATTGGCCCCGGAAGTTTTACCGGACTGAGAGTCGGTTGTACTGTGGCCAAGACCCTTTGTTACACGACGGGAGCGAAACTGCTGGCGGTCGATAGTCTGCTGGCGAGCGCGACGGCCTGGAGTGGCGAACATCGACAAGTCTGGGCGATTGAAGATGCCCAGCGTGGTGAATTGTTCGTGGGGCATTACCAGCAAAGTTCAAATGGCTTTTCGCGGAGTGATGCCATTCAGATCGTTAAGTCGCGGGAATGGCTCGCGGGTCTGAAGACCACAGATATCCTGATCGGCCCGGGATTGTCTCGAATTGTCGAGTTGTCGACGGCCGCTCAGCGCATCGAAGCCAGCGTAGCAGCCCCTCCCGCGACCACAATTGCCCGCCTGGCACAGAAACTCTATGGCGATGCACAGTTCTCAGATCCCTGGACGCTCGAACCCTTCTACGCAAGGCTCAGTGCCGCCGAAGAGAAAGCTGCGAAGGCCAGATCTTGAATTCTATTTTCAGAGAATGATACGCATCCCAAGATTCTGCTTTACTTTGTGTGCCATGCTTGCGGTGCCTCGCTGTCCTTTACCCACATCTTGGTGGTTAAGTCCACCCCAGGGTGGCCCGGCCATCTCGTGGCCGGGTCGTTGTGTTCGACACAACGACAAGAAGCCGCGCCATGCGCGTGCCCCTCTGGAACCCTCGCCCACGTCTGCGTGGGAGAGGGCAGGGTGAGGGTCTTCTCCCTGACTTATTGTGTTGTGTGCCATGCTTGCAGCTCTGGGCAAGCATGCCTTCACGCCGCAGTGGCAGGGGTCGGATGTCTTCATCCGCCACCTGGTCATCACCGTTCGCAAGTATGACTGCACCGGTAACGTTCCTTCTCATCATGATGACCTTGAACATCAACGCTCAATGACCCGGGGGGCAAACGAGGACGTTTGACCCCAGACACCCGGTTGCAAGAAGAAGAGAACGACTTTCACAACCAGTGAGTTGTATCGCCCTGTAGCTCCTTCGACTTGTGAAAAGGGGAAGCAGCAAAAGATTTCCTGATACCCTCATGCGTTTCCTCGTATCCAATTTGAATAGGACGCATTAAGAAATCGTATTTGAGGACGTCCGTAGCGATCGGGAACAGCACTCGACAAGGATGGGAAAATGATTCGAATGATTAGACCTGAGGATACTCCCGAACTTCTGGCGATTTGTGAGACGACAGGTCTATTCACAATCGAAGATTTTCCGACGCTAGAACTCCTGTTTGATGATTATCACTTGACGAAATCGCGATTAGGACATCAAGCGCTGGTTTGTGAAGACGAAGATGAACTCATAGCCGTGGCTTACTACTTACCCAGGGAGTTGACTGATCGAACATG
>VFQR01001188.1_pt1 | contig 21568 bp, 13 predicted proteins | sample 3512321 | NCBI WGS metagenome assembly VFQR01 (sample SAMN10412374, study PRJNA504923) | tailings metagenome | isolation source: Relicate 3 Philex TSF1 revegetated site | place: Philippines: Tuba, Benguet | collected 2017-08-29 | reverse complement strand
CGCACGGATTCCGGGCGCGAGTCCCATCGCGAGGATGAATTGTCGTAACTCCCGCAATATCAAACAATTACTAACAAAATATTCGCTACTGGTTTTTTCGGCATAACCAAGAAATCCGGAAAAATCGTCATTCTTTGGCAGGTTCTCCTCCGATACCAGACATGACGAAGTCGGTTGCTCGGCAACTCAAAGTGCGTCATCGCGCTCAAGGTGCAGAGTCAATCCGGCTTTTCTGGGGGAAAGTCGCCGCATGGACATGTCGGCACCATCCATGGTGCTCATGACGATGAGGGGCGGCTGTGTGTCATTGTGGATGGATGGAAACATGCACCGGCTGATCACGAGTCTTTCGCTTGCCGGCTGCCTGGGCCTTTTGGCCGGTGGCTGCGCGACAGTTTCGCCGGAAGGATGTATTGATTGCACGCCATCACAGATGCACCTGCACCACGAATACACACCCTGGATTGACGATCATCTCACGCGGCATACCGCTAAGAAGTGTGCCTGCCGTCATCTGGCGGCCTATTCCTCGACCTGCAATCAACCCGTGACGAAAGACTTCCGCCGAGGGTTTGAACAGGCCTTTGTGGATGTCGCCATGGGAGCACCTCAGGCAGTCCCTGCAGTGGCACCGTCTCGCTATTGGCAGGCCTATTACCGCTCGGGAGCTGGTCGGCCACTTGTTGAGGAATGGTTCGATGGCTATGCGACAGGTCTGGATTATGCGACGCGCAGTCAGGCTGCCGACCTCAATCGCGTGGTTTCCACCGATAAGCCTTATCTGACACCGGAAGAACAGCATCATCAGGGCAACGCACTCGATCGAAATGGATGGTCAGCACCGCCTGTGATTGCGCCACAAGCTGCTCCTGTCACTTCGATGCCCCATCCGATGGAGCCACTGCCAGAAATGCCGCCGACACCGGGGAGCTATCAGCCTCATCGAACGAATCTGGCACCTCAACCGCTGCCTGAAGTCCCCTCGATGAACCAGTATTCGCCGCCTGTTGTGCCACCGGGCTCGGCTCCTGCAGGTACGAATTCCTGGCCACAAGGGCCGGCACAGCCGTTTCAAGCACAGCCATATCAAACACGGCCTTATCAGGCTCTGCCCTCGCACGGACAGCCACAGCCTCCATTACAGCCGCCTCCCGGCTATCAGCCGCCACCTGTCTATCAGGCGCCTCCCGCTCAGCCGAACTGGGGGGCAGCGCGTGACAACCGGTATGGGCCGACTCGACCCGTTCAACAGGCAGGTTATTTTCCAGCACCGGCACAAGGGATGAATCGAACTGCGATCCCCATGACGGGTGGGTTTTCTGCACCGAACAGTCAACCGTCGCGTGCCGCTCAATACATTGAAATGACAACACTAGAAGCGAATGCCAGCATGTATTCCGGGAGTGTGCAGCGATGAGTTTGTCACACACACATCTGCAGACATCCAGGCTGGCATTCCTCATGATGCTCTCATGGGTTTCCATCGTTTCGTTAGGTGGCTGTGCAGCTTTTCACCCGATGTCCGGCGTCCCGGCCCGCTACCTTCCCGATGAATTGCGCGGCCCTTCGCGAGCCGATCAGCGTACGATTGACCTTTCGCTGTTACGTCAGCCCGTTCCAGCCGCTTATCTGCTCGACAGCGGCGATGTTCTTGGTGTGTATATTGAAGGTCTGCTGGGACGTAAAGAAGATGTCCCTCCCGTTCACTTTCCGCTGACGAACGATGTGCCACCTTCATTGGGATATCCGCTCCCTGTCCGTGAAGATGGTACAATCTCGCTCCCGGTGATTGGTGCTTTGCCTGTGCGTGGTTTAACCATCATTCAGGCGGAACAAGCCGTTCGACATGCCTATAGTTCACCGAAGCAGATCCTGCAGCCACACCAGCGGATCAGCCTGGCACTTCAACAACCACGACTCTACCGGGTGCTGGTGATCCGGCAGGAAGCCAGCCAGCAGGCGAATGTGGCTGCGCAAGGCCAGCTCAATATCGGTGTCATCAAGCGGGGCAGCGGCAAGATTGTCGCACTCCCGGCTTACAAGAATGATGTCCTGCATGCACTGACCGATACAGGCGGCTTACCGGGGCTCGATGCCGAAAACGCTGTCTATATCATTCGCGCCAGGCACGCTGGTCAGCATGTACAGCCCCCTTACCCAGCTACGATTCAGGCGACACCTGTAAGTCAAAAACAGCCCACCCGGCCCAGACTTTCGTTGAACTCGGGGCGTCACCCTCAAAATCAACCGGTGATTCGCGGACAATCGAATGATTCCTACGCGGATGTCAACTGGTCTGGGAACAGATCTCCACAGCAGAATCACTTCAGCGGATTTTCAGATCCTGCTCGCCAGCCAAACCGTGGCTATCCATCGCCTCCAACCAGTTCGAGCCCTCCCGCGTTCGCTGGTTTTTCGCAGCCGGCTTCGCAGATGGCTGCGCCGAATCCTTCGGAATTTGGAAGTTCACCGGCGCCATCAGCGGCTTACAATTCACGGGGGCCGGTCATCCCAGCACGGCACCAGACGAATCAGCCCTCGGTATCGCCTGGCCCCACCTGGCATGGAAGTGAGCACAGCCAGGGGGCATTACCTTACCTGTCCAATCCTCATGGCGATTATCTTCCCCCCCAAAATTCTCCGCTGGAAGCGGCACCGACTTATGGAGTGGTAACGGGATCACCCGTAATCCCGTGGGATGGGACTCAAAGATTTGCCACGGGCCACCAGATGTTTGGAGCACCCACACCCGCATTTTTTGACAGCTACCAGGAAGACTCCATTCCCACGATCGACAACCCGGAAATCATTCGCATTCCGATTCGTCTCAAACCAGGCGAACAAATCGATTTTCACGAGCACGACATCACTCTCAATGATGGTGATATCATCTTCATCGAATCCCGTGATACCGACGTCTTCTATACCGGCGGCCTGCTGGGTGGTGGTCAGTATACACTTCCCCGTGACTATGATGTCGATATTCTGGGAGCCATTGCAATCGCCCAGGGACAAGGACGCTCACAGGGTTCATCACGTCAAATCGGTGGCACATCGGCACTGAATAATGATGTGACAATCAGTGCCTCAAATGCGATTGTCATTCGCCCCATGCCCGATGGCACACAGGTGCCGATTCAGATCAATCTGTACCATGCACTACGAAATCCGGCAGAACGGATTATCATTCAACCGGGTGACTATATCCTGCTGCAATACACCAAACTCGAAGCCTGCGGAGCCTTTATTGAACGCAATCTGCTCGAAGGGGCATTGTTCGGTGTCGCTGCAGCACAATTGAACAGCAACAATGGAAATTAATTCTCTCGACTGGCGGTCAGCGGAGCAGGCGACGATTTCTCACAAAGCTGTATTCTGCTGATGATCCTGTAGCGATGGCTTTGAAGTCTTATGAGCAGCTTTCCCGACACTTTTGAGGAAGAAGAGAAGCCAGAGGCTGGTGATGACGCCATTGTCGATGAACCCACCTGGGATGTCGATGATCTTGAAGCGGCTTACCGCCTGGCCCTTGAAGCCTGTGAGGCAGCCGAAGAAGCCTATTCACAGCAGCCCGTCGATGAACTGGTCGCCGGCGCAGTAAATCCAGATGGCCCGATCACCCCATCCAACCAGTCGATCCTGAATCCTTCACTAGCGGAGATTGAGCAGCAAGTCGCCACGACTGGTGAGAACCGGCTCGCTGAGGCCTCCTTGCACCAGAACGGGGAGAAGGTAGTCCCTGCAGATATCAATGCGACTGCTGCGACCTCATCAGCAAAGGTATCGACTGCTGGCAGCCACGAGCCGACTGTCAGATCGGTCATCGAGGCCTGTCTGTTTGTCGGTGAACCCGCTGTAACCATTGCGAGACTCAGAGAGATTCTACGTAACGACATTACCGATCAACGGATTGAACTCGCGATTGGTGAAGTGAAACGGATGTACGATGATCAGCAGCGTCCTTATGAGGTGACTCATCAGGAGGGGGTTTACCGTCTTTCGTTGCGTACTGAGTTTGAAAAACTTCGCGCGAAAGCCTATGGCCAGGGGCCCAAGGAAATCAAGCTCTCGCAAGAAGCGATTGAAGTACTTTCGGTTGTGGCCTATCACCAGCCGATCGAAGAGCGCGAAGTCAACGAAATCTACGAAGTTCCTGCAGGCCCTTACTTAAAACAACTTTTGCGACATGAGCTTCTAGCTGTTGAACGTGATGCTGAAAATCCGAAGGTTGTGCGCTATATCACAACAGCCAGATTTTTGAGCCTGTTCCAGCTCCGCCGACTTGCGGACCTACCACGCATCGAAACATTCTCGCTGAAGTAGCTGAATCCCCAATTGGCAAGAACGCAATCGAGGGCATCACGCCATGTAGCGATGAGGTGATTTTGCCGCTTTGTCGTAGACGCCGAAGTCGTTGAAGAACCAGCGTTTGGCCAGGCGGTAGGCCCAGCTTTTTTCGGGAATGAGCTGTTCGGGTGTGGAAGTTCCCTGAGAGGGAAGTTTTTCCATTGCTTCGAGTTCCGCGAGAGCCGTCTTTCGCGCAGTGCCATCGGGAGCCTGGTGATCTTCGACGAGTCGCTTCAGCAGATCTGGTCGTTCGAGCACAATGCAGCCTCTTGTCGAAGAAGCAGCGAGCTTGCGGAAGTCTTCGAGGAAGACGGACTGCCGGAAGACTTCGCGAATCGGCCGTTCATCATGGATCGACTCTTTGGCAAACTGGACAATCGGGCAAGGTTCGATACCTCCCCACGGGCTGATGTGATGGGAAATTCCAGTTGCAGCCGGGCACAGGGCACGCCCTTCTCCATCGTAGTAGGCATCGACAACGCCAATCGGCTTCGTGGCGCGAATGTTGACCACAAACTGGCGAATTCGCAGTTGCTCGGCTTGAGAGAGTGCCAATTGAGGCTGTGGATTGGGGCCCATAGGCCGGTAAACGTGGAACCACGTATAGAGCACACCCATTTCAATCAGGCGATCGACCCAGGCCTCTGTCAGCAGATCGTCGATGTTCGTCTTGCAGACACTGGTGCAGACGCCTGTGACGAGACGTTGATTGAGGCAGTTCTGCAGGCCCATCATCGTTTTGCTGAGGACATTCGACCGGCCGCGTCGTTCATCGCTGACAATTTCGGTCCCTTCGACACTGATGAGCGGAGTCACATTCCCGATCTGTCGTAATCGGCGGGCGACCTCTGGGGTAATAAAGTGTCCGTTGGTAAAGACCTGAAAGTAGCAATCCCGGTGGCTGGCCAGAATATCGAGCAGTTGTGGATGCATGAAGGGCTCACCACCCACGATCCCGAAGAAGCTGTTGCCGGCCTGTTTCGCATCATTGATCAACCTGTTGGCGGCTTCCAGGCTGATGGTCTGCTGTTTGGCTGCGACATCGACCCAACATCCCTGACACCTGAGGTTACAACTGTTGATAATCGAGATGTATAAAAACGGTGGGAAGCTCTCCCCCTGCTTGAGCCTTTGTTTGAACTTATGAACCGAGAGGGCACCTTTGACGCCCATATTCCAGGCCAGTTTCCAGGCGAGGCGTTTATCAGTGACGGTTAACAGGCGGGCAGCAAATTCAAGGTACATAAACAGGCCTCTCTGGCGATGAGTTCTTTGCCAGATGTTTGATCGATCAACGATGACTTCTCAGATTCAACATTCGAAAACATTTTACACGGTGGTGGCAAGTCGATGGGTCGGATTCGGGCGTCCGGGGCGAAAACTTTGCGTCTGTCGCAAGGTGACCTGAACCCCGAGTTCATCAGCGACTGCCTGCAAGCTGGCGATCACCAGTTCTTGAAGGTGTTCAGGGTCAATGGCAACGCGGGCATTCACCACCACTTCAGCTTCCTGGACGGCACATCGCGACGGAAGAGAGAGTTCAGCCGGGCCATCACTGCTGGTGAGATTGGCCACACCAAAGAATCCTTCCCAGAGCCCGATAGCTTTCAAATGGGCTGTTTCCGCCCCTTTGGCTCCCAGCGATTTTTTCAACTTTTCAATGACTCCCAGCAGAAAGGTATCGAGTGCGACTGGCTGTTCACTGCGAATGGTGAGGCTGGTATTCAACCAGCCCAGTTCGGCTTCGCCTTCGGCATAGATGTCGTAGTCGATCTCCAGCACCTTTCTGCCAAAGATTCCTTCCTGTTCCAGAAACTCACAGAAGCCATCGAACCCTTCGCCAGTTTTCGCAGAGACTCGCAAGACGGGTGTCCCGGGGACTTTCTTCTGGACAAGCGAAACCAGTTCCTGCATCTGCTCGGGAGATAATTCATCGGCGCGATTGATGAGGACGGCATCCGCTTCTTCAAGCTGCTTTTCGAGGATGTATGCAGCCTTGGGTGAGAAGCCACTCCCTTCACCGCGCAGGACTTTCAAACCATGCGAAGGCTTGAGGAGGACAGAATAGGGGGCAATCGAAAATCTGGCGGAATAAAGCTGCTTTAATGGCTGAACCACGGTCGCCACGAGGTCAGTACAACTTCCCACAGGTTCGGCGAGAATGATGCCGGGTGCACGGGAATCATCGAGTTGCCCGAGCGTGGCAATCAATTCATTGAAGTGACAGCAGAAACAGGCCCCTGCCACCTCGCCGACATCAAAGCCTTGCGACCTCAACGAATTGGTATCCACCAGATCGGTCGCCTGATCGTTCGTCACAATCCCCACGGTATGACCTGCGGCCATATATTGCCTGGCCAGACGGGCGAGTGTGGTCGTCTTGCCAGCTCCGAGAAAGCCACCCACCATGATGAAGCGAATGGTGCGGGATGGGGCTGCCACTGGTTGCATTGATCCCTGCCCTGGCAGCTTTTCCGATGACATTTCAAAACTCCGAACACTAAATTCAGCGACTGCCACATTGATGTGAAATAGAACCAACTATGGATTTTAGTGCGATGAGACGTTGAAAGCACCCTGAGATCTACGAATCTCCCGAAGATTGAACAATCAGAAACATGATTTTTGTCCATCACTTATCGCCTGTTCAAACTGTCTCATGAAGCCTGAACTCGATGATCGCCGCGTAAGTTGGATTACTCGGCCAACAGCCCCAGCGACCGCCGATAGCTTTTCTGAATCTGTTCGGCTCCCACGGATGCCACACCGGCGGCAAAACCATCGACAAGCTGTTGCGCAGCAGTTTCACCCTGTGCGGGTTTGTCGAGCCACTGCCCCAGAGCTTTCTGCGTGGCTTCGATAAAGATCTCCTGCCCCAAAACCGGCAGGTACGTGGTGACGTCGTTCGCCCGTAATGCCTGAGCGATCGAATCGAAGGCTTCTCCGGCACTGGCCGCGTTCAACCCCGAGATGGGCAATTGGCTCAGATTGGTCAATTGCGATTCCCGAGTCAGAGAGAGTGCTGCCCCAGGGAAAGCTTCGTCGGCGCGCAGGTCAATCAGAAGTTCCAGCAGGCTTGAAAGAGCCCCGAGTGTTTGAGTTTGCGAATGACGGAACGTCAGGCTCCAGCCATCAAAACCGACGAGTGCCGGACGGTACCCAGCCGCATGCTTGAGCCATGTTTTCCGCAGCGGATCGTAGGCTTCCGCTGTGGCTGGGATGGGAGCGACAGCTATTTCGCCAGTGCTGTTCAATTCCAGTGACGGGGATTCTGCGGCGATCGTGGCTGAAATCCCCGCATGAGCGACCGGCTCATAGCCAATCGCCATGGCGGCTTCACCCTTCAACACTTTCGCTCTGGCTTCGACAGCGGTGAGTTGTGCCGATGCGGGATCGAGGAACTCCCAGCGTCTGGCGAGCCTTGAAAAGATGGCATTGGCGACGGGTTGAGAAACTCTCGACACACCACTTCCAATCTCAAACCAGACGGAATAGTCGCCCATGCCGCGCAATAATGGCAGGAGTTGAGTGTGGAACCAGGTCGATCGCGTGGCCTCACCCCAAGGCTCGACGATGGAAAGTCCATTCGCCCAGGTTTTCTGGCTCGTGAGTAAATTGTCGTAATCACTCCAGGTTTGAGGAGCTTTAAGACCGGCTTTTTCCAGAAGATCCCGGCGGTAGTAGAGCAGATACACGGGCTGCGAGATTGGCAACGCAATCAGCCGCTGATTTCTTGTGGCCAACCTTTGCTTGAGACCGTTGAGAATATCGAGCTTTTGTGGTTCACCTGTCGAATCGACAGGCTCAAACGGGGAGAGGAGATTTTTCTCGTCGAATGCAGTCAGTTGATCGTTGGCCACAAAAGCGAGTTGCGGGTGAGAAGGGACCTCCATCGAGCTGGCGGTAAAATTGACTACGGCACCTGTCTGGGCTTCCCATTCACCAATGAGAACTTCCCAGAAGTCGGCCAGCTTCCAGGCGGCGGGGCTGGCGATTTCCAAAGATACCCCACTGAGCGGTTTGCCAACTGGCTCGGATTTCCCCCAGGGGCAACCGGATAAACTCAGGCAACTGGCACTCACGGCCAGCGATGCACTCTGAAGAAATGTGCGGCGGGTGACAACATGATTCTGCTGAGCGGGAAGGAGCGGGGTCGCAAGGATCTGGGTCGAACGGAACTGGGTCGAAAGAGAAACATCGTGGTGTTCGTCACAGGAGTTGCCCAGGCTGGCATTCAAAACACGCGTGCCAGTGTTGTCATCCTGCGGGCGGGAATTCATGAACGTCTTCTCCAATTCTCCAAAGGATCGATATCTCAGTTTCGCTGTGTTTTGTGGCAGGTCACCCGTGCTGCAACCAGTAGCGACTGGGTGGCTGGGGTCAAACGTCTTCGTTTGCCCCCAGTTGATTGGACTCGGATCGTTGATCGCGAACATGCCCGCAAGTTATGAAGGCATCCCACGGTTTCATCTTTAATGGCCAAGCAGTGGAACTGGGGGCGGATAAAGACATCCGTCCCCGATCACCTTACCAAATTCATTTTAAACTAGAATTGACGTGTAAGGATGTAAAGACCAGGCCCTTTCACACCGATTCAATTTTTGGGGCTTCATGGTGGTGCCATCCAGAAAAGTTCAAACGGTAGTGACAGGAGACGCGCATGGCGCGGCTTCTTGTTGTCGTGGAACTGCACGACAACCCGGCCACAAGTTGGCCGGGCCACCCGTTGGTGAAGATGACTCCTGATTGTGTGTGAAAGATAGCCCAGAGCTGCAAGCATGGCACATTTCAAGTCACTCAGGCTGCAACAAGAAGTGATGACTGGACCGTGAGTTATCTATTCTGGACAAAGAACCTCAAGCCTTTCCAATGAGTTTCATGAATTCGGCTTCATTGATCACGGGGACTCCCAGCGATTGAGCCTTGGCCAGTTTGCTCCCGGCATTCTCACCAGCCACAACGAAGCTGGTCTTTTTTGAGACACTGCTCGCGGCATGTCCACCATGAAGACGAATCAATTCTTCAATTTCCTCACGACCCATGGAGGGCAACGTGCCAGTCACAACAAACGTCTTCCCTGAGAGGACTCCGTCTGTGGCAGCAGTTTGCTGCTGTTCGCTTTCCGTGCCGAGATTCAGCCCCAGGAGCTTGAGTTCTTCGATGAGTCCTGACCCATATTCCGAGTGAAAGAAGTGATGCACGGATTCGGCAATCACTTCACCCACTTCGGGAGTTGCAGACAGCTCTTCGATCGATTGAGCACGCAGTCGATCCATTGAACCAAATCGTGCGGCCAGGATTTGTGCTGTCCGCTGACCAACATGTCGGATATTGAGAGCAGTCAGCAATCGCCAGAGGGGTTGTTGACGAGAAGCTTCCAATCCTGCCAGGAGTGAATCGACAGATTTTTCACCGAGTCGCTCGAGCTCAAGCAGCTCAGCTCGTTTATCCACGAGACGATAGAGATCGCTGATACTCTGTACCAATCGACTGGAAACCAGTTGCTCGACCAGCTTTGTCCCCAGGCCTTCAATATCCATCGCCTGGCGGGAAGCGAAGTATCTGAGGGATTCGCGAAAACGAGCCGGACAATTGATGTTCGGGCAGCGAATGTAAACGCCCCCTTCATCCTGTTCGACGATTGTGGAACATTCGGGGCAAGTCTCGGGAAACTCATAGGGTGCAGTGTTTGGCGGCCGCAGATGTTCTTCGACACGCACAATATGGGGAATGATCTTGCCTGCTTTTTCGACAACGACCGTATCGCCCACGCACAGGCCCAACCGTTCAATTTCATCACGATTGTGCAGACTCGACCGCGAAACGGTGGTCCCGGCAATCTCGACAGGTTCGAGATCGGCCACTGGTGTCAATACGCCTGTTTTCCCCACCTGCACGGTGATGTTGATGACCTTGGTCGCGGCTTCGTAGCGTTCCCATTTATACGCGACAATCCATCGGGGGCTTTTGCTGGTCATCCCCAGTTCCGCCCGTAGAGCCAGATTGTTGACTTTGAAGACGAGTCCATCGACTTCAAAATCGAGCGTCGAGAGCGCTTCCATCATGGCGGGCGCTGCAGCAACCGCTGCTTCGAAGGAGGGATGGCAAGCCGTCATGGGGACATTCGGCAATCCCACCTGATGAAAGAGTTCCAGATAATCGGCATGTGTCTGGAATCGAGTGGCCTCCTGCTCGTCGATGGCTCCCAAGGAATGGGCAAAGAATCGAAGCTGCCTTTGAGCACACAACTTCGGATCAAGCAGCTTGAGTGACCCTGCCGTAGCATTACGGCTGTTTTTAAAGGGTTCTTCACCTCGCTCCAGTTGATGAGCACGAACTTTGGCGAAATCCTGATTGCCGATATAGGCCTCACCACGAACTTCGAGCAATCGCGGGATGGTCGATTCGGCAAAGAGCGACTTCTTGGACGAGCTATCATCCAGAAACAGTGGCACGCCTTTGATTGTTCGGGCGTTGTGGGTGACATCGTCACCGACGCGGCCGTCGCCGCGAGTGACAGCACGGATGAGTTGGCCGTCCTCATAGATCAACGAGAGAGCGACGCCATCGACTTTGAACTCGGCCAGCCATTCCATGGGGCCTTTCCAGCCGACTTCATTAGCGCGCCGGGAAACTTTCTGGCCAAACTCCAGCAGGCCCGACTCGTCGTAGACGTTATCAATCGAAAGCATGGGGACGGAGTGTGCGACCTGGACAAACCCTTCGATGGGTTCGCCACCCACTTTTTGCGATGGGCTGTCGGCGGTCACTAACTCGGGAAAAGCCGCCTCCACTTCGAGCAGGCGAGCCATCAGCCGGTCGTATTCGAGATCGCTGATCTCATTCTGGGCGAGCACATAGTACAGACTGTCATGCCGACGGATCTCACTCCGCAATTTGTCGAGAAGATGGCGGGCCTGATCTGCTGATGTCGGCAATGGCCTGGCCAGGAGTTCTGCGATACTCATCGAGTCCCACATTGCTTCGAGGATTCCTGAATGCTCTCTCGAAGGATCATAGCGGGAAAGGTTCAATTCTCACAAATCGTGGGAGACCCTGTGCCTTCACTCGGCAAGTCAATCATGCTGTGATCTGAACCCAGGTTTGTAGGGAGGGGCTTGAAAACCATGATCCAAAAGGATGCCGGCATGACATGGTTGGCAGCAAGTCCAAAGCGATTTGCGTTATGTGTCGACTCACGGAAAACGGCTCGGTCTGTCCGGTAAGCCCAAGCTATTTGCGTTTCTTCTTAGTCTTCTTGCTGTCCTCTTCGTCGTCGAAGTCATCGAAGATTTCCTCGGAGGCAGTTTCGAGGTCATCGGCACTTTCCAGGAACATCTCGTTCGAATCCTGTTCGATGGCATCGGTAAAATCATCATCGCCATCGACCACAGGTTCAAAGGACGAAGTGGCTTCGAGATCCTCTTCGATTTCGAGATCCTCATCTGCGTCGAGAACTTCCGCATCATCCTCGTCGGCAACAGCCTGCGATTTTTTCCCCGAAGGTGACTTGGCAGCAGTCTTCTTGCCTGCTGAACGGCCGCCGAAAATCAGAATCCCGACAGGCATCAGGGCGACTGTCCCGGCACAGAGCAGCGAGAGTCCCACAAAAATCTGCGACATGAGCTGGAGATTAGCCGCATGGCTCACAAACGCCATGACCAGCAGATAACAGAGGAATCCACCGGGAATGGCCGCGACGAGCGATGTTAACGCAAAAGAAACTTTTCCCATCAGATGCTCCTGTTGTCGAATCCCGGCCCGGCCCACATTTCGGAAGAATCTTTCCCTCGCCAGCTTAAATTGGCGGAGGGAGCCGGAACAAGCCCTTGTTCTATGAGAGGCCGCACCCGGGAAAGGCTCCCGGCTGAATGTACCGATTCTGGCACAGTGTTGTATTTTCGCTTCGCCGAACCGTGTTGTTTTTTCGCTTCGCCGAACCGTGTTGTTTTTTCGCTGCACGGTATGGCAAGAATGCGGTGGCTACCGGGAAAGGACGGGATCCAGCCATAACCCCCAATCCTGAAAGGTTCCATCTTCTGAGGGAGAGGTGACGAGTTGCAATTGAGTGACATCGCTCACATCCACCTGGAAGGAAACGAGCTGATCAGCTTTGACAACTGGGGATTTCCACAATGTCTTGCCATCCCCCTGAATCTCGAAGATCACGGAGCCACCGGAACCCGTCGCCAATCCCACCTTCCCTGCGAGTTGTTTCCATTTCTTGCCGAGAGAGTAGACATGCTCAGCCGGTGCATGGGCATAGATTCCTCGAGCAAAGATTTCTCCCCGGCACTCGAGCAGAATGGAGGCGTTCGGTAAGCGATTGAAGGCGGGTTGCATCCAGCCCACCTTGGCAGAGTCGGCTCGATAACTGGTGAGGCTGGACTCTTTACGCTTGCCGGCTTCTTCCGCGGGTGTTTGCGAGGGTGGCGTGGTGTTGAAGAGGACGTTGGCGATGGTCTGAGCGTCACGAACCTTCAGTTTGTCTTTTTCCTGCTTGGCGAGCTTCATATTCCCGCTGTTGATGGCGGCTAGAAACGGGCCCAGCACCTGCCGGGTTTGAATGGCTTTCAACTCGGGAACACCCGCCTTCGTCACGAAGTATGAGTACTCCATTTCCCCCTGTGCATGCTGACTCGAAGTGGCACCGTTGGCATGCAAGGCGACAAGACGCAAGGTTCCCCACTGGCCGGCAGTTAAGGCCCTGGAACTCAGCTTAAAGGCTCCGTCCCGTGTGGGAATGGCTGTCGCCGATGTGGCGTTGTAATCGCTGTTTCCTTCGGGATCGAAGTATGCCACGACGCCGTAAACAGGAGGCTCTCCCTGAATGTTTCCTTCGACAAAAATCGATTGATCTTCGGCGCGAATCCGCAGGTTTTTCAGCGTCAGATTCGTTTTGAATTCCCGCGGTTCCTGTCGACCACAGAAGAGAGGATGTGAGGCCAGGCGGAGAGCATGGGCAAATGTCAGAAATGTGCCCCGGCCTTCCCCGCGGACTTCTTCGAAGTAGGTGCGATTACCTGCTCCCATTAAGGCAGAGCCAAGGACGGCTTCATCGGGCCGGGCCGTGCAATGAGGTAATCCGAACGCATGGCCGAGTTCGTGTGCCATACCGCCAATGAAGATCGAGTTGTGCCTGCCTAAGGAAATGCGACCATATTCGCCGTCGCGCAGCATGGGTTCTTTTTTGGGAAGATTCAATGTGTCGAGTTCGGGAGAATCGAGTTGCCACGCCCTCCCGCTGCGATAGGTGCCGCCGGCGTAGTAGGGTGATTTGTGCTCGAAGGTCAGCTTTTTTTCGTCCCAGGTGGCGAGATTGCAGAAGATGGCGATGGTTTCCTGATTGGCGTCGATTCCTGCCTTTTGAAGGATGGGCAGACATTCCTTGCGAATCTCGTCGCCCGATTTCTTTTCGTATTCGGCAAAGGGTTTGGCTCCACGCACTTCGTGGATGACCACCTGGCCATTTTGTCCCAACTGTAGGCCGAAAGATTTCGGCCCAAACCCATTTCGCTCCATCTGGGCTGCGTAGAAGGCCTGGATATGCAGGAGCATGCGCGTCATGCGAGCCTGAAAATCTGCTGGAAACTCCCGGTCTTTGGGTGTGAAGCAGACAATATGAAGGTAGCGCTGTACTGGCTGGGCATTCTTTTCAACCCAGGGTTCAAGCAGATCTCGGGCGGCTTTCGCCTGAGCTGCATTCTCTGAGAGATCTGCTGCAACGACTGGCGCAAAACCAGTAAAACAGAGTGCCCATCCGCATAAAGCCGTGAAAACAGTCAACCGCCAGTTCATTCTTGATCTTTCCCCGGTGATCCGCCCAGTTGCGCGACAATGATTTTCGTTATTGTACGCAAACGAAAACTTTTATGCCGGGGATAGACACATCGGAATGAACATTTTCCACAAGTTCACGAATTCCAATCGCTCTTTCCGATTGAGGGAATCGACCAGTCAGGCTTAGAAGCTGCCGCCACCCAGGGCCTGATAGGCGGTAATGGCTGCAGCCAGTTGTTGCTGCTTGGTTTCGATCAAAACCATGCGGGCTTCCATCATATCGCGCTGAGCCAGCAAGACTTCGACGTATTCGGCCCGGGCATTCTGGAAGAGTTTGGTCGCACTATCGACCGACGCTTCAAGAGCAGCCAGTTGCTGCTTTTTAATCTCGATGCTGGCCTGATAGTTCTCGACCTTGGAGAGTCGATTCACAATCTCGGTATAGGCATTCAAAATGACTTGCTGGTAATTGTAGACACACTGCAGTTGCTGGGCGTTTGCCGTCAGATAGTCGGCCTGAATGGCACTTCTATTGATCACAGGCGCCACCAGATCGCCCGCGACGTTGTAAATGAGTGAATCGGGAGTTGAAAACAAATACTTGGCATTGAAGGCGTTATAGCCAACACCCGCATTCACAATGAGCGAAGGATAGAATCTGGCGCGGGCGACTTTCACATCCAGCCCGGCTGCCGAGAGTTCTTTTTCTGCCTGCCGCACATCGGGTCGATTCTGCAGTATTTGGGCGGGAAGGCCGGCACAAAGAGGCTGCAGATTCAAATCCAGAAAGCTCGATGTGGAACGCATGACCGGCTGCGGATAACGACCGACCAGAAAATTGATCCGGTTTTCGACTTCCACGATCTGCTGCAGAATAATCAGTTTTTCACTTTGATTTTTGCGAACTTCCGCTTGAAAACGCTGCACGGCCAATTCGGTATCGCGACCGGCTGCTTTTCGCGCTTTGGCCAACTCCAGACTCTGCTCCTGAATTTCGATCGTTTTATCGAGAATCTGCATCTGGTTATCGAGAGACATCAACTCGTAGTATTTTTCGGCCACTTCGGAAACCAGCCTGGTCACCATGTAGGCCTGACCATCGCAAGTCCCTAAATATCGAAGTGTGGCGGCATCGCGGGCATTGCGGAGTTTTCTCCAGATATCGATTTCCCACGAGATATTCGCGGCGACCAGAAAGTTAGGTAGTGGTTCTGGAAAGGCGACGCCGGGTTTGACATCCAGTTGGCTCTCGACGGCCCCTTCACGAGTAAAGAGACCTGGTTTATCGACACCAGCGCCCGCTCCTAAGGTAAAGAATGGCAGAATCGCACCCCGCCTGGCGCTGACTTCGTTATAGGCAATCTGAATATCCTGATTCAGGATTCTCAGTTCCTGATTCCCCACCATGGCCTCTTCAATGAGGACTAAGAGATTCGGATCGTCGAAAAAATCTCGCCAACTGATGAGTGCCGAGTTTTCGTAGGTATCCGCCGCCATTTCGAGGCGTGTGAAACCGACTTGCTCAACATCGGACTTCTCATCCAATGTGGCGGTGCCTGCCTCTTCCGGGCTGGGCGGCACGACGGGAACATCAGGGACGCTCCGCTTAAACCAACTGAAGCTGGATGGCATGGATGGGCCCTGTAAGGGGCCTTCCAGTTCTGGAATGCGGCACGACGGGGCACTCAGCGCCAGGCCGGCGATCAATGTCGGCAGAAGAGTACGTGCTCGACTCTTAGCTTTTGACGGTCTCACTAAGTGGTTCAAAATGTTCCTCCCTGATCAATGAACGCCCATCCGCCATCTTGGCGAAGATATAGTAGAGACCTGGAATCACCAGAACTCCGATCACTGTCCCGACCAGCATTCCGCCGACGGCAGTGGTACCAATCGTACGATTTCCAATAGCTCCCGGCCCGGTGGCCCTGACCAGCGGAATCAAACCGGCAATAAAGGCAAACGAAGTCATCAGAATCGGCCGGAAACGGACTTTACCGGCTTCAATGGCTGCATCCCGAATACTCATCCCGGCCTGCCGGAGCTGGATCGCAAATTCGATAATCAGAATTGCGTTCTTTCCTAACAGACCAACCAGCATCACCAGCCCGATCTGGGCAAAGACATCGTTCGACAACCCCATGGCCTGAAGTGCAAAGAACGAACCAAAAATCCCGACAGGTAGCGAAATAATCACGGCTAGTGGGAGAATGAAACTCTCATACTGGCCAACCAGCACCATATAAACAAACACCACCACAATCAGAAAAATATAGACAGCCAGATTTCCTTTATTGGCCTCGTCGTAAGACAACCCCTGCCAATCGATTCCATAATCTGGCGGTAAAGTTTGTTTAGCAACTTCCTGAATGGCCTTGATGGCTTCGCCACTGCTGTAACCGGGTGCAGGAGCCCCCTGGATGGCTGCTGTGGGATACAGGTTATAACGGTTGATCTCATTCAAGCCCTGCTTCTTCTGGATGCGCATAAAGGCCGAATAGGGAACCATCTCTCCTTTATCGTTTTTGACGAACATGTTGTTCAGATCTTCGGGGAATCGCCGAAACTCGGGAGCCGACTGGACATAAACTTTGTAGAACTGGCCAAAGCGGACAAAGCCCTGCTCCCACGTACTTCCCACAACAATCGAGAGGTTCTCGAGGGCGTCGGCGATGGAGACCCCTTTCTGCATAGCGACGTCGTTATCGATGACAATCTCATATTGCGGGTAGTTATCTGCAAAGAATGTAAAGAGTCCTTTTAACTCTTTTCTTTTCGATAATGCTTCCATGAACTTCTGAGTCTCTTCACCCAGTCGCTTATAATTCCCCGTATTTGACTTATCGAGCAGATTCAGCGAGAAACCACCGGCGGCACCGAAGCCCGGGACTGCGGGAGGTTCAAAGAACTCCAGTTTGACGTTCGAAATCGATTTGGTCTTCTTCTCGAGTTCTTCAATGATCTGTTTCGAAGTCAGCTTCCGGTCTTCCCACGGCTTCAGGTTGATAATACATGTCCCGGCATTTGAGCCGCGACCTTCTGTCAGCACTTCATAGCCTGCCAGAGACGAAACGGAGCTGATCTCGTCAAACTCTTTACAGACCGCCTGCAATTCATGGGATTTGGAGTTGGTGTATTCGAGGGTCGAGCCAGGCGGAGTCTGGATAATCCCGTAGATGATTCCCTGATCTTCCAGAGGAATAAATCCCGAGGGAAGAATCGTATTCACGAAGAAGATGCCCGCTCCAAAGCCGGCAATGACGAGCATGGTGAGCATGCGAAGAGTGACCACGCCCTTGAGAATGACGACATAGCCTCCCGTGATTCTTTCAATGAAGGCATTGAAGATTTCCAGCAGAATGGCAATAGGCCCGCGCCATCTCTTCTTATGACCGTGATTCATCGGTTTAAGGATCATCGCACAGAGCACGGGCGTCAAAGTTAAGGCGACGACACCAGAGAGGACAATCGACATCGCCATGGTCAGCGCAAACTGACGGTAGAAGACACCGACGGGGCCCGTCATAAAGGTGACGGGGATAAAGACGGCAGTCATCACAAGAGTGATTGCGATAATCGCTCCGCCAATCTCATGAATCACTTGTTTGGTCGCGTTGTATGGTGAAAGATGCTTTTCATGCATCTTGGCATGGACGGCTTCGACAACCACAATCGCATCGTCAACGACGACACCGATAGCCAGCACCAGAGCAAACAGAGTGATCAGGTTCACTGACATGCCGAACATCAGCATGAAAAAGAATGTCCCGATGAGTGAGACGGGAACAGCCAGGGTGGGAATGAGTGTACTGCGGAAATCTCCCAGGAAGAGAAAGACGACCAGCGACACGAGCACAAAAGCCTCGAAAAGTGTGTGCACAACCTTCTCGATGGAGGCTTCCAGGAAGCTCGAAACGTCGTAGCTGACTTCGTAGTCCATGCCTGGAGGGAATGGGATATTCTCCTTCATTTCATGCAGATGCTCTTTCACCGCCTCGATGACTTGCGTGGCGTTCGATCCGGGCGTCTGCTTCAAGACAATGGCTGCTGAAGGATAGCCATCTTTATCGGAGTAGAGGTCGTAGAAGGAGGAAGCCAGTTCGACTTTGGCGACATCTTTCAATCTAAGGATCTGTCCATCTTCATTGGCCCGCAGAATGATGTTTTCGTACTGTTCGGGCTTGTTATACCGCCCTACCCAGGTCAACACATATTCGATGGTTTGCGAGGTCTTTCCTGTGGCCTGACCAAGACGGCCTGGTGAGCCGATCATGCTCTGTTCAGCGATGGCCTTCATGACGTCTGTGGCGGCGATGTCGTAAGCCCGCATGCGGTCAAGGTTCAATTCGACACGCATCGCGTACGCACGGTTGCCGAGAATATTGGCAGTGCCCACGCCGCGAATTCGCTTGAGTTCAGGAAGCACATTCGCAGTGACATAGTTATAGAGGTAGTTCTGATCATGACTTTTATGTGTACTGAAAACATTCACATACATCAGCATGCTGGACATGTTCTGCAGAACGATAATCCCCTCGCGATCTACAATCGGCGGGACGCGGCTTCTCACGCTTTGTACGCGATTATTGACATTGAGGACCGCCACGTTGGGATCGGTGCCGGGCTCAAAGACAATGGTAATGGTCGCTTCACCGGCACTGGTCGCAGCCGATGTCATATACCGCATATCCTGAACGCCGTTGATGGCCTGTTCGAGGATCACGAGGACTGAATCGACCAGCACTTCAGCACTGGCACCGGGGTAGGAGACCGCAACGACCACGCTGGGTGGTGCGACGGAGGGGAACTGGGAGATGGGCAAAGCCTTAATGGCCAGCCCCCCCATAAAGAGAATCAACAGCGAGATAACAATCGCGAGTGCAGGCCTGTGTAGGAATTTTGCGAACATACTGGTGTGCCCCTATTCGGCTTTGTTCTTGAGATGACCGAGAACCTCTACGGGGTCGATGTACTCGTACTCGACCTCGTCACCATCTCGAACCTGCCGCACACCTTCGAGAACGATCTTTTCACCCGCCTTTAGACCACTCCTGATAATAAAGATATCATCCATTTCATTACGTATTTCGATCTCCCGTTGACGCACGATGCCTCTGAGAGTGTTCGCGTGATGCTCGGCATGGTGTTCGGGGGAAAGTTTCTTCAAATGGTCGTCATGATGCTTGTCATCGTGCGGTTTCTTTTCGTGAGGCAATGGTGGCCGCTTGGGGGCGGGCTTGGCTGAAGGCTTTTTGTCTTCCTTTTCGTCGTCGCCATCGTCGTCGTCGTCGTCACCTTCGGTGTGGGCCTTGGCCTGATGCGAATCTGCCATTTCAGGTTCGTCTTTATCTTCACCGTCACCTTCGGGGACAGGTTCGACAACATAAACGAACCGCTTGGCCAGAATTTCAAAGGTAGCCCGCTGCGGGATAACGACGGCATCTTTCAATGTTTTATGCAGCAGGATGGTTCCGGTCTGACCATGCCTTAACAGTTGCTCCGGATTGGGAAAGTCGGCACGGAACGCAATGTTGCCAGTTGTATTATTGAAGTCGGCCTCAATCGCAGTGATCTTTCCGGGGAGTGGAAAGGTGGTGTGATTGGCCAGCACAAGCTCCACTTTGACGTCGGCCTGACCTTCTTTAACCTCTTGCTGATAAGCCAGATACCTGGCTTCCGGGACATTGAAGTAGGCCCACATGACATTGTTATCAGAGAGTGTCGTAAGGATATCCCCTTCGGCGACAAGGCTGCCCTGCTGCTGGCGAAGGCGATCAATAATCCCGTCAAAAGGAGCTTTGACTTCGGTGAAATTCAGCTCGGCTTGAGCCAGTTTCACTTTGGCATTCGCTTTCGCAAGCTTGGCCTGTGCCAGAGCCACTTCCTGCTCGGAGACGACCTTTTGCTCAAACAGTTTCTTCGTATTTTTATATTCGATTTCTACGAGCTGTGCTTCGGCGATATCGGACTCGAGGCGGGCTTGATAGAGGGTTGCCAGGACACGAAAGAGGACGTCCCCCTTTTTAACAAACTGGCCTTCCTTGATTTTGATTTCTTCCAGGTAGCCGCTTTCAAGGGCACGCAGTTCAATATGGCGGCAGGAGTGAATCTGACTGACATACTGCTCGGTGATCTGCATGTCTTTGGCGATAGCACTGGTGACTTTCACCAGATGATGCTCGGCGTGATGTGCTTCGGGACGCTTTGCGCAGCCGGAAAAGATGACCATCAATGCGACAGCCAAAGCCAGCGAGCTCCAGAACCGCCACGTTCGCAAACATGCCGGTGAGGACTGCCCTTGTCGTTGATGAAACATTGACTGCATCGTGACGGCCTTCAGGCAATTCGACTGCCTGACTTCAGGCAAACAGAACAATCGACTATTGAAAATTGAGGCATGCCCATCGAGAGGACGCCTTCCCATCAGAATCGATTTAAGCAATTTCAATCGCATAGTCGCCTTACAGAAGAAATTCGGCATATTGAAGACTTCGTGCATACCTTTTTCTCAAATTGTAAGGATTGGCGAAGCCCCGCTATTTACCTAATGTTCAGAGCAACAAGGTCTTCGGGGCCTCGGTATGATGAAAATCCAAGAGTCGTTCGTAAGTTTCCCAGTTCTCAAGTCACGATTCAAAGAGCGAACAAAAACTCCGCCAATCCACAGAGAGGCCTGATTCCAAACCATGCAGCCGATCTTGCGTCTGATCTGAGAGCCGGTCCGTATGGGAAAACTCCCTGTCGCACAGAGAAGGTTTGCTCACCTATCTGAATTGAGATTATCCCATTCGGGAACCTGTCGGCGAGCAGATACGAGAACCTCACGCTATTGTCAGGGAACTCTGCCACGATCGGGCTTGTCATCAAAGACCTGCGTGCTCTGCGAGCCATGAGAATTCCGAGTGAATTGTGCCTGATTTGCAGCGTTTCAAGGTCGCTGAGTGAGTGAAGACCAACCGGCTATCGGCGATGATCAACGACCTGCAATCAGTTCAATAAGCTGCAGTAGTTATCAAACTTTTAAGCTTGATTGTGGCAGCAGGTGAGCGCTGAGGATGATCACTCGAGGATTGGCGCATGGGGGAATGGATGCGGCGAGAGTATCGAAGCAAGTGCTGTGCGAAAGAACCTCACCCTGTTTTCTCCCAGGAAGATGGGGGCGAGGGTTTTAGAGAGAGGTATTTAAATCAAGCAGGAAACGGAGTTCACCACGAAGGTCACGAAGAGCACGAAGGTTGTAAGAGAGGCAAGAAGGCAGGCGGGAGCCTGCCCGACTTAGGCTCGAAAAAGTGAATCATGCTGATCTTCTTGGAGAACTTCGCGACTTCGTGTGAGGATGAATTGGAAGTTCGATGTTTTCGCACGAAGACGCGAAGGCTGCGAAAGGGAAAGAGTTGGTGCATTTCGCTGGCGCTGCATGGCACCCTACGGTTGGAAGAATATA
>VFQR01001187.1_pt1 | contig 21571 bp, 17 predicted proteins | sample 3512321 | NCBI WGS metagenome assembly VFQR01 (sample SAMN10412374, study PRJNA504923) | tailings metagenome | isolation source: Relicate 3 Philex TSF1 revegetated site | place: Philippines: Tuba, Benguet | collected 2017-08-29 | reverse complement strand
TCTGCCAATTTGGTTTGAGTGGTCTCCAGCATTCTTTCCCGCTTGGCGAACTCGTCCTGGCGCTCGCGAATTGTAGCTTCTTTTTTATCCAAAGCCCGCTCGAGCTGGCGAAGTTCATCTCGCTGTGCTGAAAGCTCGCGGTCAAGTTCTTCGCGACGCTTGAGAAGTTCTTCCTTGGCCGAGAGTTCTGCGGCTTTTCGCAAGTTCTCGGCATCACGCTCGGCTTGAGCGACGATTTCTGCTCGAGTTTTGAACGCAGTACCACGAACAACACGCTCAGCGAAGTATCCCGCTGCTGCTCCGAGTAGCAACCCGAGAATGCCTGCAATGACTATTTCCACTTGGCAGCCCTTAAATTTTGTCGGCTGACAAATGAATTCTTGAATGAAATTGGCGGAGAAACGAATCGGATCTGTCTGAAGGGAACCAAAGACAATCAATCACCACTCGTTGGAGCTTCAACTGTCATTGATGATTTTCAACGATCAAGGAACCAACTGATCATTTCACAAACACAGACTCTACAGCGCGTTCATCAATTCGATCGACTTGAGTCGGCAATACCAACTCTTACGATGAGACTTCCATCACCGAACAGAAACCTGGAACTGCTTACCAAATCAAACTGTGTGCCTTCTTCAAGCATTCACAACGATGACAGTCAATTTCCAAAATGATCCATCTATTCGGCAGGTTGTTCTCGGCGTAAGTCTGATCTGAGCCATGATTTGCCAGTTGACATCAAAATGACTGGCAGAAGTGCTTCGAGAAACTGCCATAAGGTGTTTTTCTCGATGAGTGGAGGCTGATCACCTGAAACTGTCACTGGAGTTTCAAATACAATCCCCAACAGCACTCTCAAATCACGCCCGATATGGCTCCTTCAATCGTCAAAAATTCCCGAGATTCGTTTACTGCCCCCACTGAATTCAACAATCCATCTGCAATCGCTTTATCTGGTTGATGACTGCTTGCGAACACACGTTGCAAGCATTTACAAATCAAACACTTACACTGGCTGCTGAGGATATCAGAAAACCAGCGTAAACCCTATATTAACAGGTCAGCACGGCGAATCAAATCGCCGCAGCGACCAACAGTTTCCACATTCTCATGCCCCGCCAGGCTCTTCGGACGATTGGAGCCGGGCACCGGCGATGCTTAATGAGTCAATCCGCCCACATGTCTGATGATTCAACCGGCACAGCCGCTCGCCTTGTCGTAGCCGCCATTTGTGAGTGGTGGGTTAAGTCTTGTGGATCTTCAGAACGAGAAACTTCTCGTCTGGTGATGGCTGTCTCGGGAGGAATCGACAGCCTGGCTTTACTGCGCGGATTCCTGTTGGTTTCGCAACTCGATGGCTGGCGACATGATCACGGTTTCCCAGAAAAATCAGATTGGCTGATTGCTCATTTTAACCATCAGGTCCGAGGACAGGCAGCGGATGACGACGCCCTGTGGGTAAAGCAACTGGCTGTCGGGGAGCAACTCAATGTCAGGTTGGGTGATCGACAGACCGAGGCGGGGCAGGGGGCTGGCGAAATCGATCATGCTTCGATTTCTGAAGAAGTACTCCGCCGATCTCGTTACGACTTCTTGAGACGAGTCGCCGAGGAACATGCGGCAAAGTGTATTGTCCTCGCCCATCACGCTGATGATCAGGCCGAAACCGTACTGCATCATCTCCTCAGAGGGAGCAGTTTCAGTGGTCTGGCAGGTATGCGGAGATCGCAGCCCTTTGGGCCATCACTGACACTGGAACGACCACTGCTGGGCTTGAACAAATCGACACTTCGCCAATTTCTGGTGGAGATCGGACAAGACTGGCGGGAAGACGGCACCAACAGCGAAACCGTCTGGACTCGAAACGCTTTAAGACAGTTGGTGCTTCCTGCGCTGGACGATGCTCTGGTCAAAATGGGCATCCAGCGGACGTCATCACTAGGCCTGCTTCAACTGGCAAAGCACAGCCAGGAAGTGGAAACGCTTCTGCAGAACCTGGCAGACGAACTCTTAAAGGAGAGTGTGCTTGAAGGCGGTTTCGCGAAGTTTCAGGTGGCAGCTTGGCGAAAACGACAACCAATCGTCCAGCGCGAAGCGTTTAAGCAGATCTGGATTAAAAATCAGTGGCCAAGAAAAGATCTGGCAGCCAGACATCTGGAACACCTCTGTGAGTTTCTGGGGGATTACAAGCAACCTTTGTCAGGAGACTTTCCGGGGGGGATCCGCATGACACGTCGTCGCGATTGGTTTTCTTTGACGCCGATCGATTGGGAAGAAACTCTGGGATGACAATTCGTTACCAGACCCGTTCGATTCCCAGTTTCCTGACATTCCGACGAAACTGTGTCATGAAATGATTGACATCCACGATCTCAACATGGAAAACATGCACGAACGTCGATACGATGCGGCGGAAAACTCCATCGAATGGTGGTGATGACTGCTCGCCTCGAATCAGCGTGTTGGAAAGCCGGCTTTACGAGTCGGTATGAGCTTCTGATCTTGTGAATGACGGACAATTCTGTCCTTTCTTGTCTTCTGTTGCCGAGCCTTTCAAGAGGAACATCCGTAATGACTTCTGCGACGATGACCGCAGGTGCTGCGCCGAATGCTCACCGCCTGCTCTGGGCTGGATTCACAGCAATTCTTGCCGCCGGTGTGGGGTATGCTGTTCGCGGTGGAATCCTGGGCCAGTGGGCAAACCAATTTAGTTTTACAATGACTGAACTTGGAACGATCACAGGTGGGGGCCTGACGGGTTTCGGGATTGTGATCATTCTCAGCTCTTTGGTTGCAGATAAGCTTGGATACGGCAAGCTGCTGATTGCAGCTTTTGTCCTCCATATCATTTCGGCGGCGTTGACCCTAGCTGCGCCTCTGGTGTTCAGCACAAGTGGAAAGGAAGCGACCTTCTACTGTCTTTTCGTCGGTATGTTCATTTTCGCAATTGGCAATGGCCTTTGTGAAGCTGTCGTCAACCCAATGACTGCCACATTATTCCCTAAGAACAAAACCCATTATCTCAATATCCTTCATGCAGGCTGGCCGGCCGGGCTGGTTCTGGGAAGCCTTGCTTCATTTTTTATGGCCGGTGGAAACACTACCGATGGAAAACAAATCGATCCCGTCGACTGGAGAATTCAAATGTCACTGTTTTTGATCCCAGTGGTGATCTACGGTGGCATGTTGCTGGGCCAGAAGTTTCCGAAATCCGAAGCTGAAAATGCTGGCGTTACTTTACTCCAGATGATCAAAAGTATTTTTGCTCCGCTAATGCTTGTGCTACTCGTGATTCATGCGATGGTTGGATATGTCGAACTCGGAACAGATTCATGGATCAGTAAAATCACTGGCGCCATCATGGAAAAGCCAGCTTACGGTTTGGCTCTTTTTGCCTACACGTCGTCATTGATGTTCGTATTGCGATTCGTAGCTGGACCAATCGTACATACGATTTCCCCTCTGGGACTGCTTCTTGCAAGTGCGATTCTGGGGGCCACTGGACTGACACTTCTTGGTAGTGCTGATGGCTGGGTAATGTGCACAATTGCAGCCACGGTCTATGCGTGCGGAAAAACCTTCCTATGGCCAACCATGTTGGCTGTCGCATCCGAACAATTTCCTCGCGGAGGGGCTGTTGCAATTGGCATGCTGGGAGGTGTCGGCATGCTTTCAGCGGGATTACTAGGTGGTCCTGCGATCGGGTTTAAGCAAGATTTTAATGCTTCTGCCAAGCTAAAGGCTGAATCGCCAGCGACTTTTGACCGTTACCGTGCAGCAGAACCGAGCAGTTTTTTTGGTTTCAGTACAATCGGCCTAAATGGAGCCAAGGTTGGAATTCTTGAAGATGGTGGCACGGAACTGGCACGCGCTGGGGAGGTTTTAGCAAAAGAACCGGAAACGCCTGCAAACCAGGCTGCCAGAGAGAATCAGGCAAAATTAGATGCCTGGTGGGCCGAAGCCAAACCTTTCGCTGAAACAGATAAGCCACTCGTCCTGCGAGCTGGGATTTACGGCGGTCAAATGGCGCTTAAGTTAACGGCATATGTTCCGGCGACAATGGCAGTGTGCTATTTGCTTCTGATTATCTATTTCCGAATGATCGGCGGTTACAAACCCAAAACGGTTGACCATCAGGTGCATACCGGCACCGATCTTGGCACTGCTGAGAGTTAATCCCGCTAACAATCAATTCCATGGCGTCTGAATTCGTTTCTCCAGACGCCATGGGATTGGGGAACTGAGCCAGTCAACGGTCTCCACATTCTCAATTGGATATGTGGAGGCCGTTTCATTTTCGGCTCTAATAACGGCGACGAGAGCCGAAAGCTGATCACGGGGGCGAAATGAGTGGAATGCTGTGGGAATCCTTCCACAGCGCGCGGCTCAATGACTGGATAGCCGCCAATTGAATTGGACAGCGGTCAGGAGGCCCCAAAATGAAGAAAGGGCGAAGCCAACTGGCATCACCCTGAAGTTGTCATCATGTGAGCCGATGACAGCGGCTTATCGCAGATTCGCTTCAAACCTCGAAATCAAGCGAGCACACTGCCAAATGCCAACGGTGCTACTTGGCTTCTGTTCCTTCAACGCGAGCGACAAAGTTCAGCATGGGACTCATGCGGCGAACCTTGGCCACAATCAGTTCCTTGTCGGCGGCTGAAGTCGCGGCTGCGTACTTCTTTTCGAGCTTCTTGATTTTGGCCTTACGCTGGCGACGCTTGGCCAACTCACGGTCACGTTCTGTACGAGGCATCTGAAATCCAGTTCAGGACAAGTTGAGAAAAATACCAGATAATCCCATTGGAAAAATACTACCGAAGCTTCTTGTGGCAAGTCTTGCAACGAATGGCAAAACCAACCAGCTTGCCGCACTTGGGGCAGCGAATCGACTTCCTCAACTTCACCAATTTTGTTCGTGGTCGGTAGACCATGTTTGCACTCCACCGCAAATATTCAGCGACAACGTTTCCGCATTTGCGAAAAATAGCAGCTAAGTTCACGCAGAACAAGTGAATGCCTATCCCAGAAACACGGCGATTTTGGCGACAATTCGATTTCTGCGACGAAAGGAGTTCCAAAACTTCATTTGCGAAACTCTCAAATGCCGAGAACTGACCGTCAGAAAGTGTCCACAAGAACATTATTTTTGCGATTTAACTTCATACTGCCATGCCGAACCACAATTCAAAAAATGGCGTCTCCATAAAGACGACTCCCAAAATTCTGATCGCCGGGGGAAGTGTGCGTGCTGCAACGGACTCGGCTGTGCGTGGCGGGTGGCAAGTCATCGCCTATGACCAGTACGGAGATCTGGATCTTCAAGAGTCGGCGATCTGGCAGTCACTTCCCGCAGAAACAGAGAAGTGGTCTCTTGACCCCACCCATGTCGCACAGGTGCAAGGTTGGACCTACACGGGCCCATTTGAGAACTGGCCCGCAGATGCTGTCAAATTCTCCGAGCAAGCTGACAAGTGCTCGATTCCGCTCCTTGGCGTTACACCTCAGCTTCTCAAACGGATTCGTGATCCCCGCTTTCTGCAGGAAACAGTCGCCAGTATTGGTGGAAATCCTCTGGCAGTCATCCTTCCCGGCCAAGTCGCAACGTCCGCATCACGACCTGCAACAAAAGTCGATCCCGACCAGATTCAAGAGTGGATTCGTAAACCACTGCATTCCGGGGGAGGGTTCAATGTCCGCGATGTTTCTGAGGCCCATATCACTGAAGAGAGCTTACATCTTTCGCTGAATGAGCTTGAATACCTGCAGGAAAAAGTCCATGGAGTTCCGCAAAGCTGCATCTTCATGGCAAGCTCCAGCCGTGTGAAGAGAATCGGTTGGACTGAAGGTTTGATCGGCACTCCCTGGGGAAAATATGGTTATCGCGGCTCCGTGGGCCCCATCACGGTTCCCCAGGCCATCGATGAACTGGCCTGTTCACTGGCGGACGCGATTGTCAAAGCGACTGGCCTGTCGGGAATTTTGGGGATTGATGGCATCCGCTGCAAAGAATCGTGGAGACCAATCGAAATCAACCCGCGCTACACGGCAAGTTGTGAAATTCTGGAAGGAACAGTCGGCCATCCACCATCTCTGATGGATCTGCATCTCAGGGCCTGGCAGAATTTCAGGACTTGGCAGAGCGAATTTATGCCGCCCTGTTTCAAAAGTGCGTCCGTTTCCTCCGGGGAAAAAACAGCAGAAAAATCCTCGCATCAATCGGCAAGCGAGGATCATTTGCAGCGCCCCCTCTTCGGTTGCAAGCAGATCGTTTACGCGGGAGAGACATTTCATGCGCCGGATTTGCGTGCTCCCTGGTTGAATTCGGATTCTCACAGATCACTCGTTATTGCCGACATCCCCATTCCGGGAACGCTCATTTCAAGTGGATCCCCTGTTTGTACCCTCTTCGGATGGGGAGCTTCGATTGCCGATGCCCGCCGACAATGCACAGAGCATTGGTCTCAACTGACGACTCACTTTCCTGCGCTGAAGCTCGACTGACGATCTCCTTATTGCCGGACAAATTCATACAACATGAATCCCTAAACCATCAGTCATAATCCTTACATTCGGCGATACTTCCCGGAATTCTCAGGCTTTACACGAGGATTGTTCCGACAGCAGCCCTTGGACATCTTGTTGATGGCCACAATCAGAGTGAGATGAATGCTGTTCCATCGGATCCTGATGGATCGCGAGCTTGAACAGCCCCCAGAGTTTTCCGAAATCAATCCCTCCATGAGTGCGACGTTGTCGCAATAAAGACTTCATCGTGCCAACACCTGCTGATCGCATCCATCTGGCCCTCGAAATCCTTGTCGAAGAGTGGACCCCATTCATTCGACAGGAATTGAGCAAGTCGTATGGAAATCGAGTCGAAGAAGTCATTCTTGCGCAGATTCGCGGTGATCGAAACATGGCCTCTGCCAGATTTTCGGATCCGCTGTCTGACCCTCACATCCTGCTGAATGTGGTCTGGGAACAGTGGAATCACTGCTTTCGCCATCAGTTGGGAATTTTTGAACGGAGCCTGATCAGCGAACTGCGTGAGTTTCGTAATCAGTTGGCTCATCAGTCGTTTTTAACGGAAGACGATGCCTATCGAGTACTCGATAGTGTTCAACGGTTATTGGTGGCGACAGGTCACACCCAGCGGGCGACTCAACTGGAAGACGAAAAGGTCGATGCACTCCGACAAAAATTCGGGCATCGCGTCAATCGCGAACTGGCCAGAATTCGATTCAATCGACGTCGTCTGCTCGACATCGCACTCTATAGTCTCTGCTGCTTTGCATTGGTCACAACGCTATGGAGCTTTCTGTGGGAGCGGCACTGGCTGGCCACATTACTGCTGATTGCCTTCGTAATCTTTACCTTTGGTTACTTTATCTATCAGCGTCTGAGCGCTGCGATTCCGGTCTTTGGCGTCCATGAATGTGCTCATTGCCGCAGGGTGATTTACACAGAATCATGTCCCTACTGTGAGCAATCGCCGGCAGATCGGCTCAGACCACGCCAAAATCTCGCTGTTCAGGAAGCATCTGATGCTACGCTCGCTCACGAAATGCTGGAAATGATTGACCATCCTGCGAATCCTCTGGAACTGATTTCCAAAGTTCCGCGTTGATCGTTCGCTCATCTACTGTATGAGTAAGAATTACTGCGAACTTCTACTGCGCACTCTGAATATCGGGGCGCAATTTCTTGGCTTCTCCCAGGTAGACATGCACGATCTCACTGGGTGCCTTACTTGAGTTCACATGCAATAACACACGAATACAACGTGGTAACGCCTGTGGAACGGCAATCTCTGATGCGCACAAGAGTGGCACTTGCCGCATCCCGAGAGCACGGGCCGCCTCGGCCGGAAATGTCGAGGTGAGATCGGGGGTTGTCGTGAAGATCGCCGAAACGATTTCGTCGAAATCGACGATTTGATTCTGCTGAAGCAGTTCTGCCAGGAGTTCTCGAGTCGCAGCCAGAAGCAGTTCAGGATTATCGCAATCCACACAGGTTGCACCACGAATTCCTCTGACGGACATCTCGGCCCACTCCCTCTCGAACTCGCTTGAACATTCGATCCGCAGACATTCAATCAATCGTTGCAGATCGTAACGATTGACCATCCTGCGCGACAGCCACCCACGGGCTTGTTCAGCAATTCTTGCTGCAGCCAGCATGACAACCTGGTTCAACTTGTCACTGCCAAACTTTTTCTTACGATTTTGTCATCTTTCGAACGCCGATCAACGTATCTACAGTCGTAACAGTAACCCGTACACAGATTCAAACATCGAAAGGTGTCGATCGATGCCGTCCTCGACTGTTGCTTCCGGGGAAATGGCCGAGCTTCTTGGAGTTCTGTCGCATCCCTGCCGCGTCCAGATTGTGGAAGAATTGCGAGACAGTGAACGTAATGTCAACTCCCTGCAAGAGTTGCTGGGAATCAGCCACTCCGGTGTTTCACAACACCTGGCACTCTTAAGAACCCGCAAATTGCTCAAAGAACGCCGTTCTGGCAGGCATGTTTATTACCGGCTGGCCAACCCCCGGCTGGCTGAATGGCTGAAAATGGGAAATGTGTTCCTCGATCAACCTTCTCCAGATCCAATGGAGAACTCCGGGACCGGCAATAATGCATCCGTAAACGCCGGTTCGTCGATGAGTTGGGAGGCACACATTCTGCAGCAGAAGACCATCGCTCAGCCAGAGTCATCCAGCTCGCATGGAAAATTGAGCGAACGCTTGCCGGAACAGACTTCACTCGGTGAACATCGCGACTTCAATCCAACAGATTTTTCAGAAACGGTTGTGGCCGACAAACCGACGGATTTGTCAGACTCCTCAACAACCTTTCCGACATAATTTGCATCAAAATTGAATCTCCTGGAGAGCATTGGTTGTGAGCAGATTATCATCTTCGACATCGAGAGCTGAGCCGGGGGAACTCCGCCACGCGGAGACTGATCGAAATGACTACGGCGATGAAATCGAGAGCTTCTCATCGGGTAGGAGCCAGGGTGCAGCTTTGGCCGGCGCACTGGTCGAATTCGGCAGACTCACCGAGAATCCGTGGGAACCTCTGATCGTTCAACGAGAGCTCGAAGCCGCTGCCCGGTGCTGGCAGGGTGACTTCGACAGTAAGTGGTGGAAGTGGGCCATCGAAGTGGCCAGATCTCATGGTTTAGCCATCCGGCTCATGGATCTGACGATCAACGAAGTTCATGCACTTGCGAAACATGGCGGTGTGGCCCTTTGCCGCACTGAGCCAATTCCAAGCGTATCAGTTCCATCTTCAAAAGCCGCACCCGAGCTGACTGAAAAGCTGTTCGTCGTCTCGGGACGAAAAAAAACTCTCGCCATGGAGTTTGCCAACGAGCTTTACGGCAAAGATTTGCCCTGGCTCAATTTCGTCCAGAGTTTTCCACAAGTTGCTGTGCGCTGCGTCGTTTTTGAGCCCAATATCGATGGGCTGGGAGCCGGCCACGAGCATCACCAGCCTCCCTGGAAACGTCTGCTGCGCATGATCGCGCCGGAAAAAAATGAAATCTGGACGATTTTCCTGATGGCGTGTGCGGCTGGCCTGTTATCAGTCTCGGCTCCGTTGGCGGCTCAACAACTTGTCCGCGCGGTGACTTTTGGCGGAGTTTTCCAGCCAATTATTGTTCTAAGCATTATCCTCCTGGGGCTTTTGAGTCTGCTCGGCGCCTTCCAGATTCTGAAGATCTATATCTCAGAAGTGATCCAGCGCCGCCTGTTCACACGCATTACTGCCGACCTGGCATGGCGGCTTCCGCGAGTCAAAGAATCCGAATGGATGCATCATGACGGACAGGAACTCGTTAACAGGTTTCTGGAAGTCGTGACGCTTCAGAAAGTCATCAGCAGCCTGCTCGTGGATGGATTAGCGATCGTGCTGGCGACAATTGTCGGTATGACTTTGATGGCATTCTATCATCCATTTCTTCTCGGTTATGACCTCGTCCTGATCGTGCTGTTGTCGATCATCATTTTGACGATGGGGCGGGGAGGGGTGAGAACTTCTATCGACGAATCGAACAATAAATACATGGCACTGGCCTGGTTCGAAGAACTCGTTCGCGTCCCCGCAATCTTCCGCACCCCTGATGGGGCTGCTCTGGCATGGCAACGCAGCGATGCCCTTTGCACACGTTATCTCAATGCCAGACAAACTCACTTCACCATTGTTCTCAGGCAATACATTGCTCTGGCAGTGCTTCAGGCTGTCGCAGCCACCGCCCTTTTGGGCCTGGGTGGTTATCTTGTACTTCGAGAACAACTGACACTCGGCCAACTCGTCGCTGCCGAACTGATTGTCGCCACCATTGTGGGTTCTTTTCTGAAACTCGGTAAGCATCTTGAAGAATGGTTCGATCTCATGGCAGCGGTGAACAAGCTGGGCCATCTGTTCGACCTGCCTGTGACCCAGCAACGAGGAGTCTTGTTGCCTGAATCACGGGCACCAATCGCTCTCGATATGCGAAATGTCTCCTGGGGCCATCCGCCTGGTGCCGGGCATTGGATGACTCCCCATTTGACCTGCGCAGTGACTCCGGGTTCATCGCTGGCCATATTGGATAATCAGCCGGAGCATCGGTCAAAAATTCTCTCTGCCCTGGCAGGAGAGGCCTATGAATTCGAGGGCATCATCGAGCTCGATAGTTTACCACTGAATGATCTTCGTAAAGATCTTGTCAGATCACAGGTGGCTTTCGTCCAGATGCCTGAGATTCTGTCAGCTTCGATTGCCACCAACGTCCATTTGCATCGACCCGATGTCAGTGATCAGACCGTCAAGCGACGACTCGAAGATGTCGCACTCATGGCTCGAATTGAAACATTACACGGCGGTATCCATACCGAGCTATCGGCCAAAGGTGAGCCACTTTCTTCAACAGAACAGATGCAACTGATGCTCGCACGAGCGATGGCTGGTTCTCCGCGTCTGCTACTGATTGACGGATGGCTGGATGGCTTGCCCGACCACTTGCGGCAGCGTTTGCTGGGCGTCCTCTTTGCCCCTGATAGAACATGGACCACGGTCATCGCGACCTCCCGGCCCGATATTGCCGCACTGTGCGACCAGACCATCGAGATGGATAATGCCGAATCCCGACCTTTAAAAGTGCCTCGTCAACCCTCCTTACCTGCGACTTAGAATGCCGGATCGAGCTTCGTTTCCAGATAAGAGTTTCCAGATATCCTGACTCAATAACGGGCCCGGTCTGAATTACGAAAATTATCCACGATTCGCTCGGAAGGAGTGAAACATGGCTTCCACACAAATCAGTACCACACCTCAAGGCACAATTGTGCCCGCTGGTGGGCATCATGGTCACCATGACAATACTCTAGGGCTTTGGAACGTTGGCGAAACGTGGCAAGCCCAGAACTTTCCGGCACTCCAACTGGCCCAGCCGATTCGCACAATTCGCTGGATCTCGACAGCACTTCTGTGGGCATTGCCCATCAGTCTGATCGTCATGATGTTCGCACCCTGGCAGCAATCCGTTGTCGGTTCCGGGCGAGTGATCACTTACGATCCCAATCATCGCCTGCAGGAAATCGATGCTCCTATTGGAGGTCGCATTACGAATATTCGCCCTGATCTGGTCGAAGGCGCGATTGTCAAAAAGGGCGAAGTCCTCATGGATATTGAGGTCATTGACTCAGCTCTGATTTTTCGCCTCGAAGAACAGTTGATGGCCACTCAGCGTAAACTCGAGACAGAAAAGACAATTGCCATTGCCTACGAACAACAGGTTCAAGCGTTTGAAGCCATTCGCAACCAGACGGAACTTGCCCAGGATGAATTCATCAAAATGGCTGGGCAGAAGTTGCTTGCTGAGCAGCAGAACCTGAAGGCCGCCACCGCCGCTTATGAGCAGGCCGAGAAAGATCGCATTCGACGCATTCAGCTCTTTGAACAGAAAGTGGAATCTCGATACGAAGTCGAAATTGCTGAGCGAAAAGCTCAAGAGGAACAGGCGAAACTGGCACAGGCCAATGCTTATGTTGAAGCAGCGAAGAGCGAGCTGTCGGCTAAAGAGGCTGAGCGACTTTACAAGATTCGTGAGGCGATCACCAAGATTGACTCAGCACGGGCCGTTTATCAGAAGTCGTTGGGAGATATCGCCAGTACCGAGAAGGAGATCGCCGATATCCAAGCTAAACAAAAGTTGCAAGTACAGTCGGTGGTAGCCCCGATTGATGGGTATGTCCTGCGACTGACAAACTTTCAGGGAGGAAAAATTATTTCGGCAGGCACGCCGCTTTTGGAACTCGTTCCATTAACTGCGGATCGTGCTGTCGAAATCAAGGTCGATGGAAATGATGCACCGCTGGTCGCCTCGCTATCTAAAGATGGCCAGCATCGCAAAGTCAGGTTGCAATTTGAAGGCTGGCCTGCGGTTCAATTTTCTGGCTGGCCTTCAGTCGCGGTCGGAACCTTCGGTGGTGTTGTCGCTGTCGTTGATTCGATGGATGACGGAATTGGTAAATTTCGAGTGCTGGTATTGCCTGATCCAGATGAATCAAGACCTTGGCCCACAGCCAATGTCTTGAGGCAGGGGATTCGGGCCAGAGCCTGGGTGCTGTTGGATCGGGTCACAATCGGGCAGGAACTCTGGAGACAACTCAACGGATTCCCACCCGCAATTCAACTGGATGATTACAAGAGTTCATCGGACGACAAACTTCTTCGAGGGAAAAAATGACGCGATCCGGACAAGCATGGATGCTTGTTGGTTGCCTGGTGATCGCTGGATGCTCAACCGCTCGTACAAGTGTGGTTCGCTCCATCTCACCAGCATCGTCGTCGGTCGAGAAATCGACTGTCGCCAATCACAAGATCTCCGAAGAAACCACCACCGGCAAAGAGACCAGTTCTCGATACACCACCAGCAAGACGACCTTGCCACCTGAAACTCCAGACGATCAGGTGCCTGCAGACGAGACCTCCTCCACGATTCAACTTGCCAATTCTGAAGTGCAGGATGCCGAAACTGCTGGTGCAGTGACAACTGCTGCCGAGCAGACCGCAGCTTTACAGGAAGCATCGTCCTCATCAGGTCAAGTCAGTACCCCTCCCGCCGGTGGAGGAGATGAGTTTATGGAGGGATCCTTGCTCCCCGGAAGGATCCGTCAGGAGATCCCTCCCAGCCCCGGGAATGCTGATGAAATCCCGCTCGCTGGTGATGAGCGTGTCAGTCCACCACTGGTGCTCAACAGTGTCATCGACTCGGTCTACATGTCGTTTCCACTTTTGAGAAATGCACTGTATGGCCGCAATATTGCCAATGGAGCCAATCTCGCTGCTCAAGGAGCTTTCGACCTCAAGCTGAATGCTGATCTGAACAACCAGCCTCTGGGCTACTACCAGACCTATCGCAACGGTTTCGATATTGCTCAACCCGTGCTCCAGAATGGTGGAGAAGTCATTGCCGGGTATCGTGCGGGTCGTGGTAATTTTGAACCATGGTACGGAAATCGCCAGACCAATGATGGCGGTGAGTTCATGGCTGGCCTGGCAATCCCACTTTTGCAGAACCGTGCCATTGATAAACGCCGCGCTGAACTCTGGATTACTCAGGTTGGTCAATCGAAAGTCGAACCGGAGATTAAAACCCAGCTCCTGCAGTTTATTCGTGACAGTACAATTGCCTATTGGGAGTGGGTGGCTGCCGGGCAGGGGCTGCGAGTGGCCCGTGAGCTCCAGGCACTGGCGTTGGATCGAGATCAACAGATCCGCGCGACAGTTCAGGAAGGTGATCGTCCCGAATCAGACATTATTGATAACCAGCGTTTGATTGTGGCCAGACAGGTCAAGCTGATTGAAGCGGAACAAAAGCTTCAAAGCTCGGCCGTCAAGCTCTCACTTTATTTGAGAGATGCTGCTGGCAATCCCTTTATCCCTCCCAACAGCATGCTGCCTGCGAGGTTTCCAACTCCGATGCTGGTGACTCCGGAGGTACTGGAAGCCGACATTGCCTTCGCTACCTCTCGCCGGCCGGAATTGCTGGCACTCGATTTCGACCGTCAGCAATTGTCTATCGAGTTGCTAAGGGCACAGAACGAACTGTTACCCACCTTGGGTGCCCATGTCCTGGCTACAAAAGATGTGGGGGGGCCAACCAGCTCAATCAATGATAAAGGTCCCTTTCAGGGAGAAGCCGGTTTGCAGTTTACCGTTCCTCTGCAACGTCGAAACGCCAACGGCAAAATCATGATGGTCGAAGGGAAGCTGGCCCAGAATATGGCCAAACGCCAATTCACTGCTGATAAGATTTCGGTTGAAGTTCGCACAGCCGTCATTGCTCTCGAAAATGCCTACCGTGCCATCGGACAGGCCAGTGCTTCTGTCCGCCTCAACGAAGAGATGCAACGATTTGAAACGATTCGATTGAATGAGGGTGCCAGCGACCTTCTGAGATTGAACCTGCGCGAGCAGGCCACCTTTGATGCTCGTGTTCAGGAAGTTCTCGCTCTGCTGGGCTACTTCGCCGCAGAGGCAGACTATAAGGCCGCAACTGCGGCTGAACTCCCCGAAGAAATTCTGGCACCAGCGAACTGATCGATAAACACAGCCCACACAGCATTCGGCCTAAAAGGTTCCCGATTTGATGGCGGGGGGATTTTGCGAACCGGCTGCGCCACCTGTTTCTGGAACATCTAAACCGGCCCCTTTGAGCAGTGACGCCGCATGATCAGCCAACTGTGTTTCAGGATAATCAGTGACCATCTTCGATAATTGCTCACCCAGCTTTTCTTTAAGCTGTGGCTTGGCATTCGCCAGTTGTCGCTCAATATTCTGAATCTGCTTAAGGGCAGCCAGACCAGATTTAACCTGGGGATCTTTCGGCAAATCTTTCTTCAACTTGGTGGCACCATCCGAAAGCGGGTAGCCCTTAAAAGTATCGTTCAATTTGAGCAGTAGCTCATAAGCCTTGAACTTGTTACCCGCTTCGGCAGAAGCCAATGCTTCGTTCTCTAACTCTTGCCGCTCGGCATCGACCACTGCGAGCATTTTTTCTGCCACCGATTTGACCTCTGGGCGATTCGAAAGGGCCGCCTTTTTCAGCGGCTGGGCAACACCGCCGTAAGCACCAAATTCAACCTGCTGCCAGAGTGGAATCATTTCCGGTGGCACTTCCGCACGTTCAACTTTCCATGTGGCCCCCTGAGCGAGTCCCTTGATGGCATCGCTATAGTCATCGTAAGGCAAGCTCTCAATTTTTCCAGATGCGCTGATTCCACGAATCTGGCGAATGTTCTGCAGGCTGATTTCTCCCACAGAACTGCTGGCGAATTCTTTTTCAAAACTGCGATCCGTATCAACGATGATTGGCCAGTTGATTTTTACCTGTTGAGCATATCGCTCAACTTCCGCTCGCTGCGTTCCGGAATTCACAGCAATAAAGACGACCGGCAGCTTTTCATTGGATTTGGCAGCCGAAAGGATATCCGGCCATGCGGCCCGACATTTGGGGCAAGTTTCTTCGAAAAACACCAGATAAATGGCTTTCCCGCGAAGCTGTTCGTAGCTCAATGGCTGTGAATTGACCCACTGAGCAGGATTTTTGGGCAAGGGGGGCTGGGCCAGTGCCATGCGAGTATCAGCCACCTGCACAACGAATACAAAGGCCAGCAGCATAGCGGACCAACATGTCTTACCGGTCATGTTTTTTGCGATCATCAACGGACTCACTCACACCTGTGGACACGGAAGGACATCAACAGTCGCGGGCTTTGCGGCATCTGCAAAATACGGATATCCCGCCCGATTCATCGACAGCCATTGATCTAACAACGACCTCTGTATCATTTCGTTGCCCAGCGAACATCGCAAACACAATTCTCAAAAACCATCCATTTCGCAAAGACTCGTCATGGGAGTCACTTGCGGAGATCTCAGGCAGCAGTTGTGATGCTATCACTGTAACACCCTGAGAATCCCAGAGACTCGTGCCGGTCAGTTCTGGAGCGGATTCAACAACAAGCTCCCGGCACTCCGCATCAGCAGCACTCAAGGAATCAACTCCATGTCGAATGAATACACCCAGCGTCTCCAAACGTTAGGGATCGAACTGCCTCAACCTCCAGTGGCCATTGCCTCTTACATCCCGGTCACGATCACAAACCAGATGGCGATCACCAGCGGTCAGTTACCAATGGCAAATGGTCTGGTGCTGCATTCAGGCAAAGTGGGCTCAGAAGTTTCTGTCGAAGATGCCGCCAAAGCTGCCCGGCAATGTGCACTGAATGCACTTTCCCACCTGCAAAAGGCACTTGGCTCAATTGATCGCATTGAGCGGATACTGAAAATTGACGGATTTGTGCAATCGGCCCCGGGATTCAGTTCCCAACCTGCTGTCGTGAATGGTGCGTCCGACCTGATGCTGGAAATCTTTGGAGAGGCCGGCCGACACACCCGAGTCGCCGTCGGAGTCAGCGAACTTCCTTTGAATGCGGCTGTCGAAGTCGCAGTCTGGGTTTCCATCAAGCCAGATTGACTTCTCGGCAAGTAATGACTTGCCAATGAACAACGCGTGTGACTCAACTTCATCCTGAGTCACACGCGTTGAAAATTTACCACCAGCAGTCGAAAGGGGACTGCCAAGCCATGATCAATATGATTTACTCGTCACCAGCCGACAACCAGGGCGCAAGTGGCTCAGTGGCATCCACCACTTCATGCGGCTGAAAGTAGATTGCGATTTCCTTCGCGGCCGCTTCGGGGCCATCACTTCCATGGACAAGATTCATCTGCCGACTCGTTCCATAATCGCCACGAATGGTTCCCGGTGCGGCATCGCGACCATTGGTCGGGCCCATCATGCCTCGAACAACGCTAATCGCTGACTTGCCTTCGAGAACCAAAGCCACTGTCGGGCCAGCAGTAATGAAGCTTTCGAGCATGGGATAAAATGGCTTCTGGACATGTTCAGCATAGTGCCTCTTGGCCAGTTCCGGGGTGACCTGAATCAGCTTCAGAGCTGCGATGCGCAGGCCCTTCTGCTCAAAACGAGTGAGAATAGGCCCTGCCAGGCGTCGGGCAACAGCATCTGGCTTCAGCAGGACAAGAGTACGTTCCGTAGGCATTTCTTTCGAATCCCAAAGACTAAAGAGTGTGAGTTAAAGACAAGTCAATTTTTCAAGCAGGTATGTATGAAACGACAGACAGAACCAGCGTATCGATTGTCAGGTGTTCTCTGCGGGCAGTCATGGTTCCCGCTGCTTCCTGAGAGAGAACTATGCCGAATCAGGCCTTGCTTTTCCCGGCTGACAGATCCATCAGACTGCAAAACTCTTCAAACAGATAAGCACTGTCATGTGGCCCCGCAGCAGCTTCCGGATGATACTGCACACTGAAAGCGGGTTGATCGGTCAAGCGCATTCCCTCGATTGTCTGATCATTCAGATTTCGGTGAGTGACCTCGATATTTGCTGGCAAAGTCAAAGCATCGATCGCAAAACCGTGATTTTGCGAGGTGATTTCGACTTTCGAGTTCCGCAGATTCATCACGGGCTGGTTGGCACCACGATGACCGAATTTTAGCTTATAGGTTCTCGCTCCAGCAGCCAGCCCGAGGAGTTGATGTCCGAGGCAAATGCCAAAGATCGGGAGTTTACCCAGCAATTCGCGAATTGTCCGTATCGCATAAGTCAGCGGCTCTGGATCACCAGGACCATTCGACAGAAAGACCCCATCTGGTTGTAAAGCCAGAATTTCTGCTGCCGTGGAAGTGCCCGGGACAACCGTCACACGACAACCCACCTGGGTCAAATGTCGTAAGATGTTCCACTTCATGCCGTAATCAATCGCGACGACGTGATAGCGGGTGGGTTGGGAATCCTGTGGAGCCAGCGTCGCGAAGTTACCCAGCTTTTCGGTCCAGGAAAAACTCGCAGCGGGCATGACCTCCTGAACAAGATCCTGACCAACAATGCTGGGTGCAGCCTGTGCTTTGGCAATCAGCGACTGTGGATCGAGATCGATAGTGGAAAGCACTCCCGTGACAGCTCCCTGGCTGCGTAAGCGTCGAACCAGCGAGCGGGTATCAATCCCTTCGAGGCCAATAATTCCGGCTTTGCGCAGATAATCATCCAGAGAAAGCTCTGAACGAAAGTTACTGGGGGCTCGACATAACTCACGAACCACAAAAGCCCTCAGGCGAGGACCCTTGCTTTCCACATCTTCGAAATTGATGCCGTAATTCCCGATCAAAGGGTAGGTCATGGTCACGATCTGACCACAATAGGAGGGATCCGTCAGAATCTCGCCATAACCTGTCATGCTTGTGTTAAAGACCACTTCGCCCGTCACCTCACCCGAGGCACCGAACGCAGAGCCAAAAAAAACGGATCCGTCTGCCAATGCCAGACAAGCTGAAGACTTAGCCTCTTGGGACATCAGACAGCGCCTCACCTTTCCTGGAAAGCCTTAAAATATGGCTTTGATCAAGTTCAAGACATCACACAGATTCCAAGCGTCATGAAAGCGTATCGCGATCATGAATGTAAAAAAAGGAACCGCAGTGTTTTCACTACGGTTCCTCTCAATTTGCGGAGCTTTTGAAGTGATCAAAACTTCAAGTCTCAATGTCTCTGCGCTATCACGTCCGGGATGATCCCAGAACTGAAGCAACCTTAAGCGTTTTCTTCCTGTGACAGCACGAAGTTTTTGAAGCGGATGCGGTCACGCTCGCCGTCGCCAATACTGGAGAAAAGTTCGGCCATAATGCGGTGGAAGTGCTTCTGCCGCACGCTGTAGAAATTGTGCTTACCATCGCGACGGGCCTCAATCAGACCGGCGACGCGGAGCAGAGCCAGGTGATGGCTGACTGCTGGCTGGCTCTGGCCCAGGCGCTCGCAGAGGGCAGTCACATGCAGTTCCTGATCCTTCATCAGATACATCAGGATACGCAGGCGAGTTTCGTCGGCCAGCAGCTTAAAGACCTGAACGAGGTCCTTCTCAAGCTGAGTCGACAGGTCCGGGAAGGATGAACCTTTTTCAACAAAAGGTTCGGCAACATTCGAAATCATTATATTCGCTCTCTACTGAAAAGGACCATGACTGAGTGTCGCCGATCCATTCGGCGGGTGAAATCAGTCAGGTCAAAGTTTTACTATTCCAAATCCATCAGCACTCAGAGTTAAATTGGTGCCTGGAATCAAACACACCGATCAAAAAAACCAGAACCGACATCTCAGTTTTAAAAGCGATCTCGACTCACTGACTTAACAACTCTTATTGATTTGTGAAGCTGACCTACAGCAATCGAGCAACTCTGACCACACTGACTCAACATTTCCTGAGACCATTGCCTCAGAGTTGCTCAAAACACTTGCAAGAACTTAGCAGCTTCGCATGATCCTATTACACGAAATCTGCCAAACCAACATCAGTATTCCTAAATATGTCGTTTGACTGATTGTTTCGCCATCGTATTTTGCAACCTGGAGAACAGTCCGTCAACAACACTCTCACCACAACAAGCATTTCTCCCAAAAGTGGTAGAAATGTAAATCTCTGTCGCAATTGATGTTAAAACACCTTCATAAACGATCACTGAATTTGTGACAGATCATCTTTTCTGTTCCGGCACCAAATATTAACAGCAGATTGTGTGCCACACATGTGGACACTCTGTTGTGTGGATATGTTCGCTGCCTGTTATGATGCCGTTCTCATGGTCTTTTCATGAGCTTTTTCTTGCCCAGTGGAGCACGTCAGCGATGACAAATATGCCTGAAAAGAAAGCATTCTGCAGCTTACACGGGCTGAATGCAGTCATCACCGGGAGTTCCTCTGGTATTGGAAAGGCAATTGCTCTGGAACTTTCTCAAGCAGGGGCAACGGTCGGCTTACACTCTCGAAAATCGATCAATTCAATAGAGGAAATCCGAAAGTCAATCCACTCTCATGGAGGGACAACGCATATTTTTCAGGCAGACCTGCGGAACAACGATGCGGTCGAATCTTTTGCCGAACAGGCATGGTCAGAGATGGGATCGATTGACATCTGGGTCAATAATGCCGGCGTGGATCTCCTGACGACCGAAGAAGCTCGCCTTCCAGCCGTCAACAAACTTGATCTTTTGCACTCAGTTGATGTTCGCGCAACCTATCAGCTTTCCCGCGACATCGCCACACGCATGAAATCTCGGGGCAAAGGGTGCATCATCAACATCGGCTGGGATCAGGCAGATCGAGGCATGGAGGGGGAAAGTGGTGAACTTTTCGCTGCAGCCAAGAATGCTGTCATGGGATTGACCCGTTCGATGGCAGTCAGTTTTGCCCCCGAAGTCCGCTTGAATTGTGTCGCTCCCGGATGGATCAAAACCGCCTGGGGAGAAACCGCCAGCCCGGTCTGGCAAGAACGGGTCATGCGCGAGACCCCGCTGAAACGATGGGGATTGCCAGAGGATATCGCTCGGGCAGTCCGATTTCTGGTCAGCGAAGAGGCCTCATTTATCACCGGACAGGTGATTAACGTCAACGGCGGTGCGATTCGATGATAGAATGATCCATTTCAGAGTCAAAATCTGCCGTATGGAATTTCGTTGCATTTCTTTTGGAATGACGTGACCTCGTCTTGGAAAAACCTCGTCCCCGATTGCTGTTCATCACTGGCAAACTGGCAGAGCATTCGCTTCGCCAGACGCTTATTCCCCTTTCTAAAAAAGCCAATTTTGATTTCGAGATTTGCGTGCTGGGGATCACGGTTGCCGCACTGATGACCACGCCATGGATGCTGCGAAAACTCAAAGAATCGCAGTTTGACGACAGAGTATTTGATCAGGCAATCATTCCAGGATCGGTCGAGGGGGAATTGAATCCACTGCATGAGTTTCTGGGAGTCCCAGTCATTCGCGGTCCGAAAGATCTGTTTGACCTGCCGGAGTTCTTTGGACAGGATCAAAAGACGCCACCAGATCTCACGAAACATAAAATTGAGATACTCGCGGAGATTAATCACGCCCCCCGTCTCTCTCTGGATCAGATTCTGAGGCAAGCGGAGTCTTATCGCGCGTCAGGTGCTGACGTGATTGATCTCGGTTGTCTTCCGGGAGTGGCCTGGCCCGAACTCGAAACCACGATTCAAACGCTGCATCGACACGGCTTCCGACTGTCGATTGACAGTTTCTCACAAGACGAAGTTCAGCGGGCTGTCGGCTCCGGAGTCAACCTTGTCTTGAGCGCCAACTCATCCAATTGCGACTGGGCACAATCCACCAGTGCCGAATTTGTCCTGGTTCCTGATCATCCTCAGAATCTGGAGACACTCGTCACCACTCGCGAGGCATTTCTCAGTTCAGGGACTCCTTTTCGCCTCGATCCCATTCTGGAACCCATCGGATTCGGATTTGGAGAATCGATCAGTCGTTTTCGGCAAATACGCCAGCAGTTCCCCGCTGATCAAATGATGATGGGGGTGGGGAACCTGACAGAGATGACCGAAGTCGACAGTTCTGGAGTCAACTTTCTACTGGCAGCGTTATGTACGGAGTGGCGGATTGAAAGCATTCTGACAACCGAAGT
>VFQR01001186.1_pt1 | contig 21573 bp, 24 predicted proteins | sample 3512321 | NCBI WGS metagenome assembly VFQR01 (sample SAMN10412374, study PRJNA504923) | tailings metagenome | isolation source: Relicate 3 Philex TSF1 revegetated site | place: Philippines: Tuba, Benguet | collected 2017-08-29 | reverse complement strand
CGAAGTAAGCGCCGCCGCCAAGAACGGCGGCAAGCAGCAACGCAAGCATCGAAGGCATGGAACGGTGCGTGCGCCGCACGACCGAACGTTCATGGCGCGGAAAAGTCCGGCGGCGAAACGATGCAACGAATCCCATGTCGAGATCGTTAGCGGCCAAAGGCTTCCGCGACGTTAATCCCGGCCAAGCAGGTTTACGATTCCGCTCAGATCAAGCCGGTCAGATAAAGCGCGATGCCGGCTGTGGCGCAGGCGGCCAGCACCGGAATCATTCTCGCCTTGAAGACGAAAATCGCGATCACGGCTGCGAGCGACAGTGCCGCCGCCCAGAGATTGACGCTCGCGAACACGGGCGCGTCGAAACGGAGCGGGCCATATGTGATTTCGCGCGTCTGCGAGAAGACGACGTGAACAGCAAACCAGACAGCGAGGTTGAGAATCACGCCGACGACCGCGGCGGTGATCGCCGCGAGGGCGGAGGCCAGCGCTTTGTTGTTCCGCAGCGCTTCCACGTACGGTGCGCCGGCGAAGATCCAGAGGAAACAGGGTGCGAAAGTCACCCAGGTCGCAAGCAGACCGCCGAGCGTGCCCGCGAGCAGCGGCGGTAAGCCGCCGGAATCACGGAACGCCGCGAGGAAGCCGACGAACTGCAGCACCATGATCAATGGGCCCGGCGTGGTTTCGGCAAGTCCCAAGCCGTCGAGCATCTCGCCTGCGGTGAGCCAATGATAGTTCTCGACGGCCTGCTGCGCGACATAAGCAAGCACGGCGTAGGCGCCTCCGAAGGTGACCATGGCCATCTTCGAGAAGAAGACGGCGATGCGCGAGAACACGTTCGCTTCGCCAAGTGCGAGCAGCAGCAAGGCGACCGGGATCAGCCACAGTGCGAGCCATGTCATCGTGACAAACGCAAGGCGCCGGAGGTTCGGCTTCGTGTGTTCGGGTTGCTCGCGATCGATCAGCGCATCGACGACGGCAGACGATTTCGAGGCCGTATGCTGGAGGCTCACGTCAAAGCCGCTCCAGCCCAGCCTGCCGCCGATGTAGCCGAGCAGGCCTGCTGCAAGAACGACAACCGGGAACGGGAGATTGAAAAAGTAGATCGCAACGAAGGCCGAAACCGCAAGCAGCGTGAGCGAAGTTCCCTTGAGCGCGCGTTTTCCCACACGCATCACGGCTTCGAGCACGACGGCCAGGATCGCCGCTTTCAGTCCGAAGAAAAGTGCTGCGACGACTCCAAGCTGACCCGCGAGAACGTAGATCCAGCTCAGCGCCATCAGGGCGACGATGCCGGGGAGCACGAAGAGTCCTCCCGCAACGAGGCCGCCGCGCGTTTTGTGCAGCAGCCAGCCGACATAGGTCGCGAGTTGCGTCGCTTCCGGTCCGGGAAGCAGCATGCAGTAGTTCAGCGCGTGCAGGAAACGGCTTTCCGAAATCCAGCGTTTCTCTTCGACGAGCACGCGATGCATCATCGCGATCTGTGCCGCCGGCCCGCCGAACGACAGCAGGCCGATCTTCAGCCAGACACGGGTGGCTTCGGCGAAGGTGGGGTGTGCTGGTACGGCCGTCTTCATTCGTTCGGTCATCCTGCCATCGCCTTGTGGGACGGCGAGTTATGCGCTTCTTCGATTATGTCGCGGCAGCAGCGATAGGATGCATTCTAAAGTAACATGCCGGTTTCGAAATGTTCGAGGCCGACAGCATACCTGCGCGAAACGCCGGGTGCAGCCGCTCCGTTAGCCCAATTCCAGCGGAAACGGGGTCGGCTCCCAGATGTGTTCGAGTTTCATGCGCTTTGCCGCCTCCGTTTCCCAGCGGTGAAGCATTTTTGCGAGCGCGGCTTTGTCGCGTTTGCGCACTGCCGGCCAAATGTCGTTTATGATGGGATCGAGTATCTCGGCGATGTAGTCCGACTTCTTTCGATTTTCGGCTACGCGCTCGCAGCTCTCATTCGCTGCGTTCAGATCTCCGAGAGCAATCTCGGCATAAATCTTCCGGAAGGGGAAAGCGTCGAGCCATTTGCTCGGGAAACGCTCTTTTGTGGTGAACGCAACGAAGTCGTCGATCGTGTTGACGGATCGTAGAACCGGCAATGCGACTTCTTCAATGCGCTCGCACGTAGCTTCAATAATCCCAGGACGGGTAAGCAACCAATTCCCCTCAAATGCGGGATATATGTCTGCTCCCCAAGTTGGCCCCCCGTCTGAACCCTGTTCAAACATCATGCTTACTTGCCAAGTTGGATTGAAGCGATCTTTGTTTGAGGATGAGTCGATAAAGACGCTGCGCAGAATGTGCGTGACAGGTTTGACTATAAGACGACGTCCGACAAGAGCGGTATCGATATGTCGATCCAGTAGCGGACGGAGCAATTTCTTCACCTGCGCGGCAGTTGTCATTGCCCCGGTCGAACCTCGCTGATGACAATACGGGTCGTATCCTTGTAAACGGCCAGCACCCGAACTGCGATCTCATGGAAGCGGGCTAGCGTCATGCCCTCGTTCCCTGTCTTTATGTCGTAAACACAAACCGTCCCGTTTCCGACGCGCTCGAAGACATCAATCCGAATTGAGTCCTTTGTGCCGTATCGAACTTCCGTTTGCTTCAGCAAAGAAATTTCCGCTATTAGATTTGGATCTTTAAGCGCTCTGATTTGGTCGGCGAGATTTTTATGGACCGCGGTCCCATATTCCGAAGCACGTAAGTAGTCTGCGCGATTGATGCTCGCCGCAGCGAAATCGGTGCGCTGTTGCACTTCGTTCAGACGGGGGCACTCGTTGTCGACCTGATCGCGGCTTAGCAGTTTTGAACTTGCGAAATCTGACAGGTCGTCATCCCGATCGTAGCCACGCGCATTGAACTCGAAGATCGCACGGCTGTTTTTGCTGTTGAGGGCAGAAAGACCCGCGAAGAGCGCGAGAGCGGCTTCGATCGCAGCAATTGCGGGAGGGATTGCTGGAGCGAATACAGGCTGCACCAAGTCTTCATAGGATTCGGAACTGCCGTTCTCGCCACCGCCACTTGTCCATTGTCCGCCATCGGGATTCCCGGCCGGGACGCGCGGCTGGTTCGGGTCATATTTGCGCGCAAGCGTAGCGAATTTTATGCCGCTCCATTTCATTTTGAGGGCGGCGAAGTTGCTACCAAAGTGATCGGACCCGGACGCATAACCAGTCAAAGAACTATCCTCAAGCAATCATCAAACATTAATCCTGCTTACAGCACAGAAGCGCACAAGGGTCAAGAAAATATTCCTATCCGACTTGTTGCGTTACTTGCCTCGCTGCATTTCGGTCTGGCGCGGGTCTGTGGTGGCCTTATGAACTGCATCGCCGGCCGTTCTGAAGGCAGCCTTTCGGGCGCTGCGATCCTCTGCATAAACAAAGGATAAGGTGGATCGCCGACGACGGCGTGACACGGCTAGCCCGGGCGTTTAATCGTGAGCCATCCCGGGCTTCCGGGCTTCGTTTCGAACGATCGGAAGCCTCAAGCCTTGCGATTATCCTGAAAAAGCAGCACTGTAGCGCCCGTTTTGTTGGGTAGTACGGCGTGCGTTCCGGTTCGGGTCCGCGCCAGGATTTTTGAGGGGACGGCGCGTGGCGAAGACAGCGAAAAGATCGGAACGAAGCAGCGGCAAGCAAAAGCCGGCGGTCATCATCGTGGGCGCGGACAAGGGCGGCGTCGGCAAGACCACGGTCGCCCGCACCATGCTCGACTACTTCGCGGACCGGAACGTGCTCACCCGCGCGTTCGACACCGAAAGCCCGCGCGGTACGCTCAAGCGCTTTCATCCGAGCATCACCGAAGTCGTCGATCTCACGCAGGTCGCCGACCAGATGAAGGTGCTCGATACGCTGCATACGAGCGAAGTGAAGGTTTCCATCATCGACGTGCGCGCCGGCCTGCTGTCGCGCACTCTGAAGGACATGACCGACGTCGGCTTTTTCGAAGCGGTCGACAACGGCGAATTCAACTTCGCGCTGTTCCATGTGCTCGGACCGTCGGTGGCGTCGCTGAGCGAAATCGAGGAAGTGCTGCCGTTCACCGAGAACGCCGAGTATTTCGTGGTGAAGAACCACGTCAACGAAACGAACTTCTTCGAATGGGATCAGGCGACCTACGACCGCTATTTCAAGAAGGCCAAGCGCACCGCGCACGAGATCAACGTGCCGAAGCTGAACGAAATGGCCTATGAGCAGGTCGAAATCGCGGGCGTGCCCTTCGTCACCTTCGGCAAAAACAAGAACGCGAAGAACCAGAACGCAGATTTCTCGCTCGTGCTGCGCGGCTATGTTCGCACCTGGGAGAAGGCCGTGCATGAGCAGTTCGACGAGGCGGGCCTCTACGAATGGGCAATCGAGGGCGCGCGGGCCTCGTAAGCCTCCGCCCCGCGGCGGCTCGCGCGGGTAGCTAGGGACGACGATGCTCGGAAAGAGCCTTGCCATTCTTGTCGTCTCGCCCCGCGAACGCTCCGGCACCACGCTGCTCGCACGACTCTTCGCGGAATTCTTCCGGCTTTCGGGCGACGCGCCGCTCTTGTTCGACACCGACGCGCAGAAGCCGAAGTTCTCGAAGTATTTTCCGGAAGCGGAACTGGTCAATCTCGACCAGACCAAAGGGCAGATGCGGCTGTTCGATACGCTGCCGGTCCGCGCGCACGAGCCCAAGATCGTCGACGTGACGAGCCGCGCCTTTCCCACGTTCTTCTCGTTGATGCGCGATATCGATTTCGTCGCGGAAGCGCGGGCGAACAACGTCGAGCCGGTGATCGTCTACATTCCGACTTACGAGGCGGAAGACTTCGAGCGGGGCTACCGGATCCGCGAGCACTTCGGCTGCGAATTCGTGCTCGCGGAAAACGCCTTTCTCGGTGCGGCCCCGCAGTCCCTGCATGGCATCAATTCCTACTGGGCGCTGAAGGCCAATCCGGTGCGTCTGATGGTTCCGCTGCTCGACGCGATGAACATGAACCTGATGGAAGACGAGCGCGTCTCGCTCGCGGAATTTCTCAAACGGTCGGCGCCGGGCGCCCTGCAACCTTCGCCCGGGGAGAAGGCGAGCATGCCGCTCGCCTATCTCTCGCTCGATGCGCGCTCCAAAATCCGCAACTGGCTGAAACCGAGCTTGCGCGAAGTGCAGCGCGCGGTGCAACTCGTACAACAGCGGCTCGACACGCCGCTCACCGAGCCGCAATCGTTCTAGCGGATCATCCCGCGGCCTTGCGTGCGGCGGCGAGCGCAGCCGGGGTGTCGATGTCGGTAAATGCGCCGTCGTCTTCGACCTCGATTTCGCGCAGGCCCTCGTCGTAGAAATTTGCGAGCTTGCGTGCGCCCATGTCGCCTTCGAGTTTCAGGAATTCCGGAAAGAAGCGTCGCGCCCAGAGCACCGGGTTGCCGCGCTGGCCTGCCTTCACGGGAGCCACGATCATCGCTCCGCGCTCCGGTGCGAAGCCCGCGATCAGCCGGTCGATCAGCGCGGACGATACGTGCGGCATGTCGCCGAGACAGATCATCGCGCCGGCGCACTCCTCCGGCACCGCCCGGATCCCGGCTTTCAACGAAGAAGACAGGCCTTCCGCGTAATCCGGATTTTGCACGAAGCGAACATCGAGGCCGGCGAGCGCTTGCCGGATCGCGTCGGCATCCTTGCCGGTGACGACGATGACCGGAGAAGCGCTCGAGCCGATCGCAGCTTCCACCGCCGCGCGCACCAGCGGCTTGCCTTTGAACTCCTCGAGCAGCTTGTTCTTTCCTTCCATGCGTCTCGAACGGCCCGCGGCCAGCACGACTGCCGCGATATTCTTCTTCACATCGGGCACGGTTTCTTCGCGCGGCTGCGGGCGGGTCACGATTTCCATGAGCAGGCCGCCGACACCCATGCCCGCGACTTCCTCGCGCTGCACGGGAAGACCCGCGAGCAAACGGGTCAGCACCCAGTCGAAACCGTTTTCCTTCGGGCTGCGTGCGCATCCCGGCGCGCCGAGCACGGGTTTGCCCTCGACCTCACCGATCAGCATGAGGTTGCCGGGATCGACCGGCATGCCGAAATGTTCGATCCGTCCTCCCGCACTCTCGATCGCGGCGGGAATCACGTCGCGGCGGTCGGCGATGGCGGAAGCGCCGAAGACGAGCACGAGCTCCGCACCTGCATCGAGCAATTCGCGGATCGATTGCGTGAGCAGTCTCGCGTCGTGGTCGATGCGCTTTTCGGCGATGATCGCCGCGCCGGCCGGTGCGAGGCGCTCACGCGTCACCTTCAGCGTCTTCTCGATGACTTTTTCTGCAAGGCCCGGCAGGCGCGTCGAGACGACACCGACGTTCTTCACGCGATAGGGCGCGACCCGGACCAGTCCTCCGGCGGATCGCGCCGCCTCCAGCGCCGCGCGGTGCGCAGCACCGCTGACGGCAAAGGGAATGATCTTTGCGGTCGCGATCATCTGGCCTTCCGCAACCGGGCTGAACGCGGGAAGGGTTGCGAAGGTAATCGCTTCGTCGATGGCATTGAGCCGGTCGATCGCGGCTTTGTTGGCCACGAGTACACCGGCTTTCTCCGCGAACAGATTGGCGCGGCCGGTGAAGGCTTGGTCGCCACGGATGTTTTCGCCCTGGGCTGCGCCCGCGAGCGTATGCGCGGCTTCGTCCTCGCCGATATCGCCGGGTTCGAGTTTCGCGACGACAATCTCGGCAATGCCGGACGCGCGAAGGGCCGCGATCTCGGACTCCCCGATCGTCGTGCCTTTCTTCAGCACGAGCTTGTCCTTGCGGATCGAGTGCACGGCGACGCCGCCGCGCGCCTCTTCGAGCGGGAGCGAACCGAACTTCATTTCCGGTACTCGCCCCCGAGCCGCAGGCGCGCCGTGATTTCCGCGAGGATCGATACCGCGATCTCTGCCGGCGACACCGCGCCGATATTGAGGCCGATCGGCGCATGAATGCGGGAAAGCTGTGCGTCGGTCGCACCGTTCGCTTTCAGGCGCTCAAGACGCGCGGCATGGGTCTTCTTCGATCCGAGCGCGCCGACATAGAAGCAGTCTTTGGCGAGGGCATGCAGGAGTGCAGGGTCGTCGATTTTCGGATCGTGCGTGAGCGCGCAGAAGGCGGTGTGCGCATCGATCCCGAGGTCCGGCAGAACCGTGTCCGGCCATTCGGCCAGCAGACGGATGCCGGCAAAGCGCTCCGGCGTCGCGAAGGCGGTACGCGGGTCGATGATGGTGACGTCATAGCCGAGTCGCGCGGCCATCGGCGCGAGTTCCTGGCTGATGTGCACCGCGCCGGTCACGACGAGCCGCGGCGGCGGCACGAAAACGGTCAGAAATACCTTTCCCTCCGCCGTTTCTTCGGTGCCGCTTTTGCCGGAACGGATCCGCTTCTCGATCGCTTCACGAAGCACGTCCTTCGCGACGTCCGCGATTTTCACGAGGCGCTGTTCGCCGCTTGCAAGCGCCGTTACCACGATCGCCGCGCGTCTTGCCGCGCGTTCTTCATTCAATGCGGTGAGCAGGCTGTGTTGCATGGCTCAGGTCTTGTCGAAGCCGAGTTTGATGCCGAGGCCGATCAGGAGACCGCCGCCAACCCAGCGCGCGATCTGCTCCATCGTACCCGATCGTTTCAACCGGCCCACCACCGCGCTCGCGGTAAAGGCGGTCACGACGTCGGCGGAAGAAAAAGCGAGATTGACGATCATGCCGAGGATCAGGGATTGCAGCCACACCGGCAGCGAACCCGCGGGATCCACGAATTGCGGGAGGAACGCGATGAAGAAGATCGCGACTTTGGGGTTCAGCAGTTCGACCACGATGCTTTCGGCGAATGCGCGGCGTGTGGATTTCGGCGTGATCTTCGGCGCCTCGTCCGCGCTGCCGCGCAGCATCTGTACGCCGAGCCAAACGAGATAGGCGGCGCCCGCGATCTTCAAGGCCGTGTAGGCTTCCGGCACGTAGCGAAAGACGGCGGACAAGCCGAGCGTGGCCGCAAGCACATGCGCGTAGCATCCGACGTGAATCCCGAGCGCCGCCATCAATCCCGCGCGCCTGCCACGTGCGAGCGTCTGCGCGGCGGTGTAGAGCAGCGCCGGTCCCGGGAAATACGCGAAGAGTGCCGTCGCGATCGCAAATGCGATCAGCACTTCGGTCGATGCCATTTCAGCTCACCGGTTCGACGTAAACGGATATCTTGCCGCCGCAGGACAGGCCGACTTCCCATGCCGTTTCGTCGGCGACCCCGAACGAAACGAGTTTCGGCTTGCCGCTCGCGATCACGTCGAGCGCTTCGGCGACCACCGCGCCTTCGACGCATCCGCCGGACACCGAGCCCAGAAAATTTCCTTCGCCGTCGATCACGAGATTGGAGCCGACCGGCCGCGGCGCAGAGCCCCATGTTTCGGTGACGGTCGCAAGCGCGACCTTGCGGCCTTCGTTACGCCAGTTTGCGGCCGTGCCGAGCAGGTCTTCCTGTTGCATGGGCGTTCCTCTCTTTCGAAAGAGTGTAGCGCCTTCGCGTCCCGCGGAGAAAGCGTGGCGGGTATGCCAGCTATTTCGGCGCGCCCTTGCCTTTCGGCAAGGCCTTCGGCTTGCCCTCCAGCGGCAGCGGTTCGGCGTCGAGCAGGAAGCATTCGTAGTAGCGCGGGCCCTGGCCCTGCGGCCCGGTGGCGCAGCGGTGCGCGACCAGCAGTTCGTCCTGGGTCCGGTAGTTCATGTAGGGCGCGATCAGAAAGCGCTCGGAGCCGTCGAAGCTGCCGCCGAAACGGTCGATGGTGCCCTTGAGGTTCGGTGCGACATCGAGAATGGCTTTGAGCAATTCGTCGCCTTCGATGAAGTTGTCCGGCAGCTGGTCAAACGGCCCGTCGAAGTAATTGTTTGCCACCGTGTTGTCTTCGTAGACGCCGATCAGGATTTTCCGTTCGCGCCGGAGGTCGCGGTAGTACGCAAAGCCCGTGCGCGTGCCGAGAAGGATGCGGTCGGTGGATTTCAGCGGCTGCAATTCGTCCGGCACCGGCACCGACTCGTCCAGAATGTAATGAAACAGCCTGAGCTTCGCGTTGTAGACGAGAAGGAAACGGATTCCGGATTCGTCGAACACCGGACCGATGAACCGCTCGTCCGGGTCGAGCGTGCCCTCCGGTGGGCGAACGCTGGAAAGATCGTTCAATGCGAAGAGCACGGTGCGGTCGCCGACAGTGACCCGATAGAGAAAGCGTTCGACCTTCTGGACCTTCACACCGTCGGTTGCGTCCATGACGGCGTAGTTGACCGGCAATTCGCCTTTCCACGGTGCGCTGTCGATGAAGTAGGCGAAGTGGATTTTGCCCTTGTCGCGGTCGCTGGCATCGAGGCGGAGGTTGCCGGCGTAGCGTACGCCGCCCGAATAGAACGAGAAGTAGTAATAGTTCTCGGTCGGATAGATCTTCACGCGGTCGGGAAGCGACTTCAGCACGAAGCGAAGCATCTCGCTCTTGTCCGCGAGCGGGGCCTTCGGGTTCCGGTACAGTTCTTCGATGTAGTCCTGGTTGGTTTGCAGCTTCGGAAGTTCCTGCGCCGCCGCGGAAGAGAAGACGGCAAGCACGGCAGGAATCGCGAGGTTCCAGAATCGCATCGATAGGTTCCACCTGAACAGAATCTTCGCATCCACCTTAGCGGCAAAAGCAAGAAGGAGCGAAGACATGACCGTCATCGGGTGCGCCTCAGGCGTCGGTATCTAGGGATGCCAGCGCGGCGCGATGATGCACCGCGGACTCCTCGGAGAAGCAGCAGAAGATGACGCTCGACAGCGGCGCAATCGCGTTTTCGATTACGGTCGCGACGGCGATCCGGGCCGCGCGATCCGCCGGAAAACGGTAGACCCCGGTGGAGATCGCGGGAAACGCGATCGATTGCAGGCCTTGCCGTTTCGCGATCGAGAGCGACGTCCGGTAACAGGAGGCGAGCCGTTCGTCTTCCTGGTTGCCGCCGCCGGACCATACCGGGCCGACGGTGTGGATCACGAAGCGTGAAGGCAGGCGATAGGCCTTCGTGATTTTGGCGTCGCCGGTGGCGCAGCCGTTCAGCGCGCGGCACTCTTCCAGCAGTTCCGGCCCCGCCGCGCGATGGATCGCGCCATCCACGCCGCCGCCACCGAGGAGCGTGTGGTTCGCGGCGTTCACGATCGCATCCGCTGCAAGCGTGGTGATGTCGGCTGTCAGGATTTCGAGGCGCGCCTTCATGGCGGAAGACTAGCGCGTGAATCGCGAAGAGGCGACCTCAGCCGCCTTCCTTGCGCAGATCGAGCGTCGAGCGTTTTCCGATGGAGCGGAAATTCTTTTTCAGGAATTCGTCCGCGGCAATGCGGCCGAAGTCGCGCAGATGCTGGAAGAACGACCAGTCCACATTGAATTTCGAACTCGATGTCATGTCGAGAAATTCATCGCCGGCGGCAATCCGGTGCAGGCGGATCTCCGGCGTCACCTTGCCGGTCAGTCGGCGAAGGAGTCTCGATCCGAGCATGCGGTTGACGTAGTTGATCGCGCGGAATTCGGAAGCGAGCGACGCATTGAAAACGATCTCGTTCATGCGGTTCAGAATGTCGCGCGCACTTTGCGGCGTTTCTCCGCTGAAGACGGGATTGGTCTGTACGAGCAGGATGTCGCCGCCTTCGCCGCTGCGGAAGAACGGAAACAGCGGCGGGTTGCCGACATAGCCGCCGTCCCAGTACGGCGTGCCGTCGATCTCCACGGCCTTGAACAGGAACGGCAGGCAGGCCGAGGCCATGACGACGTCGGCCGTGATTTCCTTGCCCTGAAAGACGCGGACCTTTCCGGTGTGCACGTTGGTCGCGGAAAGATAGACCTTGATGTCGCGATTTTTGCGCAACGCGTCGAAGTCGACTTCGCGTTCCAGCACGTCCCGCAGCGGATTGATGTTGAACGGATTGAAGTCGTAGGGCGACACGAAGCGCGCCGCCACGTCCATCGCAAGGAAGAACGGGTTCTTGTCGAGCGACCAGTTGCCGAGGAGGCGGTCCATCAGTCCGCGCTGGATCGGGCTCAGGCGTCCGTCGCGCGAAACCGCGCGCCAGAATTTTTCGAGGGCCGCCCGCGCACCCTCGCGGCCGCCCTGCTGATAGCCGGAAACGAGCACGACCGCGTTCATGGCGCCGGCGCTGGTGCCGGAGATCGCGTCGATTTCGATGCGGGGCTCTTCGAGCAGCCGGTCGAGTACGCCCCATGTGAAGGCGCCGTGCGCGCCCCCGCCTTGCAGGGCGAGATGGACCGTTTTGGCCGGTTGCATGAAAAGACTCTTCGGGGCGCGGGTTGCAAAAGGCAACCACCGCCGGGGTGGGCTGGCCGTGCCGGAAAAGGGGCTGTCGCCGATGCGGTCGAGCCGGAGTGGAAGCATCCGCTCTATATTGTGCATCGCAACATAAGGTGCAAGGGCTGGTTTTAGGCACCTTCGGCCTGATATTCTGTATCCATGCACAAAGCCTTCCCAGACCCGCATCACGACCACGACCAATGCGTGGAGGACGCGCTGACGCGCGCCGAGCGCGCCTGCGGGGGTAGAGGCCTTAGGCTGACGCCGTTGCGGCGCCGGGTGCTCGAAATTCTGGCGCAGAGCCATGCGCCGGTCGGCGCTTATGAGATCGTCGAGAAGCTTGCCGCGTCCGGCGAGGCGGTGCCGGCGATGTCGGTCTATCGCGCGCTCGACTTCCTCACGGCCGAGAATCTCGCGCACCGTATCGAAAGCCGGAATGCGTTCCTCGCCTGCACGGCGGGACACGAACGCGCGGAGCCCGTGATGTTCCTGCTTTGCGAAAAGTGCGGGGCGGTCGCGGAGCTGCAGGCGGCTTCCTTCAGCCGCGACGTCGCCAAGGCGACGAAAGCAGCGGGCTTCGAAGCGCGCTCCTCGATCATCGAAGTGAGCGGCATCTGCGAACCCTGCCGGAAGAAGTCCAAGCGATGAACCAGTACGAAGCGGGTCAAGTAACGTTCGGGGCCGCGGCGCGGCGCGTCTCCGTGCCGGTCAATGTCGGCGGCGTCATCGTCGGCGGCGGAGCGCCGATCGTCGTGCAGTCGATGACGAACACCGACACCGCCGACATCGAGAAGACGACAAAGCAGGTTGCGGACCTTTTCCGCGCGGGTTCGGAAATCGTCCGCATCACGGTGGATCGCGACGAGGCGGCGGCGGCCGTGCCGCATATCCGCGACTGCCTCCTTCGAATGAATCTGAACGTGCCGCTGGTCGGCGATTTTCATTACATCGGCCACAAGCTCTTGGCCGATCACCCGGCTTGCGCGGAGGCGCTTGCGAAGTACCGGATCAATCCCGGCAACGTCGGCTTTCGTGAAAAGCGCGACAAGCAGTTCTCGTCGATCGTCGAAATCGCGATGAAGCACCGCAAGCCGGTTCGCATCGGTGCGAACTGGGGCTCGCTCGACCAGGAGCTGCTGACGCACCTGATGGACGAGAACGCGAAATCCGCAAAGCCGGTCGAGGCACGCGCGGTGACGCGCGAGGCGCTGGTGCAATCGGCGCTCATCTCGGCGTCGCGCGCCGAAGAACTCGGCATGAAGCGCGAGCAGATCATCCTGTCGGCGAAAGTCTCGGCCGTGCAGGATCTGATCGCGGTCTATCAGGACCTCGGCCGACGTTCCGACTACGCTTTGCATCTCGGCCTGACCGAAGCCGGCATGGGTTCGAAAGGCATCGTTGCTTCCGCCGCGTCGCTTTCCATTCTGCTGCAGCAGGGTATCGGCGATACCATCCGCATCTCATTGACGCCCGAGCCGAACGGTGACCGTACGCTGGAAGTGAAGGTCGCGCAGGAACTGCTGCAGACCATGGGCTTTCGCACCTTCGTGCCGCTGGTCGCCGCATGTCCCGGCTGCGGGCGCACGACCTCGACGGTGTTTCAGGAACTTGCTTTCGAGATCCAGTCCTATATCCGCGACTCGATGGCGGCGTGGAAGACGAAGTACCCGGGCGTCGAGACGCTCAACGTCGCCGTCATGGGCTGCATCGTGAACGGACCCGGGGAATCCAAGCACGCGGACATCGGCATTTCACTGCCGGGCACGGGCGAGGCGCCGGCGGCGCCGGTCTTCATCGACGGAAAGAAGGCGATGACGCTGCGCGGGCCGACGCTCGCCGCGGATTTCAAGCAGATCGTCGAGGATTATGTCGCGCGCCGTTTCGGCGGCACCGCGCGAAAGCCGGCCGCGGAATAATCAGCCGCCCAGAAGTTTCGACGCGATGCTGACGGTCAGCGCGATGATCGCGGTGTTGAAAACGAAGGCGACCAGCCCCTGAACCATCGCGGTTCGCCGCAGGGTCCGCGACCGGATTTCGACATCCGAGGTCTGGAAGGTCGTTCCGATCACCATCGCGAAATAGAGAAAGTCCCAGTAGTCCGGCTGCTTCTCGTTCGGGAAGGCGAGCGACGTCACGGTCAGCTTCGTCCGGTAGACTTCGTGCGCATAATGAAGCGCGAACGCAAAGCTGATGAAGAGCCACGAACCGAAGATGGCGCAGAGCGCGAGCGCAATGCGCAGGCCCGCATAGTTCGCGCCGTCGCGCATGGCGTCGGCAAGTTCAAATCCGAGCGCGACGAGGGCGACGACCGTAGCGGACGTGACGAATGCGAGCGTAGCGGCACGGCCGTCGTCTTCCATACCGGCGCGCTTGCGCAGATCGGCGATGCTTGCGCGTGCCATCATCCGCAGCACGAGCACGATGAACAGCCAGATGCCCGCGTTCCAGCCGAACAGGAACCGCGTGACCGCGCCGAGCTCCGCGCGGATTGTGAAGGACAACGCCCAAACCAGAATTCCGAATAGAACCGCGATGAAAAAACGGGTGTGCGTCCGCCACTGCATGCGGAGGATTCCCGTGATGCTCCTGTCGCGTTTCGGCATCAGGATTTTCTCGTAGCCACGAAATCGGCGCAGGCGATCAGCCATTCGGCGCTTGAACCGAAAGGCCGCAACGCCCATTTCGCATCGTCCACGAGTTCGGTCAGCTTGCGGCGTGCGGCGCGCGGCCCGAGCGCGGCGACGAAAGTGGCTTTGTTCTTTGCGGCATCCTTGCCGACGGCTTTGCCGACCTCGGCTGCATCGCCTTCGGCGTCCAGCAGATCGTCCGCGAGCTGAAACGCAAATCCGATCGCGCGGCCATAGCGATCGAGCGCACGCTGCGCGGTGTCGTCCGCATTGCCGAGAATGCTGCCCGCGCGGCAGCAGGCCGACAGCAGCGCGCCGGTCTTCATGCGTTGCAGCCGCTCGACATCCTCGATCGTGAGTGCCGGCGGCGTTTTTTCGCCGGCAAACCGGCCCTCCGCTTCGAGATCGAGCATCTGCCCGCCGGCCATGCCGCCGATGCCGCTGGCCGTGGCGAGGCAGCGCACCAGCGCCGCCCGTACGGCCGGATTGCCGTGCGTGGATTCGCGCGAGAGCACTTCGAATGCGAGCGTCTGCAGCGCGTCGCCTGCGAGGATGGCTGTCGCTTCGTCGAAGGCCTTGTGCACGGTCGGCTTGCCGCGCCGCGTGTCGTCGTTGTCCATCGCGGGCAGGTCGTCATGCACCAGCGAGTAGCAATGCAGGAGTTCGAACGCGATCCCGGCATTCAGCGCCTGATGAAAGTCGACGCCGAAGAGAGCGGCGGACTCCGATACCAGCAGCGGGCGGAGGCGTTTGCCGCCGCCGAGCACCGCATGCGCCATGGCGTCGCGCAGCCGCGCGGGTCGCGCGAACTCGCCGGATAACGGGCTCGCGCTCAGCACGTCCTCGAGCGCTTCCTCCACACGAAGGATGAAGGACGCAAGGCGCATTTCGAATTGGGAAGAAGCATTCATGGAAATTGGCCGTGCTGCTTCCCTTTCGTGCCGTACCGGCCCGCCGTCGTCAAACAAGGCTTGCCGCGACCAGCCGCGGCCGTTCTAATGCCGCCCGCATGCATGAGGATCGTCCGCTACCGGACGCGCAGCTTGGCGCGCAGAACCATGGAGCGGCACGGTCGTATCCGTTCCCCGTATCCTATGAGTATTCGATCCAGCGTGAGCCGGGTCTGATCCGGCGCTACGGCGCGGCCGGGCTTGCTGCGCGTATTGCGATGGCGATCGTTCTCACGCCTGTGCTGCTCGTTCCGCTCTACTGGATCGTGCCGCCGGTATCGACCTTGATGCTGTGGCGCTGGGTGACGTTGCAGCGTGTCGAGCGGGTTTGGACTCCGATCGCGGAAATATCGCCGCACGTCGTGCGCATGGTGATTGCGGGCGAAGACGGACGCTTCTGCGCGCACGCCGGCGTCGATTGGCGGGAATTGCAGAACGTGATCGACGAATACGCGGAAGAAGGCGATGCGCGCGGCGCTTCCACGATTCCGATGCAGGTCGCGAAGAATCTGTTTCTTTGGCCGGGCCGGCAGGTGATCCGCAAGATGCTGGAGGTGCCGATCGCCTATTATACGAGTGCGGTCTGGTCGAAACGCCGGATGATGGAGATCTACCTCAACGTCGCGGAGTGGGGACCGGATGGCGAATTCGGCGTGGAGGCGGCCTCGCGCCGCTTCTTCCGGAAGCCGTCCCGCGATCTCACCGCACAGGAGGCGGCGCTGCTGGCGGGCGCCTTGCCCAATCCCTTGGTCCGCAATCCGCAGAAGCCCGGGCCGCAGCTCTCCAGAGCCGCCCAGAGCCGGCTCAAGATCGCCGGCAACAACGGCCCGGCTGCCGTTTCCTGCGTGATTCCAAGGGGCTAAATCCCGCTAGCCCTGTCCGGATCATTCCTCTATAAGCCCGGGCTTCCAGACAGACCTTTTCCGGCCCGGTCTCCACGACCCAGGGGCCGTTTCGGAGACCACGATGGCCGTTCCCAAGCGAAAAACCTCGCCCTCGCGCCGCGGCATGCGCCGCTCGGCCGACGCGCTGAAAGCCCCGACCTATGTCGAGGACAAGGATTCCGGCGAACTGCGCCGTCCGCATCACATGGACCTGAAGACCGGCATGTACAAAGGCCGTCAGGTTCTGAAGGCGAAGGCCGAAAAGTAAGCCATCCTTCGAAGCCCGCACGCACGGAGAAGAGAACCGGTCATGGTCGCCTTTCCGCTGCTGCTGATTTCGTTCGCGATCTACAACATGATCGCGTTTCTGATGCCGGGAACATCCTGGACCGCGGCGATCTTTACGCCGCGGCTGCCTTCCGGCGCCGAGTGGGCGATTTCAGCGGGCGACCTGCTCGTCGCCTTCACACTCTTTCTTCTGTTCTTCGAAGTGCTGAAGGCCGCGCGCAACACCGCGCGGTCGATCTTCGATCACGTGCTGTCCACGCTGATCTTCATCGGCGCGCTCGTGGAATTCCTGCTGGTGAAAGAAGCCGGCACTTCCACCTTCATGATCCTCTTGATCATCGCGCTCGTGGACGTACTCGGTGGATGGTCGGTGGCGGTGCGTACCGCACGCCGGGACTTCTCGATCGATCCTCAGGCCACGTAGTTCAGCTTGTTGCCTTTCGGCTTTTGCGCGAGTGCATCGGCGACCGTGGTGCGATAGCGGCTTGCGCCGTCCTCGGGCTGCACCCGACGCTTGGCACGGTACTGCGAGAACCCCTTCACGTTTGCCGCCAGTTGCACGATGAAAGCCGCGTCGGCGCGCGTGAACACGGCCGCTTTCGCTTCGGCCGTCACGGTTAACGGCACGAGCGCGCGGCAGGTGCTGGAAGCTTCGCTTTCGATCTTGGGTTCGAACGGCATGGCTCGTCTCTATCCGGGACAACGCGTTTCGCTGCTGCTTGTTCACTGCAAGCGCCGGTCCAGCGGTAACGTCCCGTTAAGGATCGCGGCGGGGAAACGGCGGGCGGTGACCCCGCATTAAGCGGCGTGGCGTTATCCCGACGGCAACAAGAAGAATGCCGGGGAGCGTACAGTGACGGAGCCAGCGCGCAGCGCGCGTCTCATGCCGATTCATGGAGAGGACAAGCCGGCGGTGATGCCGATGCTGTCGCCGGAGCGCATTGCGTCGGTGCTCTTTGCCAGCGGCGAAGCGGCTTATTCCTGGAACTGCAATTCGGATGCGATCGAGTGGAGCGGCAATGCGCTGGCCATTCTGAACGCGGTTTCAATCGAACAGATTTCTACCGGCCGTGCATTCGGGGCGCTGCTCGCACCGGAAAGCACGCAGAACCGGTACGACGCGGTGTTCAGCGACCAGCGCAAGGACGGCGGTACCGGCAATCCTTACGAGATCCGCTATGCGCTGAAGCAGAGCGCACCGGGCCAGGTCACCTGGATCGAAGATACTGGGCGCTGGTTTGCAGATGCCGAGGGCAAGCCCGCGCGGGCCGACGGCATCATTCGCAACATCACGGCACGGCATCAGCGCGAGCAGGAACTGAAGCAGCTTTCGCAGTCGGATCCGCTCACCGGCGGTCTCAACCGCGCGGTGCTCACTAAAGCGATCGCCGACGAATTCGAAAGCGCTTCGAAGTTCAAGACGAGTTTCGGTTTCATTATCGCCGCCATCGACGATCTTTCCTACTGCAACCTGACCTACGGCTTCGGCGTCGGCGACCAGACGATCGCGGCCATCGCGGAGCGGCTCCGTACTTTCAAGCGGGGCAAGGACCTGATCGGGCGTTTCTCCGACAACAAGTTCGGGATCGTGCTGCACGAGTGCTCGCTCGAAGACCTCTTCGTCGCAGGCAATCGTTTCGTGAGTGCCGTGCGTGAAGCTCCCTTCGAAACTTCCGCGGGCCCGCTTGCGATGTCGGTGACGGCCGGCGGCGTGGTTGCGCCGCGTTATGCGCGCGATGCGGGGGAAATCATGGTCCACGCGCATGTCGCGCTGGAACAGGCAAAAGCCGCAGGCAAAGGCAGCTTCGTCGATTACCAGCCGCCGCGTGTCGCACCGCAGAACGAAATCGAAAATAAAAAAGCCAGCTGAGAAGCTGGCTTTTTCTTCAGTCGCTTGAGATCGCTTATTCGCCGATCTTGTCGAGCTTCTTCTGCATCTCCGAGACCTGACGCTTGAGCGCGTCGATGTCGTCGCCGCCGGCTTCCGTTGGCGTGTTCGCGACATTCTCCTTCGCGGTCGGCAGGAACATCGTGAAGGCGCGCTGGAACATCTCCATGTTGCGCTTCACCTGTTCGTCGAAAGCGCCGAAGCCCGGGATGTTGAAGGTCTTGCCCATCTGGTCGCGGAATTTTTCCTGCTCCTGCGCGAAGTGCTGGAGCGAGGTTTCGAGATAGCGCGGGACCAGCAACTGCATCGAGTCGCCGTAGAAGCGGATGAGCTGGCGCAGGAAGTTGATCGGGAGAAGGTTCTGCCCGCCTTTGCCTTCCTGCTCGAAAATGATCTGGGTCAGCACCGAGCGGGTAATGTCTTCGCCGGTCTTCGCGTCATAGACCACGAAGTCTTCGCCCGACTTCACCATGACGGCGAGGTCTTCCAGTGTGACGTAGGCGCTTGTGCCCGTGTTGTAGAGCCGCCGGTTGGCGTATTTTTTGATCGTTACCGGTTCTTGCGGCTTGGCCATTACTCACTCCCTCACGCTACGCGAGCGTATCCCCGCTGAACTAGTCGAAAGACTAAGGCCTTTTCCGCACTGCGGCTACCGCTTTGTGCGATGCCGGTAAACGAATGACGCACAGCAGCATTCGGCCTATATAGGCACTTGGCAGAAGGCCGATGGCCGGGCTCCAATGCGGAAGCGCCGGCGAAAAGTCAGCGAAAAACAAGGCTAATCACGAGGAGCAGGAAATGGCGGACGGAGTGGTCATCGTCGGAGCAGCGCGTACCCCGGTCGGAGCTTTCAACGGCACGCTCGCAGGAACGCCGGCACACGAACTCGGTAAAGTTGCAATTCAGGCCGCGCTGAAGCGTGCGGGCGTGGAGCCCGGACAGGTTTCGGAACTCATTTTCGGTCAGGTGCTGACCGCCGCCCAGGGCATGAACCCGGCGCGGCAGGCCTCGAAGGCCGCGGGTCTTCCGAACGAAACGCCGGCATGGCTCGTCAATCAGGTTTGCGGATCGGGCCTGCGCACGGTTGCGCTCGGCTATCAGTCGATCATGAACGGCGACAGTGAGATCGTCGTCGCGGGCGGGCAGGAGTCGATGTCGAACTCGGTGCACGCGGCGCATCTGCGCGCGGGCCATCGCATGGGCGACGTGAAGTTCATCGACACCATGATCAAGGACGGCCTCTGGGACGTCTTCAACGGCTATCACATGGGCGGCACGGCGGAGAACGTCGCGAAGCAGTGGCAGATCACGCGCCAGCAGCAGGACGAGTTCGCCGTCGCTTCGCAGAACAAAGCGGAAGCCGCGAAGAAGGCCGGTAAGTTCAAGGACGAGATCGCAGCCGTCACCATCGCTTCGAAGAAGGGCGATATCGTATTCGACACCGACGAATACATCCGCGATGGCGCGACCATCGATGCGATGGCGAAACTGAAGCCCGCTTTCGACAAGGAAGGTACCGTTACGGCGGCAAACGCCTCCGGCATCAACGATGGCGCCGCCGCGCTCGTGCTGATGCGCGAAAGCGAAGCGAAGAAGCAGAACAAGAAGGTCATCGCCCGCATCGCAAGCTGGGCGCAGGCGGGTGTCGATCCGTCCATCATGGGCACCGGTCCGATCCCGGCGTCGCGTGCGGCACTCAAGAAAGCCGGCTGGAACGTGCAGGACCTCGATCTGGTCGAAGCCAACGAAGCCTTCGCAGCGCAGGCCTGCGCGGTAAACCGCGACATGGGCTGGGATCCGGCGAAGGTGAACGTGAACGGCGGCGCGATCGCGATCGGTCATCCGATCGGTGCGTCCGGCGCACGCGTGCTGGTCACCCTTCTGCATGAGATGGAACGCCGCGGCGCCAAGAAGGGCCTGTCCACGCTTTGTATCGGCGGCGGCATGGGCATCGCTCTCTGCGTGGAACGTCAGTGACACGCACCAACTAAAGAGTCGTCGGACGTAACCGAAGACTCATTGACGAAAACCCCCGGACGCGCGGAGATCGCGTCCGGGAAACAAGATCCGGCGGGAAGGCCGGACGGCACACAGGGGAAGGAAATGGCTCGAGTTGCGTTGGTTTCCGGCGGCACCCGCGGAATCGGGGCTGCCATTGCGAAAGCACTTAAGGCTGCAGGGTACAAAGTTGCGGCGAACTACGCGGGCAACGACGAGGCCGCGGCGAAGTTCAAGAGCGAGACCGGAATCTCGGTCTTCAAGTGGGACGTCAGTTCGTTCGACGCCTGCTCCGAGGGCATCAAGAAAGTCGAGGCCGAACTCGGACCGATCGACGTACTCGTGAACAACGCAGGCATCACGCGCGACGCGATGCTTCACCGCATGACGGTCGAGCAGTGGAATCAGGTCATCACCACGAACCTGAACTCGCTGTTCAACATGTGCCGCCCGGTGATCGAGGGCATGCGTGCGCGCAAGTTCGGCCGCATCATCAACATCTCGTCCATCAACGGCCAGAAGGGCCAGATGGGCCAGACCAATTACTCCGCTGCAAAGGCGGGCGACATCGGTTTCACCAAGGCGCTGGCGCAGGAATCGGCGAAAGCCGGCATCACCGTGAACGCGATCTGCCCCGGCTACATCAACACCGAAATGGTGCAGGCGGTGCCGAAGGACGTGCTGGAAAAGAACATTCTCCCGGCCATTCCTGTCGGACGTCTGGGAGAGCCCGAAGAGATCGCGCGCTGCGTCGTGTTTCTCGCATCCGACGATGCGGGCTTCATCACCGGTTCGACCATGACCGTGAACGGCGCGCAGTACATCACTTAGTTATTACCCCCACCCGCTCGCTAACGCTCGCTTCCCTCCCCCTCTGGGGGAGGGATTTAAGGGTGAGGGTCTTCGATCGGTTAGCGAATGAACTCTCAGTCATCACAAACGGCGGCGACGCTTACCGGCCTCGCCGCCGTTTTCATGTGGTCGTTTCTTTCGATGCTGACGGTCGCGAGCGGCACGATGCCGCCGTTTCAGCTTGCCGCGATTACGTTTGCGATCGGCGGCATGATCGGTGTGGCCAGCTGGACGTTTCGGCCGGGCGACGCGCGGGCGCTCAAGCAGCCGCCCGTGGTATGGTTGCTCGGCGTCGGCGGGTTGTTCGGCTACCACGCGCTTTATTTCGCAGCGCTTCGTCTTGCGCCGCCTGCGGAAGCGCAGCTCTTCAATTATCTCTGGCCGCTGCTGATCGTGTTGTTCTCGGCGTTCCTGCCGAACGAAAAGCTGAAGTCGCATCACGTTCTCGGTGTGCTGCTCGGGCTCGCGGGTACGCTTGTCCTGATCGCAGGCATGCGCGGGGTCGAGATCAAACGCGAATACATCGTCGGCTATGCCTGCGCGCTCGGTGCGGCGTTTGCCTGGTCGAGTTATTCGGTGCTGTCGCGGCCGTTCCGGAACGTGCCCAGCGATGCGGTGGCGGGCTTTTGTCTTGCGACGGCAGCGCTGTCATGGCTCTGCCACCTGTATTTCGAACAGACAGTATGGCCATCGACGGGGCTGCAGTGGCTTGCGGTCGTGGCGCTCGGAATCTTTCCGGTCGGGCTCGCGTTCTACGCGTGGGATCGCGGCGTGAAGTTTGGCGACATTCGCGCGCTCGGGGCTG
>VFQR01001185.1_pt1 | contig 21619 bp, 18 predicted proteins | sample 3512321 | NCBI WGS metagenome assembly VFQR01 (sample SAMN10412374, study PRJNA504923) | tailings metagenome | isolation source: Relicate 3 Philex TSF1 revegetated site | place: Philippines: Tuba, Benguet | collected 2017-08-29 | reverse complement strand
TCGCACTGGAAGCGGAGCGCGACCACGGCAAGACGCCGCGCGAGGCCATCCATTAAGCCTGCCTGCTGCGCTTCCGGCCCATCCTGATGACGACCATGGCCGCGCTGCTCGGCGCGCTGCCGTTGATGCTGGGCACTGGCGTGGGCAGTGAGCTGCGCCACCCGCTGGGTGTCGTGATGGTGGGCGGCCTGATCGTGAGCCAGCTGCTCACGCTCTTCACGACGCCGGTCATCTATCTGGGCTTCTCGGCGCTGGCCGCACGGCTCAAGCGCGGCCGCCGCCCTGTGGAGGCTGCGGCGTGAACCTGTCGCGCATCTTCATCGAGCGCCCCATCGGCACGGCGCTGATCACGTGCGGCGTGGCACTGGCCGGCGCGATCGCCTATTTGCTGCTGCCGATCGCACCGCTGCCGCAGGTGGAGTTCCCGACGATCTCGGTCAGCGCTTCGCTGCCCGGCGCGTCGCCCGACACCATGGCGGCCACGGTGGCGACGCCGCTGGAGCGCTCACTCGGCAGCATCGCGGGCGTGACCGAGATCACCTCGTCGTCTTCGCTCGGCAGCACGCGCATCACGCTGCAGTTCGACCTCAGCCGCAGCATCGATTCGGCAGCGCGCGAGGTGCAGGCGGCCATCAACGCCTCGCGTGCGCTGCTGCCCACGGGCATGCCGAGCAACCCGACCTATCGCAAGGTCAACCCGGCGGACGCGCCCATCATGATCGTGGCGCTGACGTCTGACACGCTCACGCGCGGCCAGATGTACGACGCCGCCTCCACCGTGCTGGCCCAGCGCCTGTCGCAGGTTGACGGCGTCGGCCAGGTCAGTGTGGGCGGCGGTGCGCTGCCGGCGGTGCGCATCGAGCTGGACCCGAACAAGCTCTCCTCGCAGGGCATCAGCCTGGAGCAGGTGAGGGCCGCGGTGGTGGCCACCAATGCCAACCGGCCCAAGGGGCAGCTGGAGGACGGGGCCCGCAGCTGGCAGATCGGCGCCAACGACCAGGCCCGCCGCGCGAGCGACTACATGCCCGTGGTGCTGAGCTACCGCAACGGCGCTGCTGTGCGCCTGGGTGATGTGGCCGACATCAGCGACAGCGTGCAGGACGTGCGCAACGATGGCCTGGCCAACGGCCGCCAGGCGGTGCTGCTCATCCTGAACAAGGCGCCGTCGGCCAACATCATCGAGACCGTGGACACCGTGCGGGCGTTGCTGCCGCAGCTGCGCGCGTCGATCTCGCCGGCCATCCATGTCGACGTGGTCATGGATCGCACCGCCACCATCCGCGGCAGCATCGTCGAGGTGCAACGCACGCTGGTGATTGCCTTCGGCCTGGTCATCGTGGTGGTGTTCATCTTCCTGCGGCGCTTCCGGGCGGCGCTGCTGCCGGCGGTGGCCGTGCCGGTGTCGCTGGCGGGCACCTTCGGCGTGATGTACCTGCTGGGCTACAGCATCGACAACCTGTCGCTGATGGCCATGACGGTCGCGACCGGCTTCGTGGTGGACGACGCCATCGTCGTGCTGGAGAACATCTCGCGCCACATCGAGCGCGGCATGAGCCCGCGCGAGGCGGCCTTGCGCGGCGCGCGGGAGATTGGCTTCACGGTGGTGTCCATCTCGCTGAGCCTGATCGCGGTGTTCATTCCCATCCTGGCGATGGGCGGCATCGTCGGGCGGCTGTTCCGCGAGTTCGCGGTGGTGTTGTCGGTGTCCATCCTGGTGTCGATGGTGGTGTCACTCACCACCACGCCGATGATGGCGGCGACGCTGCTCAAGCCGCACGAGGCCGCGCGGGCCCCGGGGCGCATCGGCCGCTGGCTGGCCCGGCTGCAGGGCAGGCTGATGCGCGGCTACCGGCGTTCCCTGCGCTGGACGCTGCGCCACCAGCCGTTGGCGCTGATGGCGCTGGCTGGGGTCATCGCGCTCAACGTGCACCTGTACATGACCATCCCCAAGGGCTTCTTCCCGCAGCAGGACACGGGGCTGATGATCGGCGGCGTGCAGGCCGACCAGGCCAGCTCCTTCCAGTCGATGCAGCAGAAGCTGCGCACTTTCCACGACATCGTGCGCGCCGATCCGGCGGTGGCCAACGTGACCGGCTTCACCGGCGGCGGCCAGCGCAACAGCGCCAACATGTTCATCAGCCTGAAGCCGCGCAGCGAGCGCGAGGAGAGCGTGGACGACGTCATCAACCGCCTGCGCGGCAAGCTGGCCAAGGTGCCGGGGGCCAACCTCTTCCTGGCGCCGGTGCAGGACATCCGCATCGGCGGCCGGCAGGCGAATGCGTCCTGGCAATACACCTTGCAGGCCGATGAACTGGCCGACCTGCGCACCTGGGAGCCGCGCATCCGCCGGGCGCTGACCGAGGTGCCCGAGATCACCGACGTCAACACCGACCAGCAGGACAAGGGCTTGCAGACCTCACTCGTGGTCGACCGTGATGCGTTGGCCCGCCTCGGCCTGACGATGAGCGCGGTGGACAGTGCGCTGAACGATGCGTTTGGCCAGCGCCAGGTGGGCGTCATCCACAACCCGTTGAACCAGTACCGGGTCGTGATGGAACTCGCGCCCGAGTGGCTGCAGAGCCCGCAGACCCTGCAGCGGCTGATGCTCACGGGCAGCAACGGCCAGCAGGTGCCATTGGCCAGCGTGGCCCGGGTGGAGACGACAGCCACGCCGCTGGCCGTCAACCACCAGAGCGGCACGCCGGCCAGCACGATCAGCTTCAACTTGTCGCCGGGCGTGTCGCTGTCCGATGCGGTGGCGGCCATCAATGACGCCGTCGCCCAGACCGGGGCGCCGGTGTCGGTGCGCGGCAGCTTCCAAGGCACGGCCCAGGCCTTCCAGAGTTCGCTGAAGTCGCAGCCGCTGCTCATCCTCGCGGCCATCATCACCATCTACCTGGTGCTGGGCATGCTGTACGAAAGCCTCATCCACCCGATCACGATCCTGTCCACGCTGCCGTCGGCCGGCGTGGGCGCGCTGCTGGCGCTGATGGCCTTCAAGACGGACTTCACCATCATTGCGCTGATCGGCGTGATCCTGCTGATCGGCATCGTGAAGAAGAACGCCATCATGATGCTGGACTTCGCCATCTCGGCCCAGCGCGAGGCCGCCGAGCGCGGCCGGCAGCTTGGCTCGGGGGCCGCCATCTATCGCGCGGCCCTGCTGCGGCTGCGGCCCATCCTGATGACGACCGTGGCCGCGGTCTTCGGCGCGGTGCCGCTGGCCCTGGGCCATGGCGAAGGCGCGGAGCTGCGCGTGCCACTGGGCATCTCCATCGTTGGCGGCTTGCTGCTCAGCCAGCTGCTGACCCTCTACACCACGCCGGTCGTGTTCTGCGGCATGGACCGGCTGCGCCGCAAGCGTGGCCGGGCCCTGCCGGCACCGGCCGCCGAGCCCGCGACCGCGACTTGATCCTGTGCCCGACCCCATGACACCTGTCGCCCCTCCCCCCCGGCCCTTGGCCTTGATGCTGGCCCTGCTGCTGGCGGGCTGTGCCGTTACGTCACAGCGACCGCCCGCCGAGCCACCGGCACCGGCCGCCTTCCAGGGCTCGTCTGACTGGCAGCGCGTACCGGCCGAGGTGCAGGTGCCCGAGGCCTGGTGGACCCTGTTCAAGGACCCGGTGCTCGACCGGCTCCAGTCCGAGCTCATCGTCGGCAACCAGAACCTCGCCTCGGCCTTGGCCCAGGTGCGTTCGGCACGCGCGGTGCTGGCGGCCAGCCAGTCGGCCATCTTCCCGACGCTGTCGCTGGGCGCGGGCACCACGCGCTCGGCCACCGCCGAGAACGCCAACGGGCAGCGCACCGTGGCCACCTCGAACTCGCTGACGGCGAACGCGTCGTGGGAGATCGACCTCTGGGGCCGGCTGGCCGAGGGCGTGAAGGCCGCTGGCGCCAGCTACCGGGCCAGCGAGGCCGATCTCGCAGCACTGCGCCTGTCGGCGCAGGCCACGCTGACGCAGAGCTATTTCTCGCTGCGCACGGCCGAGGCCCAGCAGGCCCTGCTGGAGCGCACCGTGGCCGCCACCCAGCGCACGCTTGAGTTGACCCAGGCGCGCTATGCCAGCGGCGTGGTGGCGCAAAGCGATGTGCTGCAGGCCCGCACCCAGCTGCGCAGCGTGCAGGCTCAGCTGAGCGACCTGCGCACCCAGCGGGCGCAGCTGCTGCATGCGCTGGCGGCGCAGCTGGGGCAGTTGCCCGGGCAGTTCCAGTTGCCGGCGAGTGCCGCGCTGCCCGAGTTGCCGCCGGTGCCGATGCTCGTGCCGTCGCTGGTGCTGGCGCAGCGGCCTGATCTGGCGGCGGCGCGGGCTCGCCAGGTGGCGGCCTATGCGCAGATCGGCATTGCCGATGCGGCCTTCTTCCCGAGCGTGGACCTGTCCGCCAGCGCGGGCTACCGCGGGGCCTCGTGGTCCAAGCTGGTATCGGCGCCGAATCTGGTGTGGTCGCTGGGGGCGGCGCTGACGGCGCCCCTGTTCGACGGTGGCCAGCGGCAACTGGCGTCCACCCAGGCGCGCGTCTCGGCCGACGTGGCCACCGCCAACTACCGCCAGGCCGTGCTGACGGCCTTCCAGGAGGTGGAGGACAACCTGGTGCAGTTCTCGGAGTCTGGCGAGGCGGTGGCCTTGCAGCGCGACGCCTACGAGGCCGCGAGCCGCAACCTGGCGTTGGTGCTGGAACAGTACCGCGCGGGCACGGTCAGCTACCTGAACGTCAGCACCGCCCAGGCGTCGGCACTGTCGGCCGAAGGCAATGTGCTGTCGGCCCGCAACCGCCAGTTGGTGGCGGCCAGCGTGCTGCTGAAGAACCTGGGCGGGCGCCTGCCGGCTTCGGTCACGACGGCTGCGCGCCCATGAAAAAAGGGCTCCTTGCGGAGCCCTTCTCATTGGCAGAAGCCGGCAGGAATTACTTCTTGCCCTTCTTGCCCTTCTTGTCGTCCGCGGCCGGAGCGGCGGCCACGACGATTTCTTCCGTCTTGGGCTCGACCGGCGTCGCGATGACGGGGTTCGGCTTGCCATGGGTCACGACCTTGATGCCGGCGGGCAGCTTGATGTCGTTGACGTGCAGCGAGTGACCCTTGGTCAGCTTGGACAGATCCACCTCGATGAACTCGGGCAGTTCCTTGGCCAGGCAGGTGATCAGCAGCTCGGTCACGACGTGGGTGACGGTGCAGTGGTCGGTCTTGACGGCCGGGGAGACGTCTTCGCCGATGAAGTGCAGAGGCACCTTCTTCGTGATCTTGGTCGTGCCGCCCACGCGCTGGAAGTCCACGTGCAGGACTTGCGGCTTGTAGGGGTGCATCTGGAAGTCACGCAGCAGCACTTGCGTGTTGGTGCCGTTCAGCTCCATGTCCAGCAGCGAGCTGTGGAAGGCTTCCTTCTTGAGGGCGTGGAAGAGCGCGTTGTGATCGAGTTCGATCATCGTCGGCTCGCCGGCGCCAAAAACGATACCCGGCACCTTGCCGGCCACACGCAGGCGGCGGCTCGCTCCGGTCCCCTGCAACTTGCGCTCGAAGGCGACAAACTTCATGGTTTTCTCCAAAAGAGAACGGCGCCCGCGACCAGGCACCGTTTGAAAAAGGCCGCCTTGCGACGGCCATGAAATCTCGGTCAGAAGTTGTTGTTCTGTTCCGAGAAGAGACTGGTGACCGACTCGCCATCCGAGATGCGGCGGATGGTTTCGGCAAACAGGAAGGCCACCGACAGCTGGCGGATCTTCTTGCAGGCCTTGGCGGCGTCGGTCAGGGGAATGGTGTTGGTGATGACGACTTCGTCGAGCTGCGAGCTCGAGATGCGCTCGATGGCCGGGCCCGACAGGATGGGGTGGGTGCAATAGGCGAAGACGCTCTTGGCGCCCCGGGCCTTCAGCACCTCGGCCGCCTTCACGAGGGTGCCGGCGGTGTCGATCATGTCGTCCATGATCACACAGTTGCGGCCTTCGATCTCGCCGATGACGTGCATCACTTCGGACACGTTGGCGGCCGGGCGGCGCTTGTCGATGATGGCCAGGTCGCAGCCGAGCTGCTTGGCCAGCGCGCGGGCGCGCACCACGCCGCCCACGTCGGGCGAAACGACCACCAGGTCGCTGTAGTTGCGGGCCTTCAGGTCCGACAGCAGGACGGGCGAGGCGTAGATGTTGTCGACGGGGATGTCGAAGAAGCCCTGGATCTGGTCGGCGTGCAGGTCCATGGTCAGCACGCGCTCGACGCCGACGGTCTCCAGCAGGTTGGCCACGACCTTGGCCGAGATCGGCACGCGGGTGCTGCGGGGGCGGCGGTCCTGGCGGGCGTAGCCGAAGTAGGGGATCACGGCGGTGATGCGGCGGGCGCTGGCACGCTTCAGGGCATCGACCATGATCAGCAGTTCCATGACGTTTTCGTTCGTCGGTGCGCAGGTGGGCTGCACGACGAAGACGTCACGGGCGCGGACGTTCTGCTGGATTTCGACGGTCACTTCACCGTCGGAGAAGCGGCCGACCACGGCCTTGCCCAGCTCGAGGCCGAGATGGGTGGCAATTTCGTGGGAGAGAACCGGGTTCGCGTTGCCGGTGAAGAGAACCGTGTTGAGCAGCACTGGGAGCCTCTGGTGTATCAGTGGCCCGCTGATAGCCGAGCCGGTTCAGCGAAACGAAAGAATTTGGCAGGGGAGGAAGGACTCGAACCCTCGCATGTCGGAATCAAAATCCGATGCCTTAACCAACTTGGCGACTCCCCTACACAGGACACAGCAGAGCTGCTGCACCCTACAACCTTTTCAGTCGGCCCATCCGCGAAGCGGGTGCTGAGCCAAGCTGTGGCAGATTCGACCGGTCCATCCCTCAGGTTGAGCCTGAAGCAATGTCGCCAGGGACTGATCGTCCTTGCCATCTTCTCCATCCCCGGCGAGCACGGAAAACACGGCAGCTCCTGAGCCCGTCATCCGGGCGTTGCCAAATTGCTTTGACAACAGAGCCAGCGCATCGCGTACTTCACTGCTGATCGCTTCTGCTGCGCGCTGGAGGTCGTTTCGACCGGTTCCAACTGCACTGCTGATTTGTTCTGCAGTTCCTGCCGAGGCGGGAAAGCCCGCGACTATAGCCAGCTTTTCGGACCTTGCCAAGAGATTGCTCGAAAAAATCTCCTTGGTCGCCAGGCCGGCCGGCCCCTTGAGCACTGCAAAGCGATGCGCGGGCAGCGTGATCGGGTTCAGGACCTCGCCGATGCCCTCGACGAAGGCCGGGCCGCCGCCGAGGAAGAAGGGCACGTCGGCGCCGAGCTTCAGGCCCAGGGCCAGCAGGCGCGACAGCGGCAGGCGAAGGTCCCACAGGCGGTTCAGGGCCAGCAGCGTGGTGGCGGCATCAGACGAGCCGCCGCCCATGCCGGCACCGGCCGGCAGGCGTTTCTCGAGATGGATGTCGGCACCCAGCGTGCAGCCGGTCTCGGTCTGCAGCAGTCGCGCGGCGCGCAGGCAGAGGTCGTCGGCCGGCAGGTCGCCGCCGAGCACGTCGTGGCGCTGCAGGCGGCCATCGCTGCGGCACTCCACATGCAGGGTGTCGGCCCAGTCGATGAGCACGAAGACCGACTCCAGCAGGTGGTAGCCGTCCGGCCGCTTGCCGACGATGTGCAGGAAGAGGTTCAGCTTGGCCGGCGCGGCCAGGTCATGGAGTGCCTTCATCGGGCCCTTCCAGCTTCGCTCTCAGAGTGACGACGGGAGCCGCCAGGCGTGTGGCCACCAGCGACGGCAGCCGGGGCTCGATGCGCCAGCCGAGCTGCTCGAAGCCATTGGCCGTCTTCTCGTGCGGCGCGGCCGGCCAGGGGCGGGCCTGCAGCCAGTCGAACAGCGCGGCCACCGGCACGGGCTCACCGAGCAGCTCGCGCGTGAGGGCGTCGAGGTTGTCGAAGCGGCGCTCGTCATTCGGCGTCTGCAGCGTGGCCTGGCCCGGCTGCCAGCTCGCACGGGCCACCAGCGAGCCCAGTGGCGAGGTCAGCTCCAGCCGGCCCGCCTGCGGCCCGCCGAAGAGCTCGAAGCTCGCCGCGCCGCCGGTGCCGCGGTTGTGCACGTCGCCCGCGATGGTCACGCTGATGCGGCCGCTCAGGCGCGATTCGGCTGTGGCCGGCGCGGGCGTCTTGGGCAGCTGGGCGCACCCCGCGAGGGCGAGTGCGAACGTCAGCAGGGCAGCGGCCGCGCGCATCAGGGCTTGACCTTCAAGCGGTCGAGCACCTCGCGCAGGGCTTCGTTGTCGGGGTCGCGCTGCGCCGCTTCGGCAAAGATGCGCCGGGCTTCGTCATGCGCCCCCTGGGCCCACAGCACTTCGCCCAGGTGAGCCGCGATCTCGGCATCGGGCCGGCCGGTGTGGGCCTGGCGCAGCAGGCGCGCGGCCTCGTCAAGGTTGCCCAGGCGGAACTCGACCCAGCCCAGGCTGTCGACGATGAAGGGCTCGCCCGGGGCGAGCTTGAGGGCCTTCTCGATGAGTTCCTTGGCTTCCGGCAGGCGCAGATTGCGCTCGGCCAGGGAGTAGCCCAGCGCGTTGTAGGCGTGGTGGTAGTCGGGCTTGAGCTCGATGACCCGCCGCAGCAGCGTTTCCATGTCGTCGAACTTGCCGACCTTCTCGGTCATCATGGCCTGTTCGTAGATCAGGTCCGGGTCGTTCGGAAAGCGTGCCACGGCAGCCTTCATGGCGGCGAGTGCGCCCGCGTAGTCGCGCAGCTCGCGCATCAGCTGGGCTTCGGCCAGCAGGCTGGCGCGAGTCTCGCCGTCGCTCGCGTCGGCCGCGGGTTTGAGCAGCTTGCGGGCGTCGGCCACCTTGCCTTGCTTGGCGAGCAGCACGGCGCGCCGGTAGCGCACGTCCAGGCCGGCGCCATCCACCTTCTGCAGCGCGGCTTCCGCGGCCTTGAAGTCGCCACGCTGCTCGGCAGCCTGCGACAGCATCAACCAGGCCTGCTGGCGGCCTTCGGCGCGGCCCTTGATCTCGGCGTCGGTGCCCGCGGCCGGTGTGTCCAGGCGCTTCAGGCCTTCGCGCAGCGCAGCTTCCGCCGCGGCGGGATGCTTCAGTTCGAGCTCGATGGCGCCCAGCGCCAGCCATGGCGCCGGGTTGTCGGGGGTGGACTGGGTGAGCGCGCGGAACTCACGGGCCGCCTCGGCCGGGCGCTGCGCCTTGATCAGCGCACGGCCATAGGCCTGCCGCAGGGCGGGCTGGTCGGGCTTGAGCCGCAGGCGCTCGGTGATGAGGGTCTCGGCCTGGGGTTCGCTGGGCATCAGGTCCAGCGCGAGCTGCATCGCGTCGTCGTTGTCGGGGTCGGCCTGGTTCAGCTCGCGGGTCAGGGCCAGCGCGCGGGCGTTGTCGCCGGCGTTGATGGCCAGCTTGGCCTCGGTGTAGAGCGCCGGTGGGCGCAACGGGCCGGCCTGGGCCTTCAGCACCGGGGCCAGCGCGGCCAGCACCGCCTTCGGTTCGGGCGAGCGCTGGAAGAGCCGCGGCAGCGACAGGATGTAGCCCGGGCGCTGCGGTGCGGGCGCGATGCGCAGCAGCGTGGCCAGCGGCTGGGCGATCTCGGCGGGCTTGTTCATCAGCGCCAGCAGCTGCACCACGCTTTGCAGCGCATCGGTGGAGGTGGGTACGGTGTCGGCCCAGGCGCGGGCGGCGAGCAGGGCCTGGTCGCCAGCGCGGGCCTGGATGGCGATGTTCACCACCCGCTTGAACAGCGCCTCGTCGGCGGTGCGCCGTGCCGCATCCAGCAGCACCTGGAAGGCCACGCCCGGCTGGCCGTTCTGCAGCTCGATCTCGCCGATCAGCAATTGGTAGAACAGCGGCGCGTCCATCAGCGAGTGCGTCGGCGGCTCGTCCGGTACGGCCGAAGCGGCGTCAGCGGGCGGCTGCGGGGCGGCGGGTGTGGAGGCGGGTGTGGAGGCCGCGGGGGCGGGTTCCTGGGCGTGGGCTTGCAGTGCGGCCAGCAGGGCGGCAGCGGTGATCACGCGGTGGAGGGGCAAGGGCATTCGAACTCCAGGGGCAGGGGCTCATTATGATTTCCGACCCATGCCCGAGTTGCCTGAAGTCGAAGTCACCCGCCGCAGCTTTGCCGATGCCATCCGCGGGGCCCGGGTGACCGGTCTGCGCCTGGGAAAACCCCTGCGCTGGCCCCTTGGCGTCGACCCCGAAACCCTGCTGGGCAGCGAGGTCGGCGCCGTGCAAAGACGGGGTAAATATTTGTGGCTTCCGTTGCCGCCGCGCGGTGGCCTGCTGATGCACCTGGGCATGTCGGGCTCGCTCGCCTTCCTGGACACCACCCCGGCCGCCGGCAGCCACGATCATTTCGATCTGCACACCGACCGCGGCCTGCTGCGCCTGACCGACCCGCGGCGCTTTGGTGCGGTGGTCTGGGCGCCGGCGATGGAAGCTGAGCCTGTGGCCACCTTGCTGTCGGGCCTGGGCCTGGAGCCCTTCGACGATCGCTTCGACGGCCTTCATCTGCACGCGGCGCTGAGCGGCCGGCGCGTGGCCATCAAGCAGGCGCTGCTGGCGGGCGACATCGTGGTGGGGGCGGGCAATATCTACGCCTGCGAGTCGCTCTTCATGGCCGGCATCGACCCGCGCCTGGCCGCAGGCAAGGTCAGCCGGCCACGCGCCGAGAAGCTGGCGGCGGCCGTGCGCCAGGTGCTGGGCCAGGCGCTGGAGGCGGGCGGCACCACGCTGCGTGATTTCCGCGATGCCCATGGCGTGGCGGGCAGCTTCCAGATGCAGGCCCAGGTCTACGGCCGCGAGGGCGAACCCTGCCGGCGCTGCGCCACGCCCATCCGGCGCATCGTGCAGGGTCAGCGCTCCACCTTCTTCTGCCCGCAATGCCAGAAACGCTGACCCCGCCGGCGCTGGCTGCCGACTTTGGCAAGACGGTGGTTGCATGGCAGCGCCGCCACGGCCGCCACACCCTGCCTTGGCAGAACACGCGCGATCCGTATCGCGTGTGGCTGTCGGAGGTGATGCTGCAGCAGACCCAGGTCACCACGGTGCTGGGCTACTACGAACGCTTCCTCGCCCGCTGGCCGCGCGTGACCGACCTGGCCGCCGCCTCGCTGGACGACGTGCTGGCGCAGTGGGCCGGCCTGGGCTACTACAGCCGGGCACGCAACCTGCACGCCTGCGCGCGGGCCGTGGCGGCGCTGCATGGCGGCGCGTTCCCTCAGTCGGCCGCCGGGCTGCAAACCTTGCCGGGCATCGGCCGTTCGACCGCGGCGGCGATTGCGGCCTTCTGCTTCGGTGAGCGTGTGGCCATCCTGGACGGCAACGTCAAGCGCGTGCTGGGCCGCGTGCTGGCGTTTGAAGGCGATCTCGCCAGCAGCGCGGCCGAGAAGCGCCTGTGGGACGTCGCCACGGCCCTGCTGCCCGAGCAGGACATGGACCGCTACACCCAGGGCCTGATGGACCTCGGCGCCACCGTCTGCACCGCGCGTTCGCCCAACTGCCTGCTGTGCCCGGTGCAGCCGCTGTGCCTGGCCCAGCAGCAGGGCGACCCGACCCGCTTCCCCATCAAGACGAGAAAGCTCAAGCGCGGCCGCCGTGAGAACTGGTGGCTGTGGCTGGAGCGCGAAGGCCGGGTGCTGCTGCAACAGCGCCCCGCCACCGGCGTGTGGGCGGGGCTGTGGACGCTGCCGCTGTATGACGACGAGGCCAGCGCCCGCGCCGCGCTGCCGGGGGAGGAGCTGCACACGCTGCCGCGCATCCAGCATGCGCTGACGCACTTCGACTGGGTGCTGCACACCCTGCGCGCCGAGCCCGCCGCCGACACAACGCCACCCGGCACCTGGGTGGCCCGGGAGAAACTCGCCGACTACGCGCTCCCCGCGCCCCTGAAGAAGATGATCGAGGAAGGATGACGCATGCAGGCCCAGGTCAAGAAGAGCTTTGAGTACGCGGTCATCACTCTGCTGGTGTGCGGCTTTTGCCTGTTGCAGCTGATCAGCAGCACGCAGGACGGCGAGCCGCCCGCGGGCAAGCTGGCCGTGCTGGGCCTCGGGCTGCTGATCACGGGCGTCATGCACTGCGTGTTCATGATGCAGATCGTGCAGCGCACCGGCCGCAACGTCGGTGCGTGGTTCGTGGCCATCGTCATCTTCATGCCCATCGGCTCGGCCGTGCTGCTGGCCTTGCTGCTGGCGGATGGTGACGACGCCCAGGCGTGAACGTGTGCAGTCTGCACGCCCCGCGGCGTTGCCGGGCGTGAGCAGAAGGGGCACAGTCTCCAGCAGAACAACAACTGGGGCAGCGATGGCTTTCCTGAACAATGTCCGGGTCGGGATGCGGCTCGGTTTCGCCTTCGCCTTGCTGCTGGCCTTGCTGCTGGCGATGGCCGGCACCGGTGCAATGCTGGTGAAGTCGATCAACTACTACACCGATTACTACGGCAGCGATGTGGTGCCGTCGCTGCGCGTCGTGCGCGATGTGGAAAGTGCGGTCACGGATGCCCGCCGGCTGGAGCAGCAGCATCTGCTGACTGACGACGACAAGGAAAAGAAGTCATTGGCGGAGCGCATCGGCAAGGCGAGAGAGAGTTTCGAGAAGGCCATCAAGGCGTACGAGCCGCTTGTCGATGATGACAAGGACCGGGCCTACCTGGCCAAGGTGGCCGCCGGCGGGCGCGCGTATTTCGACGTCGCGGTCAAGGTGCTGAAGGCGTCTGACGAGAGTGTGGCCGACCCCACACAGGGGACCGTCGCCAAGGAGCTGACCTTCGGGCCCGCGCGCATCGCGTTCCGTGCGGTCAGGGACGACATCCTGGCCTGGTGGTCCTACAACGAGGAATTGGCCAGCGCGGCAACGGTGGCTTCCGACGCGGCCTACCGGCGCGTGCTGATGATCTTTGCCGTGGCCTCGGTGTTGGCCCTGGCTCTGGGCATTGCAGCCGCCTTCACGATCACGCGCTCCATCACCCAGCCGCTCGCGCAGGCCTCGGTGGCCGTCAAGGCGGTGGCCGGGGGCGACCTCACGCAGCGCCTGCAAAGCCGCTCGCGCGACGAGCTCGGCCAGTTGCTGTCCATGCTTGACGACATGACCCAGAACCTCGCCCGCATGGTGTCGGGCGTGCGCCAGGGCTGCGACCAGCTCAACGTGGCCGCTGCCGAGATCGCCCAGGGCAATGCCGACCTCTCGGCCCGCACCGAGAGCCAGGCCTCCAGCCTGGAGGAGACGGCGGCGTCGGTCGAAGAGATGGCCTCGCAGATCAAGGCCAATGCGGACAACGCCCGCCAGGCCGACCAGCTCGCCCACCATGCCTCCGAGGTGGCCGGTGCCGGCGGGGTGGCGGTGGGCCAGGTGGTCGAGACCATGGACGCCATCTCGGCGTCCAGCCGCAAGATCGGCGACATCATCGGCACCATCGACGGCATCGCTTTCCAGACCAACATCCTGGCGCTGAATGCCGCGGTGGAAGCCGCGCGCGCCGGCGAGCAGGGCCGCGGCTTCGCGGTGGTGGCGGGTGAAGTGCGGCTGCTGGCGCAGCGCAGTGCCGAGGCCGCCAAGGAGATCAAGAGCCTCATCGGCGACAGCGTCACCAAGGTCGAGAGCGGCAGCAGCCAGGTGCTGGCTGCGCGCGAAACCATCGGCCAGATGGTCAATGAGGTGCGCAAGGTGACCGACCTGGTCGGTGAGATCACGGTGTCCAGCCGTGAGCAGTCCGAAGGCGTGGGTCAGATCAATGCGGCGGTCAGCCAGCTTGACCAGGCCACGCAGCAGAACGCCGCGCTCGTCGAGCAGACGGCCGCCGCCGCCGAGAGCATGCGCATGCAGACGGCCAAGCTGGCCGAGGCCGTGGCCGCCTTCCGCGTGGACGCCTCGCTGGCGCCCGCCACCCCGCGCAGCAGCCCGGCGCCCAGGCCGGCCGCACCTGCCCCGGCGCCCAAGCCGAAGGCGAGCGCATCAGCCGCACCCGCCGCGCCCCGCAACCCCGTGAAGGCGGCCGGGGCACCCGGCCCGTCGGCGCTCAAGCCAGCCCCTGCCAAGGCCGAACCCGTCATGGCGCCTCCCGCACCCCGGCCGGCGCCCGCTCCAGCGGCCAGCGCCGAGGGCGATTGGGAGACCTTCTAAGGCCTCAGAACAGGCTGGCGAGGCGCCGGACGGCGTCTTCGCTCTGCTGGCGGTCCGGTCGCAGGTCGCTGCTGCCGAAATCGTGGTCGCCCATCGCGGCCACCAGCAGCCCGTCGCGGCGGGGCAGGGCCACGCAGTTGTGGGCGCGGTAAATCAGTGCGTAGTCCACCTCGGGCTGTGGAATCAGCCGGGCCGTCTGGCCGCGCACCGGGGTCATGTCGGCGTCGGCGCAGAGGGTGCGGGCGCCGTCGCCGGTGCAGTTCACGATGAGCCGCTCCGGCAGGCGCGCAAAGTCCCGCGGGCTGTAGAACTCGCGTTGCACCAGCTCCCCGCCGTCCCGCGCAAAATCGTCCAGCAACAGGCGCTGGTAGGCCGGGATGTTGAACACCAGTTGCGTGAAGCGGCGCACATGCGGCGAGCGGAAGGGATGCTCGGCCGGCGACAGCGCCCGGCCGGCCGGACGCAGGTCGGCGATGCGGTCATACAGGTCGGGGTAGTCGGGCTCGCCAGCGTGGCCGGGCAGGGCTGAGTCGAAACCGTCGTCGGACACGACATAGCCGTCATGCCATTCGACGGGCCCGGACGGCAGGCCGAGGTAGCTCTGGTGCACCTTGAACGAATCGCGCGCCATGGCCTCCCAGCCGCTGACCCAGGCGTCGGTGGTGTGGGCCTGGGCGATCAGGCGCGAGTCCGGCGTCCACAGGCCGGTCGCGGCGCTGGAGTGCACGCGAGGCGGGCGGTCCTTCGCATAGAGCCGCACCCGATAGCCGGCCTGCTGTGCCGTGCGCGCGGTCGTCAGCCCGATGGCACCGCAGCCGATGACGGCGATGCGCTCGCCAGGGCGCACGCCGCTGGCCTGCACCAGCGCGAGCGCCCGCTGCGCCGAGCCCCACGACAGCGACCAACCGCTGCCACCGTGGCCGTAGTGATGCACGACCGTCTTGCCGTGCAGGTGCTGCGCCTGCAGCCGCGGGCCGTGGGCGCGGAAGGGCCGGATGCCCACCGCGATGTCGATGATGCGGTCGATGCTGGCGCGAATGGCTGCTGGCGCGGGGCGCGGCGCGAAGTCCATCGCCGGCACTGGCAGCGCGAGTGTGGCGCTGCCGGCCGCGAGCAGCTGGCGGCGCTTCACGAGGGCTGGCGCGCGAGCGATTTGCGGATGAGAGCCGCGTCGCGCAGGCGCTGGGCCGAGCCGTCGGCATCGAGCAGCACCACCGTGACCGGCCGCTTGCCGTTCAGGATGCGCATGGCCAGGCAGCGGCCGGCTTCTTCGGTGTAGCCCGTCTTGGAGACACGGATGTTCCAGCCCTTGGCGCCGACCAGCCGGTTGGTGTTGCGGATCTCGCGCGGCTTGCCGTCCACCGGCACCTTGGCCTTCTTGACGCTGGTGATGCGCTCGATCTCGTCATAGCGCGCCGCGGCGGCCGTCACGCGGGCCATCTCGGTGGCGGTGGAGGTGTTGGCGGGCGACAGGCCCGTGGGGTCGCTGATGGCGGTGTGCTTCAGGCCCAGCGCATGGATCTTGGCTTGCATGGCCTTGGCAAAGCCCGCCTCGCCGCCGGGGAAGGTGCGCGCCAGCGCGGCGGCTGCGCGGTTCTCGGACTCCATCAGCGCCATCTCCAGCGCCGCCTGGCGGCTCATCTGCGTGCCCACACGCACGCGGGAGCGGCTGTGCTTGAGGGTGTCGACATCGTCGCTGGTGATGCGCAGCTTCTCATTGGGGTCGAGCTTGGCGTCGAGCACCACCATCGCCGTCAGCAGCTTGGTCAGCGACGCGATGGGCACGACGGCATCGGGGTCGCGGGCCATCAGCACCTTGCCGGTCGCGTCGTCGACGACAACCACATGCTTAGCATTCACCGGCAACTTGAGTTGCTGCGCGGGCGGCGTGTCGGCGGCGGCGGTGGCGGCCGCCACGGGCTCGGGCGGTGGCGTGTCCTTGGCGTCCTTGGACTTGGCCTGCACCACGAAGCTGGTCGCGGCGATCAGCAGGGCCGGCAGGGCCAGCTTCCAGCCGGTGGCGTGCGGGCGAGGTGCGAGCAGGCGCTCGATGCGGTGCAGCAGGTCGCCGCCGCGGGCGGCGGGCGCGAGAGGAGGGGTCATGGGCGTGTGATCCAGTTCGGACAGGGCGTGCAGGGCCAGCGCCAGGCGACGCGAGTCGCCCAGGGCCTGGGCCGAGAGGTCGTCGGCGACCAGCTCGCGCTCCGCGCGCAGGCGGGACGAGAGCCACCAGACGATGGGGTGGAAGAACAGCAGGGCCTCAACGGCGCTCTGCAGCAGGTTGGCGAGGTAATCCCAACGCCGCACATGGGCCAGCTCGTGCGCGAGCAGCGCCTCGAGCAGGTCCACGGGCAGGCGGGTGAGCAAAGCCGCGGGCAGCAGCACGCAGGGCTTGAGGGTGCCCAGCGCGATGGGCCCCGCGAGTTCGGGCAGCAGGCGCAGCCGCACCGGCCGGGTCAGGCCCAGGCGGCGGGCCAGGGCATCCAGCCGCGCCTGCCACTCGGCTGGCGCGGCGGTGCTGCGGCGGCGGGCGCGGGCCACCCACGCCAGGCCGAGGGCGAGGCGGCCGAACATCAAGCCGGCGCCCAGGGCCCAGGCACCCACCAGCGCCGGCATTTGCTCGGCCAGGGGCGAGAGTTCACCGATGAGGTCGGTGTCGCTGGGGGCCACGTCCAGGCATTGCACCAGCGGCAGCAGCAGGCACAGCGCCAGGCTGAAGGCGCACACCGCATAGCGCCAGCGGGCCGGCGCGCCGCGCAGCAGGGCCAGCAGCAGGGCGGCCACCGCACCGATGACGAGGCCCTGCCAGATGAAGTTCACCAGCGCCCAGCCCCAGGCGCTGATGAAGAGGGTGACGAGTTGCTCGGTGCTCATGCGTCGTCACCGCCCTTGGCCAGCAGCTGCCGGATCTCGGCGCGCTCCTTGGCGCTCACGTGGCTTTTCAGCGCCGCCAGCACCAGGGCCTTGCCCGAGCCCGCGAAGGCCTTGGCGATGAAGTCCTTCACCAGCGATTGCTGCAGCTTGTCCTGCGCCTGCACAGGGGCGTAGAGGTGGGGGCGCTGGTCTTCGTCGCGGGTGAGCAGGCCCTTGCCGTGCATGACCTGCAACTGGCGCAGCACGGTGGCGTAGGTGGCCTCGGGGCGGTCAGGCAGCAGGGCCTCGTGCACCGCCTTGGCGTCGGCCGGGCCCAGGCGCCAGAGCACCTGCAGCAGGTCGAGCTCGGCGGCGGTGGGCTTGAGGGGAGGCGTGGCGCCGGTGGCGGAAGGCATGCGTTCAGAATAACTGTTCTAGAACGTCATGTCTAGAACAATTGTTCTGAAATTGGCGGCCGCGCTCAGCGCGCGTCCAGCTCGCGATGCCGCTTGAGCACGTGGCCGTGGTGGCTGAACTGCCGGGCCAGCATCTCGACCAGGTACACCGAGCGGTGCTGGCCACCCGTGCAGCCAATGGCGACGGTGAGATAGCTGCGCTGGTCGGCTGCGAAGTTGGGCAGCCAGCGCGACAGGAAGCCCGCGATCTGGCCCATCATCAGCCCCACCTCGGGCTGCGCGGCCAGGTAGGCGGCCACCGGTGCGTCGCGGCCAGTCAGTGGGCGCAGCTCGCGGTCGTAATAGGGGTTGGGCAGCACGCGCACGTCGAACACGAAGTCCGCGTCGCTGGGCACGCCGTGCTTGAAGGCGAAGCTCTCGAACACCAGCGTCAGCTTGGCCCCGGCGTTCGGCCCCACCAGGTCGGCCAGCCAGGCGCGCAGCTGGGCCGGGCGCAGCTGGCTGGTGTCAATGACGGTGGACTCGGCCTTCAGCCCGCCGAGCAGCTCGCGTTCGAGCTTGATGGCATCCAGCAGCAGGCGGTGGCTTTCGTCGGCGGAGTTGTCCAGTGCGCCGAAGTTGGTGTCACGGTCTTCGCGCAGCGGATGGGGGCGGCGGGTCTCGGAGAAACGCCGCATCAGCGCCTCGTTGCTCGCATCCAGGAACACCGAGCGCACCGCCACGCCCTGCGCGCGCAGCTGCTTGAGCAACGGCAGCAGCAGCGGCAACGAGCTGGCGGAGCGCACGTCCACCGCAATCGCAACGCGCCGCTCGCCGCGTTGCTGCTCCAGCTTCAGGAAGTCCAGCAGCAGCTCGGCCGGCAGGTTGTCGACGCAGAAGTAGCCCGCGTCTTCGAGCGCATGCATGGCCACCGACTTGCCACCACCGGACATGCCGGTCAGCAGCACCACGTCGCCCAGATGAGCGGTGTCGTGTCTCATGAGCGGGCCTTGCGCGCCGGGGCGGCGGTGGCGGTGCAGGCGTCGAGCATCTCCTGCGCGTGCGCCAGGCTGGTGGACGACAGGCGCTCGCCGCCGAGCATGCGGGCCACCTCGGCCACGCGCGCCTCGCCGGCCACGGGGCTGACGGAGCTGACGGTGCTCTTGCCCTGCAGGGCCTTGGCCACGACGAGGTGGCGGTCCGCACAGGCGGCCACCTGCGGCAGGTGGGTGACGGCCAGCACCTGGCGTTCGCGGCCCAGCTGCTTCATCAGCCGGCCCACGGTTTCGGCCACGGCGCCGCCGATGCCGACGTCGATCTCGTCGAAGATCAGCGTGCCCGGCGCACTGCCGGCGCTGCTGCGGCTGGCAGCCTGGCTGGTGGTCACCGCAATCGCCAGCGCAATGCGCGAGAGCTCACCGCCCGAGGCCACCTTGGCCAGCGGCCGCGGTGTGCTGCCGGCGTGGCCCGCCACCAGGAACTCGGCCGACTCCACGCCAAAGCTCTGCGGCCCGTCGGTGGGCTGCAGCGCGATGTCGAACTGACCGCCGGCCATGCCCAGCTGCTGCATCGCCGCGGTGACGGCGGCGGCCAGTTGCGGCGCGGCCTTCTTGCGCGCACGGCTGACGGCGTCGGCTTGCGCGTCGAACGCCTTGCGCGCGGCGGCCAGGGCGGCTTCGAGCTGGGCCGGGTCGCTGGCGGCGTCGAGCGCGGCCAGTTCGCGCCACTGGGCCAGCAGCGCCGGCAGTTCCTGCGGCTGGCGTCGGTAGCGGCGGGCCAGCGTCATCCAGGCCGACACGCGCTCGTCCAGCTCGGCCAGTCGGCCGGGGTCGAGGTCGGCCTTGTGCAGATAGGCCGACAGCGTGTGGCTCGCGTCCTGCAGCTGGGCCTGCACATCGCGCAGGGCCTGCACGGCGGGCAGCAGGCGCGGGTCGTGGTCGAGCACGCGCTCCAGCTGGTCGAGCGCGCTGCCGGCGAGCGACTGGGCGCTGGGCTCGGCCTGGTCCAGCGCGTCGAGCGCGTGCTGGGCCGCGTCGATCAGCGACTGCCCGTGCGACAGCCGCTCGTGCTCGGCATTGAGCTCGTCCCATTCACCCTCGGCGGGCGCCAGGCGGTCCAGCTCGGTGATCTGCCACGACAGGCGCTCCCGTTCGCGCTGCGCATCGGCCTGCAGGCCCTGGGCCTTGGCCAGCGCGTCGGCGGCCTGCTTCCAGGCGGCATGGGCGCGGGCCACGGGGGTGGTGTCCAGGCCGGCGAAACCGTCGAGCAGGTCGCGCACCGCGGCCGGGCGGGTCAGGCCTTGCCAGGCGTGCTGGCCATGGATGTCGAGCAGGTGGTCGGCCAGCTCGCGCAGTTGCGTCAGCGTGGCCGCACCGCCGTTGATCCAGGCGCGGCTCTTGCCCGCGGCGTCGATCACGCGGCGCAGCAGCAGGCTCTCGTCTACGTCGAAGCCCGCTTCGTCGAGCCAGCCGCGCAGGTGGGCAGGCAGGTCGAACTCGGCCGTGATCTCGGCCTTGGCCGCGCCCTCGCGCACCACGCCGGCATCGCCCCGGCCGCCCAGGGCCAGTTGCAAGGCGTCGATGAGGATGGACTTGCCGGCACCGGTCTCCCCGGTCAGCACGGCAAAGCCGGGCTCGAAGTCGAGCTCCAGCGTCGGGACGATGACGAAATCCTTCAGGCTCAGGTGCCGCAGCATGGGTGAGTCTCTAGGTCAGAGGTACCAGCGCAATTTGCGCCGCAACGTCGCGTAATAGCTCCAGCCTTTGGGGTGCAGGAAGCGCACCTGGTGCTGGCTGCGCCGCACGGTGATGGTGTCGCCGTGCAGCAGGCTGGCAAGGCTTTGCATGTCGAAGTTCACCGAGGCATCCCGGCCGGCGACGATCTCCAGCCGCACCTCGCCCAGGTCCGGCAGCACGATGGGCCGGTTGGAGAGCGTGTGTGGCGCGATGGGCACCAGCAGCCAGCCGGCAATGCTCGGGTGCAGGATGGGGCCGCCGGCCGACAGGGCGTACGCGGTCGAGCCGGTGGGCGAGGCCACGATGAGGCCGTCGGCCCGCATATTGGCCACGAACTGCTCGCCGACTTCGATCTTGAGCTCCACCATGCCCGCCGTGGCGCCGCGGCTCACCACCACGTCATTCAGCGCCAGCCCGGTGTAGATGACCTCACCGTCGCGCCAGACCTCGCCTTCGAGCATGGCGCGCGGCTCCACCTCGTAGTCGCCCGCCAGCACCGGGGCGAGAGACTCGCGCCAGCGCTCGATCGGGATGTCGGTGATGAAGCCCAGGCGGCCCTGGTTGATGCCCAGCAGCGGAATGCCGTAGGGCGCCATCTCGCGGGCGAAACCCAGCATCGTGCCGTCGCCGCCGATGACCACGGCCAGGTCGCAGGCGCGGCCGAGTTCTTCGTGCGAGAGGGCGTCGTAACCGGTGAGGCCGGTGTTCAGGGCCGTGTCGGCCTCCAGGGAAACATCCAGGCCGCTGGCACACAAAAACTGGGCGATTTCCTCCAGCACCGGCCGGATGCCTGGCGCCTGATGCTTGCCCACGATGGCGACATGTCTGAAGCGCTCGGCCATGCGGCAAATTACACCACACGGGTTTTGCCTTCCCAGGGGAAACCGGGGCATTTCCTAGAATGCCGGCATGCTGGACGAGCGCTCGAAATCCCTGCTGAAGACCCTGGTCGAACGCTATATCGCCGACGGGCAACCCGTGGGCTCGCGCACGCTGTCCAAAGCGTCGGGCCTGGAACTGAGCCCGGCCACCATCCGCAACGTGATGGCCGACCTCGAAGAGCTCGGCCTGATCGCCAGCCCCCACACCAGCGCCGGCCGCATCCCGACGCCGCGCGGCTACCGGCTCTTCGTCGACACCATGCTCACCGCCCAGCCCGGGCTGATCGACGTCGAGACCGCCAAGCTCCAGCCCGACCAGCCCCAGCGCGTGATCGCCAGTGCGGCGCAGATGCTTTCCAACCTGTCGAGCTTCGTCGGCGTGGTGACCGCGCCGCGCAAGCCCAGCGTCTTTCACCACATCGAGTTCCTACGCCTGGGCGAGCGCCGCGTGCTCGTCATCCTCGTCTCGCCCGACGGCGACGTGCAGAACCGCGTCATCTTCACCGCGCAGGACTACAGCCAGGCCGAACTCGCCGAAGCCAGCAACCGCCTGAACGCCGGCTACGTCGGCCTCACGCTGGAAGCCGTGCGCGAGCGCCTGCGCCACGAGGTGGACGCGCTGCGCGGCGAGATCGGCCAGCTGATGAGCGCCGCGGTGGAGGTGGGCACCGAGGCCATGAGCAAGGAAGAAGAGCGCGTCATCGTCTCC